>OOCZ01000102.1_pt1 | contig 79911 bp, 68 predicted proteins | sample 1671631 | NCBI WGS metagenome assembly OOCZ01 (sample SAMN06348176, study PRJEB24527) | human gut metagenome | reverse complement strand
AACCTTCGATGTACTCCCGGATGCGGAGCATAAGCTCCTCGCTCTTGCTTCTCATATTGTACTTATCTCCTATCTGGAACAAGAGTTCCCGATAGCTCTATTATACACATGACGGGCAGAAATGCAATAGGGCAAAAAGAAGGTGTGCAATCAGATGCACACCTTCTGCGAAAAATCTTCATTTTTTAACCTGACAGACGGTGTATGAGGGGCATTTCAGCGGATGATTACCGTTCGCTGAAGCTCTCCAGCATCCTGAAAAAGCCGTCCACTGCTTCCTGCGGTTCCACAATCCGCATCTTCCCGGCAGAGGCGAATTCCTTTCAATTCTGCAAAATACTCCAGAACCTCATAAACCGTGAGTTCCCGAAATGCTCCAAATTTTTGAGGGAGATACCCCACGTTGGAAGGTGTAATGATTCTTCCATTATAACGGTAAATTCCTGCAACGCACCGCATAAAGGTTGTTTTCCCGGAACCGTTTGGGCCAAGCAAGCCATAAACTCCATGCGTTAGCTGAACAGAAATATTATCAAGAACGGTTTTCTTACCGAAGCTCTTGGAAAGCTTATCAACTGTTAGCATTCTTATTCCCCCAATCTATAAAGAAATTCTATTTGATTGCATTCTGGAGCCGGGATTTTCAGATACTGATAAACTGCTTTCAAGACGAAGTTTTCTCCTAGCAGGTTGGCTTTATAGCTGAACAGTTCAGAAAAGAGATTGCTGGCTTCTATGTACTCTGACCATTCCTCCAAATCTTCTATTTCATTGGCAGAATCATATCGAGTAAGAATTTCAATGCTCGACCACGGGATTTCAGCAACTTCACGGCTGCCGCCAAAAATCAGATAATCCGAGAACACGTTATACAGCAGCATTGTGCTTTTCTCCTTGGGCATCGTTGCAAGTAAATGCTGTTTGCAAAGAGAATCTGCCGTAACCGACCAGTCTGCCGTAATAATATGATCGCTGAATTCGACATATCCTTCCTGACCAGAGTTGGCAGCCATAATTGTTACCGGCTGCATGAAAATGGTCTTTCCCATCAGGTCGAATGCTGCTGTTTCATCAACTTGATCGGCGAGTCTTTTCCAAGCCTCCTGGTATCCGCTGATTTTGATACTCCGGACACCGATGGGGCTATACCAGCATACGATACCCTCTTTCTCTTCGGAAACAATCATTCCTCCGTATAACGACACCGCATCAGCATTTCCAGAGAAGGTATTATCGTCGGTCTTGGGGAGATTAGATGCTACAGCCATGTTTGAATCTACATAAACTTCATAGTCTGTGGGTTCAAGATCAGTATTCACGACTATTTGCCCAGCTTCATAAAATTTCACAAAGCCGGGAACGGGATAATATGGCAAATAGCCCGGTAACGCAATGCCTTGATAATTGGAATAATACTTTCCTGCACTTCCGGAATAGGAAAAGTTCAGTTCTTTCGTTCCCATAGGCGCATATACTGTAACATAATCGCCATTTTGGTCGAAATTCAACTTGTCTCCGTTTCTGTCTTTAATGGAGTTTATAACATAACCATGGTATAAGGTAAAACGATATTCGTTCCGGTCGTTCTCTTTTAACTCAATACGAACAGTTGCCTTCGTATTGTTCCGAACAGTAAGCTCAATACAATATTTTGAAACATGAAAATCAGCCGGCAGTTCTTGCTGCTCAGGATATTTTTGGCGGTAAGTGAATTCATGTTGCAATGTCCCATAGGGTCTGTAATCTTTTCGTATAATGCTATCATTGCTGCGGCAAACGAACCGCACGCCGCAAAGTAAAGAAAGAACAATAAGAACAGAAGCCATCATATAGGTTTTTCTATTTCGTTTGGGCGTTGCGAAAACTATAGCCGCGGTCAATAACAGAATCCAGAATGCTGCAAGAACCCAACGATATGCTTCAATGGATGCCCCATATATGTCGTCTGCGACCCAACTTGTATTTGGAGCAAGAATAGAAAACCAATCGAAAAACGCCAATACCGGATATCCTAATATCGATTCGCTTGCAAATATCCTTGAGGGAACAGGGCTGCAAACCAGCGCAGAAACAATAATAATGCAGTATGCGACTTCACGAACAGTTTTTTGTGACAAGAGCGCCCCAACTAATATGGCAATTACTCCGGGCAAGAAGAAGTCAATAAAAATGCTGGGAATGGAATTAAGGAAGAACGCTGGGTAGTGAATTTGCAATTGTACATATTTTCCGAGTATCCAACCAAAGATGTTGATGCTCCAGATCAACAGCAGCGAGATCAAAACCAGACTTTGAGAGCAAAGAAGTTTCGACCTTGAAGAAGGAATAATTTCTAATGCCTCTTGTAAGGCAGATGTCCGGGGCAGGTTGGTGTATTCGTAACTTAAGAAGGAAAATACTATGTAGCCGACGATGCCGAGCTTCAAGCTGGCTACATGGAATTCTGCCAAATAATTGGAAGCATTGAAAAATCTCATCAGAAAGAAATTAGACAGCAGAAAAAGGACGGCACAAATCGCCAAATAGATAATGGAGCGAAAAAAGATTTTTATAGAAACACTCATAGAGATGCGCATATAATCCCTCCCTATAAGAAAACGGAATTTATTCAAAAGGGCAGGGGGTAAGCCAAGAGATTATCCCCCGCCCTCAGGGTTCAGTATAAATAAGTTCATCGTATGTTAGTTCGTTAGTTCATGCCCCGTTTACCCCCTGCTTTTAGGGTTCAGTAAGCATGTCAGTCCGTTACGGTCAGCGTTCCGGATGCGCTGCATCCGCCAGATGGCAAACCGGGAACCCAAAGTTTTGCTCTGCAAAGGTAGACATAGTCGCTGTGTCCCCAAGTCCCGGTGTTTCCTGAAGCCGCAGGAGCTAAAGTGAAAGTACCATAGTCACTCCAACCGCTCCCGGAAGACAATTGCAAAGCAGCACTTACGTTATGCTGAGATGACGCACTATTGGTAGCGGAAACTTTTGCGTGATGGCACGAGAGGCTGCCGGAAGTAGCCTCATTCTGCGTAGTTTTCAAAGTCACACTCTCACTACCACTATAGGTCATCGCTGTAACAGATAGGCAGAAAACCAAAACCAGCACAACGGGAATTGCACGTAGAATTGTACGTAGAATCTTTTTCATCATTTTCACCTCCTCTATCCTTTGTGGTTTGCTTCTATTCTGAACACATAATAGAAAAGCGCACAAGCCGAAAAGAAGCTGTCCGACTCATGCGCACAAGATTACACCCCTGATACGACCTCTCCAGAATTGGGAGCCGCACCAATAGCGCCAATATGCAAAGCCGAAGCCTGTGTCGCAGGGTCGATACATGGTGTTATCTCCAATCGTTGTAGATAGACGCTTTCACATCTTCATGAATAGTATACCATATCCTAAAGGCAGTCTCAATGTCTTGATCGCTCACTTTGGGACATTTTATTGTAAATGTGGCATAAGAACCGAGATAAATTCTCTCTTTAATAAGAGGGGGAGCAAACGCAGGAAATCAAATAGCCACAGCTGCAGAGAGTTTCTGCGGTTTTTTTACGCCCATTTTCAAAATAAGTTGTTCGCGTATTTGGAAAAACACGCTTGCCCGGCGTTGTAGGCAGCAGAGGGAAAATTGCAAAGTTGCTGTGGAGAGAGTACGTGGAAGTCTCAGAGCAAACCAACAGAGGGAACGGATGCCGTCCTCCCTACGGAACGCCTTCCTTTGCTTTTGCCGGCAACCCGTTTCCATGACTCCGGCCTTCAAATTCCGTTTCACCAGCAATACCAATATAGCTAAGTGGATCGGCGTAAGTTGCTCAGTGTTCTATAAGTTGCTAAGGGAATGAAAGGGTCGCTCGTCGTGAATAATATATTTATATATTCGTGATATAATGCATATTTATACATTGACTTCGCACTCGATTTTATGTATACTATTGTTGAAAAATGGTGAATAGTTCCTACAAGAGAATGAATTAGCCGTTTTTCTACATAAATTGCGTGAAGGTTAAGTACGTTGTTCTGTGCTTTTATGCACACTCCGCAAAGCCACATGCTGCATAAATATGCATTGAGACCGCTTTGCGATCATTTTCATATCAGTCATTGCAGCTTTTCTGCATTGATTAATTTTCATGAAAGGAGGGTACTGATATGTTGAGGTTTTCCAGTAAGGTAGGTGCAACTTCTGTCGGTCGGACGGCTATTATTATGACTCCCGGCGGATGTACTTGCTGTGCAACTTGCACCACTACCACGACTTGCACTTCTGCGTGGTAAATGACAGCGACATGTTGAGGTTTTTCGGTAAGATCGGTGCAACTTCTGTCGGTCGGACGGCTATTGTTATGACTCCCAGCGGCTGTACTTACTGTGCGACTTGCACCACTGCCACGTTATCCACTTGTGCGTGGTAAATGACAGTGAGGGTCGCCTGTATAAACAAGCGAATACGGGCGACTCTCAATACTATGAGGTAGCGTATATGAATGCTGAGTTCTTTTTAACAGACAGTTGTAATATGCAGTGCTCCTTCTGCGGCGCATGGAATCAGAACGGCATTTGTAAAAAGCTGCATATTGCAACGATTAATGAGTTCCTAGACGAACTGCATGAAAACGGGTATCGTTACTTGTCGCTGTCTGGCGGCGAACCTTTTTTGTATGATGAATTGTTTGATGTTATCAAGTACGCTGCACAAAGAGGTTTTTTAATTAATGTAACTACCAATGGACTAACGATTGATAAAGAATATACAGCGCTTATCAGAAATAAAAATGTGATTACAAGAGTCAGTTTGCACACGCTGGATGCGGAGAAATATAGAAAACTAACGGGAATAGATGGACTGGAAAGAGTCAAGAAATCCGTGGAACTTCTGAAGGAGAACAATGCTATGTTCGGCTTAGGAATGACAGTTTCGAATCATAACATCCAAGAAGTAAACAATCTGGCGGACTACGCGTATGCGAATAATGCCGCTTTTATCAGATATACACCCGTGTACAGAGTATACAAAGGGACGGGATACAACACAAATAAAGAGACATTTACAGTGCTTCTGAACACGATTACTCGTGTTGTACTGGACAAATATGACATTCTGGAAGTAAAACGTAAGCCAATTGTTTTTGACGAAGATGTGTTGAATATCCATTTAACGAAGCCGTGCGGTGCTGGCTCAAAAGCTTATGTGGCGCTGAATCCGGATCTTACGCTTATCGGATGTCCGGTTCTACCTCATTACTTTGAAATGCCCACTGAAACTTATTCATCATACGACAATATCCTATCACTTAGAAAAAAATATGACGATCTGCTGGATTCTATAAGAATCGACAGATTGGAAGGGAGATGCGCAAGCTGCCCGTACAGAACATCCTGCAGGGGAGGTTGCCTCAGTATCAAACTGGAAGGAGGTTTGTCATTAACGGACGAGCAGCCGATCTGCATATACGAAATTGTTCAGGATGTCCTGTCCTGCTTGTTGGAAGAAGAGAAAAAGAAAGTACTTAATTATTGGAATTACTGGAATCAGAAAAGATCGGTCAGTACGACAAACAGAGGCTGTATCAGAAGACTGCCGATTTGGGAGGTTCATTTCAGAAGAGAATTTGATCTCCACAGCTATAAAAAACGGTAGAAAGGAGAGATTTATGGAAAAGTATGTTTTTGAAAGGGTCATCTGCGTCACTTCGGCGGGAGGGGCAAAAGTGGCTTTTGATGATCACCATAGGGTCATCAACAAATCAGCAGAGAAAGGTCTCCGCTACATCGGCTGGATTCCTGTATTGATGGATGGGTATGGTCATATTAAAGAGATTGATCTGATATTTGAAGAGCGACCAAGTAGTTAAATCGAAAAGGCTTGCCGGAAAACCACGGGAAGAGAAACATCATTATCCTGTTTGTGCTGGCAAATTTGACTTTGTCCGACAGACCCTGGTTGGCAATCTAGTTCAGCATGCCTCTGCGAGCAAAATACCTGAGGAGCGTTAGCTATTTTGCTGCTAGTTGGCTATTCCGCCACACATTTTTCAATTGTGCGGTTTTTGCCTTAACTATGAAACTTATATACGAGGAGAATTCGTAATGCAAAAGAAAAAGAAAATGACATTGGAGGAGTTTCAGGAGAATGAAACTCCGGGACTGCTTGCAATATATGATTTCACAAGCAATATCGCTATATCAAACTATATTGACACAACAGTGGTAAAAATACCGGAGGCGTGCTATTCAAGTAGCCTGCTTGCTAAGACACATTTTCTCAGCGAAACTTATTTGATGAATAGAAAAAGAAGCTCCATGGATATGGGGCTGTCTTACGGTGTAATGGGCTACTCTTCCTTTTCGGTTCGAGGCAGCATAGTTCAGCGCATACTGGCGGAAAAAGAAGAACTTGAGCACAAGAATTTGACAATACAGCTGCCAAAATACAAACATATCAAAATGCCCTTGGGCACAGCCATCCGCGCCCGCCGCAGCATACGGAAAATGACAGACGCGGCAATGACAATCGAAGACTTGTCAACAATTCTGTATTACGCAGATGGAGTCACAGGAGAGTTGACTCTGCAGTCAGGAGAAAAAGATCCACTGGCGCTGAATACGCTTGGTGACAATTGCAATGCTACGCTAAGATCGGCACCGTCGGGCGGCGGACTATGGCGGTCTGCGTCTCCCCGAAGGTGGAAGCCCAGCAGTCGAAGTGGGCAAGCCCCTTGCCGCGAATGGCGTCGTGCTGGAGATAGCGCATCATGGTGTACAATTCCGTCATGGAATTTGAGACGGGCGTGCCCGTGGCGAATACCACGCCACGGCTGTCGGTGATCTCGTCGATATACCGGCACTTGAGCAGCATATCCGAGGACTTCTGGGCGTCGGTGGCGGACAGCCCCGCCACGTTTCGCATTTTTGTGTAGAGAAAAAGATTCTTGTAGTTGTGCGCCTCGTCCACATACAGACGGTCTACGCCCAGCTGCTCAAAGGTCACAACGTCGTCCTTTCGGGAGCTGTCCTGGAGCTTTTTGAGCTTGGCTTCAAGCCCGCGCTTGGTGCGCTCCAGAGATTTAATGGTGAACCGCTCCGCCCGCTGGCTTTTCAGCTCCCGCAGACCTTCCTCCACCTCGAAGATCTGCTCCGCCAAAAGCCGCTGCTGCCTCTCCATGGAGACGGGTATCTTCTCAAACTGCGAGTGGCCGATGATAACGGCGTCGTATTCGCCGGTGGCGATGCGGGCGCAGAACTTCTTGCGGTTCTTCGGCTCGAAGTCCTTTTTCGTAGCCACGAGGATGTTGGCGGAGGGGTACAGCCGCAGGAACTCGCCCGACCACTGCTCGGTCAGGTGGTTGGGAACGACAAAGAGGGACTTGTGGCACAGCCCCAGCCGTTTGGATTCCATGGCAGCGGCTACCATCTCGAAGGTCTTGCCCGCGCCCACCTCGTGGGCAAGGAGGGTGTTGCCGCCGTAGAGCACATGGGCGACCGCATTGAGCTGGTGCTCCCGCAGCCGGATCTCCGGGTTCATGCCCGCAAAGGTGATGTGGCTGCCGTCGTATTCGCGGGGTCTGGTGGAATTGAACAGCTCGTTGTACCTTGCAACCAGAGTGTGCCGCCTGTCGGGGTCGCGCCATATCCAGTCCCGGAAAGCGTCCCGGATGGCCTGCTGCTTCTGCTGGGCGAGGGTGGTTTCCTTGGAGTTGAGTACGCGCCGCTCCCTGCCGTCCGCATCGTGCTTGGTATCGTAGATGCGCACGTCGCGCAGGTTCAGCGTGTCTTCAAGAATCTTATAGGCGTTTGCGCGCTCCGTGCCGTAGGTCATATATGCGGCAATATTGCTGTAACTGACCGCGTTCTTGTTCCTGATGTTCCACTCGGCGGTGAAGGCGGAATAGGTCACGTCGATCATGCGCTGCTGGTAGAAGGGCGTCTCGAAAGTCTCCCACATGAACTCCCGGATATATGCAGGGTCGATCCACGTTGCGCCCAGCCGCACCTCTATCTCCGAAGCATCAAGGTCTTTGGGCTGCGCCGCTTGCAGGGCTTCCACGTTTCCGGCGTAATCGCCCTCAAACAAATTCTGAGCAGACTGTGCGATATGCAACTTTTCCCTTACATTGCCGGAGAGGTACTCGTCGGCAGTCTCCCAGCGCTTATTTTCGGGATTGCGGAAGATAACACCACGAAGATCGGAGGCGAGAGCGTCCTCGTCCTTGCCGGTGAGCTGCGCCATATACGCCATATCCACGCAGGCTTTTTCGGAGATGGACAGCGCCAGCGCCTCCGAAGCGGTGTCCACGCTGGTCACGGCCTCGTGCGCCCGTATGGTTCGCCTGGTGAACATATCTGCCTTGTGCTTGAGGTTTTTGTCCTCGTCCAGCTCCTCCAGAGAGCAGAGCAGATAGTAGGAGCTGTCCTCGGCAAAGGCCAGGGCGTTGGCGCGGGAGTTAATAAGCCCATACTTTGCGGTGAAGCCGTCGTAGAGGGTGTTCAGCTCCGCCTGCGTCTGCCGGATGGTTTCATCCGAAATAAAGCCGTCCATCTGCTCAGATATGAGCTTCTGCACGCAGTCCCGCAGCTCCACCATGCCCTTGGCACGCTCCTTTGCGGTGGCGTTGAAGTCGGGTTTGGTCATGATGCTGTTCTGCCGGTAGTACAGCTCCCCGTCCACCACGGTGTAGGAGAAGTTCCGCACATTCGGGTCTGCCGGGATGGTCTCCACGATGGTCTCATCCTCGCCCAGATCGGGCAGCTCCGCTTCCGCGTAGGTCCCCCGAATATTCCGAATTGCGCCGCTGAGCTGCTCCGCAAGGTCTGCGCCCTCGATGGGCGCAACGGTAAAGTCCTGCCTGCCGTACTGCGTGCTTTCCGAGGTCTGCCGTCCCAGCACCATCTCCGGGTGGTCGATGAAATACCGGTTGATGGCAAAGCCGTCCGCGTTCGCTCCAAGGTGTACCCACTCCGGCTCGATGTCGATGGGCCTGTCCCTTTTCTGCAAAAAGATGATGTCGCTGACCACATCCGTACCGGCGTTGGCGCGGAACGCATTGTTGGGCAGGCGGATCGCGCCGAGGAAGTCCGCGCGCTGGGCGATATACTTCCTTGCGGCGCTGTCCTTGGCGTCCATGGTGTAGCGGGAGGTGACGAAGGCCACCACGCCGCCAGGACGCACCTGCTCCAGCGCCTTGGCGAAAAAGTAGTTGTGAATGGAAAAACCGAGCTTGTCAAAAGCCCGGTCGCTGACCTGATACTGTCCAAAGGGTACGTTGCCCACGGCGAGGTCGAAGAAGTCCTTTCGGTCGGTGGTTTCAAAGCCGGCCACGGTAATATCCGCCTTGGGGTAGAGCTGCTTTGCGATTCTACCGGTAATACTGTCCAGCTCCACGCCGTAGAGCCTGCTGCTTTTCATGCTCTCCGGCAGCATACCGAAGAAGTTGCCCACGCCCATGCTGGGCTCCAGAATATTGCCGGTCTGGAAGCCCATGCTCTCCACCGCGTCGTAAATGGCGCGGATAACGGTGGGGCTGGTGTAGTGGGCGTTGAGGGTAGAGGCGCGGGCGGCGGCGTATTCCTCCGGGGATAGCGCATTTTTCAGCTCATCATATTCAACCCGCCAGCCTGCCTTTTCCGGGTCGAAAGCGTCCGCAAGGCCGCCCCAGCCGACATAGCGGGAGAGAATTTCCTGCTGTTCAGGCGTGGCCTGTGCGCCCTCAAGCTCCAATTCCTTCAGAAGATTGATTGCCGCCATATTCGCCCGGAACTTGGCCTTTGCGCCGCCTTTGCCGAGATCATTGTCCATAATGCGGAAGTTTTCCGCAGGCGGCAGCGGTGCGGGCGGGTCAATCTCTGGCTCGTCAAAGCGCAGGGTGCGAATCTCCACATCATAGGGGAGGTTGTTTTTGTCACCGGGATATACCGCCACGGTTTCCTCGGTGTAGGTGTGGTTTGGTTCTTTTTCGGGGACAGCCGTATTCTCTGCGGCGGTCTTTTCCGGCTGCGGATACCGCTCCATGAGCCGCGCGAAGCTCTCCCTGCTCTCCGCACGGGAGATGGGATAGAAAAGCGTCGGGTCGCTGAGGGTAATATCAAAGACGCCGACGCTCTCGATGATATAGGGCTTGCCGTTTTCCAGATACACCGTATCACCTACGGAATACGGGAACGGTTCTCTCTGCGGGGCGGGAGCTGTTTCGGGAGCTTCCGCAACTGCTTCCTCCGGCACGCGCCAGCGGTGCTGCTCCACGTCCTCATCCGAAACATGAATGAGGTCGCTGAAATCGAGGTTTTCCAGCTCGTTGGAAATAAGCTCCTGCAAAGAGCCGTACTGGCGGGTTTCCAGATGCTCATCGTCCAGATAGCGTTCCAGTCGGTAATTCACAAGGTCGATATTCACCTGAACGGGAATCTCATCGTCGGTGACGGTGGTGTAGGCGACGCCGATCTTGGTAGGGTCGCTGAAATCTGCCTCTGAGCCGTATTCGCTCCGGCAGAAGTCGGAGATCAGCCCCTTTGCCCGCTCTAAAAGCGCCTGCTCCGCCTGTCCTTGCAGCTCCAGCCGGTACGCCTCTGCCTGCCATTCGCTTGTAAATTCCTCGGTCACGCCGTCCGCGTCCACATGGTAGCCGTGGTTTTCATCGTCCCATACGGCGTACAGAGTGCGGAAGCCCCGGTCAAGGCTTACCACATGGAAGCGGTCTGCGGGGTCGAGGGCAGGTTCTTCCTGCTGTGCCGTTCTTTCTTGCGCTTCCTGCGCCGCGATTCTCTCCACGTCCGCCATGACCTGCCGGACGAAGGGGCTGTTGCGGTTTGCCTCCGCGTCCACAATGCGCCCGCCCACAATACCGCGTTCAGCAAGCGCTTCTCGGATGGCGATGGGGTCAATATTGTCAAAGTTGTCCTGTTCCTGCTCGGTGTAGAAGTTATCGGATTGAATGAGCTGCGCAATGCGCCGCTGCACCTTTGCCCATGACAATACAACCGGCTCGGAATTGCCCACGGAGATTTGCAGCGGCTTAGAGGTATCCTTCAAGCCGTACTCCCGTGCCAGCCATGCGGCGGTGTCCCGGTCGCGGGCGTGAGCCATCATATAGCGGACAACTGCGTGCTTGCTTTCAATCCTGCCGTTCCACTGCCGCAAGGTAGCGTCGATGTCCGCCTGCGTCACCTTGTAGGGAGAGGGCGTTATCGTGGTCGCCAGCGTTGGATACAGCTCGTCCAAAAGCTCCTGATGCAGCCGGTTATGGAATGCGGGCATATCGAAGTACAGCTTCGTGAGCTGCAAGTCATCGCTGGCGTTGACGATGCGCCGGATTGCCGCCGCCCCCTCCAGATAGGCGTTTTGACGGTCGGAATTGCGGCAGGCGTTGAGGAAAGCATCGTCCGCGACAAGCGCGTTGCCCACGCTCAGGCGGTATCTCTCGAACAGCTCCTGCACCGTGGATTGCGGCGCATTGGCAGCGGGGTCGCGGAACACCCGTGTGCCGTCCGCGCCGAACTCGGCTTCGTATGCGTCAATGGCGGCTTCTGCTTCATGGTCAACGGAGCGCAGCGTGTAAATGTGGCGCTCACCTCTAAAGTCCGGCGCTTCGGCAATCGTCACGTCGTACTTATCGCGCAGTTCTTCTACATACATCTTTAAATTGTGCGACGGTACACCGCACATCTCCACACGGCCAGCACCGGGGATATTGCGGGTGGTCAGGTTCATATTCAGCAGCCCCGCCGCCTGCTTTGCATCCTCGCCATACAGCTCAAAGAAATCCCCTACCTGAAACAGCACGAGGTCGTCCGGGTGGGCTTCCTTTACGGCATTGTAGTCATTCCATGCTGCGCTTCGCGCTGCGGTCTGCCGCTGAAGCTGCTCGTACTGTGTCTTTTCCTCCGGGGTCAGGAAACGGTCTTTGCGGATCAGCTCGGAGATACGCTTGGCGACGTTCGCCCAGTTCAGTTGAATTTCCGGACAGTCCTGTTTTTTCAGGCTGACGCCCTTGCCGCTGTGATCCTCACCGCTGTGGGACGCGCCGGATACCGCGTGGGAGCGTCCCCCAATGCCGTATTCGTCTTTCAGGAAGTCCGCCTGCTCTTTGGGGCTGTGTTTCTCTTTGAAATAGGCGTAGATGCGCCCCTTGCTCCCTTCAATATTGCTGCCGCGGGTCAGGGTCGCGGCGATCTCGTCCTCGGTAATGAACCGCTGCACGGCGGGAATCTCCGCCATTTCCGTACTGTACTCTCTACGGGGCAGATTCAGCTCCTGCAAGCCCTGCCAGATTTGATAGGGCTTGTGGAAGTTGAAGCGCATGAGGCTTCTGTCCTGCTCATATGCGGCGGAAAACTGCGCAAGCTCGCCGGAGAGCGTTTCACGAAAAGCAGGATTGGTCAGGCTTTCGGCAAGTCGTTCCGTTTCGTCGGGGAAGCCCCTGCCCCGCAGCGCATCCATGCAGGAGAGGTAGCCCTGCTCCTGCGCTTCCTCGCTGAGGTCGTGCCGCAGATACCAGAGGGACTGCGCCAGCTCCGCCCGCTCATGCCCCGGAGCTTCGGCAAGCTCCACATTGGCAGCGTATTCACCTCGCTCCAGCAGTTGCTCGATGCGCTCCGCCGCCTCCTGCCAGCTTACGACCTTTGCGGAGGTCAGGTATCTTGCCGCGTCCCCATTGGCGATGTGGATGCCGTCCTCGGCGTACCAGGCGGAATATCTGCCGTTCTCGGTGACAACGCCGTTGCCGCCGTGGAAGCTGCTTTGAAGAAACGCCGCGATTTCTTCCACGCTCTTGCCCTTGGAGAACTCCGTGGCGATCTTCATTCGGGCATAGTCGGCGTTGCCCTCCATGCGCAGAATATGGTCGATATCCGCCTGCGGGATGGACATGGAAAAAGCGGAGGGCGTGTAGCTCTCCGCTTCTGCGATATATGCGATTTGCTCTTCCTCCGTGGGGAACAGGCTCAGTTGATATGCCTGCGGTATCGGAGGCTGCGCCGGTTCCGCTTCCGGCGCGTCATTGGTCAGTTGTACACCAGCTCGCTGAGAATGATCTCCTCCGCCTGCGCCTTCAGGCTGTTCATCAGCCCCACCCATTTCATCTGGTCGCGGGCTTTCAGCTCCTCCGTCACGCCCGCCGACTTCATCAGCTCCGGCATCATCTGCTCCAGCCTCCGGTTCGCCGTCTCGTCGATCTCCCGCAGGTGCGGGAACAGCTTCTCCGACAGCACCAGACGGCTGTACAGCCCCGGTCTGTGCTCCTGAAGATAGCTCCTGCGCAGTCTCCCGTACTTGCCCAGGGGTCTCGCGTCCTCCGGCGTTTCGCTCAGCGTCAGGTCGGGAATCAGGTAGTCCCCGTTCTTGGTGTAGGTCAGTTCTGTCATGGCTATGGCTCCTTTCCGCGAGTTTCTCGCGCTCGTAATTCTTGATGGTGACTTCGATCTGCCGCAGCACCTCTCCGTTGATCCTGCTCACCGCCGTGCCCAGCTCGGCGGCGGCTTCCGGGGTGTTGAAATCGAAGATGCTCAGGAAATCCTCATGCTCGAAGCGGTCGTCCGCTTCAAGCCCGCAGCGGGACATGAGCGAGTAGGCGATGCTGACGGCGGCGGCGCTTTGGAAGGCCGCTCCTACGTTGAACTCATCATACCCGTAAAGAAAGGAATCGTCAACGATGGCGAGGATATCCCGCTTATAGTCCCGCCAGTATTCCTCCGCAAGCTGAGACGCGATGCGCTCAAGCTGATCGGGCAGCCCTCCTTTCCCGTCCACACCGTAGCGGCTCTCCAGCATGGCGCTTACCGCATCCGCGTGTTCCTCCCGGTATTCCCACAGGTAGCGGCTCTTTGGAAATTCTCTGCCGCCCGTATCCGACACGTCGAACACATACCGAAGCCTCGGCCTTTCGCCGCTGCTGTCGATGAGGGCGATGCCCTTGGAGCCCCTGCGGACATACCGGCCCATCTTTTCGTTCCAGAAATCGTACTCCGCGCAGGCGGTGGCGTCCGGACGCTGGGCGTGGATCATGACCTGCTCGGCGTAGGGGTATTTGTACAGCCTTGCGGCGGTGGTGAGAAAGCCCGTCCAGCCCCGGTAGCTGCCGGTGATCTGCCGCTGCGCCTCGTCCGCCATCTGCATATACGTTTGTAGCTTGCTCGGCATATTGCTCCTCCTTCATGGCATAAATTTAGAGCGCCCGGATCGGACGCTCTATGTATAAGCAGTATATATGAAAACGCCCCGAATCCTGTGCAGGAAACGGGACGCTTGCTCTTATATGTTGGTTTTCTGTTTCCCAAAATCAGATTATTTTCATTTTTGGGAAGTAGACGGCTGCTCTGCCAGCCAGTCTGCAATATCCACGATTTGAATTCCCTCATATTGGTATGCCTCATCCCGGATTCTGGAAAGCACCATCTTCGGATAAGCGTCCTTGATCTGGAGCAGAGGGCTTATCTCGCGTTCAAAGGTTTTTGCGTCACTGATGTTGTCTGAAACTTGAATATAGAGCTTTTCATTGCGCTTGATGGCGACGAAATCTATTTCTTTCTTGTACAGAACCCCAACATAGACCTCATATCCGCGCCGAAGCAGTTCAATAGCAACGATATTTTCAAGTACGCGGCCATAATCCAGATTCTTGGTTCCCAGCTTCGCATACCGGAAGGTGTGGTCGCTCAGATACAACTTATCACTGGAGGCCAGATACTTTTTCCCCTGAATGTCATACCTGCGAACGCGATAGAAAGCAAAGGCATTGCACAGATACTGCATATAGTTTCCGACGGTCTTGTGGTTGATTTTATCCTTGTTGCCCGTGAGAGCGTCTGCAATATTTCTCGCAGACGTGAGATTTGAGATATTGTCCATGAGAAAATCGACAATGCGGTTCATCAGGATCGGGTTGCGGATTTTATATTTCTGCCGTATGTCCCTGACGATCAATGTATCGAATACATCCGCGATATAGTCGTACTTGGCTTCCGGGTCCTGATAAAGATACGAGCCGGCCATACCGCCTTCTCGCAGATAACGGGAAAAAGCGGCATATCTGTCCGTAAGGGTATAATACTCGCAGAATTCACTGAAAGAAAACGGGAACACCTTCACTTCGAAAGTTCGACCCGTGAAGAGTGTGGCAAGGTCGGAACTTAGAAGGAAAGCATTTGAGCCTGTAATATAGATGTCGAATCTTTCCTGCGCATGGAGGTTGTTGATAGCAAACTCAAACCCAGGACACATCTGCACCTCGTCGATCAGAACAAAGTTCTGCTTGCCATCGATATAGGAGCTTTCAATATAATTGTTCAGGACATGGTAGTCCTTGAACTGCTCATACTTTGTCAGGTTAAAATTGATATGCACGATATTTGCGTCCGCGATATTTGCTTCTACATACCCTTTGAACGCTTCCAGCAGCTTTGACTTTCCGCTGCGCCTGACACCTGTGACAACCTTGATATCCGGCGTTCCGATGACACCAATCAGTTTTCGTAGATACACACCTCGGTCTATCAGTTTCATATTCATCACCTCTGCTCTTATTATACCCGTTCTATTTCCCAAAATCAATATTTTTTCGATTTTGGGAAATAGAATCGCGGAAGCACAGCGGGAGCGACCCGAAAGCCGCTCCCGCCGCATCCGCCTTATTCGTCCGTGTCGAAGTCAGGCACCAGCTCCAGCGCTGCGAAGTCCTCATCGGTGATTTTGCCCAGCTTTTGCAGGGCGCTGTCGGTCAGATCCCGCAGCTGGGCTTCGTCCTCGTCCAGGTATCCGCGCATTTCGGTGAGGGCGGCAATCAGCCCGCTGCGGCTGTCGCTCTGGTAGATGCACATGAGGTTCATTTCATCGTTGGTAAAATTCATCATAGCAGCTCTCTTTCCGCGCGCCTTGAACGCGCTGTCTTTTTCGGCTCGTTGACGGGAGGACAGAGCTTTGCCAGCACGGAGGGCTTCTTCTCCTGCCGTGCCGCTTGCGCCTGCTCCCGGCGCGCCGCCTGCGCCAGCTCCATGAGGGAGATGGGCTTGCCGGACTTTGCCTGTTCCTCCAGCTCTGCCACGGTCTGCTTCGGCCCGTTGTTGATAACGCCGTCGATCATGCCGTAGTCGTCCTCCATGGCCATCTCCGCGTTTTTGAGATAGTTTTCCGGCTTTAGGAAGTCGGGCAGCGCCTTAAAACCCCATGAATCAACGTAATGACAGGATACCACGCCGTTCTGCTTCAGCGCCACGATGTCGCTGACGGACAGGCTGTGGCCGCGAAAATCCTCCGGGCGGCGGAGGTTGAAGGTTTCATACAGCGCGTCCAACCTGTCCTGCGTATCGCCCCTGCGGTCGAGGTTTCCCGCATAGACGGCGGCGTAGTTCTCCTTTTGGGCGGAAAGCCCCTTCTTCTCCAAATACTCGGCGTTCATAAAGCGGAGCTGCGCCGTATCGTCATTATCCCGAAGCTGATAGATTATAAAGCTGTCGGCGGTGTTGTCGAGGAACGCCTTTTCATAGTCCGGCGGTGCGAAGCGGTCTTTGACCGTCTCCCATTCGGAGGCTTCCACGCCGAAGATGCCGTCAAAGCTGCGGATATCCTCCGCATCGAAGGCCATGGCCTCGGTGTTGTCCGTGTGAAGCATATACACGCTCACGTCCCGTTCCATGAGCTCCAGCGCGCGCTCCTTTGTCAGCGGCAGCATATTGAAATCGGTGTAGCCGTAGGCGTTCATGCTCTCAACAGAAATCGCAGGGTCGGGGACGCAGCCGTTGTCCGGCGCTGTGACCGGCTCCGGCTCCTGCACGGCGATCTCCTGCACCGGCTGGGCGGCAAGGCTCTCCGTCTCCTTATCCAGCCCGCGCTCCTTGCAGATTTCCGCATAATGGCGGTCGATATCCGTAATCAGGGAGGATGAGGTTCGGTTGATGGTCTCCAGCGATGCGCGAAGCTCGGTCAACTCCCTGTCCTTTGCCCAGGCCGCCAGATACCCGAAGCTGTTTTCGCCTGTCTCAATGCCGTAATAGGCGCAGACGGCGAAGGAGATGCTCTCCGCCTGAATCTCCTCGGCGGCGCGGGAGAGCTTTGCCTTTTCCGGGTACTGTGCGTGCCAAAACTCCTTCACGGTCTGCTCGCCGCCCGTGAAGTTCAGCCCGTCCTCGCCCAGATACAAAAAGCCCTGCTCCGGCAGCTCAATGGGTGCTGCTGTGATGACAGAGGCGGCGTGATTGACGGTGACATGGCTTTCAAGTGTTACCGGCATACCCGGATCGTAATCTGAGCCGCGCAGGTCATACGCATACAAGCCCTCCGGCAGCTTATCCCGGTCGATGCGCCCGTTGGAGAACAGCGCGGGCTTGCCGAACAGCTCGACCTCCTGATATTTTTCTCCGATTTCGTCCTTATTGTGGAGCTTGGAGTGGGCGATCTCATGGACGGCGGCGCAGACCGTCTGTACCTCGCTCATGCCTTCTCTGAGGACGATGCGCTGTTTGTCCACGGAGAAGTATCCGTCCATATTCTCCGCCAGCTTCTCAAAGAAGATGGGGACAGGCGCGCTGCGGCGCAGAGCTTCCATGAACACCCCGTAATTCTGCACGTCCCCTGTAAGGTTCGCCGCCAGCTCCGGCAGGGGCTTGCCTGCGGTCTGCTGCACGTCGAACACCACCACGGGCCTGTACATGGGAATCTGCACCGTCTTTTCCTCCGTGATAATATCGCCGTTCTCGTCCCGCAGGGGGAGCTTGGTGTCAGGGTCTAATTTCTGCTGCTCGATTTTCTTCTTGAAGGGCGTGGGGGCGATGATCTTAATGCCCTTTTCGCCCTTTTTGACGCTCCTTCCAAACTGATCGCGCCATTTGTTGAAGCCGGCCACATGGGTGGCGTCGGGGCGCTGCATATAGATGAGCATGGTGTTGTTGACGCTGTACTTGTGAAAGCGGCTCATGGTGGCAAGGTACTGCCTGTATTTGTCGCTCTCAAACAGCTCCTTTATGCCCGTCTCGATGCTGTCGGTGATATCCTTGAGCCGTTCCTTGTTGGTCTGTTTTTCAGCCATTTCGTGCATACCTCCTTTGGATCATGGTAAAAACGGCGGCTCCCGCAGGGGAACGAAACGCCCGTGCGGGAGCCTGTGAGGGTCACTTGGTGAAGTCCAGCTTATAGGAGGAACGCGCGCCGTCGTCCTCCAGCACGATGAATGCGTCGTAGGTCTTGCCGGTTTTCTCGGAGTAGACGCCGCTGGCGTAGGCGCGCCCCTCCGTCAGGAGCGAGGACACCATCTTCTTCGTCAGACTGAGCTTCTTGGCGGCAAGGAAGCGGTTGTCCCGCCACAGCCCGAACTTGCAGCTCCGTCTCTCGCAGAAATAGCCGTTTTTGCTCTCCGTGACCTCTGCGCCGCAGCGGGGGCATTTGCCCACAACGGGTCTGCCGGAGGGGAACAGCACCTCCGCGCCGTCCACAGGCGCAGCGTCCCGTACCAGCGCTGCGACCATATCGCAGATGCCGACGAGGAACTCGTCCGCGCCCAGCTCGCCACACTCGATCTCCTTGAGGCGGTGCTCCCATTCGGCGGTCAACAGCGGGGACTGGAGCTGTTCGGGCAGCACGGTAATGAGGGAAACGCCCACTTCGGTGGGAACGAGACGTACAGATTTCTTCGCCTTTCTGCGCTCCGCAAAGCCCGTGGCCACCAGCTTTTCAATGACCGCCGCCCTTGTCGCGGGAGTTCCCAATCCCTTTCTCTCGGCATCTTCCGGCATATCCTCTTTGCCCGCCGTCTCCATGGCCGACAAAAGCGTATCCTCGGTGAAGTGCTTTGGCGGGGTCGTTCTGCCCTCTTTGACCGCGCAGGAGGAAACGGGAAGCGACTGTCCCTCGGAAAGCTCCGGGAGGGGCTTGTCCGTAAGCTCCGCATCCGCATATGCTTTCCAACCGGGCTGAATCACAGTTTTTCCATTGGCGGAAAAGGCATTTCCGCCGCAGTCCAGCCTTGCCTCGGTCTCCAGATAGACGAAGGGTGCGCTGACCGCCATAAGCACCTGACGGGAAACAAGGCGCAGGATCTCCCGTTCGCCTGCGGGCAAGGTTTCCAAGTCCGTTTCGCCCGCTGCCATCGTGGGAACGACGGCGTGGTGATCGCTGACCTTTTTGCTGCTGCACACCTGCCCCGAACAGACGGCTGCGGGCGGCTCCGTGCCGCAGACGCCCGCGCAGCACAGCGCCAGCGCGTTTACGCCGCCCTCCATATCGTCGGTGAGATAGCGGCTGTCGGTGCGGGGGTAGGTGCAGAGCTTCTTTTCGTAGAGGCTTTGCAGATAATCCAGCGTTTGCTGCGCCGTGTACCCAAGCAAGCGGTTCGCATCCCGCTGGAGCGTGGTCAGGTCGTAGAGCGCCGGGGCTTTCTCCGTCTTTTCCGTCTGCACGACGGAGGTAACAGCGGCGGTCTTGCAGTTGCAGTCCCCGGCAAGCCGCTCCGCCTCTGCCTGCTCCTTCATGCGCCCGCCTGCGGCGGAGAAGCCGTTAAAGTCCAGATGGACGGTGTAAAAGCTCTCCGGCTGAAAGGCATTGATCTCCGCTTCCCGCTGCACCAGCAGCGCAAGCGTGGGCGATACCACGCGCCCCACGTTCAGGGTGCGGTGGTACATCACGGAAAACAGGCGGGTGGCATTGATACCCACCAGCCAGTCCGCCTTGCTGCGGCAGAGGGCGGAGGCGTAGAGGTTGTCGTACTCCGCTCCGTCGCGGAGATTGTCAAAGCCCTGAAGGATCGCCGCATCCTCCATGGAGGAAATCCAGAGCCGCTTTACGCGCTTGCGGCAGTTGTTGAGATTATACGCCGTGCGGAAGATCAGCTCGCCCTCGCGCCCGGCGTCGCAGGCGTTGACCACTTCATACACATCGTCCCTGTGCATGAGGGCGCGGAGGGTGTTCATTTGCTTCTGCTTGTCCCTTGATACGGTGTACTGCCAGCTATCCGGCAGGATGGGCAAGTCCTCCCTTCGCCATTTGCCGTACTTTTCGTCGTAAGCGTCCGCATCCGAAAGCTCCGCAAGATGCCCGAAGCACCAGGAAACGAGATAGCCGCCGCCCGAAAGAAAGCCGTCCTCGCGTTTGCCTGCGCCAAGAACGGCGGCAATGCTCCTTGCCACGGAGGGCTTTTCACACACAACAAGCCGGTAACAGGTCGTATTCATCATTGGTTTTTGTCCTCCTCACTGTCGGCAGTGTTTTCATCTTCAAACTCGTAATCCTCTTCTTCCTCGTCCTCGCCGTAGTCGTAATCGTCCAGATCGTCCGCCCCACGGGTGTCGGCCTTGGGCTTGCGGAGCTTGAACCAGTACAGCGCACCGCCGCCGCCCAGCAGGAGCAGGAGGATGACCACAATGAGCCCCGCGCTGCTGGCGCTCTTTTCGGGCGCGGTCTCCGCAGGCTCGGCGGGCTGTGGCGTGGGTTCCGTAACTTCCTTGCCCGCGCACTCGCTCATATTGGTTCTGCACACCTTGCAGCCCGTGTTGATTTTGCCCACGGCGCATTTGTCCGTGCAGGCGCAGGCGGGGACGATGCTCTCGCCGTCCTTGGTCAGCGCCAGCAGGTCGGCCTCGTCCACAAGATTCAGGAAATGGACGTTCTCATTGCCCTTATCGTCCCGGTCGATGATGAGATAAAAGGTGTTGCCGCCCTTGGTCGTCACGGTGATGAACTGCTTGCCTGCGCCGAAAGCGGAGCCGATATCGTCCATGAGCGTCAGGTTGCCGTCCGGGGTCAGGGGCGCGGAACCTCCGGCAGCGGCGTAATATTGCAGCAGTATCTCCAGAAGTCCCGCAGTATCCGTGTCGTTCTCACCGCCTCCCGCAGAGGTGTTGAGAACCTCAAGGTATTTGCCGTATACATAGCCGGTCTGCTCCGGCACGACCACCTTGTACCAGCCGTTGCTTTCCTCCAGCACCTTCACCTCCGCGCCGTTGAGCAGACGCCCGATCACGGTGTAGTCCGTGCCGGGGCCGGTGCGCAGGTTCAAATAGGTGCGGACGTTGACCACCTTTCCGGCCTGCTCCCGTTTGGCGGGAAGCGTCCAGCTCCGATCCCCGATGGTCACGGTATGGCTTCCGTCCGCATTTTCGGTCACAAGCACGGTCAGTGTCTGTCCGTTTGGGGTCTGCTCACCGGTATTCGTATTCTCCGGCTGTGTAGTTGCAGTTGGGGTTTCCATGGTCGGGTCGCCCATTGTCGAATCGACCATATCGCCGCCGCCTGCATAGGCCGTAACGGAAAAGGCCGTCATGCAGAGCACGACAGCCATCGTCACGGCAAAAAATCTCCATTTATTCTTCATCCGTAAAATCCTCCGTTTTTCTGTATTCGTCGGGCAGCGCCGCCGTGGGACGCTTTTCCAGCATCGCCATCAGCGCCGCGAGCTGCTCGATGGTCAGCCCGTTCTCGCGGACGATGCCCACAATATCCGTGTTTTCCAGCTTCAGAATCTGCTCGTCCAGGGCTTTGAGCCGTGCGGTCAGCGATGCGAGCTTTTCCGCCAGCTTCTCGCGCTCCTGACGCAGCTTTTCAAGTCGCGGGTTCATAACATCCTCCTTTTTTGCGTTGATATGGTTGTTGTTAAGGTAATCTGCCGAACTGGAGAAAATGGCTTCGCCAGTAGCTCGTGTCGATGGAAGCGTAGTGAATGGGGTCGCCGCAGTGGAGCATCCTGTTATTGCCCACATAGATGCCCACATGGGACGCGCCTGCGGTGTCGTAGGTTTTTTCAAAGAATATCAGGTCGCCGGGACGGGCGCTTTCCGGGGAGACATAGGCGCACATACCCCGCAGCCCCTCCGCGCCCAGCCTGCCGAAGCTCCAATGCAGGCCGCAGTTGTTGTAGACATACGAAACGAAGCCGGAGCAGTCGAAGGAGGTGGCGGGCGTGCTGCCGCCCCAGATATAGGGGTAGCCCAGATACTTTTCCGCTTCCTTGATGATGGCGGCGAACTGTTCATCCGCCAGCGCCTCCGGGGGTATCTCGTACTTCTCATACTGGGTGTGGTAGTACCGGTTCACATACGGGGAATTGGGGAACAGGTCGGGGCGGTTGCCCAGTACACTCATATACACGGCGTACATGGAGAGCTGATCGTGGGACATGATATGCACCGGCACATGGGAGAGGTTGAAGTTTTCCAACTCCACATGGCAGATATAGTAGGTGTAGGGAACCTCCGCCTCGTACTCGTAGCTTTGCAGATTGCCGTTTTCGTCGGTGTAGTAGCCGATATGCGTTTCGGTGCGGTATCTGGTTTCCGTGGTGACGGTTTCCGTTAAGATATACTGCTTTTCAAACAGCGTCTCCAGAATCCCGCCTATTTCGTCAATCGTCCATTCTCCGCCCTTGAGGGCGGTAATCATGGAAATGAGCACATAGGGGTCGTGCTCGATCTCGTCCAGGTCGAAGTGGTACTCGTCGTAATCGTGGGTGCTTTCGTAGCTGTTCAGGTATTCCCGCAGCTCGTCCTCCATGGCGCAGTAGGCAGCTTCCGCCGCCAGCATATCCGCATCCTCCAGCGGATAGGTGGAGGATGCAATACCGGAGACGCCGCCCTGAAACAGCGTGGAGCAGGAGGAAATGCAGGTCATGAGCAGCAATATCGCAGCGGCGACGCCGCCCGCAATGAGAAAGCCCTTCTTGTGCCGGGCAAAAAAGCTGCCGGCCTTTTTGCTTCCCTCGGCGGCGCGCTTTGCCGCCTTTGCGGTGGTCTCGGACGCTTTGACGGTATTCCTCGCGCCGTTCCCCGCTTTTGCGGCGGCGTATTCCTTTTTAATGGCCTGCTTCTGCTGCCAGCGGGAATAGGGGTTGGAAGCCCTGCCGTATTCCTGCTCGTATTGTTTGTTCAGCGCCTTGAGATTGGCTTTGTCTGCGGCGGCTTCCGCCTTGTCCGCCCTGCGGTAGGGCTTTTCCGCATGGGAGCGGTGCGCCGATTCCGCAATGCGCCAGGTGCGCTCCGCCGTCTCGGTCAGGGTGTTCGCCGCCTCCGTGCCGGGGTTGTCATCGCCCTCCTCCCGGAGCTTGCGGTGGACTGCGCTGCGGACGGTATCCAGCGGAGCTTTCCTTGCGGCGTGCGCCAGCTTGGAGGGCGGACGCTTTTTGTCCGCCTCCTCAAAGAAAAGGCGCGTTGTGACCTTGCCGCTCTCGGCGTCCACAACGCGCTCCTTGACCTTTACGGTTTTCTTTGGGATTTTCGCTTCGGCCTTTTCCAGCTTAACCGCCGCCCTGTCCGCCTTGCGGACAGCTCGTTCCAGCTCCGGCAGTGCGCGTTCTTCCTCGGTGAAAATCAGCCTTGGCGAGCGTTTTGCCATATTCATCACCTCCTGATGGGACTGCTGATGGGTTAAAAGCGTTATTCAAACAGAATTTCATCCGTTCTCTCCAGAAAATGCCGCTTGCCCGCCGGGGTGATGAGGGTATAGTGTCCCAGCTTGCCGCGCTCGGTGTAGAAGTCCCTCACCAGAAACAGACCGGCGCTCTTTTTGACCGCACGGGGAAAGAGCTTGCGGTTCTTGTCCCGGAACAGATACTTCTTTTCCTCCAGATACCGGGTAAACTGCTTTTCGGGAACGCCCAGCTCCTTGGCGGTGGTGCGGATGTTGGTGCAGTCCGCAGGGTCAACAAAAGCGTCGTAATACTCCGCCTTGGGGAGGGCAAGCCGGAGACGGCGGTTCAGCTCCCGGTTCCGGGCGTTTTCGCTGCGCAGGCGGTTCAGGTACTCCGGCACGGCCTCGGGGTGCGCCTCCAGCGCATCCAACAGGCTGTCCGTCATATACGCGCCGTGCTTGCGGATGGAGGGAATGACCTCATGGGTAATCCAGCGCTTGAAGGCTCTCGCTTCCGGCTTGCGGGAGCAAAGGATCAAATGATAGAGTCCGGCTTCACTTACAGCATTTATTTCAATCATCTTATCGGCGTTCTGGGGGTGGGGTACTTCAAGTAACCCACCTTCATCCGAGTCCAATCTGGACATTGCGCGCGTAACCTGGTTCAATCCGAGAGCTTTGCACACATCAACCGCAACAAACCAAGGAGCTCCGTCTTTCAGCACGGAACGTACCCGACCAAAATCTGCGCTTTCAAAAATCATAAGGTGGTTATCCATATTCTTTTCTCCTTCCTTACTCTGTAATGGCGTCCTTCGCTTCCTCCCCGGTTTGTTCGGAGAGGTCGGACAATTTGGTCGTGATGATTTTGTACAGCTCCGTATCCTTGGGGAAGCGGTCTACGAAGGGCAGGATCACGCTGCCGTAGAACAAAAGCCCCTCGCCCTCGGCGGATTGGGTCACATACGAGAGCTGATGGGGCGAGATGTTGAGCTGCTTCGCCAGAATCTGCCGGTCGCCGGAAGCTTGGTTGAGCATATACACATAGTCGGAGTTTTCAAAGATGTTCTCCACCTCACGGCTGGAGAGCAGGTCTTTGACGTTCTGCGTGATGCCCGTGGGAACGCCGCCCCACTTGCGGAAGCGCTTCCATATCTCCACCGTATACGCGGCGGTCTGCTCCTCCTTCAAAAGAAGGTGCATTTCGTCGATATAGTAGCGGGTGGACTTGCGCTGTTCCCGGTTAATTGTGACGCGGTTCCACACCGCGTCCTGCACCACCAGCATCCCAATCTTTTTGAGCTGCTTGCCCAGCTCCTTGATATCGAAGCTGACCACGCGGTTTTCGATATTCACGTTGCTGCGGTGGTTGAACACGTTGAGGGAGCCGGTGACGTAGATTTCCAGCGCCGTGGCGATATACTGCGCTTCCTTTTCATCCTGCCTGCGAAGCTCGTTGTACAAGTCCTCTAAAATCGGCATCTTTTCCGGGCGGGGGTCGCTCAGGTATTCCCGGTAGACAGAGCGCACACAGCGGTCGATGATGGTCTTTTCCACCGGCATGAGGCCGTCCTTGCCGCCAACGATCAGCTCGCACAGGGACAGGATGAAGTCGGATTTCAGGCTCAGCGGGTTTTCGTCGTCGCTGTAATTCAGGTTCAAATCCATGGGGTTCAAATAGTCGGTGGAGGTGGGCGAGATCTTCACCACCTGCCCGTGCAGGTGCTCCACCAGCGGGCCGTACTCCGCCTCCGGGTCGCAGATGATGATATCGTCGTTTGTGACGAGGAACACGTTGGCGATCTCACGCTTGGCGGAGAAGGACTTGCCGCTTCCGGGCGTGCCTAAGATCAGCCCGTTGGGGTTTTTCAGCAGCTTTCTGTCCACCATGATGAGGTTGTTGGAAAGGGCGTTCAGCCCGCAGTACAGGGCTTCCTTGCCGTCCTGAAACAGCTCCTGGGTGGTAAACGGCACGAAAATCGCCACGCTGGAGGTGGTCAGCCCCCGCTGGATTTCGATCTGGTTATACCCCAGCGGAAGCGCGGACATGAAGCCCTCCTCCTGCTGGAAGTCCAGCCTCGTGAGCTGGCAGTTGTACTTCTGGGCGATGGAGCCCGCCTGAAAGACGTTGTTGCCGAGGCGCTGCCTGTTGTCCGCCACGTTCACCACAAGGAAGGTCAAAAGGAACATACGCTCGTTGCGGCTTTGCAGCTCCTGCAAGAGCTTTTTCGCCTCCGTGCCGTAGGTGGCAAGGTCGGAGGGAATAATATCCATATCGTAGCCGGAGCGCACCGCCTTTTTCTGCTCCTCAATGGTCATTTTCTGCAAATCGGTGATCTTGCGCTTGATGGTCTTGATGGCCTTCACCTGATCCACGGACTGGACGTGCATACTGACGATAAGGGAGCTTTCCATATCCAGAAAGTCCGCCAGCATACGGTCGTTCAGCTCCGGTGCGAGAATCTGCAAGAAGGATACGCAGCCGGTTTTGCTGCCCACGCCGAAGCTGCTGCCGGTCTTGAACTCGAAGGCGCTTGGGGCGATGAAGTCCTTCACCGACAGCCCGGAGGGAGCCAGCCAGTCCCACGAAAAGCGGAAGGGCTGCGGCTCGTCCATGTGGAGCATCCCGTGCAGCAGGCGCAGGCGCTCCATTCCGTTCAGGCTCTCCGCCGTCACGCCCAGACGGCGGAAGTTGTTGAGGATATCCGTCTCGATGCGCTCCAATCGGGGCTTTGCCGCTTTCAGGCTGTCCGCCTCCACTCCAAAGGTCAGGTATTTGGTCTTAATAAGCCCGTTGTTGCCTCTGGCAAGCTGGCTTTGCAGCATCCCGGTGTACTCGGTACGGAGCTTGTCGAAGCAGTCGCCCTGCAAGGGGATGGCGATGCGCCGGGCGTAGGTGTCCCGCGTGGCGGAGAGGTTGATGAAGGAAAGCTGGAAGCGGATGGAGGAATCAAAATAGTTGAGGAAGTCGCACCAGCCGTCGAAAATGGCGGTCTTGTCCTCGTTCTGGTTGAGCTGGTAGTTGATATCCTGAAACTGCACGGTTTTCGTGTAGTAATTGTCCGTCACGCGGCACACGCCGTCGGGGTACATCCGCTGAAAGGGGATGCTGTCCTGGGCGGACTTCTTTCGCTTATCCTGACGCTTGGCTCTTGCAATCGCCGCGTCGATCTGCTTTCGCTCGGCTCGTGTGAGCTTTCTTGCGGGGGTTTTGTTTGTGGACAATCGCGTAGACCTCCTTATCCAAAATATCCTGCCGGTTCAGCAGGTCGTAGAAATTGTTCGTCCTGTACGGGCGCTGTTTGGGGCGCAGGAAGCACACCTGCACGATGTTGCGGATGAGCTTCTCCGGCGGCTGACCGTTCTTTTCGTACATGGCCAGCAGGAAGAAGGGCAGCATGACCAGCATCATGCAAAGAGCCGCCGCACTGCTGCCGATATGCCCCTTGAGCAGAAAGAAAAGCGGTACGCCGATGAGCGCGCCGCCGCCGAAGCACAGAATCTGCCGTTTTGTTAAATTGAACATGACCTTGGTTTTCACCGCGTTCAAGTCCTTGGGTACGGGAACGTATGCCAAATCTCATCACCTCCGTCAGTGGGCATGGAACAGGCTCCTGGCAAGGGAGCTTGTCTTAAACAGCGTGAAGCACAGCAGCACCGTGTACCCCATGCACGTCCATATGGCCGCCGAGACGCTGCTCTCCACCACGATATTCTGGATCAGCACCGCGTAAATCGCCACGCAGACGATGATGAGGAAGCCCTGAAAGCCCAGCGCCAGCAGGCTTCTGAGGTAATTCTGGCCCATCTGCCCCCATTCCCGGTTGGCCATGGTCGCCATGGGGATGGGCGCGATGGAGGTCACGCAGTAGATCTCGATCATTCTGCCGTAGCAGATGATGAAAATGCAGATGGTCAGCGCCCACATGGAAAGATGCACGACCACGGACTCCAGCCACAGCCCCAGCAGCGACCAGACCTCCATTTCCGCAAGCGCAGCTTCAAATCCCGCGATATGCTCATTGAACGTCAGGGACGTGTCCGATATGATGATGCCCGACGCGCTGTTTACGACGCTCTGAGCCGCCTCGAACACGCCCATGACGATGTTCCATGTGTTGGTGACGATGAGCACGGCGCAGGCGGTCTTGAATATCCACTTGAAGAACATCCAGGTGTCCACGTCGTGCATATTGTTCTTTTCCGTAATGAGCTGAATCAGCTCCAGCGTCATGACAAAGGCCAGGATCACGCCCGCGATGGGCAAAATCACATTGTCCGACAGCGTTCGGATCATGCCGTAGACGCCGCTGTTCCAGCCCTGGGGCGTAGCGCCCACCTGTCCGGCGATGCCCGCCACGCGGCTGTTCACGTTGTCAAACAGTCCGTTCACGTTGTCCATGATGCCGCTGACCAGCAGCTCCTTCAGCCATTCGGTGAATTTCTGCCATATCAAATCCAATGGGCTTTACCCTCCTTTCCCGCAGCGCCCGCCCCGAGGGGCGGACGCCGCGAAGGATTTGTGCGGGCGATTAACCGAACAGGCCGGAGAGCAGGGGTACGAGAATGACGCCGATGAGCGCCACGCCGCCGCCCGCCATGAGCTGTTTCATGCCCTGACTTTTTGCACCGGGGTTGTCGTTTCCGTAGCCTTCCAGCAGGTTAATGGCTCCCCAGATGCCGAGGCCGGCACCGAGGGCGATGACGAGGGTCTGGAGAACGCCGACAGCAGAGTTGAAAAATTCCATATTTGTGTTGCCGGAATCATTGGGTGTTGGTTGTGTTGAAATCTCGCGGATACAGCAGGAGCCGGAGCGAAAGCTGCGATGCAGCCCCGATTCCGGCTTCTCCTTTCAATATTTTGTTCATGGATTCGTTCCGACCCTGCAAGCGAGGAAGCGTCTTTTCTCATCCGTATCTATATGAAAAGCCGCTGCGTGAGGGCAGCGGGCTTGTGCGTTCAGACGCGGCCAGCGTCGAACACCTCGTATACCTCGTCCGCTTTCGGCACCAGCCTTGTGGAGAGATACTTTTCGATATCAAAGGCGTTCCTTGGGTTCGCGTCCGACAGATACTTATAATTGGGGTGACGGGTGATGTCGTACTTATCCGAGAGGAAGGGGCGCACGCCCCGAAGCTGCAAGATGCACTTGCCGCCGTCCAGCACCGCCAGCTCGTCTATCGTGGCAAGGTCTTTGCCCAGCTTCTGATAGTTCAGGCTGTGGGACACCTCCCGTCCACGGCTCTCGCCGGTGTTGAAGGTGTCGATGGTCTCTTTCCCCAGCGCCTGATTCAGCTCCTTCAGCGTACCGGGCTCCTTGCCGCCCAGAAAAATCGAGCTGTCGCAGTTGCCGATAATGGTGTCGGCGTTGTCCTTGTACAGCGCCTTCAGCTGGCTTTGGGCTTGCAAGACGAGGCAGGCGGAAATCTCGCGGCTGCGGATGGTAGCCATGAGCTTTTCAAGGTTCGGTATCTGCCCGATGTTGGCGCACTCGTCGATGAGGCAGCGCACATGGACGGGGAGCCTGCCGCCGTACACGTCGTCGGCCTTTTCACACAGCAGGTTAAATAACTGGCTGTAAATCATGGAAATGAGGAAGTTGAAGGTGCTGTCGGTGTCGCTCATGATGAGAAACAGCGCCGTTTTCCGGTCGCCCAGGGTGTCCAGCTCCAGCTCGTCGTACATGGTGATCTCCCGCAGCTCCTGGATATCGAAGGGCGCAAGGCGCGCGCCGCAGGAAATATTGATCGACTTAGCTGTTTTGCCCGCCGCTAATTTGTATTTTTTATATTGCCGCACGGCGAAGTGATTCGGCTCCCGGCTTGCCAGCTCCTTGAAGGCCAGATCCACGTTGTTCTCAAAGGTCTCATCGTCCTCGCGCACCTCCATGGCGTTGATGAACTCGATGAGGGTGGCGAAATTCTGTTCCTCCTCGGGGGCTTCGTAGTGGATATAGCCGATGAGCGCCGTGTAGAGCAGCGTCTCGGCCTTCTGCCAGAAGTCGTCTCCGGATTTCCCGTCCCCCTTGGTGTTGGCGATGAGGGTCGTGACCAGCTTCAAAATATCCTTCTCACTGTGGATATACGCAAAGGGGTTGTAGTGGTGGGACTTCTTGAAGTTGATGGAATTGAATATCTTCACCTTGTAACCATTGCGGAGCATGAGTTTTCCGCACTCCACGGCGATGCTGCCTTTTGGGTCGGTCACAACGTATGAACTGTGTAATTGCATGAGGTTTGGCTTAATGAAAAACCGCGTCTTGCCGCTGCCGGAGCCGCCTACCACCAGCACGTTCTTGTTCCGCGCCGTCTTGGGGTCTTTGGGGCGGTTGGACATCATGAGCCGCTCAGTCTGGGTGAGAATGACGTTGTTCTCAAACTTCGGATCGACGTAAGGGGCGATATCCTCGGGCTTGCCCCAACGGGCAGAGCCGTACTCCAGATTCTTGCGGAATTTCTTGGCGTTTTTGCCCTTGACGTACACGATAAGACGAATGAGCAGAGCGGCCGCAACGCCCACGCACAGGTCGATGGGGTGGAAGCTGGGTACTAATGAGGAAAAAGCAGTGGCGAATCCCTCCATGATGTGCAGCGCCTTCCCCGAGAAGTCCGTGCCGGGGGCAAGCCTCCACGCCTGCCCCAGCTTGGTGGCAAAGAGGGCGATAAAGACATACGGGATATTGGGCAGCAGGAACTTCTTGATATTCAGAGGTTTCTTCATATCGTGATGCCCCTGTTCTGGTTTCGGGATTTACCCGGCGTAATAGCCTGAACCTTCGCCTTGAGTGCTTGCAGATGCGCCAGCACGGAGGGACGGTTCTGCGCTTTGGCGGCGCGTTTAAGCTCATATGCCGTGTATTCCTTGAACGCCGCCGTCAGTGCGTCCGCGTCCCTCGCCTTAAAGAACACAAAGTATTTCGGCGGTGAAACGCTGCGGTCTTTCTTAACGGCAAAATCCACGCCGTATTTCCGGGCTATGCGCTCAAAGCCTTTGATATTGCTGTTGGTGATCTCAATGTTGGATACACCCTGATTCTGCCCTATGAGCTGCCTCACCGTCTGCTTGCCGGTGGGCTTTTCAGGCGCGGCACGCGCCTTTTCCATGGCTTTGCTCTTCTTTTCGGAAAGATATTTATCCATCCCGGCCTTCAGCTCCCGTGCGGTCAGCTTGACGGCGGAGATGATCAGAGTGACAGTTCTGTTTTCAATTTCTTCCTGCATGAGTTTTTCCTCCTTCCGTTCGCATTGGGAGTGATGGTATCATCGCTCTGTCACCGGAGCGGTCTTGCCCTTGCCCGCAGCCTTGGCGGGCTCGGTGGGGATCGCCATGATCTTGCTGCCCATCTTCAAAAAGGCTTCCGGCTGACGGAACTTTTCCTCATATTTCTGTTGCAGCTCCTTCGGGAGAGACGCAAAATTCTCATCCCCCAGACCGCAGATGAAGAATTTGCCGGCCACAATATCGTAGATATCGCCGTCCCCGTCCCGCAGGGCGCGGTTCAGGGGCTTGCCCTCCAGCTTGGCTTCCTCCCCGCAGATCAGCGCCACGGGGTCGTCATATGGGTAAATCGCTTCGATATAGCCGTCCACCGCCTTCTGCAAGGAAGCAAGGTCGGAGCCGATGCGCTCCACGCGCGGGTACTGGCCCGGCTCCACCATGAGCACCTCGATGGTGTCGTCCTGCGCTCTTTCGGCGGATATTTCCCTGCCGTCATTGCTCTCAAACTCCACCTCCACGAAATTGTCCGCATCCAGAATATGATCCCCGGCGTGCCACTGGTCGCTTACCATCTGTTGGGCTTCCTCCTTGGAAGAAGCCTCCACGGACACGGTGAGCTTCAGTGTTTCGGTGATGGTCACGTCAAATTCCTTCATGCGCGCCGCCTCCTTCGTCGGTCTCCTCCGAAAAAAGCGGAAGAAAAAACGCCGCCAATGCCATTACCGCCGCTTCCGCTTCTTCGGCGGTCGGGCCGATCTGTTCGCCGCCGTCCTCCGCATCCGGTGCAGCCTCATGCGGCGCTTCGAGGGCGTCGTCGAAATTGTCGTCATATTCGCCGCACCCGTCGCAGCAGTCGCAGTGGATGTGTACGTCGCCGTAGATGTTGATGGTTACGTTCATGGATAAACCTGCCTTTCTCAGCGCTCGTTCCGGCGCTGCTGTTTTTTCTGCCACTGCTCCAGCAGCTTGATGATGGTCTGCTGCATTTGCAGGGGCGTGTAGCTTCGGGGAAAGTATTTGCGGAGGGTATCGCTGCTCAGCGTAATACGCTCCTGTTCCTCCTTCTTTTCCTCGGACATGATGGAGCGCATGGCCTCCTTCGTGCATTTTCCCTCCCGGCTGAGCTTCTTGAGCCGCTGTGCCTGGGAAAGCGAGGGCGTGTTCTGGGAATAGTCCATTGCGTCCAGAAACTGCTTCTGCTCGTCATGGGTGAGGTACGACAGCTCCACGGCGGGGCTGAACGCGATCTCCTTGCTGTCCACCTTTTTCTGTACCTCCGGCAGAAGCTCGGTGAGACGGATATAGCGTTGCACCTGTGTCTTACTTTCACCTGCATCTTCTGCAACCTTTTGGATGGATTTTTTGGAATCTAACTTGTGCCCAACTTGGTCACAAGTTAAATCCACCCGCTTTCCCTGATGCTTCAACGCTTCCAGCTTCATTTTGTACGCCTGCGCCCGCTCCATGGGGCTGATGGTTTCCCGCTGCAAGTTGCTGTCCACCATGAGGATCACCGCCTCGTCGTCGTCAAGATTGCGGACGATGGCCGGTATGGTTTTCAGCCCCGCAAGGTCTGCGGCATGGAGCCGCCTGTGTCCGGCTACCATCTCGTATCCGCCCTCCGGTGCGGGACGGATGATGGCGGGGTTGAGAACGCCCACCTGCATGATGCTGTCGATGGTCTGCTGCATGAGCTCATCATCCGTCACCTTGAAGGGGTGGTTCTTGAAGGGACGAATCTCTGACAGCGGTATCTGCTGTACCTGTTCGTTGGGTTTCTGTTTCGGCACGGTCGCATCACCTCCTGAAAATGCCAAAGCCGCAGGCAATAACCTGCGGCTCAGATGAATCCCTCCGACATATCGTGACTGACAAGGCTTCGGTAGTAGTTCCCGATGGTCAGAGGGGCGTTATACAGCGTGGCTAAAAGATACTGGCGCATATTGCGGATGCGGGTGGTGTTTTCCTTCAGCCCGCCCACCACAAAGCGGATGTGCTCGCTGTTCAGCTTCAAAAACCGGCTCCTGACCACCTCGGCGGGCTTATCGTCGCCGGAAATGCGGACGGAGCTTTTCGTCGTACAGACCATATCCACCAGCAGCTCCAGAATTTCTTCCAGCGTGTCCTGCTCGTATGGATAGTCTGTCAGGAGTGCGTCGTAGGCGATGTTCTCCGCAATAAGCTCTCTATACCGCTCTCTCAGCGCCGCTTCGTTTCCTTTCGCTTCCCGCCCGTGATCCCTCCTGAACGAAGTGAAGGGAAAGGAATCAGTATCACTAAAATCAGTATCATTATTCTCAGTATTATTAGATCGTGATTTTAACGATTCTTGATCCGTGATTTTCACTGCTCCTGAATCGTGATTTTCACGGTTCTGGAATCGTGATTCCGGGGAAGGCGCGGTGCTGCCCGATGCGTTATCCACATCCTTCTCCACAAAGTTTTTGACGTAGATGAGGTTGGGCTTGCCCAGCCCCTGCCGCTTGCGCTCGATAAGGCGGCATTTGCTCTCCAGCTCATGCAGCAGCTTTCCGGCCTTCTGGTCGGCGCAGCCCAGGGCGGTCATGACCTCCTCGATGGTGAAGATGATATACACACGTCCTTCTTTATCCAGCCAGCCGTTCTTGCAGCTCAGGCTCATACGGTCAAGGAGCAGACCGTAGAGCACCTTGGCTTCTGCGGAAACGCTTCTGAACCGCTCCTCCGTGAACAGCACCTTGGGGATGCGGTAGAAGGAGAACTGTTCCGCTTCCGCGCCGTAGAAATAATCATACATGGCTTCTGTCACGCTCCTTTGGAAGTCCTGCGGCGCGCATGACCTCTCTGGTACACCATCCGATGCAGGGGGCAGCCCTTCCGTAGGGACAGCCCTCGCACTCCGAAACGGGAGCGGCGTTGTCCGCAGCCGCTTCGTAAACTTGTTCTATGCCGTTCCGTCTTGCGGGCTTTTGCGGGACGGGACAGCAGCAGCCGTCCGGGTAGACGCAGCCCTTGAGCTTCCCTTTCCGGTACAGGCAGTACCGGCAGTCATATACGTTGTAGCCCCACGACTTCCCGTATGCTTTCACAATAACACCTCCTTCGCCCGCATCTGGGCATAAAAACAGCGCGCCTGCCGACCCAAGCGCCACTTTGGGTAACAGACGCGCTATGTACTGATTATTGCAAGGGTGTCGTCTCCTTACCGGGAGATGAACCGAGCAATAGCTGCTGAAATTGACGGTTTCAAGAGGGCGGAATACAAGTAATTTCGCTGTTCGGGTGTCCTAAAACCATTGATATTACTGTGTTTTTTGAAAAATGCTGTATCACCACTCGCACCATCGTCAAAAGCCCCGGAATCTCATGGGTTCCGGGGCTTTTTTATTGGTGCCAAAAATGACTTTGTTAGTAACGTGTTAGTAGTAGCGCATTAGGTCAGTTATTTTAGGACGCTGTTATAAGCTTTCTCATTGACGATTTTTAGGGTGTCCATAAGCTCGTCCATGACTTCCCACGCCCTATCCTGCGCCACATTCCCGACCACCCGCAAAAATTCGCTGCCGGAAGAATTGGCCGTCTTGACCGGCGATGCCTCTGCTGAACACAGCTCGGGGCGGGTTGGTGGATGAAGCGGCGCTCTATGAAGCGCTGACATCCGGCAGGCTTGCAGCCGCCGGGCTGGATATTTTTGAGCAGCAGCCGCCATCTGTTGATAACCCCCTGCTGCGCCTGGACAATTTTCTGGCCGGGATGCACGTGGCAGGAAGTACCCACGAGGCCCTGGAGCGCACCGAAAAGGCCGTTGCAGACGATGTGTTTGCAGCCTTGGGCATTGACGGGTGAAAATGCCGTAAAAAACATAGATTTACGTGGCATTTTCCGGAGTATCATGATATAATGGCCGCAAGGCGGCCATTATATTTTTATTTTATGCCATTTTTCTCCCCGGCTCTGCCGGAAACCGAAAAATATGGCTGCATTGCTCCATTCTGCTTCGCAGATGGCGCAATATCCGCAAGGCGGCCATTATATCTTCATTTTATGCCATTTTTCTCCCCGGCTCTGCCGGGAACCGAAAAATATGGCTGCATTGCTCCATTCTGCTCCGCAGATGGCGCAATAACCGCAAGGCGGCCATTTTATCCTCATCTTATGCCATTTTTCTCCCCGGCTCTGCCGGAAAGTAAAATACGTTGACGCGGAATACGCCGCCCTGGCGCGGCATCAATCAAGAAAGGCGGGATCTCCTTGGAGCTGAACAAAAAAAACGGCCAGCGCATTTTGCTGTTGGTTGCCAGCTGTGTCATACTGTACTGGGGGCTGAACAATCTGTCCACTCTGGGCAGGGTGCTGGACAGCTTCCTTTCTCTGCTCTCCCCCCTGCTGTTGGGCATCTGCATTGCCTATGTTGTGAACCTGCTGCTCAAGGTCGTTGAGCGCCTGTGGGACAAGGCCCTTAAAAAGGCACCGGAGCTGTGGCGGATAAAGCTGAAGCGGCCCATCTGCCTTGTGCTGACTATGCTGCTGTTTTTTGGCATTATCTTCTCTATTATCTTTATCCTCATCCCCCGGCTGGAGGAGGCCGGCCGCACACTGGTGGCCAACGTGCCCGTTTATGTAACGCAGATCGAGAAATGGTGGGGCGGGGTCATTGCCTTTGCTGCAGGGCATGGCATCACCTTGCCGGAGCTTTCCATGAATGTGGATAACGCCACCAAGGTCATTACGGATTTCCTCACCAACAACGGCGACAATGTGGTGAATACTACCATTGACATCACCACATCCATCCTGGGCGCGCTGGTGAATTTTCTGCTGGCGCTGGTGTTCTCCGTGTATCTGCTGGCCCAGAAGGAGACGCTCATGGCCCAGGCCAAGCGGCTGCTGCTGGCAGCCATCCCTAAAAAGTCCGCTGGGCGCACCATGCACATCCTGAGCCTGACCAACAATGCCTTCTCCAGCTTTGTCACCGGCCAGGTGACGGAGGCGTTCATTTTGGGCACCCTCTGCTGCCTTGGCATGCTGATATTGCGGCTGCCCTATGCCCTGCCGGTGTCGGTGATTATCAGCTTTACCTCGCTGATCCCCATTTTCGGTGCGTGGATCGGTGCGGCTACGGGGGCATTTCTCATCGTATTCGTCAGCCCCATCAAGGCGCTGACCTTCCTCATCTTCCTGCTGATTTTGCAGCAGGTGGAGGGCAACCTCATTTATCCCAGGGTGGTGGGCAAGTCCGTTGGCTTGCCGGGCCTGTGGGTCCTGGCGGCGGTGACCATCGGCGGCGGCGCCTTCGGCGTTATGGGCATGCTTTTGGGTGTGCCGGTGTGCTCGGTGGTGTATGCCCTGGTGCAGGATTTCATTCGCTCCCGGTCGGCAGAGGAGAGTCGGGACCAGGTCGGAGAGCCGGATCCCCCCCACCCGGCGGAGCACCCAGAGGAAAAGTAAACAGGAAAATCCGCGTCGGGCCGAGCGCCTGCCAGGTAAAGGCAGACACTCACATATTTGTGAGTATCTGCCTTCCTTTTACAGGTATATTGCAGCCGCCGGCGCAGGGCGTCAAAAATACAAAAGCCGCCCCAAAGAGGGGCGGCTTTGCCGTTGGAGAGAAAACGGTCTATGCCGTCAGTGTTCCTTCTGAGGTACCGGGGTGCCGGACTCACGAGGCCGGAAGAGAGGGGCCAGCAGCGCGGCGGCGGCTGCAAAGATAACAGCGGGAAGGATCCAGCTCAGGCCCAGATCGTATAGGGGCAGGGCCTCCAGGAAGGTGAGCTTATCCACATAGAGGTGAATCGTACACAGGACGCTGGTGAGCAGGGCGCCCAGTGTGGCGACCCGGCTGACAAAGTCGGAGACCTTGGGCATCAGCAGGGAAATGAGAATGAGCACCAGGGCGGGGGGATACACCATATCCAGCACCGGGGCGGCGATAGCCACGATGCGATCCAGCCCCAGGTTGGACACCACGGCGCTGAAGACACAGATGACGACCACGAACACCTTATAATTTACCTTGCCCCGGCACAGCTCAGAGAAATAGGCGGCGGCGGAGCTGGTGAGGGCGATGGCGGTGGTAACACAGGCCAGGCCCACGACTGTGCCAAAGATGATCATGCCGCCCTTGCCCAGGAGGGCCTTCACGATGGCCATGATGAGCTCGGCACGGCCCACGGCGCCGGTATACTGGCTGGAAACGGTGGCGCCCAAATAGGCCAGGCCCATATAAACGGCCAGCAGCAGTGCGCCTGCCAGCACAGCGCCGCCGCCAACAATACGGAGCTTGGACTTGCCCCCGGTGTAGCCCTTATCGGTGACGCTCTGCAGCACGATAATGCCAAAGGGCAGGGCGGCCAGGGCGTCCATAGTCTGGTAGCCGGACTTGATGCCGGTAACGGTGACGTTGGCAATCTGCGGGGCAGAGGTAATATCGCCCAGGGGGCTGAAGATGCCCTTGAGAATGATGGCAAACAGGCCCACCAGCAGCAGTGGCGTGAGAATCTTGCCCACAATGTCCACCACGGCGGATTCCTTGATGCACAGAGCCAGGATTACAGCAAAAAACAAAATAGAGAACAGAATCGGAGACACGCCGGGCAGGTTAGGGGCGATGGCCATTTCATAGGTGCTGGCGGAGGTGCGGGGGATGGCCACCATGGGCCCAATGCACAGAATAATGGCACACATCAGAATTTCGGCAGGCACCCGACCTGCGCGATGCAGCACCGCCTCGCTGCTGCCCACCCGCAGCAGAGCAAACATACCCAGCAGGGCCAGGCCGATGTCAGCGATGTAGTAAGCGGAAAAGCCCGCCAGCCACTGCTGGCCGGACTCCATGCCCAAATAGGGTGGGAAAATCACATTGCCCGCGCCGAAAAACATGGAAAACAGCGCGAAGCCTACCACGATCACATCGCGGAAAAAGCTGCCTTTCTTTTGTTTACTCATTACAGAACTCCTCAAATCCTCAATATTTCGATCTGTTTGCCCTGCCAAGTCATGCAAGGCTTAAATAAAGGGTATCATTTTTTTCATGGCAACGGAAATGAATGTTTTCTATTGAGACATGAAAAATATTCAATACGTAAAAAGCGCTATGCACATCAGCCGGAAAAGTTGGCAGATTGTTAACAAACGCAGGATTGAAAAGGTCATGAGGTTGTGATATATTGAGAAATAATTCGGTGATTTTTGTGAAAAATATACACAGTGATTCTGTGCCTACAGATGCGAAGGAGAGGCAATTATGAACGACAAGAAGCTGCGGGCGCTTCTGACGGCAGTGCAGTGCGGCAGCTTTGGCAAGGCCACGGCACAACTGGGCTACACCCAATCGGCCATGACGCACATGGTGAACCGGCTGGAGGCCGAGCTGGGCTGCACCCTGTTGGTGCGCGGCAGCCACGGCGTGCGGCTGTCAGAGGAGGGGGAGAAGCTGCTGCCCTACATGCAGGCAGTGATCGACGCGGGAGACGCACTGCGCCGGGAGGCGGCGGCCCAGGGCAGGCTGCACGAGAATACCCTGCGGATCGGCTGCTTTGCCAGCATCGCCCGTGCCCGGCTGCCAAAGCTGCTGTGCAAGTTCCGCAAGATCCACCCGGAGATCCAGGTGGATGTGCTGGTGCGGGGTTATGAGCTGGCATCGGAGCTGGAGGAGGAAAATATCCAGCTGGCCCTGGTGGACGAGGCCTGCGGCAAGGGCTTTTATTGGACACCGCTGACGGATGCACCCCTGGTGGCGGTGGTGCCGCCGGATTTTGCCTGGGAGGAGGAGACCATCTCTCTGGAGCGGCTGCTGCAGGAGCCGTTTCTCTCCTCTCCGGAGCAGTATGTGGAGCGGCTGCTGCCACAGGACGCCACCCGGGTGGAGGTGACCGCCTCAGACGATGGGGCCATCCTCTCCATGGTGGCCGGCGGCCTGGGTGTATCAGTGCTGTCCGCCTTTTCTCTGGCGGGTTACGAGGGCCAGGTGCGGGTGATCCCGCTGACGCAGCCGGTGTCCCGGCGGCTGGGCGTGGCGGTGAAGGCCCCTCCGGCTGCCAACACAGCAGCAAGATATTTCCTGTCGTTCCTGAAGCGGCAATATGCAGGAGCGTGACGTAAAAAAGCACCCCAGGGGGGTGCTTTTTTTATAGGATCAGCTCAGTTTTTTGGTGGAATCCTTATCCAAATGGATGGCGCCGTAGAGATTCTTGGCACTGCAGCCGGCCCGGCCGCCGCCGGCGCAGGCACAGGCACAGGCGCAGGCGCAGCTGCTGGCACAGGCACAGTGACTGCCGCCGCCGAAGCCACCGCCGCCAAAGCCGCCACCCCGGCTACCGCCGCCGAAGCCGCCCTTCCTACTGCTCCGGGGCGGGCGGGGCCGGGTCTTGGTGCCCACACTGCCGGGCCGGGGACGACCTCCGGGACCCCGGGGGTACCACAGACCATTGACAAACACATAGCGGGTACCAAAGCCCCCTACATAACGGCCTATGGAGGTAAGCACAGACACAACAAAGCAAATAATGGCAATCATAATAATGAAGCCGATGACGGTGGCGATGGTATCGCCGAGAGATCTGTCACCTTCATAATAGCTGCCGTTATTATAGTCCTCGGGGATGTTTTCTCTGCTGTACTGGCTGTCCAGAGCGGTAGGCCAATCGGCATAGGTCACGGTCAGCGGGAGCTTATCGCCATAGCCCATGCTGCTGGCGGTGAGGATATGCTCGCCGTTTTGGGTGTCACCCTCGCTGGCGACGCCGGTGACGCCGGCGGGGTCGTGCCAGGTGAGGGTCATCTCGTCGATGAGAATGCCGTCAAACCAGCCGGGGGTGTAGTCATAGGCCACCTCGCCGTTATTGAGGGTGTACATGTACTCCTGAACCCAGGAGAAGGAGAAATCAAACTCCTGCCCGGCCTTATAGCCCTGGGTGAAATCCACATAGGCGTAGCTGTTGTCGTTCTGGATGTCGGCAATATTGTCGGACAGGGCCTTCATATCCCGGATGGAGCCGTTGGGGATGCCTATCTTTGCGCCGCCCTTCTGGCTGTTGGTGGCAGGGAGATCCTCCAGCGCCTTCCAGCGGAAGGATAGGCGGATAGCCAGGCTGCCGTCATTTACATTCGGGGTGACATCCACTTGGTAGCTGAGGATGCGGTCATAGTCCTGGGCGAAGGCCGTCTGCACGGTCAGCGGCAGCAGGGCCGCCAGAAGCAGGACCGTTACGCACAGGGAGAGCAGCTTCTTTTTCATGCCTCCGCCTCCTTTCGATTGCCGGCTTGCAGCTGGCAGAGGTGCTCCATCTTGGCACTTTCCGCGCGGATGGCGGCGCACTGAGGATTCGTCCAAATCTTTTCCCAGGGATCGGTGAGGACATTGCCCAGGGTCACGCCGCCAAGCCAGCTTTGGCAGGGCACTACGGTACCGTCCGGCGTGACAGCCATGTTGCTCAGGCAGGCTCCACAGGAGGGAATCAGCTGCAGGCCCAGGGAGCGAAGCGTCTCCTCCGGCAGCCAGCCGGGGCTGGTGAAGTCCAGCTCCATACCCAGGCTGTGGGCGGTCTCCACGGCAGTGCGGAGAATATCCGTCAGCTCCGCCTGGGAAAGGCGGGTGGCAACGCTGCCCTCCGTGGTGGCGCCGCCGGAGGGAATGAGGCCCGAGCAGGTGGCATAGCGCACGCCCAGAGAGGCGGCAAAGCGGAGGGTATCGGCATAGTCCCGGTTCACGCTGCACAGCGGCGTGTTGATGGACACGATGAGCCCCGACTCCACGGCATTTTTGATGCCGGCAACGGTGTCGCCGAAGCCGTCCACCCCCACCAGGGCGTTATGGACGGCGGCCTTGTCACTATAAAGGGTCACCTGGACGCTGTCCAGGCTGGCTTCATACAGGGCCTTGCACAGGTCCGCCGTCAATCGGCGGCCATTGGTATTGAGCCGGGTGACGAACCACTGGGCAGCATTCACCAGCTCCACCAGATCGCTGCGCAGAGTGGGCTCGCCGCCGGTGAAGGTCACCTGGGGGATGTTGGCCGCCTGAAGGCGCTGCAGGAGCTCCTTCCACTGGGCGGTATCCAGCTCCTTCACCTCGCCCATAGGCTGGCCGGCGGCGTAGCAGTGCAGGCACTTCTGATTGCAGTGCCACAGTCCGTCCCGGGTCATGGCACTGACCATCAGATCCATGCGGTGGGGGGCGGACATCTTGTCCGCGTACTCGCCCAGAGACAGGGGGGCTACCTCCACCTCCGGCTCCTGGCCCCGGGCAATGGCCACCAGGGAGCGCAGGAGCGTGCCCATATCCTCCCGCAGGATCTGAGCCTTCACAAAGGGATAAACCTTCTTCTTCACCGCCCGAACGGCCTGCTCCAGCATGGATTCCCAATCATCGGCACTGATCTCCACGCCGGCATAGGGCTCCATGCAGTACATGAACTCCGACAGGAGCACCGCCCAGGAAAAATTCAGCGGCACCAGCTGCGCACCGTTGAGCAGCAGCAGATACGGATCCTCCGGGGATTGGGAGTGGGGCGGGATCATGTGGATGCGCACCACGCCGGGGCCCGTGGGGTCCAGGGTAATATGACGCACGTAGGCCAAATGCTTGCGGCGATAGCTGTTTTCACGAAGCGACAAATGGCTCATAGAAAACCTCCTCTCGATTGCTTGCCCCCAGTATAGCAATCCGGGGCCAAAATAGCAAGAAAAAAAGGAGCCGCCTCCGTATAAGAGGCGGCCCAAGCGGGTGGGATATTTGGAAAGCTTCCGTCTATTATAATAGTCCGGGCCGCAGCCTTTGTAAATAGGAGGTTTTGTCGAAGACGGAGAACCTTTGTCGAAAGAGAGAAGAAGATTACAAGTTTGTGAACTTTTCACAAAAACGAACTTATGGCTTTTCAAATTCACGGCAATGTGCTATAATGCCCACAAGGATGAGGGGAACGACCTCCCTGACCCTTTTGGGTACCGCTGAGCGGCAAAGGCAGATGCGTTTGCCCCTGTTAATCGACGGTACAGACACAAGCGAAAGGAGCCAAAAACTATGAAGTTCACATTTACCTGCAAGAAAGTGCCCCTGAATGATTCCGTGAAAGACTACGCCGAGAAGAAGATCAGCAAGCTGGATCGGTACTTCCCGGAGGAAGCCGAGGCATTTGTGACCTTCGCTGTGGAGAAGAAGAACCGCTGTGTGGTAGAGCTGACCATTCGCAGCCAGAACGGGACCCTGTTCCGCGCCCAGGAGGAGGATCGGGACGGCGACATGCGCAGTGCCATTGATGAGGCCGTGAATTTCATCGACCGTCGCATCCGCAAGAACAAGACCCGCCTGGCCAAGAACCTGCGGGCCGAGGCCCTGGTGCCGGAGGTGCCGGCGGAGTTTGATGTGGCTGAGGAGGCGGCCTACGATCTGGTGCGCACCAAGCACTTCACCGTGAAGCCCATGAGCACCGAGGAAGCTATCTTACAGATGAATCTGCTGGATCACAGCTTCTATGTGTTCCGCAACGTGGAGACGGAGGCCATCAGTGTGGTGTATCGCCGCAACAACGGCGGCTATGGTCTCATCGAGACGGAGTGACGATCAAAATATTCCAAGACCGGGGCATCTGCCCCGGTCTTTTGCGCCCAAAAACGCACCGCATTTTCTACAATGTGTCATTGCGAACCGGTGGCCGATGTCACCGGTGTGGCAATCCGCATCCCCTGCCCCCAAAAAGGCTTTTCACTCTTCACTTTTCACTATTAGCTCAAATTGTCCCTCCCCATTTCATCTTGCAATCCCATCCTAAATGCGGCATAATAGAGCCCGGAAGGGATGTGAGCGCTATGCTGCTTAAAAGGATATATTGCCGAGTTTTCCAGGCATGCTTTGGCCTGGGGGCCAGGGTACTGCCCTGGCGGAGGCCGGAGTGTATCACCGGGGCCGGAAGCCTGGAGAGGCTGCCGGGGCTGCTGCAAAGCGCCGGGTGTAAAAAGCCCATGATCGTGGCCAGCCGGCGCCAATGCGCCGCGCCGGAGTTCATTGCTATGGCGGAAAGGCTGCCGGCCTGGAGCGGGTTCCACCAGGTAACGGCCAATCCGAAAATTGAGACGGTGGAGCAGCTCGTGACCCAGTTCCGGGCGGAGGGGTGCGACAGTATGGTGGCCATCGGCGGCGGCAGCCCTATGGATGCAGCCAAGGCGGCGGCAGCAAGGCTTGCCCGGCCAAGCCGATCTGTGGCCCAGCTGAAGGGCCTGCTGAGGGTCCACAAAAAGATCGTCCCCTTTGCGGCGGTGCCCACTACCGCCGGGACCGGATCGGAAACCACCATCGCCGCTGTGGTGACAGACGAAAATCACCATAAGTACGCGGTGAATGATCTGTGCCTCATCCCCCGGTGGGCCATTTTGGACCCGGCGCTGACGGTGTCCCTGTCGGCTGGGGTAACGGCGGAAACGGGGCTGGACGCCCTGACCCACGCCGTGGAGGCATACATTGGCCGGTTTTACAACACACGGGAGACAAGAGACCTGGCGAGACAAGCGGTGAAGGCCATTTTTATGTATTTACCCAGGGCCTGCGCCGACGGGAGCGATCTCCATGCCCGGCAGGAGCTGCTGACAGCGTCTTATCGGGCGGGTTTCGCCTTCACCCGGGCCGGCGTGGGCAACGTTCACGCCCTGGCCCACACCCTGGGCGGGTTGTATGATGTTCCCCACGGCCGGGCCAACGCAGTGCTGCTGCCGGTGATGCTGGAGGCGTACGGCCCGGCGGTTTACAGGCGCCTGGCGGAGCTGGCGGATGTGGTGGGCCTGTGCCCGGCGGGGAGTCAAGCGGAGAAGGCCCGGGCGTTCATCGCGGCCATCTATGACATGAACCGGGCTGTGGGCATCCCCACAGGCTTTGACTGCATCCGGACGGAGGACCTGCCCCAAATGGCGGCCTGGGCCGAGGCGGAGGCCAACCCCGTGTACCCGGTGCCGGTGATCTTCGACAAGGATCGGTTTATCCAGGTAGCTAAGAGGGTTATGCTATAATAAAAAACCGGAGCCAAGGCGGCCCTTGCTCCGATTCATCTCCTGTAATAATTCAGTTTAGGATAGCAGGCCGAGCAAGCGCCGGCAACGGGCAGGGAAACGGCCGAGCCGCTGCCTTACAAATGAAAAAGCAGACGCCCACGGTGTACTGCCACCCATTTATTAGACAGGTTTGAAAAAACCTGCACCGAGAATTGGGGGCTCTTCACGCCTTGTGAGTGTCTGCTTTCATTTTACCGGTGCAGGGACATATGTCACTCTGCGCCTGCATTATTTTGCCGTGCCAGCCAGGGCAGGGCCTTCTCAAATTCCACGCCGTACCAGCTGGCGGCCGGGTCGGCGCAGGTGCATCGGATACACTCCAGCGTGAAATCCACCGCCAGAGTCACCGCCTGCTCCAGAGTGCGGCCCTGCATCATAGCCCCCAGCACTGTGGCGGTGAAAATATCCCCTGTGCCGTGAAAGCCTGCGTGGACCTTTTCATTATAATAGGCAAAATATCGCCCGGTGGTCCGGTCGTAGGACATGGCGCCCAGGCGATCATCATCAAAGCTCACCCCGGTGAGCACCACCCGGGGAGCAAGCTGGGACAGCTTTTGCAGCAGCACCTGCACAAAGGCCTCGTCCGGGTCTTCCCGGTAGGGGGTATCCGTCAAAAGGCACGCCTCGGTAAGGTTGGGCAGCAGCACGTCCGCCCGGGTACAGACCTTCTTCATATACCGGGGAAAATCCGGGGCAAAGGGCTTGTAGAGCCGGCCGTGGTCGGCCATGGCCGGGTCCACCACGATGAGAGTATCCGCCCCGCGGAGCATGTCAAACACCCGGCACACGGCCTCTGTCTGCCGGGGGGAAGCCAAGTAGCCGCTGGCAATAGCATCCAGATGCACCTGCTGGCTCTTCCAATGGCGGGCAATGGGCAGCAGCTCATCCGTCAGGTCCCGGCAGGTGAAATCCGGGAAAATGGTGTGGGTACTCAAAACTGCCGTGGGGATCACCGCGCACTCCACCCCCATTACGGACAGCACCGGCAGAGCCACCGTTAAAGAGCAACGCCCCAGGCAGGAGATATCCTGTATGCTTGCCACTCGCTTCATGGTCAGGCCTTCACATCCTTTCTGCATTCCCTGTCAGCATAGCACAGGTCTGGATATAATAATAGTACCAGTTTCATTGCGCCAGATGATACCAGATGAAAATTTCTCCTTGTTTTGCCGGGCAATCTGTGGTATACTTTGTAATAATCTGCGGGCATGATGGAATTGGTAGACATGCGAGATTTAGGTTCTCGTGCAGCGATGCGTTGGGGTTCGAGTCCCCATGCCCGCACCACGACCCCCGGCGGCCCTAAAGGCCCGCCGGGGGTCTCACGCTTTTGCCCGCGGCAGCCGGTTTTCCCTGCCAATGCAAAAAATGCTTGACGAAAAGCATGCTTCAGGTTGTATGATATAGGGTAGTCTGAAGCGGTGAAACACCGCCCACAAAAGCTATTACAGCAGGAGGATAAATACTATGAGCAAGAAGGTTTTGATTCTGTCCGGCAGCCCCCGCAAGGGCGGTAACTCCGATATTCTGTGCGATGAATTCCTCCGGGGCGCCCGGGAGGCAGGTCACCAGGTGGAAAAGGTCCGCCCGACCGAGAAAAAGATCGCCCCCTGCTTGGGCTGCTACTACTGCGCCAGCCACGGCGGCGAGTGCGTCCGCCGGGACGACATGGCCGATCTTCTGCAGCAGATGATCGACGCGGACGTTATTGTGCTGGCAAGCCCTGTGTACTTCTATTCCATCAACGCCCAGCTCAAGGCGGTCATCGACCGCACCGTGGCCCGGTGGCTGGAGGTGAAAAACAAGGAGCTTTACTATATCGTCACTATGGCGGACGAGTGTATTTCCTCCGCTGACACCACCCTGGCCTGCTTCCGGGGTTATGCCGAGTGCGTGGAGGGCGCAGTGGAAAAGGGCGTCATCATCGGCAGCGGGGTCTGCGAGGCGGGCACGATCCGCAGCACCCCGGCCATGGCCCAGGCCTATGAAATGGGCAGAAAAGTGTAATACTCAGATATAATCCATACAGGCAGAATTATGCAGCTTATATTTCCGCCAGCGGTGAGAGGAAGAAGTCAGGCCCGGTCATTGCCGGCGGCAGCGGTGACCTGTATGGGCTCGTGCCCTCACACCCTATACCGGCCATAGCCGCCAAAGGCCGCAGCACCGCAGCGGCCACGGGGCATAGTCTTTGCCGGGACAGATGACAGTTGACCCGGTGGTCGCAGGCGTAGTATAATAGCCGCAAAGCGGCTATTATACATTGGATTTTATGCCATTTTTCTCTCCGGCTTCGCCGGAAACCGAAAAATATGGACGCATTATACCATTCCGCTCCGCAGAATGGTATAATCACCGCAAAGCGGCTATTATGCCTTTGACTTTATGCCATTTTTCCCCGGCTTCGCCGGAAACCGAAAAATATGGACGCATTATAGACCGCAAGAACACAGACGGATTCTCACTGTGCGGCGCAAAAGCGCTGCTTTTTTAAGGAGGCACAGCCATGATCGAAAAAACCAAGCTGCCCTTGGCCGCTTTTGTGGCGGACAACGCCACCGTCCGGGGCCACGTCACAGCCGGAACGGGAAGCAGCATCTATTTCGGCGCGGTGATCCGCTCAGAATCGGATACCACCGCCATCGGCGAGGACACCAACATCCAGGACAACTGTGTCCTGCACACGGATAAGGGCTTTCCCATCACCATCGGCCGCGGCTGCACCATCGGCCACGCCGCCATTCTCCACGGCTGCACCATCGGCGATAATACCCTCATCGGCATGGGGGCCATCCTCCTCAACGGCGCGAGGGTCGGCCGGGATTGCATTGTCGGCGCCGGGGCCCTGGTGCCCCAGGGAATGGAGATTCCCGACGGCAGCCTGGCCTTTGGCTCCCCGGCTAAGGTCCGCCGGGCCATGACTGCGGAAGAGATCGAATCCAACCGGGCTGCGGCCGCCTTCTACTGCCGGGAGGCGGAGGAATACGCCGAGTGACAGTGACCCGGGCGGGAAAGGAGCGCATATCATGAAGGAAAACCGGAAGCTGCTGCGAGAGGTGCTGCAGGACATCCGCCGCGACATGACCGACGAGGAGGTGCTGAACCTGCTGGCAGACAGCAAAATCTCCGTAGGGCCGGACACCGAAAAAAGCAAGTACACCCTGGGGCAGCGCGCCGCCGACGCCATTGCAAAATTCGCAGGGAGCTGGGCGTTCATCTTCTCTTTCACGGGAGTTCTGATCCTGTGGATGGTGGTAAACTCCCTGCTGGCAGCCCGGGCCTTTGACCCGTACCCATTTATCCTGCTGAACCTGGTGCTTTCCTGCGTGGCGGCCATCCAGGCGCCGCTGATTATGATGAGCCAGAATCGGCAGGAGGAAAAGGACCGCCGCCGGGCCGAAAACGACTACAAGGTCAACCTGAAAACCGAAATCATGATTGAGGACCTGTACGACAAGGTCAACGCCATCCTGGCCAAGCAAGCCGCTTTGGAAAAGCAGCTGCGAGAGCGGGGAGAATCGGAAAAATAATAATGCAAGAAGCAGCCGCCCTTGGGCGGCTGCTTTCTGCTTCTCTAAGTGTGCCTCGCAGAGTTTGCCGCCCGCAGGCGGCAAAAAAATAAAATTATTTTTCACCGCGACATGTGCGTGGGGAAAAATATCTCTCAGGCGAGAAGTAGTGGAATTTGTGCGCCAGTAGCGCACAAATTATGCGCGCAGCAGACTGCGATCCTTTTATCGGGAAAAAACTTCGTTTTTTCCCGATAAGCTAAAGCAGCCGCCTTTGGGCGGCTGCTTTCCTGCTTACACTATATAAATATAGCCGGTTTTACCTGGCCCGGTCGGCCTGGATGAGCTTTTTCAGAGCCTCCACGCCCAGGCGGACGGCAGAGCTGGTATCCTCGGTCATCTTTTGATCCAGGCCTGCAGCCTCCCGCTCCTGGTTCCAAATCACATGGAAACAGGAGCCACAGCGGCAGCCCAAGGCATCCGCCACCACGAACAGCGCCGCCGACTCCATCTCACTGGCCTTCACTCCCAGGCGCTTCCACGCCTCCCACTTGTTCAGCAGCTCGTAGGAAACAGGCATTCTCGCCGGGCTGTGCTGGCCATAGAAGGAATCCTTACACTGGACCACGCCGGTGTGGAAGCGATAGCCGCCGGCCTTAGCGGCCTCCACCAGGGCGGTAGCCACCTCAAAATTCGCCACGGCAGGATACTCGATGGGGGCGTATTCCCGGCTGGTATGCTCAAAACGGATGGCGCCGGTGGCGATGACCACATCCCCGGATTGCACGTTCAGATCAATGCCGCCGCAGGTGCCCACCCGGAGGAAGGTATCCGCGCCGATATTATGCAGCTCCTCCATGGCGATAGAGGCAGAGGGGCCGCCAATGCCCGTGGAGCAGACAGAGACCTTCTCCCCCAAGAGGGTGCCGGTGTAGATGGTGAACTCCCGGTTGCTGGAGACAAAGTGTGCATCGTCAAACAAGGCGGCTATGGCCTTGCATCGGCCCGGATCACCGGGAAGGATGCAGTAACGGCCCACATCGCCGGCCTGGCAGTGAATATGAAACTGCTTTTCCAATTTTTGCATAAAAAGCGGCCTCCTTTTGTGAGTTTTTTTATAGTATACCTTCTTTTGCCGGAAAATGCAACCGCTCCTTGCCCTGGCAGATCTTGCTGCCGTTAACGGCGGGGAAAATGCAGATACTATCCTGGGTATCACAATTATCTGAAAAACGAAAGGGAGGAAGTCCATGCAGAAGCTTTTGGCGCTGCTGATGCTGGCGACAGTCCTGTTCAGCGTGTCCGCCTGCGGTGACCGGCCCGATGACCAGGCGGAGCAATTCCCGCCCACGGTATACGACGATATCGCGGGCGGCTCCCCGGCCCCGGATAACAATTCCGCCGGGGAGGCCCCTATCCCTTCGGAGCAGCTGCGGGGCAGCGAGAAGCACGACATTCCCGCGACACCTTATGACGAGATGGTGGAAAACGGGCGCGTCCGGGACACGGACGGCATTCTCTCCGACGGGGAGAATCCGGGCGGCTGATAATCCCGGAGCAAAAATGCAGAGGCAAGGAGAACGGCGAAGACAAAAAACAGACCGGTCAAGCCGGTCTGTTTTTTATATGCTTTCCCGGCAGCTTGACAAATAAAGGTGCCGGGACGGGCGGACAGGGGCGTCCGCTAATCCAGGGGCAGGGGCTTGCCTGTGTAGGCCCACACGCTGTGGCAGGCGGCGATAAGCTTTCCCTCCGCCGTGGTGATCTCCGCCCGGCAGAAGCAGGTTCGCCGGCCGGCCCGGGTCACCTCTCCCCGGGCAATAAGATGCCGGGCGTCCCCGGCAGGGGCCATGAAATCCACCGTGGAGCTGACGGTGACGCAGGTCTCCTGCCGCAGGCCGGACATGGCAATGCCGCAGGCATCATCCGCCAGGGTGAACAGGATGCCGCCGTGGGGCTGGCCCCAGCGGTTCATGCTCTCGCACGTCAGATGCAGCTCTACCCGGGAGCTGCCCTCCCCAATATCGGTGATCTCAATATGATTGTGTGCGGTGAACGGCTCGCACTCGTTGGCATACCGCAGCAGCTTGGCTTTTAATTCCGGGGTCATAGGGTCTCCTTAATTACAATCTGTAGTATTGCGATTATATATTACTGTTTGTTTTTATCTTTATCGGTAGGGGGCGGGTCGTCCTGCCGGTCACGGCGGACATATTCCCAGGCCTGCAGGGGCATATGGCGCTTTTCCAGCCGGGTGTTTAGCAGCCAGCGCACCAGCACCTGCAGACAGGCGAAAATGGGCACGCCCAAAAACATACCCAGCACACCGCCAAAGCCGCCGCCCACCAGGATGGCCACAATGACCCACAGGCTGGAAATACCCGTGGAATCGCCCAGGATCTTCGGGCCGATGACGTTGCCGTCCAGCTGCTGGAGCAGGAAGATAAAAATGACGAAATACAGGCACTTCAGCGGGCTGACCAGCAAAATCAGCAATGCGCAGGGGATAGCCCCCAAAAACGGGCCGAAGAAGGGAATCACATTGGTCACACCTACCACCACGCTGACCAGCGGGGTATAGGGCAGCTTCAAAATGGAGCAGCCGATGAAGCAGAGAATGCCGATGATGAGAGAATCCAGCAGCTTGCCGCGGACGAAGCCGCTGAAAATATGGTCCATCCGCCGGAAGCCCCGCATGGCAAACTTGGCCTGCTCCTCCGGCAGCACACCATAGAGCAGCTTGCAGCAGCGAGCGGTGCTCTTCTCCTTGGCTGCCAGCAGATACACCGACACGATGATACCGATGAGGAAATTTTTGGTAAAGATGACAACGCTCCACACACCGGTGACCAGGCTGCCGGTAAAATTGGTAACGGCGGTCTGCAGCCCCGGCAGCAGCTTGGTGGTGAGCCACTGGATGGTCTCGTTGTAATAGCGGTTGAACAGGTCTGTCAGCTCCGGATTGTCGCTGAGCAAGCCGGTAACCCAGTCATAAATGGTGGTATAGTAGCTCTCCAGATTGTTCACCAAGGTGGTGATGCTGTCCACCAGCTGGGGCACCAGCATGCTCAGCAGCAGGTACACCAGCACTAATACCACAGCCCAGGTGAGGAAAATGCTTGCCGCCCGCAGCCACCCCTTGTGGATCCGGATGGCCCTGCTCCGCTTCCGCTCCAGCTTATCCCGCAGGCGGAGAATGGCCCGCTCCAGGAAATTCACAATGGGCGCCAGAAGGTAGGCCATGCCCAGGCCGTAGAGCACCGGCGTCAGCACCGAAAACAGCTTGGCAAAAATTGCCTGGACCGTGCCGGAATTGTCCCGGTAAAACACATCGTAGAAGATCAGCAGGGCGCACCCCGTGAGAAACGCGGTCAGCCCCCAGGCCAAATATTTTTTCTTTTCCCTTTTCACGGCACCGCCTCCTTTCTGATGGTTTCTATCATACCCAATTTTCGCGGCCATTGCAAGGCTTGCGGCATATCTTTGCAAATTTCCCCAATGGGGCGGGTCGCTCTTGCGTTTTGTCTCAAAGGCGTGTATGATAGAATTAGATTTGTATCCTTTTTTGTTTTCTGTTGGAGGAGAATAGCTGTGAAAAAGCTTCTTTTGATCGTGAATCCCCGAGCAGGGAAGAACAAATCCTTGGCTCCGCTGTATGAAGCTATCGCCCGCCTGTCCGCAGGAGGATACCTGGTGCACGTGCGGGAGACTGCGGCTCCCGGCGACGCAACCCGGTTTGCCCGGGATATTGGGCCGCTGTTTGACACCGTGGCCTGCTACGGCGGCGACGGCACGCTGAACGAGACCATCTCGGGGCTGATGCAGCTGGCGCACAAGCCTCTGCTGGGCTATCTGCCCGCCGGCAGCACCAATGATTTTGCTGCCACGCTGCGCATCCCCGCCGTGCCCTATATGGCCGCAGAAATCATCACCCAGGGCACGCCCATGGCCCTGGACGTGGGCCGGCACAACAACCGGTATTTTTCCTATGTCGCGTCCTTCGGTGCCTTTACCAAGGCCAGCTATTCCGCTCCCCAGGAGGTCAAAAACGCCCTGGGCCATTTCGCCTATATTCTGGAGGGAATCAAGAGCCTGGACTCCCTGCGCCCTTACCACTGCCGCATCACTGCGGACGAGGAGACCATCGAGGGGGATTTCATCTTCGGCAGCGTCTGTAACTCCACCTCCCTGGGCGGCCTGGTGAAGTTGGATCCTGACCGGGTGCGGATGGATGACGGCGTGTTTGAGCTGGTGCTGCTGCGGATGCCCCGGACCCTGCTGGACCTGACAAACCTGCTGGTGGCGCTGAACCAAATGCAGTACGATGACCCGGGCATCTTCTTTCGCCATGCCTCCCGGGTCACCGTGGAGACGGCAGACGATATCCCTTGGTCCCTGGATGGGGAGTATGCTCCCAGCAGCCCGGTGGTGAACATCGAGAACTGTCACGGAGCCGTCCGGCTCCTGGTAAAGAAGCCGGAGGGAAACGAGTAAGATAAGGGAAAGCTAATCAGGCCGATCCGGCATACCGGGCGGCCTGGTTTTTACGCCGGAAAAAGGTGCGCGGCAGGTTTAGGACGGGCGGACAAGGGCATCCGCCCCACCAGGGGGACGGGGGTACGGATTGCTACGACCAGTGCGTGCGCCTGTCTCGCAGTGACAGCTTCGCACGAGCTGCGGTGCAGGCCCGGTTTGCCGACAGACCTTCGTAGGGGGCGATGCCCACGTCGCCCCGCACGGCAGACACAGAGGGCATCTCTGCTGCGCCAGGGCCGTGCGGGCCCTGCCGGGAAGGTGCAGCGGTTGACGGGGCGGGGTGGCGGCACCCCGCCCTACAGGGATCAGGCGCCTGTAAAACGCACAACGAAAAAAACCGGAGCTTTCGCTCCGGTTTTTTAGCTGTAGCTTCGCTGCGTTCTATTAGGAGAACCAGCCCAGGCTGAAGAACTGGTCGATCTGACCCAGCAGGATGAACACCATCAGGATGGGGGTGATGGTCTTGACGCAGATGTTGAAGAAGGTCTTGGACTTGAAGCTATTGCCCTCCAGGCAGCACTCATCGTCCACGAACTGGGGCTTCAGCTCATAGCCGATGCAGATGCACATGAGCAGGGCGCCCAAAGGCATCAGGATGCCCTCGGAGATCATGTCAAAGAAGTCCAGCCAGCAATCACTCCAGGCGGAGGACTCCACACCGAACAGGTTCCACGGAGCGATGCCGTTGGAGCCCAGGCCGTCCAGGCACACCAGGACGCACAGAACGCCGGTGGCGATGGCGGCGATGACGGAGTAAGCCTTGCGCTTGTCGCCCTTGCCCTTGTCGCGGGCCTTGTCCACAAAGTGGGCCACGATGACCTCCAGCAGGGAGATGGAGGAGGAAACTGCGGCCAGGATGACCAGCAGGTAGAAGATAATGCCGAAGACGTAACCCACGGTACCCATGGAGTTAAACACGTTCTGCATGGTGATGAACAGCAGCTTGGGGCCGCCGATGGGGCCCTCGGGATCCAGGGCGAAACGGGCGGGCATGACAGCCAGGCCGGCCATCAGGGCAATGAGGGTATCGCAGATGACGATGACCAAAGCGTTCTTTTCAATGTTCTGCTTCTTATCCAGGTAGGAGCCGTAGGTGATCATGATGCCCATGCCCAGGGACAGGGAGAAGAACATCTGACCGCCTGCGTTGGACAGGACCGTGATGATACTGGGTGCCTTTTCGATAACGCCGTGCTCCACAGCCCAGCCGGGAACGAACATGTACTTCAGGCCATCCACAGCGCCGGGCAGGGTGCAGGCGCGGATGATGACGATGACCAGCATGAAGAACAGGCAGGGCATACCGATGGAGCAGAACTTCTCGATACCGCTGGACACGCCGCCCATAACGATGATGAGGGTCAGCAGCACGAAGATGAGGCCGTAGATCACGGACTCCAGCTGATTGGTCAGCATGTTGCCGAACACCTCGCCGCTGGCCAGGCCGTTGTTGCCGAAGCCGGCGCCGAAGATGTTGCCCACGTTCAGAACCACGTATTTCACGCAGTAGCCGCCCAGGGCGCAGTAGAAGCTCAGGATCAGGAACGGAGCGATGATGCCCAGCCAGCCCAGCCACTTGAATCTCTTGCTCAGGACCTGGTACGCGCTGACCACGCCGCGGCCGGTCTTGCGGCCCAAGGCCAGCTCGCCCACCATGACCACGAAGCCGCACAGAGCCGCCAGGATCAGGTAAATGATGAGGAATGTGAATCCGCCGTTGGCGCCCATCTTATTGGGGAAGCCCCAGATGTTGCCAAGGCCCACCGCCGAGCCAACGGCTGCCATGAGGAATCCAAATGTGGATCCAAAGCCTTTTCTTTCTTCCATGTTTTCTCTCCTTAAACATAAGTTTTGTTTCCGAAAATTTTTACTCTCAAGAAACGCGCCCGAAAAAGGGGCAAAAATTTACCTGTGTAAGCCGAAAAAACCGCCACAGGCTTATGCTCAAAGTATACAGGATTCCTTTCTTGTCTACAATTGACATTTTTAATAAAATTTTGTCACATGATTCGGCTTTTTTAACATTCTGTTAACAGCAACATAATATTCCTGTTAAGAAACAAACAATCCTGTCAGTTTCTTAACAATGAACGGGCAAGCAGGTCTTGCCCCCGTGTTTTGGAGGAAATGTTTCTTTATAGGAAAGCATTTATGTCAAATCACGATGCCGCCGAGGAGCCGGGAGGGTGCGGTAGTTGACGGCCGGCGGGGTGAGTGGGCCACCCCGTCCCACGGTTTTATGGAGTTGGTGCGGACAGGCCGATGTGGGCATCGGCCCCTACGAAAAGGATGAGGCCATTGCGTAGGGCGGCGATGCCCAACTTTGCCCCGCCGGCGGCGCTGTAATATGGCGGGGCAATATGCGCTTCCTCCCGGGCAGAAAAAGAGAACGGACCAGCCGTCCGTTCTCTTTCATCTCTTGTGCATCAGCAGGCGCAGCCCCACCGGGGCGTTACCACTTATTTTCCACCTTTTCCGCAAAGCCCGGGAAATCCTCCACCCGGAGCACCGTTCCGTCATCCAGGGTGGCGGTGCCGGTAAAGCGGCCAAAGACCTGGTGCTGGTCGCTTTTCAGCAGCTTGAAGTCCGTGCAGGCCGCCCGGTCCAGCACCGGGGTAAAGGCCATCTCAAAGCGGCCATCGTCGGAGGTGAAGGTCCAGGGGGCGAGAAAATCGTCCCGGCCGTCCCTTTGGGGGATGTGGAAGGTCACCTGGCTCAGCTTGTGGGCCTTGCCTCCGTAAAAGAGCATATTTTCACTGGCAGCGGAGGTATCGCCGAAGCCGCAGCCGATGTTCCAGCCGAAGGGCACCCCGTCCACCTGGCCGCTGGCGCTGCCCCAATACCAGGTGTTGTGATAGGTCCACACGCCCCGGCCCCAATCCAGCACTGCAAAGGAATCCGCCGGGTCAAAGGTGTAGGTGCGTCCGGCGGCGGTGACGGTGCCCCTGGCCCGGAGACAGTTGATTTTTTGGTTATAATAGAAATGTCCGGCCTTGGAGAAGGGCGTGCAGATGACCATGCTCTCCTCCGGCTCGTCCGTGAGGCGGAGGCGGCCGTCAATGGCCGCACCGTCCAGAAAATCCTCCATATGGAAGTCCAGCACCCGGTCCGGGCCATCGTGGCGGAAGGACAGGTGATAGCCCTTGCCGGAGATGGACACATCCCCGGTTTCGGACGACTCCGGCAGGCCGGTCTTGCCCAGGGGAAAGGCGCGCATGGGGCTCTTGGTCTTCTCCCAGCCCTCGTCAAGGTTCAGCAGGGAGATGGAGTCCAGGCCCATGTAGCCGTTGTCGGCAATGGTCAGGGCCACAGCGAAATGGCCGTTATTAACAAGGTAATAGTCCCACTCCTTGATGCGCAGCGCCCCGGCCTTGATATCCCGGCGGCGATAGATAGGCAGGAGCTTTTTGCAGTAACCGGCCTCGCGCAGATTGCCCTTTTCGTCCAGCAGGGGCTGGGCGGCGGTGATCTCGTGCTGCATGATGGATCCCCCTTTTCGCTTTTTTGTCAGTATACCATATTTATTGGGGAGCGTCAACGCGGGCGGGGATACGGACTACTGCGACCAGCTTGCCCACCGGCCCGCAATGACGGGCTTCGGGAAATACAGGCTAATAATTCCCGCCGAGTTTTCCACATTCTCTTGACAACGGCGAAAAAATTGCTATAATTTGAAAACGATAATCATTTTCAAATTTAGGGGGTGTTCCCATGTCCTATATGACCAAGCAGCAGACGGCGGTGCTGCAGTGCATCGCCTCCTGCCCCGGCGGCCGGGCTACGGCTATCGAGCTGGCGCAAAGGCTGCGGCAGGACGGTCAGCCGGTGGGGCTGAGCACCGTATACCGGCAGCTGGAAAAGCTGGTGGCCCAGGGCAAGGTCCACAAGCTGCTCACAGAGGATGGCGCCTGCTATCAATACTGCGACAAGGCCCGGCACACAGATTGCTTCCTGCTCCAGTGCGAGGGCTGCGGCGCCATTTTCCACATGGATTGCTCCCACCTGGGGGAGCTGTACGAGCATCTGCTGCAGGGCCACGGCTTCGCCATCAACCCCAGGCGGACCATGTTTTATGGCCTGTGTGAAAAATGCCGGGAGGCGGAGAAATGAGAAAACGCATTTTGGCCCTGCTGCTGGCGGCGGCCACGGCCCTGGGCCTGTGCGCCTGCGCCCCGGAAGGAGACAGGGCAGACAGCGGCAAGCTCTCGGTGGTCTGCTCTCTGTTTCCCTACTACGACTTCGTGCGGGTGATCGGCGGGGAGTGGGTGGAGCCCCGGCTGCTGGTGGCCGCCGGACGGGAGGCCCACAGCTTTGAGCCCACCCCGGCAGATGTGATCCGGGTGAGCCGGGCGGATGTGTTCGTCTACAACGGCGGCGAGGGGGAGCAATGGGTGGACGAGATCCTAAGCTCCGCCGGAGAAAACATCCCCACGGTGCTGCGGATGATGGACTACGCCCAAACTCTGGAGGAGGAGCCGGTGGACGGTGACGGCCACGATGACCACGATGACCACGACGGCCATGACCACGACAGCGACGAGATAGAGTATGACGAGCATATCTGGACCTCCCCGGTGGAGGCGGAGAAGCTCTGCCGGGCCATTTGTGACGCTCTGTGCGCCGCCGACCCGGCCCACGCGGCGGATTTTCGGGCCAATTTGGCGGAGTATCTGACGGAGCTTTCCGAATTGGATGCGGATTTTCGCCAAGTGTGCCGGGATAAAAAACGGGATCTGCTGGTATTCGGCGACCGCTTTCCGCTGCTGTATTTCTGCCGGGAATACGGCCTCCGTTACCGGGCGGCCTTTCACGGCTGCTCGTCAGACACGGAGCCGTCCCTCTACACCCTGAAATTTCTCATTGACAAGGTGAGGGAGGAGCAGATTCCCGTAGTCTACGCCCTGGAGCTGAGCAGCCAAAGGGTGGCCGAGGCCATTGCCGAGACCACCGGGGCAAGGGTGGTGACCTTTTACTCCTGTCAGACCGTCTCTGCGGCGGATTGGGCCGCAGGAGAGGGATATTTGAGCCTGATGCGCCGAAATGTGGCGGCGCTGCGAGAGGGGATATGCTGAATGGATAAGGAAATTTTACTGGCCTGCCGGGATGCCGGCCTGGGCTATGAGGGCAAGGCCATTTGGGAGCATTTGGATTTTCAGGTGTGCCGGGGGGACTACATCTGCATCGTGGGTGAAAACGGCTCCGGCAAGTCCACGCTGCTCAAAAGCCTGCTGGGCCTGCTGCCCCCCCTGTCGGGCCGCATTGAGCGGGGCGGGGCGCTCCGGAGCGGAGCCATCGGCTATCTGCCCCAGCAGACCCGGGCCCAAAAGGACTTTCCCGCCACGGTGACGGAGGTGGTGCGCTCGGGCTTTCTCGGTGCAGGCGGCCACCGGCTGCTCTACACGCCGGAGCAAAAGGCCCGGGCCCTGATGAACATGGGAAAGCTGGGTATCCTGGAGCTGAAGGACCGCTGCTACCGGGAGCTATCCGGCGGCCAGCAGCAGCGGGTGCTCCTGGCCCGGGCCCTGTGCGCAGCCGGCGAGCTGCTGATCCTGGATGAGCCGGTGACGGGCCTGGACCCCGCCGCCGCCCAGGATCTCTACCGCACACTGGCCTACCTCAACAAGACCGAGGGCATCGCCATCGTCATGGTGACCCACGACATGGAAAACGCCCTGCGCTATGCAGACTTTATCCTCCACGCCGGCCAGGGGCAGCATTTCTTCGGCACGGTGCAGGACTATCTATCTTCGCCCATGGGCCGGCGATTCGGAGGTGAGAGCGCATGATCCTGCTGGAAATGTTTACCTATCCGTTTATCGTCCGGGCCTTTGTGGTGGGGATTTTGGTGTCTGTGTGCGCGGCGCTTTTGGGGGTTCCCCTGGTGCTGAAGCGGTACTCCATGATCGGCGACGGCCTGAGCCATGTCTCCTTCGGGGCGCTGTCCGTGGCGGTGGCCTGCGGGTGGGCACCGCTGCCGGTGTCCATCCCGGTGGTGGTCCTTGCGGCCCTGGGGCTGCTGCGGATGACCGAGCGGAGCCGCCTGGGGGCTGACGCCGCCATCGCGGTGGTGTCCGCCTCGGCCCTGGCTATCGGCATCATCGTTACCAGCCTTACCACCGGCATGACAACGGACGTGGACAGCTATATGTTCGGCTCCATCCTGGCCCTGAGCCGGGCGGATGTGGCCTTGAGCATCGGCGTGTCCGCGGCGGTTTTGGTGCTGTTCGGGCTGTTTTACCACCAGCTTTTCGCCATCACCTTTGACGAGAGCTTCTCCCGGGCCACGGGCATGAAGGTAGGGGTATACAACACCCTGCTGGCGGTGCTGACGGCCCTGACCATCGTGCTGGGTATGCGGCTCATGGGCGCCATGCTCATCTCCAGCCTGGTGATCTTCCCGGCCCTGACGGCCATGCGGCTGAAAAAGAGCTTCTTCGGCGTGGTAATCTTGGCGGGTTGCCTCTCCGTGGTGTGCTTTTGTGTGGGGCTGATAGGCTCGTACCTGCTGAGCCTGCCTGTAGGCGCGTCGGTGGTGGTGACCTCCCTGGCGGCGTTTTTGGCGGCGACAGGCATCGGCCGGCTGCCGGGAAAATAAGGTTGCAATCCCCCTCCCGATATGGTATGCTGTTTTTTACCTGAAAACGGAGGATAGAGACATGAAAATCACCAAGAGAATTTCCGCCCTGCTGCTGGGGCTGCTGCTGGCCATGAGTCTGGCCGCCTGCGGAGCAGACGACACCCCGAAAAAGGAGTTTTCCGCAGGCGTCACCGATGGCAATACCTACACCAACGAGTATTTCGGCTTTACCGCCACTTTGGACGAAAGCTGGACCTTCTTCACCAGCGATGAGATCGCGCAGCTCACCGGACAGGTGGTGGATCTGCTGGACAACGAGGCCGTGGCCGAGGCCTATGCCTCCGGCAAGTCGGTCGTGGAGATGTACGCCATGCGGGACGACAATGCCACCTTAAATCTCACCGTGGAAAATCTGGGCGAGGAATACGGCGCCCAGCTCACCGAGGAGGACTACGCAGACGTCTCCCTGGACATCCTGCCCGACCAGCTGACGGCGGCGGGTTATACGGACGTGTCTGTGAGCAAAACCACCTTGACCTTCGCCGGGGCGGAGCACTATGCCGTCACCGTTTCCGCCAGTATACAGGGAATGCCCCTGCAGGAAATGCTGGCCTGCGTGAAGGTGGGGGACTATGTGGCCGTGGTCACCGCCGCCTCCTATGGTGCGGAGACCCCGGCGGAGCTTTTGTCCGCATTCCACGCACTGTAAGCGCAAATGAATCCTCAGACCCCCGCCTGTCGGACAGGCGGGGGTTATTTGATGCGTTCTGCCCCCGGGGGAGAGTACGGATTCTTACGCCAGTGACGTCGGTCACTGGCTCAGAATGACAAGGGAAGGGAGACAACGGTCACTGGTTCGCAAGGGCAGGGGGCAAGGGGTGCGGCGAAGCATCACAGCGAGCAGACACAAAAAAAGAGAACGCCGGGGGCGTTCTCTTTTTTCTCTCTTATTTTCACCGGGTCAGCACAGCTTGGCGCCGGCAGGGATGGAGTCATCCAGCAGCAGCAGGTGCAGCTTTTCCTCGCCCTTTTCCTTATGCACGGCGGAAATGAGCATGCCGCAGGAGGGGATGCCCATCATCCTCCGGGTGGGCAGATTCAAAATGGCCACGGCGGTCTTGCCCACCAGGTCCTCCGGCTCATAGTAATGGTGGATGCCGGAGACGATGGTGCGGTCGCTGCCGGAGCCATCGTCCAGGGTGAACTTCAGGAGCTTGTCGCTCTTTTTCACCGCCTCGCAGGCCTTGATCTTCACGGCCCGGAAATCGGAGCGGCAGAAGGTGTCAAAATCCACATCCTCCTGGGTGAAGGGCTCCAGCTCCAGGTCGGGCAGAGCGGCCTTGCGCTGGGCCTCCTGCATAGCGTTCAGCTCCGCCAGGGCCTTCTCGGCGTCCAGACGGGGGAACAGGGCCTCCCCCTTATGGACGGTGACGGTATTTTTCAGCTTGCCCCACCGGGCGGCGCTGTCCCAGGTGCGGCAGCCCTCACAGGCGTCGATCTGGTCAAAGATCTTGTCGCAGCTGGCGGGGATGAAGGGGGTCAGCAGGACGGTGCAGATGCGCACGGTCTCCAGCAGGTTATAGAGGACGGTGGCAAGGCGGGCTTCCTTGCCCTCCTCCTTGGCCAGCTTCCAGGGGGCGTTTTCATCGATATACTTATTGGCCCGGTCGATGACCTTGAAAATTTCCTCCAGCCCGTTTTGCAGCTGGAGCTTATCCATCTCAGCCTCGTAGCGGTCACGAAGGGTGCTGGCCAGCTTCTTCAGCTCGCAGTCAGCGGGGCTGTCCTCCCGGTCTGCGGGCAGGGTGCCGCCGAAATACTTCTCCACCATAGCGCAGGTGCGACTGATCAGGTTCCCCAGGTCGTTGGCCAGGTCCACATTGATGGTGCTTATCAGCAGCTCATTGGAGAAGTTGCCGTCGGTTCCGAAGGGGAAGGTGCGCAGCAGGAAGAAGCGCAGGGCGTCTACGCCGAACATCTCCGCCAGGACATAGGGGTCCACCACGTTGCCCTTGGACTTTGACATCTTGCCGCCGTCGATGACCAGCCAGCCGTGGCCATACACATGCTTGGGAAGGGGCATCTCCATGCTCATAAGCATGGCGGGCCAGATGATGGAGTGGAAGCGGACGATCTCCTTGCCCACGATGTGATAGTCCGCGGGCCAGTACTTGTCGTAATCGTGGTATTGATCGTTGCAGAAGCCCAGGGCGGTGCAGTAGTTGAACAGGGCGTCCACCCACACATAGACCACATGGCCCGGGTCAAAGTCCACGGGAATGCCCCAGGTGAAGCTGGTGCGGCTGACGCACAGATCCTCAAGGCCGGGCTTAATGAAGTTATTCACCATCTCGTTCACGCGGCTGCGGGGCTGGAGGAAATCCGTATCCTCCAGCAGGTGCTGCACCCGGTCTGCGTATTTGCTCAGGCGGAAGAAGTATGCCTCCTCCTGGGCGTCGTGGACCTCCCGGCCGCAGTCGGGACACTTGCCGTCCACCAGCTGGCTCTCGGTCCAGAAGCTCTCGCAGGGGGTGCAGTACTTGCCCTTGTAGGCGCCCTTGTAGATGTCGCCCTTTTCGTACATCTTTTTGAAGATCTTCTGTACAGCCCGGCAGTGGTAATCATCGGTGGTGCGGATGAAGCGGTCGTTGGAAATATTCATCAGCTTCCACAGGTCCCGCACGCCCTTTTCGCCGTTTACGATCTTATCCACAAAGGCCTGGGGGGTCATGCCGGCTTCTTCGGCCTTGGTCTCGATCTTCTGGCCGTGCTCGTCGGTGCCGGTGAGGAACATGACGTCGTAGCCCTGGAGGCGCTTATAGCGGGCGATGGCGTCCGTGGCCACGGTGCAGTAGCTATGGCCGATATGGAGCTTGTCGGAGGGGTAGTAGATGGGAGTGGTGATATAAAACGTTTTCTTTTCCATGGGTTTTATCTCCTTTTCCGCCGCTCCGAATGGAAGAGCGGCTTAAAAATTATTTTGTGACTGTCGGACGGACAGAGTTGTCCTCCCCTACGGATGCGTAACAATGAGAGCTGCGGTTGTCGCTGCGGGCATTCCTGTTCCACTGCAGCAGCGGACAGCGGTGATAGACGCAGGGGGCATGCGAAAGCAAGGATAAATTTGCGCAAACCGATTGCGCAAGGTACAGATTTTCATTTATGGCATGCCGGTATGCGGAAGGATTCCAAAACCTTGGTTTTGGCGGCGTTCTTTGGGTACTTTCTTTCGCCGGGGAAAGAAAGTACCACGGCAAAAGGGAAAACGGATCGCCGCACCAGTGCGCGCACTGGTTCGCAATGACAGAGGGAGGAGGACGGCGGTCGTTGGTTCCCAGGAATGGGTGCAAGGGACGGCTTCCGCCTGTGGAAGCATAAACAAAATCGTCCCCGGCGTTTTGCCAAGGACGATGCCGAAACACCGTGATACCACCTTGCTTCGCCGCCTGCTCACGCAGGTCGGCCTCATGAAGTGCCGTTACACCTCTGCGCTGTTACGGGCGCCCCCGTCCGAGCCTAAGGCACAGGTGCCCTCGACCCGGCGGCTCCGGAGCCATGTTCCCCCATCCGTCCCGCGCCCGCTTTCACCCGGCCGGGCTCTCTTTGGCGGTCTAAAATGGGGTACTCTTTCCTTCATTGCCACTTTAAAATCCTATCAGAAAATTTCTTTGAGATTTTCCGACAAACGGGTTTGATTTTTCCGCCTGCGGGCGGAAACGCTGCGAGGCTTTTTTAGCCTTCTCCGTTAGCTATTATATTATTCTCCCGGGGCGGCTTTGTCAATGTTTTTGTTGGGTTTTGAGCTTTGGTGTGCTATAATGGCAGCAATGCAGCCATTATACTTTTATTTTTTGCCATTTTTCTCCCCGGCTCCGCCGGGAACCGAAAAATATGGCAGCATTATACCATTCCGCTTTGCGGCATGGTATAATGGGGAAAAACCAACCGCGAAGGAGCGACCCATGAAACTGATAAGCTGGAATGTGAACGGCCTGCGGGCCGCCCTGGGCAAGGGATTTTTGGACTATGTGGCGGCGGAGGATCCGGACGTCATCTGCCTGCAGGAGACGAAGCTGCAGCCGGAGCAGGCGGTTTTTGATCTGCCGGGCTATCACCGGTATTTTAACTCCGCCGATAAAAAGGGCTACTCCGGCACGGCCATACTGACGAAAACCGAGCCCCTGTCCGTGACCTATGACTTCGGCCCCGACGAACACCGCCACGAGGGGCGGATCATCACGGCGGAGTACCCGGCCTTTTACCTGGTGTGCTGCTACACTCCCAACAGCCAGGATGGGCTCAGGCGCCTTTCCTACCGGATGCAGTGGGAGGACGACCTGCGGGAGTACCTACGGGAGCTGGACGGAAAAAAGCCCGTGGTGTACTGCGGCGACCTGAACGTGGCCCACCGGGAGATCGACCTGAAAAACCCCAAGACCAACCGCCAGAACCCCGGCTTTACCGACCAGGAGCGGGAGAAAATGTCGCAGCTTCTGGACGCGGGCTTCGTGGACACCTTCCGCTACATACACGGCGATGTGACGGACCGCTACTCCTGGTGGAGCTACCGCTTCCACGCCCGGGACAAAAACGTGGGGTGGAGGATCGACTACTTCCTTGTGTCGGCGCGGTTTATTGGAAAGGTAAAGGCGGCGGACATCCGCAGCGACATATTCGGCAGCGACCACTGCCCGGTGTATTTGGAATTGGAGGTTTAAAAAATGCTGAAGCTATCTGTGAATTACTTTGCCAAGCCCGGCCGCCGGGAGGAGTTCCTGCGGCGTATCGTGGAGGGCGGCATCCTTGCGGCCATCCGAGCGGAGGAGGGCTGCCTGCGGTATGACTACTATCTCTCCTGCCAGAACGAGGACGAAATTCTCCTGCTGGAGGAGTGGGACACCGCCGAGCACCAGCGCATACACATGGAGCAGGAGCATATGAAGCGTCTCCGAGTCATCAAGGACGACTGCATTGCCGACACGCAGCTGCACAAGGACTAAGGCTATGCTGTTTGACACCCATGCCCACTATGACGATGAGCGCTTTGACGCCGACCGGGACGCCTTGCTGGCGAGTATGCCGGAGAGAAACGTGGGCCTTATCGTGAACCCCGGCTGCGATTTGCCCACCTCCCGGATGGCGGTGGCGCTGGCGGAAAAATTTGACTTTGTATACGCCGCTGTGGGCATCCACCCGGAAAACTGCGGCGACTTTGTGCCGGAGCAGATAGACGCCCTGCGGAATTTGGCAAAAAATCCCAGGGTGGTGGCCATCGGGGAGATCGGCCTGGACTATTACTGGGCGGAAAACCCTCCCAGGGCGCTGCAGCAGGAGGTGCTGCGCCGGCAGCTGGGGCTGGCGGAGGAGCTGCAGCTGCCCGTTATCATCCACGACCGGGACGCCCACGGGGACACTATGGCCATCGTGCGGGAATTTCCCCGGGTCAAGGGGGTATTCCACTGCTTCGCCGGGTCTGCGGAAATGGCACGGGAGCTGATCCAAATGGGTTGGATGCTGTCATTTAACGGGGCGGCCACCTTCAAAAACGCAAAAAAGGCCCCGGAGGTCATCGCCGCGGCGCCCCTTTCTATGCTGATGATTGAGACGGATGCGCCGTATCTGACCCCGGTGCCCCACCGGGGGGAGCGGAACGACTCGTCCTATGTGCGCTTTGTGGCGGAGAAGATCGCCCAGATCAAGGGCCTGACCCCGGAGGAGGTGGAAAAGGCCACCTGGGAAAACGGACGGCGGTTTTTCGGCGTGTGACGAAGACTTTCGTGCGCCGAATGGGAAAACAGATCGCCGTGGCCGGTTTGTAAACCGACCGCGGCGATGACAGTTTTGCAAGGGTTCCCTCACTATTAGGTGGGCGGACAGGGGCAGACGCCCCTACGCACGGCAGGTAAGTGCAGTGCAGGCGGGGCGATGTGGGGAGCGAGCTGAGCGCTGCCAGTGGCAGATGAAGCGAGGTGAGCGAGTGGCCGCGGTCAAAATTTCAAGCGTCCGTCGTTAGGCAGCGCAGAAATTTTGGGCACCGCAACAGGGTCATCGCCCCCTACACACAGGTCTTTGATATAGCTCCGTAGGGGCCGGCGTCTCCGACGGCCCGCTTATCACGCGACTTGGTGCGCTTCCGTAGGGCGGGGTGAGGGCACGCCGGCCTCTTGACATGGGGGATATTTTTGCTATAATGAATGTAGAAAGGCGCTGCGACAAGCGGTTAGCCCAAGTAGTTAACTAAATTTCTCGAAGGAAACCGTCACCTGCCGGGGTGGCGGTTTCTGCGTTTTACGATGATCGTGACCGTATAGGGCCCGATATGTAGTGTAATTCGCACAACCAGCGTGTTGAAAAAGCTTTTTCGACACGCTGGCTAAATTTTTAGAACTCTTTCAAAGCTCTAAAAATGATTGAATTAAATAGTGGGGGAATCCCTTCTTGGGTTTCCCTCACTTTCCTTGGGGCGTGTTCCAAATGGTTTCCGAATTGCCGTAGCTGTCACTAACTTTCATACAGCCGTTTTTTAGGCTTTCAATGGTCAAAGTCCCAGCGCCATAAGGTCCGGCTATTTTCAGTTGATTGTCATTCACAACCGCCCAGGTGCCGTACTCGGTTTCGTTAAAAGCAGTCATGGTCCCATCATCATACAGGGTAAAAATTGGCTCGTTTTCTCCCTTCTGATACCACGACCCCGGCAGTTGTTTTTCCAGGCTCTTGCCGCAGCCCGCCAGCGACAGGACCAGCGCCAGCAGGAGGGCCACAGCCCCTACCCGTTTTGTTTTCATGATTTTCTCCTCTCTATTCGGTCATTTTTGGGTTTGTGCTCATTATAGGATAAAACATAAACTAATACAATATGTTTAATATACAAGATTAGTTGATGTTTTTTGTGCAAACTATCACTGATACTGTATGCAGAGGTGATAGTATATGTATATGCGAATCCGCAAGGCTCGGGAGGATGCCGGGTATACGCGGGAGAAATTTGCGGAGCTGCTGGATGTCAGCGTGTCCTATATGGCCGAGGTGGAGCGGGGGCGCACGGGGATCTCAGTGAAGATGCTCATTAAAATCTGCGATGTGCTGGGGCTCAGTGCCGACTATGTGCTCTTCGGAGAAAAGCGCTGCGGTGACGAGCAGCGCGCCCAGCGCATAGGGCGCATCGACAGTAGGTATTTGCCCCTGCTTGATGGGGTGATCGGAGAGCTTCTGGCGCTGAATCGGGAATAAGAAAGGCGGGCCGATTTTCTCAATCGGCCCGCCTGGTATTTAGTGGGGACGGAGGTGCGGATTGCCGCGGGCGCATTGCGGCCTCGCAATGACATGCTTTTTTACAGGGGCATCAGCCAAAAAAACAGACCGGGAACACCCGGTCTGTTTTTCTGCTTTTAACTTTACTTTACCGGTTGCCCCGGTCGTAGGCTACGACCACGCGGCGGTTGGGCTCCGTGCCCACAGAATAGGTGGTGACGCCCGCCTTATCCTGCAGGGCGGCGTGGATCACATGGCGCTCATAGGCATTCATGGGCTCCAGGGTCACGCTGCGGCGATACTTGAGCACCTTGCCGGCCACCTTATGGGCCAGGCTCTCCAGGCTCTGCTCCCGCTTGGCACGGTAATTCTCCGCGTCCACATGGATCCGAAGGCGCTTGTCCCGGCCGCTGTTCACAGCATAGTTGGTCAGCTGCTGGATAGCGTCCAGGGTCTCGCCCCGGCGGCCAATGAGCGCACCCAGGCGCTGGCCCTCCAGAATGACCTTGTAGCGGTTCTTTTCTTCCTCGTACACCTTGATCTCCGCCTTGCACTCCATGTGCTCCAGCAGGCCCGACAGGAACTGCGTGATGCGGCGGGCATCGTCATTATCACAGGCGGCGGCAGAGGGGGCAGCCGGCTCGGCCGGCTTTTCCATGGGCTTGGCCTCGGGCTTTTTCTCGATAGGCTTCTTCTCCGCCGGTCTCTTCTCGGCGGGCTTCTTTTCTACAGGCTTGCTCTCGGCGGCCTTCTTTTCGGCGGGCTTTGCCTGGGAGGCCGGGGTCTTGACCTCCGGCTCCTCCACAACGTCCAGCTCGTAGCGCACCCGCACCTTGGCCGGGCTGCTGCCGATGCCTAAAAATCCGCTCTTGGAACGCTCCAATATCTCCAGGGACACGTCATCCCGCTCCAGATGGAGCTGCTCCAGCGCCTTGCGGACGGCCTCCTCCTCGGTCTTGCCTGTTACATCAATATAACGCATGACAAAACTCCTTATTCGTCGTAGTGATGCTCGCTGTAAGCGCGGCCGCGGGCATAGGGACGCTGGCCCACCCGGCCGTTTTCATTGGTGCCGGCCTTTTTCTCCGGCTTTTTGGCAGCTTGATTCTTTTTCTTATTATTGTTATTGCCGGACTTGGACTTCTCATACTGCTGTTGCTGCTGCAGCATCCGCTCCCGAGAGGCCATCATCTTGGCGGCCCGGGCCTCGCGCTTGGCGCGCTCCTTGTCCGTTTCCTCCCGGTCCAGGATCTTGTTGAAGTACTTATTGAGCACCTGCTCCTGAATGGTGGCAAAGGCGGTGTTGGCAATCCAGTACACGCACAGAGCGGCAGGCAGGATATAGCCCATCCACAGGGTCATCAGGGGCATGAGGTACATCATCATCTTGCCCTGGGAGCCGGCGGCATTGCCGGTGGCCTTCATGCTGATAAGGGTCATGAGGAACTGCAGGGCTGTGGCAATGACCGGCAGCAGCAGTACACCGATGACCGGCCAGCCGCCGGTGGTGATCTGCTTAAAGAGCTGGGAGCCCTGGCTGGCCAGGTCCATGCCCAGGAAGTTATAGTCCAGGTTGATGAGCCCGTCAAACTGGCCCTGGAAGCTGTCCCAGTTCTGATGGACGAACTTGGCCAGGTAGATCTGCTCATAGGCCGCAGCCTGGCTCCCCTCTGCCACGGTGTAGCCCAGCTTGGTGGCCGCGTCGGTGATGGCGCTGATGGTGTCCACGCTGAGGCCCATGAGGTAACGCAGGGGCTGGCGGATGATGGCGTACAGGGCGATGAGAATGGGGAAGGGCAGGAAGGACCACAGACAGCCGGACATGGGGTTCACGCCCTCCTGGGCGTAGAGGTTGGCCATCTCCTCCTGCTGGCGCTGCTTATTATTGGCGTAGCGGGTCTGGATGTCCTTCATCTTGCCCTGCATACGGTTCATGCGCAGCATGCTCTTCTTACCCTTCAGCTGGAAGGGCAGGATCACCAGCTTCACCACCAGGGTGAACAGGATCAGCGCCAGGCCGTAGGACCCGGTGAGGGAATAGAACAGGCGGGTCAGCCAGGCAAAAGGCACACAGATATAATATCCGAGTTGTGCGAACATATTTTTTTCCTCCGTTTAGTTCTTGGGAAAAGCCGATGGTTACGGAACGGGATCATACCCGCCCTTGTGGAAGGGATTGCATCGCAATATACGCTTGGCGGCAAGAAAGCTGCCCTTTACGGCGCCGTATTTTTCCACCGCCTCCAGAGCGTACTCCGAGCAGGTGGGAATATAGCGGCACCGGGGCGGAAATAGAGGGGAAACCTCCCGCTGGTAAAACCGGATGGCGGCCATACATGCTTTTTTCATGCCTCGCCCTCCTCCTGCAGCAGGGAGAGCCGGCGCAGGCAATCCAAATACGCCTCGTTCATCTTCTGATACGGGCCTGCAGCGCTGCGGCCACGGCCCACCACAATCACGTCCCACCCGGGGCGCATTTTATCCCGGTTCAGGCGATAAAGCTCCCGGATCCGGCGGCGCACCCGGTTGCGCACCACCGCATGACCCAGCTTCTTACTCACCGTGACACCCAGGCGGCTGGCCCCGGCCCGATTCTTCAGGCAGTACACCACAAAATAGGGGCTCACAGCGGAGCGGCCCTTGCGGTAGATGCGGCGAAATTCGTAATTTTCCTTGACGGTTACGGCTGCTTTCATGGTTTTCTCCCGGCTTAAAGTTACACTGCCAAGCGACATTTGCATAGACGAATAGGGACGGCAGTTTTCCCTTCCACCGTCCCTGTTTTTCACGAGCTATGCCGGATGCACCTTCCGTGACCTCAGAGGGTCAGACGAGCGCGACCCTTGGCACGGCGACGAGCCAAAACCTTGCGGCCGTTGGCAGTAGCCATTCTCTTGCGGAAGCCGTGCACCTTGGAGCGCTGGCGCTTCTTGGGCTGATAGGTACGGAACATTGCAGGACACCTCCATTACATAGAAAATCCGGCGGCGGCAACCGGGCCGCCACACTTACTCGACGGCGGGCGAAGTTCCCTCCGCCCCGCAGTTGAAAAAGTCAGGTGCCGAAAATACGGCACTTTGTTCATTATACATAATGTAAAAGGGCCTGTCAACAGAAATATTTCTCCGCAGGCGGCGTGTTTTCCCGGAAAAAAGAAAAAAAGATTTATACATTATCTAATATATAAGTGTGGACTTTTTTATGTCTTTATGATATACTTACGGTGCCTATGTGCCGCCCCTTCCCAGTGGGGCGGTGAGCGGTGGCTGACACAGAAATATTTTCCCGCAGCGTTGTCCCAGGATGGGCAACACCGGGCCGGATTTACCCTATAGATAGAATTTGCTTTTGGGAAAGGGGAGCTATCACTTTGAATTCACTGACCGATGTATGGGGCAGCGTGCTGCAGCAGATGTCACAGCAGCTGGCCCCCACCACCATCAACACCTGGTTTGACGAGGTGGACGTGGTCACTATGGAAGATTCTGCTTTCGTGCTGCATTGCGGCAACGAATTCAAGAAGAAAACCATTGAGACCCGGTTTCTGTCCTATATCCGGGACGCCCTGCGGGATCTGTTCTCCGCGGATTTTGAGATCAAGATCCTCAACGACGATCAGCTGTCTGCCTATCACGGCATCAAACCCGACTATCCGGGAGACCTGGAGGACTCCGGGACGTTCACCTTTGAGACCTATGTAGTGGGCCCCAGCAACAAGCTGGCCTACGCTGCCGCCCACGCCGTGTCCGACAGGCCGGGCGTGAACTATAACCCCCTGTTCATCTACGGGGACTCCGGCCTGGGCAAGACCCATCTGCTCTACGCCATCGCCCACGGATTAAAGCAGAACTATCCGGACGCCAAGGTGGTGTACATCAAGGGAGACGACTTTACCAACGAGCTGGTGGCCTCCATCCGGGAGGGAAAAAACGCCGAGTTCCGGGAGAAATACCGCCAGGCGACACTGCTGCTGGTGGACGACGTGCAGTTCATCGCCGGTAAGGAGCAGACCCAGGAGGAGTTCTTCCACACCTTCAACTCCCTGTACGAGGCCGGCAAGCAGATCGTTCTCACCTCCGACCGGCCGCCACGGGAGATGACCAAGCTGGAGGACCGGCTGCGCACCCGCTTTGAGTGGGGCCTGATGGTGGACGTGACGCCCCCCGACTACGAGACGCGCCTCGCCATCGTAAAAAACAAGTCCGCCATGCTGGGGGTGAAGCTGTCAGATCCGGTGTCCGACCTCATCGCAGAGAACGTCACTGCCAACGTCCGACAGATTGAGGGCACCCTGAATAAAATCTTAGCCTATTACGACCTCATGGGCAGCACCATGAGCCAGGAGGACATCCTCAAGGCCATCCGGGATATGATCAAGAAAAACAACGAGTACATTCCCACAGCCCAGGCAGTGGTGGACTTCATCTGCTCCACCTATCACATTGACGAGGATGTGCTCCGGGGCCAGAGCCGGGGCCGGGAGGTGGTCAACGCCCGGCAGATTGCCATGTACCTCATGCGGCGGATGATCTGCATGAACCTGGTGGACATCGGCAAGGAGTTCGGCGACAGGGACCACACCACGGTGCTGCATTCCCTGGACAAGGTGGAAAAGCAGATGCGCTCCGACCCGGCCTTTGCCGAAACCGTGAAGCAGATCACCACCAATATCAATAACAGCGCCCGGGGGTAATTTCTCCACATAGCTTGTGAACTTTCTGTGGAAAAGGGGGCAGCTTCCGTTTTTGCCCAATTATCCGTGGAAACCTGTGGATATTTTCCCCGCCCCTATGTGGAGAAAAAAACGAGCCGTTTCGCGGCTTTGCTTACTTTTTCCACAATTGTTTTCCCTACGACTACTGTTACTAAAAAATACTTAGCTTATGTTCTGTGCGCATAAAATATGCGCGGGATTTTTCGGAAAAAAAGAAAGGATGATCCAGATGCTGAAATTCTCCTGCGAAAAGGCGCTGCTGCAGCTCGCCGTGAATACCGCCTCCCGCACCGTGGCCACCAAAAGCTCCATCCCCGCTCTGGAGGGGCTGCTGCTGGAGGGGACGGACGTGCTGACCCTGTCCGGCTACAACATGCAGACCGGCATCCGCACCCGGCTGGAGGCCGATATCCGGGAGGGCGGACGTATCGTACTCAACTCCCGGCTGTTCGGCGACATCATCCGGAAAATGCCCGATGACGTCATCGTTTTCTCTGCGGATGAAAAATTCATGGTCACCCTCACCTGTGGGGACGCCCGGTTCGAGATTTTGGGCCTGTCTGCCGATGATTATCCGGAGATGCCCGAGGTGGAGAGCGACTACTCCATGACCGTGCAGCAGGGGATCCTGAAGGCTATGATCAACCAGACCTCCTTCGCCGTTTCTACCAACGAAAACCGCCCTATCCACACCGGCTCCCTCTTTGAGGTGGGCATCGATGGGGTAACGGTGGTGTCCGTGGACGGCTTCCGCCTGGCTCTGCGCCGGGAGAAGATAGAGCAGCTGGAGGGCGGCGCCTTCCGGTTTGTATGCCCCGGCAGCGCCTTAAACGAGGTGGAGAAGATTTGCGAGGACAGCGAGGAGGCTATCACCGTGATGCTTGGAAAGCGTCACCTGCTCTTTGAAACCGGCTCTACCCAGCTCATCTGCCGGAAACTGGAGGGGGATTTCCTGGACTACAAGAACGCCATCCCCCGGAACAATCCCATCCGCCTCACCGTGGACAGCAAGACCATGCTCAGCAGCCTGGACCGGGTGAGCGTGGTTATCAGTGAGAAGCTGAAAAGCCCTGTCCGCTGCATTATGGGCAGCGGCTGCATCACCATGTCCGCCAAGACCGGCAACGGCGAGGCAACGGACGTGTGCCCTGTGGAGGGGGACGGCCAGGGCCTGGAAATTGGCTTCAACAACCGCTATCTCATGGACGCCCTGCGCTTTGCCCCGGCGGATCAGGTGGTAATGGAGCTGAATACCGGCATCAGCCCCTGCGTCATGACCCCTGTGGACGGCGGCGACAGCTTTCTTTATATGGTGCTGCCGGTGCGGCTGAAGGCGTAAGGAGCGGAAAATATGAAAATCGTGACTATTACAACGGAATTTATCAAATTGCAGGATCTGCTGAAGCTGGCGGATGCAGTGTCCACCGGCGGCGAGGCGAAAATAGAGGTGCAGGAGGGAGCTGTGCTGGTAAACGGCGATGTCTGCACCCAGCGGGGTAAAAAAATCCGCCCCGGCGACACCGTGACCTTTGATGGGGCCGACTACGGCGTAAAATATGCAGATCAATAGCTTGACCCTTTTGGGCTTTCGCAACTACCGGGAGCAGACCCTGGCCTTTGACCCGGCCTGCAACGTCATCCATGGGGAGAACGCCCAGGGAAAAACAAACCTCCTGGAGGCCATAGTTTATCTCTCCTGCGGCAAGTCTCCCCGGACAAGAAGTGACCGGGAGCTTATAACCTTTGACGGACAGCAGGCCCGCATTACCGGGAAAATTTTCTCCCGGGACAGAGAGTTTGTGACGGACATTACCTTGCAGGCCGGCCGGCGGCGGAAAATGACCGTCAACGGCGTTGCGGCCAAAAACGCCGCAGAGCTGTCCGACGTGCTGCACACGGTTTTCTTTTGTCCGGAGGATCTGTTCCTTATCCGGGAGGGGGCGGCGGCCCGGCGAAAATTCATGGATCAATCCCTGTGCCAGCTGCGGCCCCGATATGCCCAGGCTTTGGCGGAGTATCATCGGCTTTATGAGCACAAGACCCGTATCCTGCGGGACCGGGAGGATAATCCGGGGATGCTGGCCATGCTGCCGGATTTTAACGAGCGTATGTGCCGGGTGGGAGCCATCCTTATCTATTACCGGGCCCGGTATTGCCGGGCGCTGGAGGGCTACGCTGCCCCGGCCCATGAGGATTGCAGCGGCGGACGGGAAAAATTGACCCTGGGCTATGAAACGGTGAAAACCGTTTTGGACCCCTTTGCCAAGACAGAGGACATCGCCCGGAATTTACGCGAGCACCAGGAGAGCCATTATCATGCGGAGCTTGCCTCGGGGCTGTGCCTGTCGGGGCCTCATAAGGATGACTTTATCGTAGAGGTAAACGGAAGGAGCGCCAGACAGTTCTGCTCCCAAGGGCAGGTGCGCACGGCGGCGCTGTCGCTGAAATTAGCTGACCGGGAGATACACCGCAGCGCCGTGGGGGAGTACCCGGTGATGCTGCTGGACGATGTGCTGTCGGAGCTGGACCCCAAGCGGCAGGAGTATGTATTAAATCGCATTTCCGGCGGTCAGGTGTTCATCACCTGCTGCGAAAACGACCGGCTGGACCGCCTGCAGGCGGGGCGGCTGTTTCACATCCAAAACGGGGAGGTGCTTTTGTGAGCTATCTGCATATCGGGCAGAATGCCATGATCCCGGAAAAGCGGATCATCGGCATTTTCGACCTGGACATTACCTCCCAGTCGAGGCGCACCCGGGAATTTTTGGAAAAAGCGGAGCGAGAGGGTGTGGTGGTGCCGGTGACGGAGGACATTCCCAAGTCCTTCTTGGTGTGTGACCACCCGTACCACCGGCAGATCGTGTATATTTCGCAGCTGAATCCCCAGACCCTGCAGAAGCGGAGCAGGGGAGAGTAGGAGCGCCGCTCGGGCAGAGTTGTTTGATCCTACGCACACCTTGTAAATTACAATGTCATTCCGAGACCAGTCCGCAGACTGGTCGTGGGAATCCGTAATACCCTTGCACAAAGGACGAGGAGAACGGATTGCGAAGCCAGTGTTCGCACTGGCTTCGCAATGACACCGTTAACAAGAGGTGCTGTATAAGCCCGGGCGGGCCGATGTAGGCATCGGCCCCTACACACTGTATAACGATAGAATTTCGTAGGGGGCGATGCCCACATCGCCCCGCCGCTTCACATCGTTTTCACCCCCGTCTTTGTTTTGTAAATACAGCGGAAGATCATCTTCCCTTGAGAAAGGATAGGATTTATGTCAGAACTGGAAAAAGTCATCGCCGTGGATACGGAATATGATGCCTCGGAGATCCAAGTGCTGGAGGGCCTGGAGGCCGTGCGTAAGCGGCCCGGTATGTACATCGGCTCTACCTCCTCCTCTGGCCTGCACCACCTGGTGTACGAGATCGTGGATAACGCCATCGACGAGGCCCTGGCCGGCTACTGCACGGACATCACAGTGACCATCAACGAAGGCGATACCATCACCGTTACCGATAACGGACGCGGCATCCCCGTGGACATCCAGCCCCAGACCGGGCGGCCTGCCCTGGAGGTGGTTTACACCGTGCTCCACGCCGGCGGCAAGTTCGGCGGCGGGGGCTATAAGGTCTCCGGCGGCCTTCATGGCGTGGGCGCCTCCGTGGTGAATGCCCTGTCGGAGTGGCTGGAGGTGCAGGTTTACAAGAACGGCCACATTTACGAGATGAAATTCTCCCGGGGCGACATCACCCAGGAGATGAAGATCATCGGCGACACAGACCGCACCGGCACCACCGTCACCTTCAAGCCCGATCCGGAGGTGTTTGACACCCTGGTGTATGACTATGACATCCTCCACACCCGTATGCGGGAGCAGGCGTTTCTGAACGCGGGGCTGCGCATCACCATCACCGATGCCCGGCCCGGCAGCGAGCAGGGGGAGACCATGTGCTACGAGGGGGGCATACGGGAATATGTGACCTATCTCAACCGCAACAAGACCCCCCTGCACCAGGAGGTCATCTACCTCTCCGGCGCCAAGGGGGACTCCACGGCGGAGATCGCCCTGCAATATAACGACGGCTACAACGATACTCTGGTCTCCTTTGCCAACGACATCCATACCCCCGGCGGTGGTATGCACGAAACCGGCTTTAAGGCGGCGCTGACCCGGGTACTCAACGCCTACGGCACCAAGTACGGCATGCTCAAGGACGGGGACGACAAGGTCTCCGGCGAGGATTGCCGGGAGGGCATCGCGGCGGTGATCTCCGTGAAGCTGACGGAGGCCCAGTTCGAGGGGCAGACCAAGGACAAGCTGGGTAACGCCTACATCCGCACCCTGGTGGACGGCATTGTATCCGACCAGCTGGCGGTATACATGGAGGAGCATCCGGCAGTGGCCCGGACCATTTTGGACAAGGCCCTCACCGCCAACCGTGCCCGGGAGGCCGCCCGGAAGGCCCGGGAATCCATCCGGCGCAAGACGGCCTTAGGTGGTGCGGCCATGCCCGACAAGCTCCGGGACTGCAATGAAAATAATCCGGAGCTGACAGAGCTTTACATCGTGGAGGGCGACTCCGCAGGAGGCTCCGCCACCCAAGGGCGCGACTCCCGCTTCCAGGCCATCCTCCCCCTGTGGGGTAAGATGCTCAACGTGGAAAAGGCCCGGGCGGACAAGGTCTACGGAAACGACAAGCTCCAGCCGGTCATCACCGCCCTGGGGGCGGGCATCGGCGACGAGTTCGACGCGGATAAGCTCCGCTATCACAAAATCATCATCATGGCCGATGCCGATGTGGATGGCGCGCACATCCGCACACTGCTGCTGACCTTTTTCTTCCGCTTCATGCGGCCGCTCATCGAGAACGGATATGTGTATTCGGCGGTGCCGCCGCTGTATAAGCTGAGCCGGGGCAAGCAGACCCGGGTCGCCTACTCCGACGAGGAGCGGGATGCGGTCTCCGCCCTGCTCCGGGGGGATAATCCCGAGGCCAAGGTGGACATCAGCCGCTTCAAGGGCCTGGGTGAGATGAATCCCCACGAGCTGTGGGAGACCACTATGGACCCGGAGAAAAGGACGCTGCGCCGCATTACCCTGGACGACGCCGTGGCCGCCGACGCCACCTTTACGGTGCTTATGGGCGAAAAGGTGGAGCCCCGGAAGGAGTTCATTGAGCAGAAGGCGAAATATGCGGTGAATTTGGATTACTAAAATAAGGCGTAGAATTTTACCCCAAAAAACGGGCGGACAGAGGCGTCCTTCCCTACAAACCGATTTATGATAGAGGTCCGTAGGACGGGCTGCCCTCAGCCCGCCGTCTGATAACCACCGCGCCTGCGGCGGCGTGAGGGCACGCCGCCCTACACACGATTAAAAAAACGGTGCCACCGGGCCGATGTAGGCATCGGCCCCTACACACTGTTTAGCGATAGAAGTCCGTAGGGGGCGGCGTCCCCGACGCCCCGCTTTACTGCACTTTTTGTCACGCATTCGCCCTGCGCAATCCCATAAAATCCGATGAACCAATCCTTTCACAAAGGAGAAACGATATGAGTAAAAAACCCCAATACGATCCGGAGGAGATCCGGTATCCCCAGCAGCACATTGTGGAGTCGCCCCTGGTGCCGGAGATGGAGAAGTCGTACATCGAGTACGCCATGTCCGTTATCGTGGGCCGGGCGCTGCCCGATGTGCGGGACGGCCTGAAGCCCGTCCACCGGCGTATTCTCTACGCCATGTACGAGGACAACCTCACCTCCGACCGGCCCTTTAAGAAGTCCGCCACCTGCGTGGGCGATGTGCTGGGCCGGTATCATCCCCACGGCGATGCATCGGTGTACGACGCCCTGGTGCGTCTGGCCCAGGACTTTTCCATGCGCTACATGCTGGTGGACGGCCACGGTAACTTCGGCTCCGTGGACGGCGACCCCGCCGCCGCCTACCGCTATACCGAGGCAAGACTCTCTAAAATCTCCAATGAGATGCTCCGGGACATTGAAAAGGACACCGTGGACTGGGATCCCAACTTTGATGAATCCCGCAAGGAGCCGAGAGTGCTTCCGGCCCGGTTCCCCAACCTGCTGGTGAACGGCTCCTCCGGCATTGCCGTGGGTATGGCCACCAATATTCCGCCCCACAACCTGCGGGAGGTCATCGGCGCGTGCATCTGTGTGCTGGATGACCCGGACGCCACCCTGGCAGACCTCATGGAGCATATCAAGGGCCCCGATTTCCCCACAAAGGGTATTATCATGGGCCGCAGCGGTATCCGGGCTGCTTACGCCACCGGCCGGGGCCGGCTGGTGGTTCGGGCAAGGCACGAGTTTGAGGAGTTCGGTAAGGACCGCACCCGCATCGTTATTACGGAGCTGCCCTATCAGGTGAACAAGCGTATGCTCATTAAGAATATCGCCGAGCAGGTGGAGGACAAGCGCCTGGACGGGATTTCCGACATCCGGGATGAGTCCGACCGCAACGGTATGCGCGTCGTCATTGAGCTGAAGCGGGACGCCAATCCTCAGGTGGTCTTAAACCGCCTGTTTGCCCAGTCTCAGCTGCAGACCACCTTCGCCATCAATATGCTGGCACTGGTGGACAACCAGCGCCAGCCGAAAATCCTGTCCCTGCGGCACATCATCGACGAGTACCTGGCCTTCCAGGAGGAAATTATCATCCGCCGCACGAGGTTCGACCTGAACAAGGCTCTGGAGCGGGCCCACCTGCTGGAGGGTCTGCTCATCGCACAGGATAATATTGACGAGGTCATCAAGATCATCCGGGAGAGCTATGACGATGCCCGGGAAAATCTGATGGCCCGCTTCGGGCTGGACCAGGTCCAGGCCCAGGCCATTCTGGATATGCGCCTGAAGGCCCTGCAGGGCCTCGACCGGGAGAAGCTGCAGAAGGAGTACGACGACCTGGAGGAGAAGATCGCCTACTTCCGCCGGGTGCTGTCCGACGACGCCCTGGTGCGGCAGATCCTCAAGGAGGAGCTGTCCGCCCTGGCCGAAAAATTCGGCGACGAGCGCAAGACAGAGATCCAGGATGTGGAGGACGAGATAGATATCGAGGACCTGATCGAGGAGGAGCAGTGCGTCTTTACCCTCACCAAGGCCGGGTACATTAAGCGCACCCCCGTCAGCGAGTACGCCGCCCAGAGCAAGGGCGGCATGGGCAAGAAGGGTATGTCCACCCGGGAGGAGGACGAGGTGGTGTCGGTGTTCACCGCATCCACCCATGACTATATCCTCTTTTTCACCGACACCGGCAAGGTCTACCGCAAGAAGGGCTATCAGATTCCCGAGAGCGGCAAAACCGCCAAGGGCATCAACATGGTCAATGTCATTCAGGTGGAGAACGGGGAGAAGGTCCAGGCCATGCTCCACTTCCGGGAGATGGAGGATAAGCCCCTGTACCTCTTTATGACCACCCGCAGCGGCACCGTGAAGCGGCTGCCTGTGGACCAGCTGAAGAATATCCGCCAGAGCGGAATCCGCGCCCTGACCCTGGACGAGGGCGACCAGCTCATCAGCGTGCAGGAGACGGACGGGGAGCAGTTTATCCTCATCGCCACCCACGACGGCCAGGCGGTGCGCTTCCACGAGAGCGATGTGCGGCCCATGGGCCGTACGGCTGTGGGCGTGCGCGGCATCCGGCTAAGGGAGGGCGACTATGTGGTGGGCGCCGCCCGGGCAGAGGAGGGCAAAACCGTCCTCACCATCACCGAGCGGGGCTATGGCAAGCGTACCCCCGTGGAGGACTACCGCATCACCAGCCGCGGCGGCCTGGGCATCCGCAACTACATGGTCACCGATAAGACCGGCCCCATTGTGGGCATCAAGGTGGTGGATGGCACGGAGGATCTGCTGCTGGTCACTGAAAGCGGCATCCTCATCCGCACACCGGTGCAGAACATCCGCACCGCAGGCCGCGCCACCCAGGGCGTCATCGTCATGCGCTTTAAGACCGAGGGCGACCGCGTTATCTCCATGGCCCTGGCTGACCCGGAGGGGCAGACACCGTCTGCGGAGGAGTAAACGATGGGAAGGAAACGGGAGAGAGTGGCGCCCCTGACCCGGTGGCAGTATTTCACCAAGACCCTTTATAGTGACGCCGCCTCCAGGGCGGAGTTTGAATATGACAGAGTCATCTATTTCAAAAGTGAGGAGCTGCAGCGCATTGAGGCAGGTAACCGCCGCATCCATGGGCTGCTGCTGGTGATACTGTGCCTGGTGTTCCTATCGGCTATCAGGTGGCAGAACATCTATTTCGTGGTGGCGTGCATGGTCATCATCGTGGCGGGGGAGGCGGTGCGCCTGCTGCGCTTGCCCAAGGACATCCGCGCCCACCTGACCGATACCGGCCGGAGGAAGTGAGGATGACCGTGAATATCATCGCCCGCATCCGCACAGAGCTGCCTGAAAAATTCGGCGTACCCCGGCAGAGTGGCCTGGTGCCCCAGCTCCGGGGAACCATCGTGTTTGAGCCGGCGTACCGCAATCCGGACGCCCTGCGGGGGCTGGAGGGCTTTTCCCACCTGTGGCTGATCTTTCAGTTTCATCAGGCGGTGCGGGAGGGCTGGTCGCCTACGGTGCGCCCGCCCCGGCTGGGGGGCAACCGGCGCATGGGCGTGTTTGCCACCCGGTCTCCCTTTCGGCCCAATGCCATAGGCCTGTCCTGCGTGAAGCTGGAGGGGGTGCGGCAGGAGGAGAAGCTGGGCCCTGTCCTTGACGTCAGCGGCGCCGACCTGGTGGACGGCACGCCGATCCTGGACATCAAGCCCTACCTGCCCTATGCCGATTGCCGCCCCGAGGCCACCGGCGGGTTTACTGACCCATTGGACGGACAGACCCTGCAGGTGGCGTGTGAGGAGGCCCTGCTGGCGGGATTGAATGAGGAGCAGCGGGCGGGACTTATGGGCGTGCTGTCCTGCGATCCCCGGCCCCGGTATCAGGAGGACCCGGAGCGGGTCTATGGCCTGGCCTTTGCCGGAAAAAACGTGAGGTTTACTGTGCAGAACGGGGTACTCACCGTCCTGGCGGTGGAGGGTTAATGCCGTGCGGGGCGATATGGGCACTTTTTGTTTTTGCCTGTAGGGGCCGGCGTCCCGACGGCCCGAACCTGGGCTTGCATAAATTTTCCTACTATCCGTAGGGCGGGCTGCCCTCAGCCCGCCGCGTGGATTTGCACCGCACCTCTTGTAAAAAAAACTGTCATTGCGAACCAGTGACCGACGTCACTGGTGTGGCAATCCGTAATCCCCTGCGCCGCACCTTTTGCACCCGCAAATGCCTCCGGCGGAGTACTTCCTGCCAGCAGCGGCAGAAAGCACCCAAAGAACGCCGCCAAAACCCATGGTTCAGGAATCCTTTCCGCGGCTGAAGCGCCGACTGTATCGGCCTCCTTTTGCCCCGCGAATCGGTCTGTGCAAAATTTATGCCGTCCTTTCGTATCGTCTCTGCGTCCCCACCCGCGATGCGCTCTGCGCTTGTGCTGGCCTGGCGAAACAGGGAAAACCTCTGCGGCTACTGCGCGGCGGCGTGAGGGCACGCCGCCCTACGCAAAGCCAGGAGCTTGATTCCGTAGGGGCCGATGATCCTGTTGCGGTACCCAAAATTTCCATGCTGCCTTGTGGCTGCCGCATGAAATTTCGACCGCGGCCACTCGTTCATCTCGCTTCATCCGCCACCAGCGGCGCTCGATTCGCTCCCCACATCGGCCCGACCGCAAGCACTTTTTGTTTTTGCCTGTAGGGGCCGGCGTCCCGACGGCCCGAACCTGGGCT
>OOCZ01000088.1_pt1 | contig 85408 bp, 93 predicted proteins | sample 1671631 | NCBI WGS metagenome assembly OOCZ01 (sample SAMN06348176, study PRJEB24527) | human gut metagenome | reverse complement strand
GCAAGACCATCGACCTGCACTGCGGCGGTCAGGATCTGATCTTCCCCCACCACGAGAACGAGATCGCCCAGAGCGAGTGCGCCAACGGCTGCGAGTTTGCCCACTACTGGATGCACAACGGCTTCATCAACGTGGATAACCAGAAGATGTCCAAGAGCCTGCACAACTTCTTCACCGTCCGCGATGTGGCAGACCTCTACGGCTACGAGCCCATCCGCTACTTCATGCTGACCGCAGGCTACCGGATGCCCCTGAACTACACCGTGGACCTCATCGAGAGCTGCAAGAACAGCCTGGAGCGCCTTTACACCTGCCGCGAGAACCTCGATTTTGCCCTGAGCAAGACCGCGTTCGGCACCGATGAGACCCTGACTGCCAAGGCAGACGAGGCCCGCGCCAAGTTCTGCAAGGCCATGGACGATGACCTGAACACCCCCGATGCGCTGGCTGCCGTGTTCGATCTGGTCAAGGAGATCAACACCCTGTCCGCTGCCTCCTCCAAGGCTGCGCTGGAGGCTGCCGCCAAGGCGTTCGATGAGATCACCGGCGTGCTGGGCCTGATGTACAACCGCAAGAAGGACGAGGTGCCCGCCGAGGTGACGGAGCTGGTGGAAAAGCGCGCCGCCGCCAAGAAGGCCAAGGACTGGGCCGCTGCGGATGCCATCCGTGCGCAGCTCACCGAGATGGGCTGGGCTGTCAAAGATACCGCCCAGGGCCCGCAGCTGAGCAAAATTTAACTTGAATCCCGTTATTGACCTGTACGGTACAATGCGGTAAAATGAGGGTGCGGGAACACTGTGCTGTGTGTTCCACGCACCCTTATTTTTGCATGATACAAGAACCTATATAAAAGGAGGTCTTTGGCTGATGAAAACCAAACGGCTGATCTCATTGCTGCTGGCGGCAGTGTTTGCCCTGAGTGCGGCGGCCACACCGGCGCTGGCGGCTTCGGCGGGCAGCGAACTGCCTGACCTGACCACCGCAGGCGTGGATGAGAACAACAGCGTTGTCTCGATCCGCCTGACCGCAGACGGGGATCTGACCTATGGCTCCCCCTTTACCCTGAGCGTCCAGACTACCCCGGCAGATACCCAGTATATCGGCGTGGTGATGGGCACCAGCGGCGAAGCGCAGGGCTATGTGACCCTGATCCTTTCGGGCAAGATCCGCACTCTGCTCAAAATGATCCCCCTGCCGAAAAAGATGTCGGCGAACCCTGAGCAGGAAGAGGAGTTCAACATCTACGCCTACATCAAGCAGCTGATCGACGGCAACGACGTGAGCGTGCTGCTGCGGGTGGCTGATGAAGTGGTCTCTGTGATGGATGTCCTGAAATTCTACATCCCCACGCTGAAGGATGTCTCCACCGGCATGAAGCTGTCGCTGGAGCTCATCCGCAAATATCTGCCCGAGGGCGTGTTCAGCCGCATTTATCTGGACGAGCAGCCTACGGAAGCCGGCAGCTATGTGGGCGGTGCTGTGGCGCTGGAATCCGGTGATGTGAACACCGCCGGTATGGCGTTCTTCCGCATCAAGCCCAAGAGTGCGGGGGTGCGTGTCTACTGGGCACAGGAGCTCCCCGCCAGCATGACTGCGGCAGAGGCCCAGAACTACAACATCACCGCCGTGGTCGAAAGCGACGGTCAGGTGGTCGAGGGCGGCAAGGTGACCTACACCTATAAAAAGAAGAGCGGTCTCTTCGATTTCCTGGGCACGACCCAGAGCGGATTCCCCACCGAGCCCGGCGAGTATGTCCAGACGGCCAAGGCCGCCGGAAACTACTCCAGCAGCGAGATCAGCCGGACGATCGTGATCCAATAACTGAATAAGCAAAAAACCTCCCTGCCACGCCGGCAGGGAGGTTTTTGTTTGTTCTTACATCCTTATTGGCGCTTACATCCGGAACCGCCAGCCCCAGCCGCCGCCACAGCAGCAGTTGCACAGCAGGTTGAGCAGGATCATGCTCCAGCACCAGCGCATCAGCCCGCCGGGCTGGGCGTAGGTGGTCTGGGTGCGGTAGGTGCGGCCCGGGTCCTGCAGATTGCGCAGGTTCATCTGGTACTCGGTGTTGCCGGGCTCCATCTGGGCGGCGCGGCGGGCATCCTGCAGGGCATCGATGCTGTTGCCCAGGCCCTGATTGGCCAGCGAGGAGAGATAGTACCACCGGGCGGTGCGCACGGTGATGCCGTCCAGCACGCGGCGGGCCTCGGGGTAGCGCTGGTTGACGATGAAGTTGCGTGCGGCCTGCATCTCAGGCGTGTCCGCACCGTTGTAGCCGGGGCCGCGCTGCTGCTGATAATTGCCGCCAAAGCCAAACCCGAACCCGAAGGGGTCATAACCGAAGCCGAAGTCTCCGAAATCTCCGTTGGAGTAACCGTTCTGCTGGTACCCCTGCTGATAGCCGCCGTAGGAGGGGCCGCTCTGCTGGCCGTAGGCACCGCCGTAGCCGCCGCCCATCTGGGGGCCGGTCTCGCCCTTGGTGATGGCATCGTATGCCGCCTGCACTTCCTTGAAGTGCTCTTCGGCGGTGGGGTCGTTGGGATTCAGGTCAGGGTGCCAGCGCTTGCACTTGGCACGGTAAGCCTTTTTGATCTCGTCTTCACTGGCACCGCGCTGGATGCCCAGAACCTCATAGGGGTCTCTCATCGGTCTACTTCCTCACGTCTCTATTACCATCTGTGCGGCCACTGTGCCGCACAAGCAATCTTTAGTGTACAGGACTGGAACGGAAAAATCAAGGAAAACCGCCGGGATCAGGCGGTTTTGTCCTTCTTTTTTGCATTTTTGCAGTGATATTTGAGCCACACGCCCGAATACAGGATGTTGCGCAGAAGGTCAACGTCCTCCACACAGGGCAGGCGCTCAAAGCTGCGGGCGCAGTTGGCCAGCAGCAGCTCAAAAATCTCCCGCATCTCTTCTTCGTACCCGGGCTCTCTGCTCAGGGTGCGCAGGGGATTGTATGCGCCCTTGCGCTCGTCCCGGGCCAGGTCATCGTAGGCATCCAGCAGGTAGATATACTTGCCCAGGTTGAAGCCGATGCTGCGCAGTTCCGGGGACCAGTGGTCCTGCCTGTAATCGAACAGCTCGGCCATCAGTTCCCCAAAGCAGCCGGAAACGGCATCCAGATCCTCGCTGCCCTCGGCCTCGTACCGGGCCAGCCGATCCAGACAGGTGCGGATGGCGCTGCACTGGCGGGGCCAGCGGGCGGCGGCCTGCTGCGTGGGGGCAGCAAGCATCTTTTCAAAGCCCAGGCCCAGCAGGCTGTGGTCATCGTTCCACTTGTCCTGCGCGTTGTAGTAGTGCAGGGCAACGCTCAGGTCTGCACAGTAATCGGTGGGGCCGCTGGAACGCCACTCCACCTTCCGGATGGGGTGGATGGGGCAGTGGTCACAGCCTGTCACACAGGCGCTTTCGCCCTCATACAGGCTGCACAGCAGCAGATCCAGAAAGGTCAGGTCATAGCTCAGGGTCAGCCGCCCCCGGGTGCCGTGCAGCGCGCCGATGCGGCGGCAGAGCCCGCAGTAGGCCGCGCGGTACCGCGCCTGTGCCTCCGGGCTGAGTGCGGCCTGATTCGGGATAACATATCCGAACATGGCTCAGCTCTTCTTGATGAACTGGGTGCCGCAGCGGGGGCAGGAGATCTGGATGCGGCCGCGGCCGCGGGGCACGCGCAGCTTCTGGCGGCACTGGGGGCAGCGGTAGTAGTGATAGACCTTGCGGTTGGCCCACTGCTCTTTCCAGCCCTTGAACTTGTTGTCCACCCGGTCCTTCAGGGTGTAGAACTTGTAGTTCTCCTCGGTGCGCTTGGAGATGTTCCGGCTGAAGGTGCGGTAGTAGCAGAAGATCAGCAGGGCCGCACCCAGATAGGTGAACAGGTTGACCCGGCTGATGATGGCGATGAGGAGCAGCGCCAGCGAGGCAATGCTCAGGAATTGGTTCAGGCCATCGGTGCCATAGCGGCCGATCATAAACTGACGAAGTTTCTCTCTCATAGATTTCCGGTCCTTTGTCCTCAAGAATAACCCTCTCAGCCACGCGGACGCATGGACAGAGAGGGCGTTTGATCGTTCACAACAATAGAATATCAGCCAACCATGATAAAACTTTGAACAGATTGCAAATCTACCATGAAAGGACGAAATTTAATTGGCATTCTCTGCACCGGAGCGCTTGCGCACAGTCAGGGCGGCCTCCACATCCAGCGCGCCCTCCATCCGGCAGTGCAGCACGGCACGGCCTGCTTCACCGGTGGTGGCAAGGTAGGTGCCCGCCATGCCGCCCCGCAGGGGGACGATGGCCGGGCCCAGGATCTTTACCGGGCCTTCCACGCTGAGCTGAACGGCCTCGCCGCAGTAGGGCAGCAGGTTGCCGTTCTGGTCGATGGCCCGCAGGCTGACCGCCGCGCAGTCCCAGGTGGGGCCGTCGGTCAGGATGGGGTTGTGCACCACGCATTCCAGCCGGACGCTCTGCACCGGCTCCCGCACCACGGTGCGCACCGCCCGGCCGTGCCAGACGGCCTCAAAGCGGTATTCGGCGGCAGGGCTGCCCAGCACGCCGATGTACTTGTAGTACATCCGCAGCACATCGTTCCAGCCCAGCCGCAGCGAGAGCATCCGTGCCCGGGACAGGGGCGAAGGCTCCATGGCGTCCCGGCGCAGCTCGTTCAGGATGGCAGCTGCCTGCAAGGCAGAAGCATGGTCCATCCCCTCATACTTTTCCAGCAGGGAGCCCACAAAGTCGTTGATCTCGATGGGCGGGTGCGGCAGCGCCGCAAACCGGCCGCGCCGGTCGGGGGCAAATTCGGCCACGAAGTCATTGCCGCGGTACAGACGCACGCTCTCGGCGTTGGTGAACACCCAGCAGGCCCCCGGTACCCCGCCAGGCAGGTCCCCCAGTGCCATGGCGGAAGAGACTTCCAGCACGATGTCCGAAGGAGCGCGGGGCGTTTTCTGGCTGGCGTACACGGCGGCGGAGAGCTTCGGGTTGCGGAACAGATCCATCACGCCGTGGTAGCAGATGCGGTCGCCGCTGCCGAATTCCCGGTGGGTGTTGTAGTCGGCCAGGCACCAGCCAAAGCTGCCGGCCACGCCCTGCTGGGCAATGGAATCGTTGAGCACGGCGGCAAAATGCAGGGCCTGCACCAGCCGGTGGGCCTCATCGTCAAAGGGCTTGGCCGGGAAGTTCTGCCCGCCGAACTCGCTGATGAGGTAGCCCTTGCGGGTGTCCGGGGTGACGGAGGCGCGGGCCTCACAGGCGGGGCCTCGGCCCCGGTAGGAATAATCGTTGTAGGCGTACACATCCTCCAGCAGCTGCTCGCGGCGGCGGATATGGGCACCCGCCGTGGGGCGGGTGGGGTCCAGCCGATGGATGGCCTCGTTGGTGCGCTTGTAAAAGGCTTCATCATCGGGGCTGCCGTTGACCCGTGCACCCCACAAAAACACACTGGGATGATTGCGGCACTGGCACACCATCTCCCGGCAGTTCTGCAGGGCCTGCGCCTTCCAGGCTTCGTCGCCGATGTGCTGCCAGCCGGGCATTTCGGTGAACACCAGCAGGCCCAGCTCGTCGCAGGCATCCAGGAAGGCCGGGCTCTGGGGGTAGTGGCTGGTGCGCACGGCATTGCAGCCCAGATCCTTTTTGATGAACTGGGCATCCAGCCGCTGCAGGCTGTCCGGCATGGCGTAGCCCTGATAGGCGTAGCTCTGGTGCCGGTTGATGCCCCGCAGCACCACCCGCTGTCCGTTCAGGTACAGGCCACCGGCCACGAACTGGACCGTGCGGAAGCCGAACCGGACCGTCTTTTCGTCCAGCACCCGGTCGGGCAGACCGCTGGTGCCGGGACGGATGAGCTTTACGGTAAGAGTGTACAGGGTGGGGTGCTCAATGCTCCACGGATGTACCCCGTTCAGGGTGCCGGTGATGGGCAGGGCAAGTTCCCCACGGTAGACGGCCCGGCTTCCGGCGGGGCTGCGGATCTCGGCCTGCAGGGTGCAGCCCACCGTCTCACCCACCGTGGCGGTGTAAATGCGAAAGTCGCCTTCGGCCCGGGCCTCCACGAACACATCCCGCAGGTAGGCGGGCTCCTTGATGTCCAGACTTACGGCACGGTAGATGCCGCCGTAGGTCAGGTAGTCGATGGAACCGCCGAAAGGCGGGATGTTCAGGTCCTCGCGGCTGTCGCAGCGCACAGCCACGACATTCTTCTTGCCCAGATGCAGGGCGCTGGTCAGGTCCACCGTAAAGGCGGTGTAGCCGCAGCCGTGGTGGAACAGCCGCCGCCCGTTGCAGAACACGGTGGCGTCGTGGGCGATGGCTCCGAAGGTGAGCAGGACGGTGCGGCCTGCCCACTCGGCAGGGGCAAAGAACTCCCGGCGGTAGCCGCACAGGCGCTGGTGGTCGTTCTCGTTGCAATAGTTGTAGGGCAGGGCCTTGACCGTGTGCGGGATGCGCACCGACTCCAGCTCCAGTCCGGTGCATTCCGGGCGCACCAGCGCGGGGTCGAAGGTGGGGCAAAACAGCCAGCCGTCGTTCCAGTCGTAGTGTTCCATAGTCGGGTCTCCGTCCATAGCAAAGTTACTTTACTTCTTATAGTAGCACAAAGTTATGAACGAAAAAAGCATCTCCCGCCCTTTTTGTACACCTTTTGGGCAGCAGAAGGGGAAGAGTGCTGCCCAAAACAACAAATGCTCCCCCGGAATGGGGGAGCATACTGCTCAGCGGATGAAGTTCGTCATGGGGCGGGGCGGGTTCTGCGGGTGGTCGAACCCGGCAGCCTTGCCGGCCTCGATGCAGTGCAGCAGCCAGGCCATGTTGCGGCCCAGCTCCTGCATCACGGCGCAGCCCTCGGCGTCCTGCAGCACCTGCTCGGCATTGGAGCCGTGCACCATGGCCCAGTAGGAGCCGTTGACCAGCGGCATGTGGAAGAACTGCGGGTACTTGACCAGCTGGTCCAGTGTGGTGGTGGTGCCGGCGCGGCGGGCCGAGCAGCAGATGGCGGCGGGCTTGTAGGCCAGATACCTGCCGCCCGCGTAGGCGAGACGGTCCATGAAGCTGGTCATGTTGCCGGAGGCGGAAGCGTAATGCACCGGCGTGCCGAAGACGAAGGCGTCGGCAGTCCTGGCCTTCTCGATGGCCTCGTTGACCACGCCGCCGAAGACGCAGCCCTTGCCGGCGGCACAGCCGCCGCAGCCGATGCAGCCGCCCACGGGCTTTGTGCCGACGTTCAGGATCTCCGTCTCGATGCCGGCGGCGTTCAGCTCCCCGGCGATGAGGCTCAGTGCGGTATAGGTGCAGCCCTTCTCGTGGGGGCTGCCGTTGATGAGCAGGACTTTCATGATAAATACTCTCCTTTTGTACGCCCGAAAAAGCGGCGTTCTGGTATGATTTTAGCACATTCATGACCGTAACGCAACGAATCATGACGCTGCCCTTGACAAAGACCGGCGGTATGACGATAATATGAAGTTACGATAACAGGAAAGACCCGAAGGAGGCCAAAACCATGCGAGTCATTGCAGGAGAAGCCCGCGGCAGACGGCTGGAAGCGCTGCCCGGCACGGATATTACCCGCCCCACCCTCGACCAGGTGAAGGAGGCGATGTTCAGCATCGTCCAGTTCGACCTGCCCGGAGCCCGTGTGCTGGACCTGTACGCAGGCAGCGGCCAGCTGGGCATTGAGGCGCTGAGCCGGGGCGCTGCCCGGTGCGTGTTCCTGGACGAGAACCGCGAGGCCGTGAACATCGTCATGAAGAACTGCAAGAACTGCGGCGTCTTTGACCGCAGCCGCGTCAACATCGGCGAAGCGGCCCGCTTCCTCTCGGCCTGCCGGGAGCAGTTCGATCTGGTGCTGCTGGACCCGCCTTTCCACAACGGCACGCTGGAAAATATCCTCCCCATCGTGGACAAGTGCGTCGCCCCCGGCGGCATCGTCATCTGCGAGAGCGAGACGAAACTCGTCCTCCCCGCCGAAGTGGGCGGTCTACAGCTGAAGAAGCAGTATAAGTACGGCAAAGTCCTGCTCTGGAAATATGTGAGACCCATGGCAGACGCCGCAGAGGAAGAAGGAGAAGCGTGATGAACGTCAACGAGCTTTTGGATACTATCGAGGACCTGCTGGAAGAGAGCACCGGAATGCCCCTTTCGGGCGGCAAGCGCATCGTGGATGTGGAACAAATTCGGGACTATCTCGATGACATCCGCGCAAACCTCCCCGTGGAGCTGCGTCAGGCCCAGTCCATCGTCAGCGACCGCGCCCAGCTCATCGAGTCGGCCAACGCGCAGGCACAGGCCATCGTCAAGAAGGCAGAAGAGCGCGCCCGCATCCTCGTGAGCGAGGCCGAGATCGTCCGCGCCGCCCAGCAGCGTGCGTCCGAGATCGTCTCCGCTGCCCAGACCGAGGCCCGCACCGTCCGCCAGACGGTCACGGATTACTGCGATAATATGCTGAAAACCACCGAGGAGACGATGTCTGAGAACGCCGCCCAGGTGAAAAACGTCCGCGCGAACCTGCGCCAGAACCCCCGCCGCGGCGCGTGATGGGCCGCTCCTGACCTGAATCCAGTCCCCTGCGAGTAAAAATGACGATTCGCAGGGGCTTTTTTTGTAACATTTTGTAGGAAAAAAGCGCAGGAAAAAACTTGCATTCGGCGTTTCGATTTGCTAAAATAAAATAGAGTCGTCAGGTATCATGACAGAGCAGAAAACGGGACAAACTCCCCGGGAGATGTCCGGCGTATCGGACGGCTCGGAACACGAAACGAAAGGAGGCTGGGCGCGATGACTCAGACAGAAGATTTGGCACAGTTCGACCCGGCCTCGTTTGAGCATATCCCCGTGCTTCTGAACGAGTGCCTCGACGGACTGAACATCGACCCGGCAGGCACGTATCTCGACGGCACGGCGGGCGGCGCAGGGCACTCCCGCCAGATCGCCCTCCGGCTGGACGGCGCAAAAGGCGGGCGGCTCGTCTCCCTCGACCAGGACCCCGACGCGGTGCAGACCGCCAGGGCGCGGCTGGCCGGGCTCCCGGCCACGGTGGTGCAGATAAACTTCCGCTACGCCGGACAAGCCCTCGAGAGCCTCGGCATCGAGAAGATAAACGGTGCGCTGCTGGACCTCGGCGTTTCCAGCCACCAGCTGGACGACGCGGCCCGGGGCTTTTCGTACCGGGCAGACGCCCCGCTGGACATGCGGATGAGCCAGCAGGGGGAGACGGCGGCAGACCTCGTGAACACCGCCAGCCGGGAAGAGCTCTCCCGCATCCTGCGGGACTACGGCGAAGAGCCCTATGCCTGGCAGATCGCCGGCCACATCGTGGAGGCCCGCGAGACGGCCCCCATCGAGACGACGTTACAGCTGGCCGACATCGTGGCCGGCGCCATGCCGCCTGCGGAGCGGCGCAAGAACAAGAATCCCTCGCGGCGCACGTTTCAGGCGCTGCGTATCGCGGTCAACCACGAGCTGGACGCTCTGGAGGAAGGTCTGGATACCATCTTCGACCACCTCGCCCCGGGCGGAAGGCTGTGTGTGATCACCTTCCATTCGCTGGAAGACCGGCTGGTGAAAAACAAGTTCCGCCGCTGGTCCACCGCCTGCACCTGCCCGCCGGAGTTCCCGGTCTGCGTCTGCGGCGGCAAGGCGAAGGCAAAGCTCATTACCCGGAAGCCCATCGAGGCCGACAAGCAGGAACTGGAGGAGAACCGGCGCAGCCGTTCTGCTCATCTGCGCGTTTTGGAGAAACTCTGAGCCGGATAAGACGCCGCTCAGTGTAAGAGGAGGAGATCAACTATGGGTCAGCCAGCTTATGATATGTCGTCTGAGGTGCGTCGCAGAAAAGCGCCTCAGACCCAGCGCAAGGTCGCACTGCGGGTGGAAAAGGGCGGCAAACGCCGTCTCAGCCCGTTTCAGGCGGCCATGCAGCACGCACTTCAACTGATCTCGATGGCGCTGCTGGCAGGCTTTGCGGTAAGCCTGCTGTGGAGCGAGGCCCAGCTGGTGGAGGTCAACGACCAGATCCAGAAGGCCAAAGCGGAACTCGTGAGCGAGCAGAGCCAGTACACCTACTATAACAGTGTCCTCAACAGCAAGACCAACATCACCAGCGTGGAAGAAGTGGCCGGGCGGCTGGGCCTCATGAAGATGGACCAGAGCCAGCTCACCTACATCCGCCTCGACAGCGACAGCGTGCTGGTGCGCAGGGAGTCGGCTGTCCACCAGTGGACGGATTTCCTGCACGACGGTGCCATGACCATTCTGGCTTCCGTCCGCAGCGCAAAATAAGCAAACAGACAGAAAAGCGTGCGGCAGCGCACGCTTTTCTGGTTTCTGCAGGAGAATACCATGCAAAACAAGCCCTCCAACGACCAGCATAAGAGCATCTACTACCGCCTCCGCCGCAGCGACCCGCACGAGCGCCTCAGTGCGCGGCTGCGGCATTTCAGCTTCGGCGCGGCGGTATTTTTTGTAGTGGCGGCTGCGGGCATCGTCACCCACAGCCTGTATAACATCCAGATAAAACAGGGCGCGACCTTCCGCCAGTATGCGGCCCAGCAGCAGCTGCTGGACAGCACCATCCAGGCCACCCGCGGCGAGATCTACGATGCCTCCGGCATCACGCTGGCGTCCACCAGCGTAGTATGGACCATCTGGGCCGATCCCAGCTACAGCACGGCCCTCTTCACCAGCCAGACCGTCGAGGAGACGGGTGAGGCTGTCAAGACCGTGGACGAGACGACGCTGGCCGATGTGAGCCGCCAGCTCACCCTGCGGCTGCTCTCCGGCGACGGCGAGAGTCTGGACAGCGTAGATACTTCCTCGGCGGAATATCAGACCCAGTACCAGACCGTCCACGACGCGCTGGCCCAAAACGGCTCGTCCTATCAGGTGCTGGCCACCAAGGTGAACAATGCCGTCAAGCTCTCCATCGAGAAATACATCAGCGAATATAATAAAGATCACGCCAAAGCCAAGACTCTGGAAGACGGCACCGTCATCAAGAAGGGCCGCGTCTCCGTCTCTTCGTCCAAGAGCTTCCAGCGCGACTACCCCTACGGCGCGTTCGCCGCGTCGGTGCTGGGCTTCTGCAACGGCGACGGCGAGGGCTTCTATGGCCTCGAAAAATCCTACGATGACACCCTCGCGGGCGTCAATGGCCGCACCATCACCCTCCGCAATGCCTACGGCAACGCCATCGCCGATGCCAACGCCACCACTTACGCCGCCAAGGACGGCTCCAATCTGGTGCTGTCGCTGGACGTCAATGTGCAGGAGGTCGTGGAGCGCTACCTCAACGAGGCCATCTACGCCAACACGGTCGAGAACCGCGGCGCAGCCATCGTCATGAACGTCAAGACCGGTGCTATCCTTGCCATGGCCTCGAAGCCTGACTTCGACCCCAACGCTCCGCTGGATTTCAGCGAGAACCTGGCCTATCTGAATGAGCAGGTGAACGCCGAGCCGGAAATTTACACCATCTACAAGAAAGACGCCAATGGCAACTATCTTCGGGATGAGCAGGGCAAGAAGATACCGGAAGAAGACCCTGACTACACCGGCACCTACCGCGACATCCAGTGGAAGAACAAGACCATCACCGAGCTGTACTATCCCGGAAGCGTCTTCAAGGTCATCACGGCCGCCATGGGTGTGGACTCGGGCAAGGCCACCTATTACACCACCTTCAACTGCTCCGGTGCCTACGGCGTGGCAAAAGAGACGTATCACTGCGCCGGTAAGAAGGCCCACGGCGTCCAGAACCTCGCCGAGGCCCTCCGGAACAGCTGCAACATCTACTTCATCCAGCTGGGTCAGCGGCTGGGTTCCAGCGCCTTCTACGACTACTTCGACGCTTTTGGCTTCACCGAGCGCACCGGCGTGGATCTGCCCAACGAGACGGGCATGATGAAGTATTACACCAAGAGCCAGCTGGGCGAGGTCGAGCTTTCGTCTTCCGCCTTCGGTCAGGCAATGGCCGTGACCCCGCTGCAGGTCTGCACCGCCGTCTCGGCAGCCGTCAACGGCGGCTACCTCGTCACCCCTCATGTGGTGGATAAGATAACCGACCAGAACGGCAACGTCGTCGAGGAGATCGGCGCGAACGTCCGCCGTCAGGTCATCAGCAAGAGCGCCAGCGAGACCATCCGCCAGATCATGGAGTATGAGGTCGGCGACGGCACCACCACCGGCGGCGGCTCCAACGCCTACGTCGCGGGCTACCGCATCGGCGGCAAGTCCGGTACGTCCGAGCAGCTGAACATGGAGCGCCGCGCCGACGGCGACTACAAGAAGGTCGCCTCCTTTGCCGCCGTCCTGCCCGCCAATGACCCCGAAATTCTGGTCTACGTCATGCTGGACGACCCCAACAACGCCCACACCGACTATTCGTCCATTCTGGCTGCGCCTGTGGTCGGCAACATCATCAGTGAGATAGCCCCCTATCTGGGCATTGCCACCGACGGCATCGACCGCAGCCAGAACACCGTCAAGGTGCCGAACCTCGTGGGCAAGGAGTGGAGCAATGCGCAGGTCTCCCTGAATACCAAGGGCCTCAAGCATCAGCTCGTGGAGAGCGAGAGCGACCAGACCGCCGCCGTCGTCACCTACCAGTACCCCCACGCGGGCGCAACGGTGGCCAGCGGCACCACCATCTATCTTTACACCGATACCTATTCCGGCAGCCACACGGAAGTGCCGGACGTCAGCGGCAAGAGTGCCGACTTTGCCCGCCAGATGCTGACCGCCGCCGGCCTGAACTGTCAGGTGGCGGGCGACAGCGCCGGTACCGTGCAGAGCCAGAGCGAGGCCGCCGGCTCCAGCGTCCAGAAAGGCACCGTCGTCACCATCACTTGCGGATAAGGAGATTTATTATGGAAAAAATCGCAGCAGACCTGCTTTTGAAGGGCCTTGCCCCCGAGGGCTTCGCCGACAGCCAGCCCATCGGCCTCGTGACCACCGACAGCCGCGAGGTCTGCCCCGGCTGCATCTTTGTGGCTTTCCCCGGTGAGCGCTTCGACGGCCACGATTTCGCGGCCAAGGCGCTGGAAGAGGGCGCGGCCTATGTCGTACTCAACCATCCGGTGGAGGGCGTCCCGGCTGAACGGGCGATTATCAGCCCCGACAGCTACCACGCCATGATGGTCATGGGCGCGAACTACCGCAGCCAGTTCCACCCGAAGGTGGTGGGCGTCACCGGCAGTGTGGGCAAGACCACCACCAAGCAGATGACCTACGCCGCCATCGCGGGCTTTGGCAATACCATCAAGACCGAGGGCAACCAGAACAACGAGCTGGGCCTGCCCCGCACCATGTTCCGCATCGGCAGGGATACGGAGTACGCTGTCGTCGAGATGGGCATGAGCCACGCCGGCGAGATCGAGCGTCTGGCAAAGTGCGCCCGCCCCGATGTAGGCATCATCACCTGCATCGGCGTGTCCCACATCGGCAATCTGGGCAGTCAGGAGAACATCTGCAAGGCGAAGCTGGAGATCTGCGCCGGCCTTGCCGAGGGTTCGCCCCTCGTGCTCAACGGCGACGACCCATTCCTGCGCAAAGCCGCTCTGCCCGCCCATGTCCGGCCCGTGTGGTTCAGCCTCGGCGACGAGAACGCCGACGTCTGCGCCCTCGATGTCCGGCAGGAGGGCGACGGCATGGCCTTCACCCTCTGCGATAAAAATGCAGGCCGCTATGAGGTGACGATCCCTGCGATGGGACGTCACAACGTGGCGAACGCGCTGGCCGCTTACGCCGCCGCCACCCGTCTGGGCCTCGCGCCCGAGGGCGTCATCGCAGGTCTGGCCGATTTCGAGCAGACCGGTATGCGCCAGAAGGTGGTCCATGCAGGCGGCATGGACGTCATCGAGGACTGCTACAACGCCAACCCCGACAGCATGAAGGCTGCGCTGGCGATGTTCAAAGAGTACCCCTGCAAGCGCCGCTTCGCTCTGCTGGGCGATATGCTGGAACTGGGCGGGATGAGCGCGCCCGCCCACGAAGAGCTGGGCCGTCAGGCCGCAGAGGCCGGGCTGACCGCCCTTGTCACCTATGGCCCCGAGGCCGCACGGACGGCCCGGGCTGCAAAGGACGCGGGCCTCGCCGACGTCGTCCACGCCGAGGATTACAGCCGAGCCGCAGACGCTCTGCTGGCCCGGATGGCCCCGGGCGACGCTCTGCTGGTGAAGGCCAGCCGGGGCATGGCACTGGAAAAGGCGCTGGCCCTGTTTTATCCCGTCTGCGCAAAGTAAAATACTTGGAGTATCGTTATTATGATTCGTTTTGCCTTGATCGTCGCCTCAATGCTGGGGTTCGTCCTCACGGCGGCGCTCGGGAATTTGATGACGCCGCTGCTGCGGGCGTTCCGCGTCCGGCAGGAGGAAAATGAGCCGCCCACGATGGGCGGGCTCTGCCTGATGGTGGGGACACTGGCGGCGGTGGGCGTCGGCTGGACAGCGGCCTGTGTCGCCCAGCCGGAGCTGCTGGGGACCGAGAGCCTGCTGACCACCCGGCTGCTCATCGCCCTGTTCGGGGCGCTCTGCTTCGGGGCCGTGGGCCTCGCGGACGATGTGGTCCGACTGCGGCATCGGTCGCCGCTGGGGCTGCGCCGCCCGGTGCGGCTGGCGCTGGAAGCAGCCTCCGGCACGCTGGTGCTGGCCCTGCTGGGGCTGAACCACTGCCTGCCCGACGGGCTGGCCCTGCCGGGCGTCGGCTACTGCACCCTCGGGCCGCTGGCCCCGGTGGTCTGGCTGGCGATTTTAGTGGCGCTGGCCGAGAGCGCCCGCACCGCCGACGGCATGGACGGCACGGTCTGCGGCTGCGCCTTCATCGCCATGCTGGGTCTCATGACGGCCATGACCCTCCTGGGCTGGTTCCCGCTGGGCGTCCTCCCGGCGGCGCTGGCCGGGGCATTGATGGCCTTCCTGCTCTGGAATTTCTACCCCGCAAAGCTCCGCCCCGGTGCAGTGGGATGCCAGTTTTTAGCCGGTGCGCTGGGCTGTGTGCCGCTGAGCGTCGGCTGGCCCGGGCTGACGCTCCCGCTGGCCCTGCCCTACTGGCTGGAAGGCGGCATGGTGGCTCTGCAGATCATCGTCTGGAAAGCCTCCGGCGGGCGGCGGCAGCTGTTCGGCACCGCGCCGCTCCACCGCTGGCTGGAAAAGCGGGGCTTTGACCCGGTGAATATCTTTTATATTTTTGGAGTCCTGGCAATGCTGGGCCTTGCGCTGACCTTGCAGGCGGCGCGGGCCAGCTGAGCCGGGACCCGATAAGGAGGGAATGCGGATGGCGACCATCCGGAGAAAAAAGCCTGAGTCCTTTGCCATCTTGTCGAGCCCCGGCCCCTGGCCGCAGGTGCTCATCAACTGGCTGGCGACGCTGGCAGTCATCATCGTGTTCGGACTCATCATGCTGTTCAGTGCCAGCTACACCACGGGCTACCTGCGGATGGGCGACAGCTTCTACTACATCAAGTCGCAGATGCTCTGCCTGGGTCTGGGTCTCGCGGTCATGCTGCTCTTCTCCCGCGTCGACCACCGCTTTCTGCGCAGGATGGTCTGGCCGGGCTATGTCGTCTGCATCGTGATGCTCATTGCGGTGCTGTTCAGTGCGCCCCTCAACGGCTGCCGCCGCTGGCTGCGCATCGGCTTTACCATTCAGGTATCGGAGATCGCAAAGTTCGAGATGATCCTGCTCACGGCCCATCTGGCCGCGAAAGCACCCCATCTGGAAAAGCTGGACCCCGCCTCCGGGCGGCGCGTCCCGGCAGGCCAGTGGATCTATCAGCGCATCGTACGGGAACTCATCGTCCCGCTGCTGCCCCTCATCCCGGTGGTTATCCTGCTCATGCTTGAGCCGCATATGTCCGGCATCGTCCTGACGACGGCCATCTGCGGCACCATCCTGCTGCTGGGCGGCAGCGGCGGCATCATCACCTGGGCGGGCGGCGCGTCCGCTGTGCTGCTGCTCCGCACCGTGCTGGAGCACATCGACTCCATCCCGTACTTACAGAGCCGTCTGGACGGCTGGACCCACGATCTGAGCAAGATGACCGACCAGACCCTGCAGAGCCTCTACGCCATCGGCTCAGGAGGCGTCACCGGCCTCGGCCTCGGCAACAGCATCGAAAAACAGCTCTGGCTCCCCGAGAGCACCAACGACTTCATCTTCAGCGTCGTGTGCGAGGAGCTGGGCTTCGTGGGTGCCGTCATCGTCATCCTGCTCTTCGTGCTCTTCCTCGTGCAGGGGCTGTGGCTGGCCTTCCACGCCGAGAACCGCTACTGCACACTGGTGGGCATCGGCATCATGGCCCAAATTGCGTGGCAGGTGTTCTGCAACATCGCGGTCGTCACCAACACCCTGCCCAACACCGGCATCTCGCTGCCCTTCTTCTCCTCCGGCGGCACCAGCCTCATCCTGCTGCTGGCCGAGATGGGCGTGATGATAAACATCGGCCGGGGCGGCGAGCGCGCCCGCCTCGAGCGAGAGAATCTCCGCGCCCTGCGGGAACAGCGGGAAAAAGAAAAGTCCGACAACACCATCCGGCTCGACCCCAACGTGGGATATTGAGCACATCCAGATAAGGAGGAAATCACCATGCGTGTACTGATCGCAGCCGGCGGCACTGCCGGACATATCAACCCGGCTCTGGCCATCGCGGGAGCCATCAAAAAGGCCGACCCGTCCGCCGAGATACACTTTGCAGGCCGGAAAGAGGGCATGGAATACCGTCTCGTGACCCAGGCGGGCTACCCCTTCCACCACATCGAGATCACCGGTTTCCAGCGCAGGCTCTCCCTGAACAACATCAAGCGGAACATCATCACCCTCTGGAACCTGGCCCTCTCCGGCCCGAAAGCCCGGGCCATGATGAAGGAAGTGCAGCCCGACCTCGTCATCGGCTGCGGCGGCTACGTCTCCGGCCCGGTGGTGCGCTGCGCCGCCAAGAAGGGCATCAAGACCGCCATCCACGAGCAGAACGCTTTCCCCGGCGTGACCAACAAGCTGCTGGCCCCGGACGTGGACATCGTGTTCGCCGCCGTGCCTGCCGCTGTGGAAAAGCTGGGTGCGCCCGAAAAGACGCAGGTCGTGGGCAACCCGGTGCGGCCTGAAGTGTTCGAGAAGGCAGGGGAGCGGGACGCCATCCGCGCCCAGCTGGGTGCCGGCGACCGCACCGTCATCCTCTCCTTCGGCGGAAGCCTCGGCGCCCGCCGCGTCAATGAGGTGGTGGCCGACCTCTGCGCATGGGAGCAGAAAGAGCACAAGCCTGTGCTCCACATCCACGCCACCGGACAGTACGGCGTGGAGCTGTTTCAAAATCTCGAAAAGGAAAAAGGCTTTGCTCCCGGCGAGAGCCTCGTGGTGAAGGAATATATCAACAATATGCCCGAGCTGCTGGCCGCTGCCGATCTCGTCATCAGCCGCGCCGGTGCGCTGACGCTGGCCGAACTGGAAGCCGAGGGACGCGCCGCCATCCTCATCCCCAGCCCCAATGTGGCGGAGAACCACCAGTATTACAACGCCATGGAGCTGCAGAAGGCCGGTGCGGCTGTGGTCATCGAGGAAAAGGATCTGACCGGCGAGAAGCTGGTCTCGACCGTCTCCGGCCTGCTGGCCGAGCCGGGCAAGCTGGCTGCCATGGGCAGGAACGCCCGCACCCTTTCGGTGGACGACAGCCTCGACCGCATCGCCGACGCCCTGATGAAACTGGTCAAGACGCCGTGATTGATTCGGCAGCACTCTTGTGATAAAATAATCAGACGGAAAGGAGGCGACGCCGCACCATGCAGCAGGATCGGAACAAGAGCCGACGCCCCAGCAGTTCGATCCAGCAGAACAGCGCCCGACGGCAGGGAAAGCCCCGCAAAGCCTACGACTGGACGCAGGACCGGCGTCCCTCGAATCAGGACCGCCGCCGGACGCAGGGCTATCAGGAGCAGACGCTGGACTTCTCGGGCGGCAATGTGACCTTCGAAAACCACAGCTCGGGATATGCGGACAACAGCATCCAGTTTCCCCAGCAGACGGCGCGACGGCCCAATAACCAGAGCCAGAGCCGCCGTCAGGGCCAGCAGAGAAGCCAGCGGCCCCGTCAGAACACGACCGCCTACCCCACAAATGGGAGCCGCTCCCGCAATGGCCAGCGGCCCCAGAATGCCCAGAGCGCCCGGAGGCCCCAGAGCGGCGGGCGCTACCGCCCCACGGAGGCGAACCTCCGCAGCCCGGCCCGGCGGGAGGGCAGAAAGAAGCGCCGTCTGACCCGGGCCGCTGTCCGCCGCCGCAGGGTCATCCGCCGTCTGACGGCGCTGGCGCTGCTGCTCTGCGTCATCGGGGTGGGCGTCTACCTCACCGTGACCATGCTCTTTAAGATAAACACCTTGCAGGTGGCAGTCGATGGAGAGGTGGTGCAGGAGGTGGGAGGCTATTCCAGCGCTGAGATCCTGCAGGCGCTGGGCGTCCACGCGGAAGAGAACATCTTCAGCTTCGACCCCGGCGAAAAGGCCGCTGCGCTGGAAAAGCAGTTCCCGCTGCTGGAAAATATCCGGGTGGAGCGGGATTACCCTAACACCGTAGTGGTGCGGACCAACGCGGCCGCTGCCGTCTATGCCATGCAGACGTCCGGCGGCTGGCTGAGCCTTTCTGCGGGGCTGAAGATACTGGATCAGGATTCGGCCCAGCCGGACCTTATCATCCTCTGCGGCGGCGAGCCGGTATCCACGACGCCGGGTACACAGCTGGAATTTGAGACAGGACCGTCCGGCCCGTCTTCGGGCAGCGCGGCGTCTGACAGCGCCGCATCCAGCGAGGCCGGACCGCCCACGGATAAGCGGCTCGAGTCCCTGAACACTCTGCTGACCGCACTGGACAGCAGTGAGCTGGGGGCGGATGTCACCCGCATCGAGTTCGAGGACCCGGAGCAGATGGCGTTTTTGTATCAGGGCCGCATCAGCGTGCTTCTGGGTACCCTGAATGAGCTGGACTACAAACTCCGGCTGGCAAAGTATGTCCTGCTCAACGAGGACGGCAAGGGCTGCTCGCCCACCGACACCGGTATGCTGGATCTGAGCCACCTGAGCGCCTCTTCCAGCCGCAAATTCCGCTTTGCACAGGGCGAGCCGACCCTGCCCTCGGGCTGGACGACCCCGGAAGAGCCTGCCGCCCCGGCGGAGGCAGAAGCCGGGAGCCAGCCGGAGGAAGCCTCCGGCACCGAACCCGATACTGAGGGCGCGGAAGCCGCGCCCGCCGAAGACCCCACTGCCGCAGCGGCAGAACAGCAATAAGGAGCATTTGAACCATGAAACTGGAACAACTGTTGGAGGGCGTGTCCTATACGCTGGTGCAGGGCAGCCTTGAACTTGACATCGAGGACATCATCTACGACAGCCGCAAGGCGGCCCCGGGCCGGCTTTTCGTCTGCATCGTGGGTACCCAGCGGGACAGCCACGACTACGCCGCCCAGTGCGTGGCCGACGGCGTGACAGCGCTGGTGGTCCAGCATGACATCGACCTTTCCACCGTCCCCGGCGCTGCCGTGCTGAAGGTGGAGAGCAGCCGCTATGCGCTGGCGCTCATGAGCGGCAACCTCTTCGGCAACCCCTCCCGCCGGATGACCATGATCGGTGTCACCGGCACCAAGGGCAAGACTACTACTACCCACATGATAAAGAGCGTGCTGGAAGCCGCAGGCCGCAAAGTGGGCATGATCGGCACCAACGGCATCTACTTCCTCGGCCGCCATCAGGAGACGGCCAACACCACCCCTGAGAGCTATGAGCTGCAGAAGACGTTCCGGGAGTTTCTGGACGCCGGCTGCGACACGGCGCTGATGGAGGTGTCCAGTCAGGGCCTCATGATGGACCGCGTGGCGGGCATCCATTACGACATCGGTGTCTTCACCAACCTCTCGCCCGACCACATCGGCCCCGGCGAGCACAAGACCTTTGAAGAATACCGCAGCTGGAAGGGTCAGCTCTTCAAGCGCTGCACCACCGGCGTCGTGAACATCGACGACGAGAACACTGAGGCCCTGCTGGAAGGCCACACCTGCAAGCTGGTGACCTACGGCTGCAGCGAGAAGGCCGACTACCGCGCCGGTACTTACCAGCTGCTCCGCACCCACGACTTCCTCGGCGTCCAGTTCCATGTCTCCGGCAAGGACGATATGGACGTCAAGGTGAATATGCCCGGCGAGTTCAGCGTCTACAATGCGCTGGCCGCTCTCACTGTGGGCAAGGTGCTGGGCCTGCCCGATGAGGCCATCCACGAAGGTCTGGGCCGCTGCGTGGTCAAGGGCCGCGTGGAGCTGGTCCCCATCAGCAGAAAGTTCACCATCCTGCTGGACTACGCTCACAACGAAGTCTCTACCGAGAGCCTGCTCACCACCCTGCGGGCCTACGACCCCCACCGCCTCGTGGTGGTGTTCGGCTGCGGCGGCAACCGCTCCAAGCTGCGCCGCTACGGCATGGGCGAAATTTGTGCCAAGATGGCCGATTTCTCCATCCTCACGGAGGACAACAACCGCTTTGAGAAGGTGGAAGACATCCTCGCGGACATCCGCGTGGGCATGAACAAGGGAAACCCGGACGCAAAGTTTGTGGAGATCCCCGACCGCCTCGACGCCCTGCATTACGCTGTGGACCACGCACAGGAGGGCGACCTCATCGCCGTCATCGGCAAGGGCCATGAGACTTACCGTGACCGCGAGGGCGTCAAGACCCCCTTCCTCGAGCGGGAGCTGCTGGAAGAGTACGCCCAGCAGATCGGCCTTGAGTAATATCTGAACATAAAAATACCGGCTGTGTTGAATGCACAGCCGGTATTTTTGTATCTGATGGGATTTAGTTCTTTTCTGCCAGAGCCTTCTGAGCCTTTTCCTCGGGGATGAGATTGGTCATGCTCTTGAGGCTGATGCCGATGGTGGAGAGGTTGTGCAGCATGGCAGAAGACGCAGGCTGCAGGATGCCCATTGCCCCCAGCGCGATGAGGGCAGAGTTGAAGGTCAGCACAAAGCGGTAGTTGGCGCTGACACGGCGCTGCAGGGAGTTGGCGATGGTCTTGAGGACGACCAGCTCCTCGAGACTGTCGGCCTTGATGGTCACGTCTGCGATCTCGCGGGCGATGGCAGCGCCGGAGTTGATGGCGATGCCGACGTCAGCGGCAGAGAGGGCGGGGGAGTCGTTGATGCCGTCGCCGATCATCACGACGGTGTGGCCCTCGCTCTTGGCCTTCTGGACGAAAGCAGCCTTGTCCTCGGGCAGGACTTCGGCGAAGAACTGGTCCACGCCCACCTGCTTTGCGATGGCGGCGGCGGTGCGCTCGCTGTCACCGGTCATCATGACGGTGTTGGTGATGCCGAGGCCGCGCAGAGCGTGCAGCACGCGGGAAGCTTCCGGACGCAGCGGGTCGGCGATGCAGATGACACCGGCCAGACGGCCCGAAGCGGCCAGATAGAGGTGAGAATACTCCGGCTCGAGGTCATCGAACTTCTCGCGCTCGTCCTCGGGGATGGTGCAGTGCTCGTCCTCAAAGACGAAGTGGTGGCTGCCGATGACGACCCGCTCACCGCTGACGCGGCTGGCGATGCCGTGGGCCACGATATACTCCACCTCGGAGTGCATCTCTTCGTGGGAGATGCCGCGCTCTTTGGCCTCCCGGACGACGGCGTTGGCCATCGAGTGGGGGAAGTGCTCCTCGAGGCAGGCGGCCAGCTGCAAAACTTCGCTCTCGCTACAGCCGGAGAAGGGGACGACCTTGACCACCTTGGGGGTAGCGCGGGTCAGGGTGCCGGTCTTGTCGAAGACGATGGTGTCGGCCTTGGACAGGGTCTCGAGGTACTTGCCGCCCTTGACGGTGATGTGGCTTGCGCCGCACTCGCGCATGGCAGAAAGAACGGCCAGCGGCATGGAGAGCTTGAGGGCGCAGGAGAAATCGACCATCAGGCAGGAGATGGCGCGGGTGGCGTTCCGGGTCAGGGCGTAGGTGACGACGGTAGCGCCGAGGCACCAGGGGACCAGACGGTCGGCCAGAACCAGCGCACGGTTCTCGGTGCTGGACTTCAGCTTCTCGGATTCCTCGATCATGGCCACGATCTTGTCGTAGCGGTTTGCGCCGCCCTCGGTCCTGGTGGTCAGGACGCACTCGCCCTCTTCCACCACAGTGCCGGCGTAGACGGTGGCGCCGATGGTCTTGCGCACCGGCATGGACTCGCCGGTGAGTGCGGCCTGGTTGACCATGGCTTCGCCCTCGATGACGGTGCCGTCCAGCGGGATCATGTTGCCGGAGCGGACGACGATCTCGTCGCCGGGGTGGACCTTGGTCAGCGGCATGAGCACTTCGGTACCCTGTGCGCGGACCCAGACCTTATCGACATTCAGGGCCATGCTGCGGGCCAGGTCGTCGAGGCTCTTCTTGCGGGTCCACTCCTCCAGCAGGGAGCCGACGTTGAGCAGGAACATGACGGAGCCTGCGGTGGCGAAATCGCCCCGCAGGATGGAAACGCCGATGCTCAAAGCATCCAGCACCTCGACTTCCAGTTTGCGGCGCCACAGGCAGCACACACCCTTCCAGAGGAACTTGATGGAGCGGAACACGGTGTAGGCGGCGTTGAGCGGGGCGGGCAGGAACAACTCGCGCAGCACCCGGCCTGCCAAGAGGTTATACATCTTTTCCTGGTATTCCTGATTGATGCGGCGGCTGTCGGCGCTGGTGACCAGTGCGTCCAGCTCGGGGTCATCGAAACGGTAGGTGCTCAGGGCGGCGACGGCGTCCTTGCGGGCACCGGTGTAATACACCACCACATCGCCCGTCCGCTCGTAGACCTTGGCCTTGCTCACGGCGTCGTGGTGGTTCAGATAGGCTTCCAGCACATCGGCCCGGTGAAGGGTCATCCGCACATTGCAGACGTGTACCCGCAGACGGCCGCGGCTCTCATGAAGAATAGTACATTTCATATCAGAATATCCTCTGCGTATTACAAAAAATAACCATAAAAAGAGCCGCCCGCAGGCGGCTCAGAGACTGCAAAATTACTCGTTGGTCTCGGTGGTCTCTGCCTCAGCAGCGTCCTCGATGACCTCAGCCTCAGCCTTGGCAGCGCGGGCCTCGTTGATGGCCTTTGCATCCTCGAGGATGTCACCGGCCTGCTCCTGGACCTTGCTGACGGTCTCCATGGTGGAGTCCTTCATGCGCAGGACAGCAGCGGTGGTCTGGGTGTAGACCTTCTTGGCATCGCTGCTGGACAGCAGCTTGAAACCAGCGGAACCGAACAGGGTGCCGGCAGCGAACAGAGCGATCTTCTTCATATCGACCATAGTAGTATACCTTCCTTTTTATCGTATTCCCTCATGTACCCCAAAGGGCATGGAATAAGTGTTTCTGCGGATATTATAGCGCAGATTTCGGAATTTGCAAGGTTTTTTGACGATGTTAAGACGTATTAACTTTTTACGGGAAGTAGTTTGAAATGTCTATCTTTACGTGTTTTTTGCCGCAAACTACAGTTTGTATTTTCAAACAAACTCCAAGGTGCCGAAGAAATATAACAAAGAGTCTTGCGCTGAGAGGCGCATTCATTGTACAATAAAAAGGTATGCGATAAAATCGACAGGGCCGGGACGTTCCGGCCTGTAAAAATAAGTGAGGCTGGATATGGAAAAGAAAGATATTCGTGTGCTGGCGCTCGACCTCGACGGCACCCTGACCAATGACCAGAAGGTCGTCACCCCCGCCACCCGCGCAGCGCTGGACGCCGCTGCTGCCAAAGGTGTGACCATCGTGCTGGCCTCGGGCCGTCCCACGGCAGGCGTTATGCCGCTGGCAAAGGAGCTGGGACTGGATAAAAAGGGCGGCTGCATCCTCTCGTATAACGGCGGTGCCATCATCGACTGTGCCACCGGCGAGACGCTTTACCGCAAGCAGCTGGATGCAAAGTATGTGCCGCAGCTCTGTGCCTTCGCCAGGGAGCAGGGCGTGGTCATCATTACCTATAATAAGCAGGGCGTCGTCACCGAAAGCCCCGAGGACGAGTGGGCGCTGAAGGAGTGCTTTACCTGCAAGCTGCCCATGCAGAAGGTGGAGGACCTCGCCGCCTATGTGGATTATCCCATCTGCAAGATGCTCATTACCCTCGACCCCGCCCGCCGCGGCGAGGTGCTGGAAGCAGGCCGGAAACAGTTTGCGGGCGAGATCGACCTCTACCCGTCCAGCCCCTTCTTCATCGAGGCTGTGCCGCTGGGGGTCGCCAAGGACGTGAGCCTTGGCAGTCTGCTGGAAAGCAGGGGTCTGACCCGCGACAACCTCATGGCCTGCGGCGACGGCCTCAATGACTGCTCTATGATACGCTTTGCCGGCGTGGGTGTGGCCATGCAGAATGCAGAGCCCCCCGTCAAGGAGGCGGCGGACTATGTGACCGTCGCCGACAACAACCACGACGGTGTGGCTGAGGCCATTGAGAAGTTCATTTTTTGAAAGGATACCAGACGCAAATGCCGCGCAACTTAGTTTTATTCGATTTGGAGTGGAACATCGGCTATCAGCCGTTTATCTTTAATTATCACGGGGTCCAGCAGACGTTCCGGGGGGAGATCATTGAGATCGGTGCTGTCAAGATCGACGAGGACGCCAACGTGCTGGATACCTTCTCCATCCACCTGCGTCCCCGCATCTTCCGCTGCCTGCAGCACCACATCGCCAAAGTCACCGGTCTGACGCAGGAGGACCTCGACAAGGGCGAACCCATCATCCAGGGCCTCCGCCGCTTTATGAAGTGGTGCGGTCCGGACGCCGAGTTCGCCGAGTGGGGCATGGATGACGTGCCGGTGCTCAAGCAGAACCTTTTCCTCTGCAATCTCGACGAGAGCCGCCCGACGGTCTGGTACGACCTGCAGCAGCTCTTTCTGCGGGAGTACCCCCGCAAGGAAGGCGAGGGGATGAAGCTGGAAAATGTCGTCACCCGGATGGGCATTCCGCTGGAACGCCCCTTCCACGACGCTCTGTCCGACACCCTCTACACCGCCGACCTCTGCCGTATGCTCGACCTGCGGGCCGGACTGGCCGCTTACCCCAGCGAGGAGGACACCCTGCGCCAGAGCCTTTGTCCTACGCCGGGCGACTACCGGGATTTCAGGGTCTTCCGGGGCTATCTGGACCAGTCTATGTGGAAGCTGGACCCCGTCATCGGAACGATGGCCTGCCCGGTCTGCGGCACGGCCCTGCAGCCGGATGACGTCTGGCTGAAAAAAGGGAGCAGCGGCTGGTATACGCTGTCCCAATGTCCCGTCTGTAAGGGCCGGGGCGGCGAGGCAGGCCGGGGCGTGTTCCAGAAATACCGGATGTCGCGCCGGGACGGCCTGCACTGGGCCTTCGCCCGCTGCGTCCAGATGCCGGACGATGCAAGCCTGGTCCGCTGGAAAAAGCAGAAAGCCCAGTATCTGGAGCGTCAGCGCCTCAAGGCCGAACGGCAGGCCGCCGAAGCAGAGGCCGCCCGGCACATCTTCTGAGGCAGAAGAATAAAATATCGTGCAGGAAAGAACGACGCTGTTTCGTATTGTAAGGAGAGACAGGAAGAATAAGGCAAAAATGCTCAGATTTTGTTCATATCCCGGTCATAGATGCTGGATATACTAAGAAGGAACATCAGGCAGAAACGAAAGGGATGGTACGAGCACGATGGAAACGATGCTCATCGACTGGCTTCACCAGCTGGGTACGCTGGAATTCTGGGAGGCATTGTTAGAGGGCTTTGAAGGGCTGGGGCCGTTGGTCCCTATCCTGCTGGCGATGGTGGAATCCATTTTTCCGCCGCTGCCCCTCATCGCCATCGTGGCCCTCAATATCGCGGCCCACGGCGGATTTCTTGGCTTCGTCTACAGCTGGCTCGGTGTGGCCGCAGGCGGCACGGTGGTGTTTTTATTCTGGCGGCGGGTGGTCAAACGCTTTTTCTGGAAGCTGGCCTCTCGCTCCGAACAGCTGAAAAAGGCCCAGCAGTGGGTCAGCCATGTGGACACGGCCAGCCTCTTCATGCTGGCCGTCCTGCCCTTCACGCCCACATCGTTCCTGCATCTGGCCTTCGGCATCTCGGATTTTGACGAGAAACGCTATCTGCTCACCCTTCTGGCGGGCAAGGCCGTTATGGTGGCCATGATGGCTATCTTCGGCCAGTCGCTGGTCAGCGCGCTGAAAAATCCGGTGTATCTCATCCTCGCCATCGCCATCTGGGCCGGGATGTACTGGGTGAGCAGGAAGTTCTGCAAGAAGCACGATTTGGATCGATAAAATTGCGAAGCGCTTGACTTTTTTGCTGAGAGGGTATATAATAAAATCAATGAAGGAAGAATCATCTTCATGGTTTTTCACTAATGAGCAAACAGAAGCCCCACGGTATTGCAGTACCGCGGGGCTTCTGTTTTGCGGGGATCAGTGCTTACCGGCCTTAAGCTGTTCGTCAAGCCACTTGTCAATGCAGTGAGCAACTACATTGGCTGCGACGGACAGAATGAAGGAAAAGAATGTCTCCATAGGTTTTTCACCCCCTTCCCCAATTTGAATGGAGTCGGAAGGCCGACATCTACAGGATACCATAAATTTCGACAAAACACAAGAAAAAGCCGCTGTACAGCTACAAAACTGCACAGCGGCTTTCTGTATATAAAGTTTAGTTCTCGGCCAGATTGCCGGTATAGAGCTGGTAATACTTGCCCTTCTTGGCGATAAGCTCGTCGTGGCTGCCGCGCTCGATGATGCGGCCCTGCTCCAGGACCACGATGCAGTCTGCGTTGCGGACAGTGGAGAGGCGGTGGGCGATGACGAAGCTGGTGCGGCCGTACATCAGGCCGTCCATGCCGCGCTGCACCAGAGCCTCGGTGCGGGTGTCGATGGAGGAAGTAGCCTCATCGAGGATGAGCACCGGCGGGTCGGCGACGGCTGCACGGGCGATGGCCAGCAGCTGACGCTGGCCCTGTGACAGGTTCGCGCCATCGCCGGTCAGCATGGTGTTGTAGCCCTCGGGCAGGCGCTTGATGAAGCCGTCGGCGTTGGCCAGACGGGCTGCGGCGATGCACTCCTCGTCGGTGGCCTCCAGACGGCCATAGCGGATGTTCTCCATGACCGTGCCGGTGAACAGGTGGGTATCCTGCAGCACGATGCCCAGAGAGCGGCGGAGGTCGGCTTTCTTGATCTTGTGGATGTTGATGCCGTCGTACCGGATCTTGCCGTCCTGGATGTCGTAGAAGCGGTTGATGAGGTTGGTGATGGTGGTCTTGCCGGCGCCGGTGGAGCCGACGAAGGCGATCTTCTGGCCCGGACGGCCATAGAGGTTGATGTTGTGCAGGACAGTCTTGTTCGGTACATAGCCGAAATCGACGTCCGTAAAGGTGATGTCGCCTTCCAGCTTGTGGTAGGTGGTGGTGCCGTCGTGGTGGGGATGCTTCCAGGCCCAGATGCCGGTGCGCTCGTTGGCCTCCACGAGGTTGTCATCCTTGTCGTACTTGGCGTTGATGAGGGTGACATAGCCCTCATCGGTCTCGCTGGGCTCATCCATCATCTTGAAGATGCGCTCTGCACCGGCCAGTGCCATGATGATGCTGTTGGCCTGCATGGACACCTGGCTGATGGGCATATTGAAGCTCTTATTCAGGGACAGGAACGCCATGACAGTACCCAGCGTCACGCCACCCATGCCGCTGACGGCCATGGCTGCGCCCGCCAGAGCGCAGATGGCATAGCTGATGTTGCCCAGCTGAGCGTTGACGGGCATCATGATGTTGGCGAAGCTGTTGGCCTGCTTGGCGCTGTCCTTGAGCTTGTCGTTCAGCTCGCGGAAGCCCTCGAGGGCCTTCTGCTCGTGGGTGAAGACCTTGACGACCTTCTGGCCTTCCATCATCTCTTCGATGTAGCCGTTCACTTTGCCGAGATCGCGCTGCTGTGCGATGAAGTACTTGCCGCTCTGCTGGGTGATCTTCTTGGAGCAGAAGAGCATCAGGGCTACCATCAGCATGGTGACGATGGTGAGCTGCCAGCTCAGCATGCACATGCTGGCAAAGACGGAAACGATGGTGATGGCGCTGGACACCAGCTGCGGGATGCTCTGGCTGAGCATCTGGCGGAGGGTATCGACGTCGTTGGTGTAGACGGACATGATGTCGCCGTGCGGATGGGTGTCAAAGTAGCGGATGGGCAGGCTCTCCATGTGGGTGAAGAGCTGGATGCGCAGGTTGCGCAGGGTACCCTGGGTGACGTTGACCATGATGCGGGCGTTGAGCCAGGCGGCGAGGATGCCCACCACATAGATGCAGCCGACGCGCACCAGCGCACCGGCCAGCGGTGCAAAGCTGGGGTCCTGCTGCTGGGTCATGGGGATGATATAGTCGTCGATGAGGGTCTGCAGGAACAGGCTTGCCTGCACATTGGCCAGCGCGCTGACCACGATGCAGATGAGCACGAGGATGCAGTGAGGCAGATAATGCTGGAACACCTCTGCCATGATGCGCTTGAGCAGCTTGCCCGGGTTCTCGACCTTCGGACGCGGGCCTCCCATGCCGCGGGGGCCGGGGCCATGGACGACTTTTGCTTTCTGTTCTGCCATTACTGCTCACCTCCCTGCTTGTCGAAGTCGCCGCCGCCCTGAGTCTGGCTGTTGTAGACTTCCTGATAGATCGCGTTGTTCTTCAGCAGTTCCTCGTGAGTGCCGAGGCCGTTGATCTGGCCGTTGTCCAGCACGAGGATGCGGTCGGCATCCTGCACCGAGGAAATGCGCTGTGCGATGATGATCTTGGTGGTGCCGGGGATCTCCTCACGGAATGCCTTCCGGATCTTTGCGTCGGTGGCGGTATCCACGGCACTGGTGGAGTCGTCTAGGATGAGGACCTTCGGTTTGCGCAGCAGGGCGCGGGCGATGGTCAGACGCTGTTTCTGGCCGCCGGACACGTTGGAGCCGCCCTGCTCGATCCAGGTGTTGTACTTGTCCGGGAAGCGCTCGATGAACTCATCGGCGCAGGCCAGCTTCGCCACACGGATGCACTCTTCCTCGCTGGCGTTCTCATTGCCCCAGCGGAGGTTGTCGAGGATGGTGCCGGAGAACAGGACGTTCTTCTGGAGCACCATGGAGACCTCGTGGCGGAGGACATCGAGGTTATAATCCCGGACATCCACGCCGCCCACGCTGACAGTGCCGGTCTCGGCGTCGTACAGGCGGGGGATGAGCTGCACCAGACTGGACTTTGCGCTGCCGGTGCCGCCGATGATGCCCAGTGTCTCGCCGGGCTTGATGTCAAAGGTGATGTCGTTCAGGACAGGCTGGCCGGAGCCGTGCTTGTACTTGAAGGTGACGTGGTCGAAGCGGATGCTGCCGTCCTTGACTTCCTGCACGGGAGCCTTGGCGGGGGGCAGGTCGGTCTTCTCGTCCAGGACTTCCACGATACGCTTTGCGGAAGCGGCGGACATGGAGATCATGACGAAAGCCATGCTCAGCATCATCAGAGCCATCAGGATGTTCATGATGTAGCCGAACAGAGCATTCAGCTGGCCGGTGGTCAGCGCGCCGTGCAGGATGTACTTTGCGCCGAACCAGCTCAGGGCAATGTTGCAGCCGTAAATAGCCGTCAGCATGGCGGGGCTGTTGAAGCTCAGACGGCTCTCTGCGTTGACGAACTGCTGATACAGACCCTCGCAGGCTTTGGTGTACTTCTCGTTCTCGAAGCCCTCGCGGACGAAGCTCTTGACCACGCGGATAGCGGAGACGTTCTCCTGTACGGAGGAGTTCAGGTTGTCGTAATTCTTGAAAACACGGTCAAAAATTTTGAAGGTGGGGACCATGATGCTTGCCAGCACGGCCAGCAGGAAGGCGATGGACACCACGAAGATGAGGGCCAGAGGGCCGCCGATGCTGAACGCCATGATGAGTGCGAACACCAGATGGACCGGGGCGCGCACACACATACGCTCCATCATCTGGAAGGCGTTCTGCAGGTTGGTCACGTCGGTGGTCATACGGGTGACGAGGCCGGCGGTGGAGAATTTGTCGATGTTGGAGAAGGAGTAATGCTGGATGTTCTCATACATCGCATCGCGCAGGTTGCCGGCAAAGCCGGTGGACGCCTCGGCGGCGTACTTGCCGGCCAGAACGCCCAGCAGCAGAGCGATGGCCGCCACTGCGAAGGTGAGCAGGCCGTATTTGACGATGGCGTTCATATCGCCCTTTTCAATGCCAAGGTCGATGATGAACGCCATGATGGTGGGCAGCAGGATGTCCATGACTGCTTCCAGTGCGGAAAACATCGGCGTCAGGATAGCGGCGCGTTTGTATTCGCCCAGATGGGAAGCAAGCTTCTTTATCATACTTTGAGCCTCCTTTGATAAATTGTTTGGTACGGAACAATTTTATACAAAACAATATTAAAGTCAATGCTTTTTCCAAAGTTTCGGAAAAAGTTCATATTTGTTTCACTTTAGGCCGAGATACAACTTATTCAGCAGCCGCAGCAGCTCGGTGTTCTCTTCTTCGGTGAGCAGACTGGCCACATATTCATCGGTCTGGTGGAGGGCGAGCATGGTATTTTCGTGGAACTGGCGGCCCTTTTCGGTGAGCACCAGCTGTTTGAGGCGGGCGTCCTGTGCGACGCTCTGACGGGCGATGTAGCCCTTGCGCTCCATGAGCTGTAAAATATTGGTAACGGTGGAACGGGTGATGGAGAACTCCCGCTCGATGTCCCGCTGGAATACGGGGGTGTCGGAGTTCCGGTAGAGGTACTCCATGATCCAGCCGTGCATGGGAGTCACGGCCTCCACGCCATTGGTGCGGGAGAACTGGCCGATCTTGCGGAAGATGAGGTTATTTACCCGGCGCAGCTGGGCCGGGATGACCTGCGGCGCCTCCCACGGCGGCGCGATGGGGGTGCAGGCGGGTTCAAAGGCTTGGTTCATAGTATCATCCTTCTGGTTTGGCTTTTGCTGTGAATGTTCGAACGCCGAACTGTTTCACATAAAACTGTTCGATACAGGACTATTATGCTCCCAAAAAAGAGGGCTGTCAACCCTCTTTGGATGATTCGTCCCACTGGCCCAGCCCGGTGAGGATGGAAACGGCCACCTCGGGCTTATTCGTGACCACAAGCTCCGGGTCCAGCCGGAACAGCTGGCGCAGGTCGTCCCGGCTGTCCGCGCCCACCGGCCAAGGCGCGACCTTGAAGCCGCGGGCGTGGGCATTGGGGATAAGGTCTTTGTCCCGGAAAAAGGCGTGGTACTCCGGCCCGACGTAATCCACCGGGAAGCCGAACTGGGCCACATAGTTCACAAAATCCGTCTGATAATAATACTGCTGCAAAATTTCGGCCAGGTTCATGCCGGGGAAGATGGAGTAGAGAAAATCGAGACGGTCTTTTAAGTAGTAGATGAGGACGCTGTTCTCTTCGTCCAGACTGCTGGGGTCTTCCAGCAGAGCGGCCGCTTCGCTGAGGGCCTGGGGGCTGGAAAGCTTCTCCACGAGAGGGTCGGTCTTCTTGAGGCCCAGTTTCTCCCAGAAGGTGGCCGGCTGGATGAGCTGGGATTCGGGGCTGAGGGTCATGGCGCAGGTGGCCATCTGGGGCATCCGCTCCTTCACCCGGCGGAGGGTGCCGTACTCGAAGGAGGTGAGCACGGCCTTTTCTTCCAGCCCGGCGTCAAGGACGGCGTCGATGACCCGGTCCACGATCTCTTCGTCCCGGTCCAAGTAGGGCTTTAACTCAATATGTACCATCCTGAAGTCCTGCGCGGCTTCCAGAACCTCTTCGAGGGTGGGGATCTTTTCGCCCGTGAACTCCGGGCTTTTCCATTTTCCGAAATCCAGCTGGCGCAGGTCGTCGAAGTCCATATCCGGGATGTTGCCGTGGACGCCGGTCTTGAGGTCGGTGAGGTAGTCGTGGGCCACCACGAGATGACGGTCTCTGGTGATTTGAACGTCACACTCGAAGCCGTCCGCACCCAGCGTCTTTGCCAGACGGAACGCGGTCAGCGTGTTTTCGGGGGCCAGATGGGACGCGCCGCGGTGGGCGATGATGAGAGGGCGCATGGCATGGACCTCCTTAAAAGACAAAAGTTGAAAAATGCGATGCTGTTCCCCATGATACACGTTTTCACAAATTTCGTCAATGACGGCGTTTCGGTCAGCAAGGCAGGCGAAAATGGGGCGAAAGTACGACTTTTACCGTCAAAACGACGAAAAATTAAGCTGGATTTTAGCACTTTTCACGAGAAAAAACCAAAAATCGGCCCATTTCTCTCCCATCTGTTTCTTCCCAACGGACAATTCCTGTGATAAGATTATAGTGTAATGAGTAGACAACCTCTCAGTCTCGCATTCGCTCGACAGCTCCCCTGCCGAGGGGAGCCTCTGGCGAAGAGGCGAGGCTTTACGAAATGCCAAGGCCTCCCCTCTTTAGGGGAGGTGGCAGCGCGTAAGCGCTGACGGAGAGGTTTAAGCTGACGAAAAGATACCTACGGAATAAGGAAAATGGAGAGTTTTGCTATGACTGAGTTCAAGCCCATCAAGGAAGGCAAGGTCCGCGAGATCTACGACAACGGCGACAGCCTCATCATGGTCGCCACCGACCGCATCTCTGCATTCGATGTTATCTTAAAGAATAAAGTCACCAACAAGGGCAAGGTGCTGACCCAGATGAGCAAGTTCTGGTTCGACTACACCCGCGACCTGCTGCCCAACCATATGCTGAGCGTGGACGTGAAGGAGATGCCCGAGTTCTTCCGGCAGCCCCAGTACGAGGGCCGCAGCATGATGTGCCGCAAGCTGACCATGCTGCCCGTCGAGTGCATCGTCCGCGGCTACATTACCGGCAGCGGCTGGGCCAGCTACCAGAAGACCGGCAAGGTCTGCGGCATCCAGCTGCCCGAGGGCCTGAAGGAGTCCGAGAAGCTGCCCGAGCCCATCTACACCCCCTCCACCAAGGCTGAGATCGGCGACCACGACGAAAACATCTCCTACGAGCAGAGCATCGACGTGCTGGAAAAGCTGTTCCCCGGCAAGGGCGAAGAGTACGCCACCAAGCTGCGTGACTACACCATCGCTCTGTATAAGAAGTGCGCTGAGTATGCCCTCTCCCGCGGCATCATCATCGCCGACACCAAGTTTGAGTTCGGTCTGGATGAGGAGGGCAACGTCATCCTCGGCGACGAGATGCTGACCCCCGATTCCTCCCGCTTCTGGCCGCTGGAGGGCTACGAGGCCGGCCATGGTCAGCCCTCCTTTGATAAGCAGTTCGTCCGCAACTGGCTGCTGGCCAACCCCGACAGTGATTATGACCTGCCGCAGGACGTCATCGACAAGACCATTGCCAAGTACGAGGAAGCCTACGAGATGCTGACCGGCAAGAAGCTGTAAGCACTTCCATAAATTCAATATCTGCCGCCCGCTTTGTGGAAAACGAAGCGGGCGGTTTTTGTGCGGAACGTTTTTTTCCTCTTGAACGGCGCAGTGGGCAGTGTTACAATAACACAAGTAATGGGCAGAGAAACGGCCCTTCGTGTGAGAAGAGAGTGCCGCGCGGACGGCGAAAGGAAACAGTCAAATGGAGATCAGCACGCGGGAAAAGACCTTGCAGATCGTCAGTCGATACGTTATCATCACCCTGAGTATCAGCATCATGACCATCGGCGTATACTTCTTCAAATTCCCCAACAACTTCGTCTTCGGCGGCGTGACCGGCGGCGCGGCCCTTGTGGCAAAGCTCACGCCCCTGTCGGCCTCAGCTTTTTCGTCCGGTGCCAATATCTTCCTGCTCGTTCTGGGCTGGATATTCCTCGGCAGGGATTTTGCCATCAGCACCGGCTGGGCTACCGTCGTCATGACGGCCGAGCTGGCTCTTTTTGAAAAATATGTCCCCCTCAGCGGCCCCCTGTCCGACCAGCCCATGCTGGACCTGGTCTTTGCCATCGCCCTGCCCGCCATTGCGTCGGCTCTGCTCTTCAACGTGGGCGCGTCTTCCGGCGGCACCGATGTCGTCGCCCTCATCCTGAAAAAATACGCCCATATGAAGAACACCGGCGAGGCACTTTTTATCACTGACCTCGCCATGGTGCTGGCAGCCTGCTTCGTCTTCGACCTCTACACCGCTCTCTACTCTTTCGTGGGTCTGACGGTCAAGAGCCTCGTCGTCGATGCCGTCCTCGAGCAGATGAAGATGTGCAAGGCCATCCTCATCATCTGCGACGACAAAGACCCCATCTGTGACTTCGTCATGCGCAAGCTGGTGCGTGGCGCGACTTATACGCCCTGCTACGGTGCCTACACCGACCGGCCCCACTACATGATCTATACGACCCTCACCCACCGCGAGGCATTGCAGCTGCAGGCATTTATCCATAAGGAAAACCTCAACGCCTTTATCTCGATGCTCAGCACCACCGAGGTGTTCGGCAAGGGCTTCAACCACGCATAAAAAATAATCAGCAGCATCAGCAGCGCCCATCAGCGTGGGCATTGCGGCAGTGTTCTCGACCTTGCAGTCTCGATGATGCTGCAAAACGGTCTGTGTAAAGCTCATACGAAAGCCCTCCTGCGCAAAAGTCAAGATTAAATTGTAAAAAACCTGAAAAAACTTTTTAGACCAGGGCGGCCAGGGCTTCGGCGAAGACGTCGTCGGCACAGCGGAAGCCCAGAATCCCGCGCGGGTAGGCGTTCAGCCAGTCTTCGACGGCCTGGATCGCCTTCGCTGTGACCTTCCCGAAGTCGGTCCCCTTTGGGAACCAGCGACGGATCATTCCGTTCGTGTTCTCATTGGTCCCTCGCTCATAGGAAGAATAGGGGTGACAGTAAAAGACGGTCGTCCGCTTCCCTTTGTGCAGACAGGACCGTTCCAGGCCCGCGACGTCCGAAAACTCTGTCCCGTTATCAACTGTTATCGTTTGAAATACTTTGCTGAACAGTTTCCCGTATCTGCGTTCAAGGCGGTCCAGGGCGGCGACGACGCTTCCGGTGGTCTTGTCCTTCATTTTGACCATGATTTCCTTCCGGGCCTTCCGCTCCGTCAGGACCAGAAGGGTTTCCTTCGTCTTCTTCTTGCCTTCGACACAGTCCATTTCCCAGTGTCCGATCTCTGTGCGGTCGTCGATCTCCGGGGACCTCTTTTCTATGCTCCGGCCGGCCGACGGCCTGGCGGCCGCCTTCTTGACCTTCTTGTATTGGCGCTTCTTCATGCCCTGGCGGGGAAGGTGGGCGGCTTCCAGGGTCAGGAACACGCCCTTCTTGATGTAGGAATACAGGGTCGCTTCACAGATCGTCGTGTCGAACTGGATTCCCTTGACCTTGATTTCGCCCAGGACGGCGGCCGGGGAATAGCCGTCCTCGACGATCCGGCGTTCAATGTAGGCGGCCAGGCGGTGATCCTTGCCTATTTTCAGGCCAGGCCCCTTCGCGGCCAGGTTTTCCCGGTATGCGGCTTCGGCTATGTCCGGGCTATACCGTTCTTCTTCGGTCCAGTCCGAATTTCGGTGGATATACCGGCCCCGTTTCAGTTCGTTGTAAATCGTGTTCCGGTGGACGCCGATTTCGTCGGCGATCTCCTGGACACGCTTCCCGCATTTCAGGAACGATTCGATCCGAAGGCGGTCGTTCCAGGACAGGTGTTTGAATCTGCGCTTCTTCATGTTCCTTCCCCCTATAAAGAAAAACAGCCCCCGCCTTTGCCGTATGGCAAGGGTGGGGGCTTTGCTTTGCTGTCAGATCAGATCGCGCGGGTGGACGCCCAGGAAGTCGGCGATCCGAAGCGCCACGGCCAGGGACGCGGTTTCGATTCCACGTTCCCCGCTGTCGAACTTCTGGATCGTCCGAATGTTGACGCCGGTTCCTTTCGCCAGGGCGGCCTGTGTCAGCCCCCGTTCACAGCGCAAACGCGCGATTGTCGTTTCGCTCTTTGTGCTTCCGGATTTCATGTGAATCGCCGCCTTTCTCTGTTCTGCCTTTATATTACGCCTTTTAGACCGTAATGTCAAGTAAAAAATAAGACCCACGGAAGGGCGTTCCGTGGGTCTATTCTTCTTCCGGTTCAAGTAGTTCTTCAATGGGGACTTGAAGGACGGTCGCGAAGGCGCGAAGTTCGTAGTCCATGACCAGCCGGCGGCCGGCTTCGATGTTGCTGATCGCGTCCTGGGCTATGTTCACGCCCAGCGTTTGCATTTTCGCCGCCAGGTTTTCCTGTGAAATGCGCTTCGCCAGGCGCGCCATTCTGACGCGCTCACCGCATATATTCCGCCGTCCGTAGTAGCCAAGATTCTTCATTTTTGTCCCCCTGTTTATGGTCATTCACAATATTCTATTTGAAGTTACCATAAACTATGGTATGATATTATTGGCATGAACCATAGATTTCTATTCGGGGGGGCTTTTTATGGGGTGGAATCTGTTCAGGAAGAAGGGAAAGAAGGCCGCGCCGGTCCCGCTTGCAACAATAAGGCGATTGGAACAGATCAGGGACCTTTATATGGAATCGGCCGGAATAATGGAAAAGACGAAGAATCTGACCACTTTCCTTTCCAGGTACGAAGACGCGCGCCGGTTCATTTCGGGGTTCAATTCGATCATGGTCCAGGCCGGCCAGGCTCCGATCCCTGAAATGAACGACGACATTGACGCCATTTTCGTGGGGCGGGTGGGCGAAGTCGTCAGCGAAGAAGTCGCGGCGGCCCAGAAGTTGAAGACCGCTTCCGGGCGTCAGGACCGCCTTCAAAGAGTCGTGGACGCTTTGGAACGTGTGGACAGGCCGGACGAAGGGCCGGTCGACGACGCGATCCTGGAAGCGGAAGACCTGGCCTTTCGGGCAATAGGCCAGGCGGTGGACTGGGCTTCCGAACCGTCGGGGTCTGACATAAGCGTCAGCGAAGACCTGATCTTGAAGTCCATGAAGGAAGCCGCGTTCAGGGACGGCCGCCGGCGTGGGTTAAGTGACAGCCAGATCGAAGAAGCGTGGCGGAAGACCTTCGGAAAATAGCAAAAAGGCGGACGGGTTTCCCCGTCCGCCTTTCTTACTTCGTCTTCATTCGCTTGTTGATCTCCCGCGTGATCTTGCGGGACACTCTGGCCTGTTGGGTGTCCTTTGTCCGTTTCGCGGCGCGCTTCATGGTGAAGTGTCCACGGACGTAACCGCCCTTCGGGCCGACGAACATTCCGCCTTCCGGGTCGTCCCGGTTATAGACGAAGGTGTTCCCTTCCCAGTGACCGGGGACGAAGTGACTTCGGAAGCCGTGTTCAAGGTGACTCGCATAATCCAGGGGATTATAAAACCGAACGATGAAGCGGTTCCCGCTCCGCCTGGCCGTCTTGTCGGACTTCCAGTTCCGGCGGTAGTCGCCGGTATTGACGATGTCCGGGCTGTCGTTCTTGCAGATCAGGCGCGCCTGGCGGACGGCGTACTGGCCTTCGCCGACGGCGATCTGGGACATGATTTCCGGGACGTCGTCTTTCAGGGCTTCCAGGCCGCCGATCCACTGGACCAGTTCATTCTTCTTCACGCCCACAGGATCGCCCCCTTTCCGCCGGCTCCGGCCGGCTTACGCTTTGCGAAGGTTTGCCGCGTTGACGGCGGCCGTGACGGTCGCGCCGACGCCGATCACGACGCGGTCGCCGTTGACCTGGATCACGTCGTAGGTGTCATAGTAGGTCTTGAAGGACTTCCCGTCATAGGTTACGGCGTTCAGGACCTTCACCTTGTCGCCCTTCTTGAAGGACTGCGACGCGGTCCCGGACGGAATCTTGATCTTCTGGCCGACGCGGATCAGGTTCGGGTTCGCGATCCCGTTGTAGGCGGCGATCTCCTGGTAGGTGGTCCCGTACTTCGCCGCGATCGCGGACAGGGTGTCGCCCTTCTTCACGGTGTAGACGGTTTCGCCGCCGCTGGCGGGCGGGGTCACGATGGGCGCGCTTCCGCCGGCGTCGGAATAGTCGACGTAGGGAAGGCGGCCGTGTTTCTGCCATGTCCGGGTATTGTAGCCGGCTTTCTTGCCGATGTTTCCGACGGCCGTGATCTGGACGTCGTTTTCGAAGGCCGGGGAACACTCCACGGCCAGGCCGTCGCCGATATAGACGCCGATGTGGCCGGGGACCCACAGGGCTTCGCCGGGTGTCATGTTCCCCCAGTTCCCGGTCGACACGTTCAGGCACTTCTTGATCATGCTATCGGCTCCGATGTCGGGGACACCGTTCGAAGCATAGACCGCGCCGCCGTAGACGTCCGACTTGTCGCCGAACCAGCCCCACAGAATCCCCTTGATCAGACAGACACAGTCAAAACCGAAGGTGTCGGCGCTGGCGGCCTTGATCATAGCGGTCCGGGCCGCCTGTCTGTTGTACTTGTGATTCTGGGTGTACCTGGTCTTATTCGCGGCTGTCATGGGCGCGCCGAAACAGCCCATGACGTACAGGGTTTTGTGATTCTGGGCCGCGTCGATCAGTTTTTCGATAAAGGTTTTACTTTTCATCATTGTCGGTTCCCCCCTTTACAGGCTCGATCACTGGGATTTCCTCGAAGTTGACGACCTTCGTCATATCACACAGGGCGTCGATCAGTTCGCCCAGGGCCGTAACGTCGACGGGATAGTTGATATACTCGGCGGAAGTCTGGACCATAGCCATGACCCACTCCTTCCGTGTCGCCCCGTCGGTGAACTTCGTTTCCGCTTCTTCCATAAGGCTGATCACAAGCCCCAGAAGGGCGGCCCAGTTTTTTTCCTGGGTCGCCTTCTTGACGTACTGGATCAGCTTGTAGGCCAGGGGAATACAGGCGGACAGGCCGGTCAGGATAGCGACGACCACGGAAATAATCTGTTCAGCGTTCATGTTCTTTCCTTCCTTTCGTTACAGTTCTTTTGTGTCATTGTAGATTTCGGGACCGTACTTCTTCCGAAGTTTGATCCGGTTTTCTGCTTTCGCCTTGCTGTAATAGAAGCCGGTCGCGGCCGCCGTTTCGGTGAAGACGGCCGGGATCAGATAGGCAAGGGGCGACGTGTCGCCGGTTCTCCATACCATGACCAGCGTGAAGGCGGTCACGAAGATCGTGACCGCCCCCACGGTGGAAATGATGATTTTTGAAAACTCGCGCTTCTTTGCGCGCCGGCCGCCGCTCATGCTTTCTTCTCCAGGTCGTCGATCCGGTGATTCGCGACTTTGATTTTTTCTTCAAGGACGGCCTGGGTTTCTTCCAGGCTGTACGTCCGTTCTATCACCGAATTATGCTTGTCGACCTTCTTTTCCAGTTCTTCCAGCCGGTAGGCGATCAGCGCGGAACTTTTCTTGTTGGCAAAATACGAACCGCCCAGGGTCCCCAGAAGGGACAGGACGGCGATCAGAATCCCTTCTGTCACTGGCGTCGATCTCCTTTCTGGGTTACTCCGACACTTCTGTCCAGCCATAGACGCCGGGTTCCCAGACGTTCCCGTCCAGGTCAGAAGTCCAGTGTTTCCCGTTGTGGGCGACCTTGTCGCCGGTGTTGTATGCGTCGTGCGCGCCCAGGGGTTGCGACCATTCCGGCCATTCCTCGCCAGGATCGCCGATCTTCGACCACAGGGCGGGCGTCAAAGACGGGTTCCAGCCCTCTTGTGAAGTGTGTCCCTGCCCTTTGTTGACGCGGTATAGGTTGCCGTCCAGCGGGTCGCGCCTGATCTGGCCTTCGGTGTAGGCCACGGGGTAGGCCCACGGGCTGAACTGACTGGCGTTTTCGACCGCCGTGACGTCGTCGATCTGGCCGGCTTCCGCCATGACCACGAAGGCGATCGACGCCGCCCTGGCCGTTTCGGCGGCCGGGTTCTGTTCTGCGCGGGCCTTCGCTTCGGCCATGCTGACGAAGTCACACTGTTCCGGATTGAACATAGCGTTTTCCCCCTTTCCTTTACGCGAACCGGACGGTCGCCTGGATCACTTCGATCTCCTGGGTCCCCTTCGTCATGTAGAAGCGATAGGCCAGGCCGTAGGAAGACGACGCGACGGTCGTGTTCGTGAAGGTATGGACGAACTTCCCGACCTTGCTTGTGATGTCTTCCCAGGCGGGGCTGTCGTCGAACGGGTTGTTCGTGACCTCGACGTGAAGGGTCGCGTCGGCCGGGTGATCCGCCGGGTACAGGGACAGGAAGACCTTTTCGACCTTCGCGTCCGTGGCGATCGCGCGGGACGCGGCGATCCGGGTGACGGTACGGCTGAACGTGATCAGCCGGGTCGCGCTTCCGCCGGCTCCGTCGGTGACGTAGATTTTCAGGACGTGGGACCCGGTCAGAAGCCGAAGCCATACGTCGGACAGGTCCGCCGTGTTCTGGGTCCCGCTCGTGGCCGTGTAGGTCCGAAGGGTGATCGTTTCGGTCCCGTTGGTCACGGTTTCCGTGACGGTCAAGGTCTGGGACGCCGCTTCGCTGTCCGTGACGGTGTAGTCGTAGGTGAACGGGTCGGTCTTCGCGCCCAGGTTTTGATCGCTTCCGCTGATCACTGGGTCCGTGTTGTAGGAAATGGGCGTCGCGTTCCCGGTCCGGTATGCGGATTCCGCGCCGTTGGCGTCGACCGCCTTCACGCGGACCTGGTAGTTCGTCCCGCTCGACGGGACCGTGTCGACGATGGACTTCGCGGTCGTGATCCCGATCTGGGTGTAGGCTCCGGAATCGACCCGGCGTTCCCAGACGTAGCTGATCGCGTCGCCTTCCGGGTCGGTGGACCCGCCGGTCGTGATCGTCAAGGACTGGCCGGCGCGCGGGGTCCCGTGGGAAATGGACGACGGGGTCGTGGGCGGCTGATTCCACTGAATGATATAAGCCCCGTCGGTGTCCGTTGTATCGGATACCAGGGTGTCAGGGGCCAGGAACAAAGCCGGGCGAACGCCGCAGTAGCCACTCCAGGCGCCGTCGCTGTCGCCCAGGTAGCCGTCGGAATTGACGTAGCGGACGTTGTTCGCGTGGCCGGCGCTCGGGGTGAGAAGCCACCACCACCAGGGCTGTGAAGACGACAGACTGGAAGTCTTGTATTCCGACTTGCTGACCGCTTCGGCGGTCGGGTATGCAAGGCGGCTGTTGTTGTCGGTGAAGATGGGCCACTGGGTCCCCTCGGCGGTGCCGTTCTCGGTGTCGCCGAATACCTCTGTCCGGGTCAACAGGCGGACCTTCCGCGTGATCTGCTCCGACCCGCCGCCGTCGGTGCTGGACTTCGCGACGGTGATCGTGTCGTCCAGAAGGGCGTCCCGGAAGTCCTGTTCGAAGCCGTTCAGGAAGCCGGCTTCCGCCTCGTATTCGTTGTAATTGGACCAGACGTTCGCGTTGTTGGGTGGCGCGTCCGCGCTGTGCTGTGCGCTGTACCACTGGCCGGCCCCGGCGGCGCTGTTCATCCATTGAAGCAGATTCGCCACGGCCGCGCGGTTGTTGCCGTAGTTCCGGCGGTCGCTGTTGGAGTTGGACGGCTCCTTCGCGTCGAAGCATTTCAGGGAAATGATTCGCTCCGTTACCAAGCCCACGCGGTCCGGTGCCTGGCGGCCGATTTTGAAGCGGATCACAGCGCCGTTATACTTCGTGTTGACCGACTTCACGATCGCGCCGACGGGAATCGTCGACAGTTGTTTTGACATGATATTCCCCCATTTCTTTTCTGAACAGGTCGTAGAACAGTTCGTCCGTGTTCCTGATCAGGTGGTAGCTGTTGCCGTGTGCGGCGTGGCCGATCCAGGAAGAATAAGACTGGACCACAGTTTCGAAGGTGATCCGCCCTTCGTCCAGAAGGTGACGGAACTTCTTCAATTTCCGCCTGATTCGGTTCTTGCTTTCACGGCGTAGTTTGCGGACGACTTTTCCGCTGTCCGTCATGTACGTCCGGAAGCCCAGGAAGTCGATCCCCTGGGACAGCGGAAACACGGCCGTCTTGTGATTCAGTTCCAGTCCCAGCGGGACCAGGAACTTTCTGATTTCTTCCAGACAGTAAAGCAAATATTCCTTGTCCGGGTGGATCAGATAAAAGTCGTCCATATAACGGCCGTAGAACTTGATTCCCAGACGTTCCTTGATCATGTGGTCCATTCCGGACAGGTACAGGATCGCGAACCACTGTGAAGTGTGATTCCCGATCGGGATTCCCGGTCCGTCGGTGGAGTCGATGATCAAATCAAGAAGCCACAGAACGTCGGGGTCGTGAATGACTCGGCGAAGCTGTGACTTCAAAACGTCGTGATTGATTCTGTAAAAGTATTTGCTTATATCACACTTCAAGACCCAGCCGTCCGCCCCGAACTGCCTGTAATACCGTTGCATGAACGATTTCAGACGATCCAGGCCGAAGTGTGTTCCCTTGCCCTTCTGACTGGCGTAGTTGTCATAAATGAACGTCTTCGACAGTAGCGGCCCCAGGACGTTGTCGCACAGGCTATGCTGAATGATCTTGTCCCGGAAGCCGTTATACATGATCAGGCGTTCCTTCGGCTCGTGGACCAGGAAATAGTTGTAGGGCGACGGGCGGTATTTGCGCTTCGTCAGCATGAAGTGAAGGAACATGATATTTTCCAGGACATTCACTTCGAAGCGGACGACGGCACATTTCCACCGTTTCCCCTTTCTGGATTCCAGGTAGGCCGAATAAAGCTGATTGAAGTCAGCCATGACTTCAAAGCCGGTCGGCGGGTTCAGTTCGTTGTTCATAAAATGCTCCTTGCCGCTTACAGTCCGGGCGTCGCAAAGCCGAAGCCCTCGCGTCGACAATCATGTGTTTACCCTGGCCTTTCCGGCGTCGGGAAGGATATGATCTCCTTTGTTGGGGTCCTCTGCTTTCAGGTTCGTCGCCTTACTCGGTCACGTTTTCCACCAAATCCGGGCGAACGCCGTTGTTGCCATTCCAGGCGTTGTTGTTGTTCAGGTTGCCGTCGGAATTGACGTTGCGGACGTTGTTCGCGTTGCCGGCGTTCGGGGTTACAGATCATACCCTAATATCATTAACCTTCCGACTGGGCGGGCGGCTCCGCTCCTTCCGGTCCGGCCTTTTCGGCCTTCTCGGCGGGCGCTTGCTCTGCCTTATACCAGGCGGCGGCCATGAACTTAACGTCAAGGGTGATCTTCGTCCAGTATTCGAAGGTCCCCTTGTCGATATAGCCGCGCTTCTTTGAAAGTTCGATGAAGAACAGAAGCATTTTACAGGCCGTCAGGGCGTCCCGTTGAAGGGACAGCCGGCGGGCCTTGTCTTCTGCGCTCCGGATCGGGTAGATTTCATTCGCGGCCAGAAGTTTTTCGTAGATCGACAGAACGTGATCCTGAATCCGGTTGACCAGTGTGAAGCGGACCTTCTTCGGGAAGTGCTTCGTGTTGTCGGTCAGGTTCAGGGTGTAGTCGATCAGATTCGAAGCGACGGGCAGAACGTGAAGGGGATTTTCCGCCCCGTCAGTCTTCCGCTGATTCCTCTGGTAGTTTTGCCGGGTTCCCATTGATACACCTTCGTTTCCTGATTCTCTCGACCGTTTCGCGCCGGCCGGAATAGTCGAAGCCATAGTCCCGAAGGACGACGACCTGTTCTTCACCTTCGTAGGTCAGGCCGCACAGAACGACGGCGTCGCCCCCACAGCGGCCGCACACGGGCCGAAGTTCGGTGAACAGGTTAGATAATAGGCAGGACGTTTCCGCCGGCGTACAGGCGAAGCGGGTCACAGATACAGCCGGTTTTCGACGGTGTCCAGAATCCCTTCGGGGATTCCGTCGCCGTCATATCCCTTCCACTGGTCGATCTGCGCGGGGGCGAAGGTGTGGGTCACGGTGGTCCCGGTGAAGCCGGTGTCAAGCTGTTCCTGGATCGCGGAAATGTCGAAGTCCTGGCGGCGCTGTACTGCTTCCACGGTTTCGCCGGTGCTTTCCTCGATCTGGGAAGCGTCGTGGCCGTGGACGATCGGGGCCGCGTAGGCGACCATTTGCGCCGTGGTCACATAGGACCCGCTTCCGACGTTCACGGTGATCCCGCTGTTTTCCTGGTTCGTGACGACCACGGCGACGTCGTGGACGTGGACCGTGTCGCCCTCGCCGGCCAGACCTTCTTCGGTCTGGAAGGAACAGGGCGGAAGAATGTTGTCGCTGTCTTCGCCGTCCAGCCAGGAATAACTGAACATGAAGGGCGCGTCGTTTTCGTCCAGGGCGTAGACCGCGACCTCTCTGACATATACGGCCGATTCCAGGCCGGCGTTCGTCACCTGTACGGGGATTCGCATATAGGAAGGGTTGCTTTCGACGAATGTCTTTTCGCCGATCTGGGTGTTCACGTTGATCGGGCTGACAAGGGCGGTCAGCGTGTTCGGGCTAACCTGGGCCACGCCGTCGCCGGCGGCCGCGCTGGTCAGGACAAGCTGTTTCCCGGCCGCCAGGAAGGCGGTCAGGATTTCCGTGCCCTTGTCGGTGATCGTTGACTTAAATCGTGCCATTTTGGTTTCCCCCTTGTGGAATGTGTTCGTGTCGGACCATATTGACCATAGCGGCCCCGACGACCGTCGGCGGACTCTGGACGACCTGGGGGATCGCCGTTTGAAGCAACAGGACCAGGTTCGCCGGGATCATCTGTCCCAGGGTCGCCGCCAGGGCGTCCCGCTGTGTGAGTCCGGACAGGCGGATTCGAATGAACAGTTCATAGACGTCATTGTTCAGGACGACCTGGAAGTCGTCGCTGACCGTGGACAGATACTTCAAAAGCGCCCTGTATGTGTAGGGAAGCTGGTCCAGGTACGCGATCAGGATTCTTTCGCGGCGCGCTTCCAGGGTGTCCCCAGGGGCCGCCACAAGCCCCAGAATCGCTTCCCAGCGTCCACAGCCATATTCGGACAGGCTGACCAGGAAGAAGTCGTCTGGCGCGCCCTGGACGTCCTGGACGGCCTTTGTGAACTCCGGTTGTTCGGCTCCGGCGATCTGGTCGAACTCGATCAGGTCTTGAAGGTAGCGCGGCCAGTATTCTTTAAGTTCCATTCGTCACCGCCCCCAGTACCGGGATCGCGTCAGCCGACAGGGAAATATTCGCGGTCCCGCCGTTGATGGTTGTCCCGGTGATGTCGATGATCCCGTCCACGTTCAGGACCTTCGTTTCGATCTGACTGACACGGACGATCAGGTTTTCACTGTCGGCCCAGGTTCGGGTCAGTTCGTCGAAGTAGGACTGGATCGCGGCCTTCACCGCTTCTTGTGTACTGGTCCAGGTTGCCGTCCCGTCGAAGGTCAGCGTAAACGACACGTTGACCGTCGTCCCGGTGACGCCGGCCACGGTTACGACGTGGCCGATCGGGGCCAGGCCGACGCCGGTCCCCTGGGTTCCCACGGGGTCGATCGCTTCCTGGACTTCCTCGACCAGTTCAGACGACGGGACGGACCATTCACTGTCCACCAGGACGATCTTCACGGTCCCGCCGCCATTCCAGACAGGGAAGACCTTCACGGCCCCCACGCCGGGAAGAAGTTCGACCTTGTTCTTGTAGTCGGCGATATTCCCGCCGAACGCCTGGGATTCCAGGGACTCGAAGTAGCGGGCGCGAAGGGCGTCGTCGCTTTCTTCGTCTTCGCCGGGGATCAGAATGTCCGCCAGGCGCGCGGCCGCCAGTTCCGGGACGTAGTCGATCGGGAACAGGGTCCCGACGTACTCATTCCCCACGGCTCCGGCGGATTCCGCCGTCAGGCTGTACTGGCCGGCGGCGATCCGCTCCGTCACGGCGAAGTTGATGTCGCCCCCGGAAAACCGTGTCCCGATTTCCAGGTCACAGCCGGACCCGTCCGCCTTCTCGAAGTAACCTTTCCGGACCGCATAGGTCGCGGCCGTCCGGAAGACGCTTCGTTCCCGACACTTCTTCGTCAGGTCGTCCCCGGTTTCTGTGTCCGGGAAGGCCCTGTCCAGAAGATAGGCCAGTTCAATATACATGATCGCCAGTTCCGCCGCCGCCGGCGCGATCGCGTCGTAGACGATGGACCCTTCCCGTTTATCCACGGAAGAAGACACGCGGGAAAGACAGCGTTCCATGATATTTTCGAAGGTCATGTTCTCATACATTGGTTGTCACCGTCCTTTCGACGGGGATTTCCCCGAAGATCGTTTCCGCCGTGAAGCTGACGCGGGCGGTCCGTTTGTCGATCTGTTCGACCTGGAAGTCGGTGACGTCGGTGATCCGGCTGTCTGCCAGAAGTGCTTCCGTGATTACACGCTTGATTTCACTTGAAAACACCGGATAACTTTTCCCGACGACCGCGTTCAGTTCGATTCCGTAGTTCCAGGAATAGATCAGGTACGCGAACCGCTCCGTCGACAGGATTTTGAAGATCGCCTGTTTCATAGCTTCGGTTTCATCGACGAAGCCGGCGACGCGGCCGGCGTCGAAGTCCACCTTGTAGGTTCTGGTCGGGTGTTCGGCCGCCGGCGTGACCGTCACGGTCTGGCCGATCGTGACCACAGACGGGGTCGGAATCAAGGCCATAAGATCACACCCTTCCCAGGACCAGGAACGACTGTCCGCCCTGGTTTCGCAACAGGACCACCTTGTCGCCCACGGCCAGGCCGTAATAATATTCGGACGTGTCGTCGGTATTGGTCAGGTAGTCGTTTTTCAGTGTGTGGTCGTGGGCCGCGAAGGAAGCGTCCCCGGCTCCGCCGGCTTTCTGTTCCGTTGTCGGCGCGTCCTTGAATCCGCTGTGCTGGTGGGTCGGGTAGTAGCCGGCGCGGAACTGCTTCATTACGACGATCGCTTCGCCGGTGATGTCGAAGCGGTTGTCGACCCGGATCGTCAGGGGGGACGTCGACGTCACGTTTCCAAAAAGGAACGCCGCCGGAACGGTCGCGTCCTGCGACTGTTTGGCGACTTTTTTCATAGTGTCCAGAAGTGCCATATCACACCACCTTCAATTTCAGGGTCATTTCTTCCTTCAACAGATCGGCGCTGGATTCTTCCACGATGAAGAAGGAACTGACGCCGACCTTCTCGATCCCTATATACAGGGCATAGCCGGCGCGGACGGACAGGTCCAGAAGGGCCTTCACTTCGAAGGACTTCGTCGGCCTGTTGTAAAGTTCCAGCATTTGATTTCCGCGTTCCTTGATCTGGGCTTCGTTCATGTCTTCGTCGACGGACTCGTAGTCCTGCAAGGTCCCCCAGAAGGTGATATTGTTCGAGTCCTGGAAGATGTAAACGTCGCGTTTTCCGGTTTCCTTGTTGTCCCGGACCAGTTTGATCTTGTTGTAGGTTTCGGAATCTATGTCTGTTTCGTAGGTGTAGCCGGTCGCCAGACTGGAATCGCCCACGAACAGGTCCAGCTTCGACTTCTCGACGTCGGTGATCCGAAGGGACCCGAAGTCGTCCCACAGAACGAACATTTTCCTGGTGTTGATCAGCGTGTAGTCAAGGGCCTTCAAGACGATGTCGAAAAGGGTCTGGCCGTCTTCGATCATGGACGGGATCGCGTATCCGGTGTTTTCCAGCGCCCCGCATTTCAGGCCGAAGTCCGCCGCGATCTGGGTCAGGATTTCGTCGGCCCTCTTGCCGGTGAAGACATAGGTTTCCTTGTTCTTCTTCAAATACCAGGTCTGGTCGTATGCGGTGATCGTGACCTGGTCCGTTTCGTCCTGGCCGATCTTCACCACATAGCCATAAAAAATCCCGGTGTCGTCGTCTTTCAGGGCGACGATCCCGCCGTGGGTCCATTCCACGGCGTCGTCGGCGATCATGGTCAATTCCAGGGAAGCGGGGGAACCGGACCGTTTCGTCGACCACTTCGCGCCGGCGCACAGCGTTGTCACGTCGAAGGCGTCGCCGGTCACGTTGTTCTGGTACAGGATCGAGATCACGGGATCGTGAAGACCTGTCCGGGATAGATCAGGTTCGGGTTCGACCCGATCGTCCCTTTGTTCGCGTTGTAGATTTTTGTGTAGTCGCTTCCCTTCCCGTAAATCTGCTTCGCGATATTCCACAGACAGTCACCGGCCTTCACGGTGTACGTCTTGGCCTTTGCCGTTTCCGGCTCCCCGGTCCGCTCCGGCTCTTGTGCCTGGGCCGGCTGTTCCGGCTCCGCCGGAAGCGCGATTCGGCGGGGCGAATAGTCCTTCCATTCCGACAGCTTGATCGAATAGTAGAAGTCGCCCAGTTCGCCGGCGCGTTCCTCATAGTCGAAGGTTTCCACGCCCATTCTGACGTTGATGTCCAGGTCCGTTCCGGTGATCAGGAAGCGAACGGGTTCCAGGCTGTCCCGCGCGGCCTGTATGGCCTGGACAATCTCGACCGGGTCCCGGACCCTTCCGGTGACATAGGGCGCGTTGTAGACCGGGAAAAAGCTGTCCCAGGCGATAGTCCGAAGGCCCTTCTTCCGAAGGATCAGAATGTCGCCCAGGACAAGGACGGTCGCGGTGTCGTTGTTTCCCGGCGAAGTGACTTTCAGGGTTTCGGGAAGGACGGGAATGTCGATTTCCCGTCCCCCCGCGATTATGGTCATTCCGTAGTTGCTCATTATGCGTACACCCCCTCGGCGGCGGCTTCGAACTCGGTTTCCAGGCGGGTTTCGATTCGGTTGACCACTTCATCGACGTCCACCTTTTCGCTGATCTTCGCGTCCACGGCCACGGTCGGGGTCAGGGTCACGAAGTTCTGGACATAGCGCATTTCGGCCACGTCCCGAAGGAACTTCAAGTCTTCTTCGGCGATATTCACGTCTTCGTCGATAGACCCGACAGACCCGACGTGGTCCACGTTCCCGATGTCGCCGTTCCCGCTGTCGGCGTAGGCGGACCAGTCGGGTTCGGTGCTTCCGGATTCTCCGTTTGCGGCGGCCGCTTCGGCCTTCGCGGCGGCAATCTCCGCTTCGCGCTGTGCCGTTGCGGCGTTCGCTTCGGCCTTCATAGCGTCCAGGGCGGCGTCCCGCTCTGCGATCTGGGAATTGATCTGGTCCTGGTAGGCGGCCAGGTCTGCGGCTCTGGCCTGTTTCGCGGCGTCGTTTTCCAGTTGTGCGGTCGTCCCGAACGTGACCTTCTCGATCGCGTCGATACTGACGCCGGGGATTTTGTTCAGAACTCCGATGAAGCCGTTTATGATGTCGATCGCCCCGTTGACCATGTTTTGAAGGATCATCAGGACGCCGACCTTCATGTCGCCCATGAAGTTCTGAATATTCACGCCGGCCGTGTAGAAGGCCAGTTGTAGACGGTTCCACAGGTCCATGACGAAGTAAACGCCGGTCATAAAGCCGATTTTTACCCAGTCCCAGGCCGTCAGGACGGCGTTCACGCAGATCAGCCAGGCGACTTTCAGGCCGCCGACGGACTGGACCCACTGGTAAATCGCCGCCACGACGACGCCGATCGCGATCGCGATCCAGAACAAGGGGTTCGTCAGAAGGGTCGTGAAGAACGCCTTCGCGGCTCCGTTGGCGATCCATGTCGCGGCCGTCTGGATTCCCAGGGCCACGGCGTAGCCCAGGGCCGCCGCCGCCACGCCCCAGAAGACCGGGGCGATCATGGACCAGTTATCATAAATCCATTGTGCGCCCTGGCCGATCAGGGTCAGGACGGGCGTCAGGACTTCCAGGATCGCGTTCTTCGCGATCGTCCACGCCTGGGCGAAGGTCATAGGCATGGAGTCGAACCGCGCGTTGATTTCGTCAGCCGACGCAAGCATGGCATTTTTGACGATCTCCGAAGTGATCTGGCCTTCGGCGGCCATTTCCCGGATTTTCCCGATCGGGACCCCCAGGTAGTCGGCGATCGTCTGAATGATGGTCGGGGCCTGTTCAAAGATACTGTTCAATTCCTCGCCGCGAAGGACGCCGGACGACATGGCCTGTGTCAGTTGCAACATGGCCGCGTCGATACCGGCGGCCGATGTGCCGGCGATCGCGAACTGTTTGTTGATCAGTTCGGAAAACATGATCAGTTCTTCGTTGCTGGAAAAGGCGTCGCCGGCCATTACGCCCATTTTCGCGACGGCGTCGGCCGTGGTCTGGTAGGACGCGCGGGACCTGTTGGCGGACTCCATGATCATATCTTGCAGTTCCGCCGTGGTCTGCAAGCCGTCATTCATCAGGTCCAGGCGGGCGCGGGTGGTGGTCATGCTATCGGCCAGTTCGATCACCTGTTTAACGCTGAACGCCGCGATCGCGGACTTAATGACGCCGCCCAGGCTCGACCAGACCGACTTCACCTTCTTCGCGCCGCGCTCCGCCTGTTCCTGTTTGTTGTTGAAGTTGTCGACCTGGCGTCCGGCCGCTCCGATGTCGCCGGCGCTCCGCTCGAAGGGCGCGCCGGGGTCGATGGTGTCGGACAGGGCGTCCGTGGTGTCCAGGGAACGGTTCAGACGTTCGGCCGCGCTGGTCATGGTGTTCAGGCGGGACGTCATGCGGTCCTGGATCGAAAACTGTGTAGATACGCCGGCCACGTCGTCACCTTCCTTTCTTGCCCTTCCGGCGCTTCGCCTTCGCCGCTTCCTTCTTTTCCTTCTCTATTTGAAGGTCAATGGAAGCATAGATAAAGGCCCGTTCCCGCCTGGGAAGGGCCAGAAGCGCGCCCGGAAGGATTTTCAGCCGGTGGAGAGCGTAATGGGCGTAAACCGATTCGCCGTCGGCGTCCGCCTCATTTCCGCCCCCCGTGATTAGTTTTTTGCTTCGTCCCTCAGATCGTTCACGTCGTCGGTGAAGCCGTTGATCTCTTGGACGGCCAGAAGAAGATCGGTGTACTGGCCGGGGTTCAGGATCAGGTTGATCAGGTCTTCGGCTCCGCGAACGCCGTATTTCTCTTGAAGTGCGGCGTCCTTGAAGTTGGGTTCGACGCAACAGGCGACCACCAGGCGGGCGTTGTAAAGGTCGGTGTCGGTGTCGATCCGCTTCTGGCGGGTCTTCTTGTCGAACTCGACCTTCTGACAGGTCTTCCGGATCGCCTTGTTCTCTGCTTCGGTGATCGACTTCACGATGAAGGGATAGGGGAAGGGCGCGATCTGGACTTCCGTCTGGGTCGTGCCGATCTGGGCTTCCATAAGGAAGTCTTGCAGTTTACCCATTGTTTTTTACCTCGCTTTCAGAATCAGAACTGGGTGAAGGGGGTCAGAATGTCGAAGTCCTCGAAGGTGAAGTCGACGTCTTCGTCCAGGGGGTCGTCGCTGTCGCCGTCCAGCTTTCCCAGGACGACGGAATCCAGGTTGCAGTCGATCAGAAGGACAGACTGCTTCCCGGCGGAAGACTCCTGGTCGTCGTTCTCGATCACCATGTCGAAGTAAATGTCCTGGCCGGTTTCCTTCCACTGTTTGATCATCTGGCGGAACAGGGGGGTCATGTAGTAAAGGGTCATGGACCCGGTTCCGTTGCCGCCGGTGGTCTTGTGGCCGGTCATGCGTTTCCCGATCGCCTTCACTTCCGACTTCGACTTCTCGACGGTGGATTCGATGGTCTTCGCGAAGAACAGGTCTTCATTGTTCCCGTCGATCTTCGCATACGCGCGGCCTTCCTTGCCGGAAATGGTATCAGGCGCGTTCAGGGTTTTCATTTCGGTTCACACTCCTTCCGTTAGTTGACGACGACCGTCATATACAGCTTTTCCATGCTGTCGTTCGGTTTCAGGGCGGAATCGACGGCGACGTCCCGTTTCCCAACGCCCTGGGCGATCGTGATGTCTTCGGACACGAAGTCACTGATCGCGTCGATGTCCTGATACTGCAAGGCCAGGGACACAAGGTCGGCCTTGAAAAGCTGGCGGCCGGTGTCGCTGTTGGTGACTTTCCCGATGTAGGAATCACCGAAAATCCGGGCGACGTCGTTCGCCCAGCCGTCCAGGACGCGGATCACGCGGTTCGAAGTCCAGTCTTCGGTCATGCCGCCGCCGAAGTCGGTCAGGCTGTTAATGTCGGTCAGGACACGGGCGGTCCCGTAGTCGGCATAGAAAACGAACTCGCCGGCCTGGATCGCCGCTTCGAACTGGGACTTCGTATATTTGATGTCCACGTCCACGGCGTCGTCGTAGGCGGTATTCGTCAGGCTTTCGTTGATCTCCGCGCCGGCGGAAGCGCCAGCCACCCACGCGACGGCTTTGTCGCCGGTGACGGTGGTCCCGTCGGTCAGGACGACACCGTTCTTCACGTTGATCAGGCCGATGTTGTTCCCCTTGTAGTCGTACAGGACGCCGACGATCTTCTTCCCTTCGTCGTCGCGAAGGCGCTTCACGAAGGTCGCATACAGGGCCTTGATCGTGTCGTCGTCGCCGGGATAGCCGATCACGTTGAAGGACTCCACTTCGAAGCCGTTCAGGGCCGCCGTGTGGGCCGCGCCGTTGACGGTTCCGTTCGTGCCGCCGGTCAGGGTGGTCGCGACGGCCGCTTCCAGGCTCGCCGCGCTCCCGAAGGTGACGAAGTCGTTCGCTTTCAGGTTGGCCGACCCGCTGGTCTTCGCGACGGTCTGGGTGTCCATGACCATTCCGTCAAGGTAGGTCACGACGTCGACGTTCGTCGCGTCGTCGGCGTTGGTCAGGATCGCGACGCTGATCGCGTTCCCGCGCGTTCCGCCATAGGCGGCCGTGACGGTCATTCCGCCCACGGTCGCGGTCGCCTTCGTGCCGCCGGAATTGACGCGGTAGATCAGAAGGGTCCTGGCGCGTTTCAGGGCTTCGCGGACCAGAAGAATGTCGGCCGCCGTGGGATCATAGCCGAAGACGGTCAGGGCGGTCTTGTTGAAGTCCTCGGCGTAGATGGAAAAGACCTTGTTTTCAGGTCCCCAGTTCAGTTCCAGGGGAAGGGCCGCGATCCCGCGCGTCCCCATTTTGACGACGCTTCCCAGGCTGACGAAGTTGATATACGCGCCGGGAAGGATCTTGTTCTGTGTGGTAAAAGTTCCGCCACCGATAGGCATGACTTACACCTTCCTTTCCAGAAAATCAGTGACCAGGCTGACGGCCTGGTCCTTCGTGTAGACCTTCCCGTCTTCCAGGACGGCCGCGACGGCGTCCCTGGGAAGGTTCAGGGTCTTCGCTTTGACCAGTTGTTCCTTCGTGTAGGTCGGGGCCGCCTGGTCTGCGACGCCGGCCTTCTTTGCGGCGGGGGCCGCTTTCTTTGCTGTTGCCATTACTTCACTTCCTCTGTTTGGTCCAGGTTTTCCATGAAGGGGATTTCCGGCGGGGTCACGACGAAGAAGAAGTCGGCGTCGAAGGTGAACTGGAAGACGCGGGCGTTCTTGTTCGGCGTCGCCTTCTGGCCGGTCAGCCGGACCGTCCGGTCCTTCTGGTCGGTTTCCTTTACGGTCAGGACGTCGAACTGGTCGAACATGGTTTCCGCCCAGGCGTTGAACTCCATGTTTTCCTTCGTGTTCAGGAAGTACAGGACTTCGAACTGGATCGACCGCTTCCAGCGGCGGTCCAGGTGCTTTTCCTGCTCCGATTCAATGATCCCGACGAAGAACTGGCCGTCGGCGTCCTTCGGGATTTCGTCGACGTAGACCTTCCGGTCAGGCCACACGGCGGTCAGCTTCCCCGCGATCGCTTCGATGAAGTTATTCAGGGTCACGCCAGATCACCGTCCTTCACGCGGATTTCCTGGTGGGTAGCATAGACGGCCGGGCGACCGACGACCTGGAAGGTCAGGACGCGCTGACTGGTCGGGTCCATTCGGCCGAAGCGTTTCAGGGAAACACTGTCGCCAGGAAGGACCAGAAGGTCGGGGGCGGCGAACAGAACGGCGTCATAGTCGATTTCGTTCTGTGCGTCCGTCTGCTGACTCTTGTCGCTTCCTGAATACGACAGCGCGCAAATGATTTCAGAATACTTCACGACAGGAACAGTCTTCGTGATGTTGTTCGACCCCGTCGTGGTTTCGGTCCGGCTGATCGTGGCGGTGTCTTCGTAGGTCATTTCGATCGCCGCGCGCTCTGCGGCGGGATTTCCGAACATACGATCACCACCTTAACCGCCGGAACTCGTTCAGGACCGTTCGCCAGCCGAAGAAGTCGTCGCCTTCTGCGCCCAGGTTGAAGGTCGACGCCGATCCGGAAGCGCCGGAAGCATTGGCGAAGGACGTTGTGACGTCCCCGCGCTTCACGGACGCGACCGGACCGACGGCCGCCTGGGTGGTTCCCAGGCCGGCGGCCTTGTAGTAACTGACGCACATGACGATCAGGGCATTTTCCAGCGGGGCGGGAAGCGTGTCCTGGTTGATATAGGCCAGGACCAGGTCTTCGACCGTCTGAATGACGAACAGAAGAACTTCGTCCTGGTCTGTTCCGGTGATCCCCAGAAGGGCCTTGACCTTTTCCAGTCGGCCGTCCTTCGACATAAGGACGCGAAGGACTTCCTTCTGTTCAAGGTCGGTCAGGCCGTCCAGGGAAGAAAGAATCTGTTGAAGCACGTTTCCACCACCTTTCGGCGGCCCTGGATTACTCCGCGCCCTTCGCCTGGATCAGTTCGACGATCTGGGCCTTCGTGGCGTCGTCAGGGACCGCGATTCCGGCCGCCTGGGCGACTTCCAGAAGTTCGGCCTTGTTCATCTTCGCCAGCGGCTTTTCGCCCTCGTCTGCGGCCTTCTGCGGCTCATAGGGGGCATACTCCGCGCTTTTACGAAGCTGGTCTTCGACCATGCGGCTTCGGGGTTCCAGGATCACGCCGGTTCGTTTGTTGATAAACTTCAATTCGGATCGCTCCTTTCACGGGCGCGCCCTTCCGATTACTCGGAAGTAACGCTGGTGGAGTAGGTGAAGATCAGGTCGGGGGTCAGGGCCTTCGTGCCGTAGTCGAAGAACATAGACACGCCGTAGTCGTTGGACAGGGGAATCTTCTCCGGCTCCCCGTAGGGGTAGATAACCGCCGGCTGTGCGACCGCGCCTTCGATCATAGCGATCATGTGGTAGGTCGTGGTCTTGGTCTTGGTGGTTTCGACGGTTTCGGTGGTCACGGGAAGGTTGATGGAAGAATAGACCCGGACGCCGTGGAACAGGGCGAAGTCCTCGGCGGCGGTGTCTACGTTGGCGTTGTTGGTGTTCTTGTCCAGGTAGGTTCTGATCTTGCCGTAGAAGACAGGGTCCAGGACCAGGCGGATCAGGTTCCGGGGGACGCCGCGAACGTAGTCGTTCTTCACGGTTTCAAGTGTCTGGATCAGGGCTTCGACCTGGGCTTCGATGTCGGTTTCGGTGGTGGTGAAGTCGGTTCCCTCATTGGCCGCGCACAGGAAGAAGGCGGCGTCCAGTTCGGCCGCCACGGTGTCGACGTGGTTGTCGGCGCGGCGGGCCATGATGTTACCGACGCCGAAGGTGTCCAGGTCGAACTTCGCGGCTTCCTCGACGATCTCGCGGTGGGTGTCCAGGTTGACGGTGGTCGGGGGGACGGTGATCGCGTCGCCCTTGCCGGCGGCTCTGGCGGTCCCGTATGCCTGGGACGCGCTGTTCTTGAACCGCTTATACTCCACAGACCCGGTCGCCGGGTTGCCGGTGTAGGACTGGGACTTCAAGCCGGAAGACAGGGTTTCCTTCTGGATATTGGCGATCACAAGGCCGGACAGTTCGGCAAGGTCGACCTTCGTCGCGCCGCTCTGGATCAGGCTGATAGCTTTGGTTCGTGCCATTGAAAATCATTCCTTTCGTTTGTCTGTTGACAGGTTTGTTAAATCACGACAGGGCCGTCGGCCTTCGCGGCCGGGTCCTGGCGCGCGCCGGGATCAGCGGGCTTCGCGCCCTTGATGTCAGGGTTCTTCGCCGGCTCCTGGGTCTTGAACAGGTACGCCTTCGACTCCTTCAAGGGTTTCAGAAGGCTTTCCAGGTCCGTTTTCAGTGCGCCGGCGTCGTCGACCTCGATCTTGTCAAGGTCCAGAAGGGAAATGATGTCGGCCGGGTCATGGGCCTTATCTGCCAGGGCCATTCGAAGGGCCGTGTTCTTCTGGATTCGCGCGATCTCTTTCTGGTGGTCGGTCCGAAGGGTTTCGATCGTGGCCTGGGCGGTCTTCACGTCGTCGGCGATCTTTGCCGGGTCGCCAGACCCGCCGATCGCCTTCAAGGCTTCGGCGGCCGCTTTCAGGGCGTTTTCCGCGCTGTTCTTGCCGCTGTTGGCTCCGTTGTACTTCTCGGCCGGGACGAAGGTTCCGTCGTTCCCGACGACCAGGTCAACGTCCTTTCCGTCCTTGCCCTTGCCCTTCAAGGCCGCTTCGACCTGGTTCGTCAGGTCTTCGCCCAGAATGGTTTTGACGCTTTCGGTGATCATGGTTTGCTCCTTTCCCCGCTGTCTTTACCGTGACTTCCACACGCTTTGCGGTCCCGCCGGTTCGCCGGGCGGGGGCGGCTGTTTTGGGTATGAAAAAACGCCCTGGAAGGGCGTTCAATCATCGTTTGAAGTTGTTTGCAGTTGATTTCTGCTGTTCGTGCCTGTTTTCACGTTCTGGCGCTCCGCCCATTCCTCATAGGTCATATTTTCGGGCATTTTTTGGCCGGAATTGTACCAGTCCAGGGCGTCGTCCGGGTCATATTCGACCGTAGTACAGCGGTCGTTCGGGTGCATGGGCGGGTAGTTCACGCCGTCCTGGGCGTCCTTCAATTTGAAGTGCTTCCCGTCCAGGGCGGCGCACACTTCACAGGTCCGGCTGTCCAGGGTCGCGACGTATTCATATTCGTCCACGCCGGCCGCTTCATAGGCGGCCTTGTCCGACTCCCCGTGGAAGTAGGTCGTTTCTGTGCGGATCAGGCGTTCGGCGGCCTTGTAGGACTGTCCCATTCTGGCCGACAATTCCTTCGACATGGTCGGAATACTCTTTCCTTGCATGACGCCCTGGGTGATGGTTTCCCGGACGTGGAACAGAAGGGCCTGTTTGTTCTGCCACAGCCGATCCGAAAACATAGCGCCGGACCAGGGATAGGACAGGACGTCTTCGACGACGCTTTCGTCCAGCTTCGCGATCTCGTTGAAGAAGCCGACGCGGGACTGGATGTCGTAAAGTTTCTTGTAGTAACCTTCCTGGAAGGCGTCGCCGAACTCCGCCTTCATCTGGGCCACGCCAGTTTCCCACAGGTCATTCAGTTTCAGGTCGATCTGCCCCAGAAGGGCTTCAAGGCGGGAAATGCGGCTGTTCGTGGACAGGGCGTCCAGTTGTGCCGTCAGGATCGCCTTGACGCGGGGGTCCGGCTCCTGGGCTATCCTGGCGACGTATTCGGCCAGGGTAGCCTTCCATTCCTGGAACTCTTTCCGGGTCAGAAGGCGGACCGCCTGGTCATAGGTCAGGCCATACTTGCCGGCGTACTTCGAATAGAAGTCGCCGATCTCCCGGCGGATCGCTTTCGCGGCTCTGTCGTATTCTTTGAACATTTTCGCCGTCAGTTCGACGCCGCGAAGATAGGCTTCGTTCTCGCGTTGAAGGGCGCGGGCGATCCAGTATTCCTTATTCCTCGCCATTCACGCCACCAGCCTTTCCAGCGGCCCCTTCCTGGCCTTCCTGGGCCGTCTGGGCGGCGTTGTTCGCCCCCAGGGAATCGTCGAACAGACCTTCACCGAAGTCTTCCATAGCGGCCTTCTTCTCTTTGTCGATCTGGTCCAGTTCTTCGTCGACGTCCGTCACCCACGGGTGATTTTGAAGGATCGTCCGTTTGGAGATCAGGCCGTCGCTGGTCCGCGCGTTGTTGATCACGTCGGTTTCGTTGACGGGAAGGTCCATATTGAAGACGATGTCGAAGTCTTCATCGGTGAAGTCGCCCTGTCCGGTGATCTGGAAATAGACGTCGATGAACAGTTTCAGCCGGTGGAAGGTGTCTTTCAGTTCGGTCCCCAGGGAATCACAGTCGGCGTCCAGGTCCATATATCGGAAGTTGATCGCCGTCCCGCTGGCGTTCCCCAGGTCCGGGTCCTTCGTGTCCACGGCGGCCGCATAGTCATAGATGTCGCGGCGCTCATTGTCCAGGAAGGCCATGACGGCGTCGATGTTCAGGTCGGCCTGTAACTTGTCCACGCCGCCGTCGGAAGTGACCTTGATCGCCATGTGTTCCTTCAAGTCTTTCAGGAACTCCGCCAGGTCGGTTCCGCCGTAGTTTTTCAGAATGTAGATGAACTTCGCCACGTCGCGAAGGACGTCGGCCGTGACACTGTTTTGCCAGTTGATGTCGTCGATCAGGTCCTTCACGAAGTAGCAAAGGGGAAGTTCTTCTTCGTTGTATTTCAGCCACGCGATCGGGACTTCTGACCAGTTATAGGCCGTTTCCCCGACGGTGAAGTGTGGTTCGGTCCAGTCGGTTTCCTCTGTCCCGTGGTCCTTGTCGACGTAGAAGTCGCCGGCCCCTGTTCCCGCGAAGGCGTCCGTCTTGAAATACTTCACGCCGCCGGTCCACCAAAATTCGGCGTGTGTTATGACGTGCTTCCTGATTCCGATATAAATGACCTGGTCATAGAATCGAATGAAGGCGTCCAGCTTCGTTCGCTCTGAATCGCGCCACAGGGGGATCAATTCGGGGGACGGGATTCGCATGAAGGCCAGTTTCCCGTCGTCGTCGAAGTAGGGTTGAATCCAGGCGATCCCAGACTTCACCGCGCCTTTTCCCAGGCTCTTGATCTTCCGGCGGAAGGTCTGGTCGAACACTTTGTTCAGGGCTTCGCCGTATGCTTCGTTTTCAGTGTCCACGGTCCAGGGCTTCGACAGAAGGTAGTTCGCCTTCTGATCCACCAGCTTTTTCAGGATCGGCCGTTCGATCTTCGCGTTCGAGCGGTTGGCGACGTCGACCGTCTTCGTCTGGACGGAAGACCTGTTCCTGTAATACGCTTCGGCTTCCAGCATGATCGAATACCGGGGCGACCGCTTGAACTCCCTGATTTCCTCGCTGACGATCTGGGCCAGGGTCATAGGGGCCTTTTCCGGGTCGTTCAATATCATGTTGATCCGGTCCATGACGGACAGTTCCATTTTTGCCACCTCACTTCAAAACTTCGATGGACGACCCACGTCGCGGACGCTCCACGCCATAGCGTAGCGCCGCCATAGCGTCGTCCATGAACTCGACCGGTTCGTCGATGTAAAGACCCGTGGTCGGGTCCTTCTTCCATTTCCACTGTTGAACTTCCTTCAAGGTGTTCACACATGACGGGTGAATGTGGATTTTCCGGCCTTTCAGGAAGTCGATCTGGGCCTTCACGCTTCCAGGCTCCTTCTTCACTGGATAGGCCCGGAAGCCGGCCTTCTGCCACGTCCTGATCCGGTCCGGCTCTGCGGAATCACAGAACATTTCCACGCGGGGGTCGATCCGCTTCTGGCGGGCAAGGGCGATTATTTCTTCGGTGTCCTTCTCGAAGACATACACTTCGGACGTGACATAGATTTCGCCGTCCTTCCAGCCGATCCCCAGGATCGCGTCGGCGTGGTTGAAGCCGAAGTCCTGGCCGTAGTAGAAGCCGTCGAAGAAGTCCCGGTCCGTCGGGAAGTCGTGGACCTCGAAGTTCGTCAGGATCAGGCCGCCCAGTTCGCCCCATTCTCCCAGGCCGTAGACCCGATAGCCTTCCGGGTCTTCTTCCTTCCGTCGCTCCATGCGGCGGAAATAGGCCGGGTCGATGAATCGGTTCGTCTTATAGGTGGAATGATGGGTCAGAACGTCCGGGTCTGCCTTGTCGAAGTAGCGGGCCTTGATCCAGTGTGTCGCGCTGACCGGGTTGAAGGTCATTGTGATCTGATAGAACAGGTTCGGGTTCAGGTCTTCCAGGTTGCCGCGAAGTCGGTCGTCCAGAATGTCGACGTCTTCGGAAAGAAGTTCGGTCGCTTCTTCACACCATATCCAGACCAGTTTCCCGTTCTTGAAGGTGATCGACTTCACCTTCTCACGCTGGCGCTGGTCCTTCACGCCCCGGAAGATGATCCGGTTTCCGGTGGTTCTACATTCCAGGGCCAGCGGATTCAGGTTGACCTTCCAGAAGCGTTCGGCGTATGGGCCGAACATTCGATAGATCGCCGCCTGTAACTCTGCGAAGGTGCTGTCGCGGTTCGTTTCCTCGATCTTCCGGACGACTAACAGGTTCGCCCCCCGGAAGGCGGGGTCGGACAGCTTCGCGACGTAGTCCTGGGCTATGTTCACGGACTTCCCGGACCCGGCGGACCCTTTCAAAATGCGGTATCTTCCGCGCCACTCATTCACAGGCCGGAAGACAGGGTTGAACTGGGCGGACGCTCTGAACTCAATCGTCCGGGCCGTAGTCATAATTGATCACCACCGTCACAGGCGCGGCGCTGTCCGGGCTGTCTTTGAACATTCCCAGGTGCTTTCCGCACAGTTCCAGGGCCTTCAATTTGTCGGCCAGTCGGATTTCCCGTTCCACGCCGTCGCCGTCCTCTCCGGGGATCACTTTCACTTTCACAGAAGCGATCGCGGCCGTGTCGTCGCGGGAAGCGTCCGACAGGACGGTCGCGTCGTTCATGTTGATCACGTCGATCGCGTTCACGAAGGCGATTTTCCCCAGTTCCAGAAGGACCCGGTCGGCATTGATCCCCGTCCGCTTCGACCTTTCGGCCATAGCGCGGTCAATGCGCGCGCGGATTTCAGGTTTTTTCAGCAATTCACTTCCGATACTCCCCGCCGACTCCACGGAGTAGCCGGCGCGGATCGCGGCCTGGGTCGCGTTCAGGTCGATCAGGTATTCGTCACAGAAGACTTCGTTCTTCTTCGTAAGGCGGGCCACGATTCTTCACCGTCCTTTCTGCGTGGTCGTTTCGGGGCAACAGAAAAGGAACGCCGGCGAAGGCGTTCCTTTCTGCGTCCCTATCAAATGAAAAGGAGTCCGGGAACTCTGCAAGGTTCCCTTGTAGCATTTTCGCATATTGCGCGGTCGTTGACCAGTGCAGTTATATGCAAACATTTGCAAAGATGTGCAATCATGCGCAAAAACTTTCCGCCGACGCGGGGTCTGTTACTCGATCGCCCCGTGAAGGCGGATATATTTCCGGACCAGGCGTTCGACAGCGGTCTTCCTCTGGCGACTGACCGTCGACACGTCCATTCCCAGGACTTCGGCCGCCTGTTCATAGGTCCGGCGCGGGTAGTACATGGTCAGAAGGACGATCTTCGCCTTCGCGTCCATAGCCAGGACGATTTCGTGGACGTTTTCGATCTGCCGCTGGCGTTCTTCCAGGGCTTCGACAGCCCTTTTCGTCCGGGCCGTCCGCCGCTCAATGGCGGCGGCGATCTTGACCATGTTTCCGTCAGGGTCGGGGGACGACTGGACGCGGGGCGTGTCATAGCGAACGGCGCGCGGGTAGGCTCTGGTCCTGATCTCTGCCAGGTCTGCTTCCAGGGCCGCGCGTTCAGCTTCGATCTGCGCTTCGATCGTCCGGGTTTCCTGATCGTGGTTCTTTAGGATGTCGTAAACGCGGCGGGTCGTCCGTTCTTCCGCGCGCTTCGCTTTTTCTTTGGCGTCCATGCCTTCGCCCCCTTCCTGCCGGTGTTCAGAACGGAAGTTCACCATCTTCGCCGTCCAGTTCCTCGAAGCCCCCGTTCTCCATGTATTCGGCCGCCACGCTCCCGGCCGGGCGGTCTTCGGGGTTGCGTTTGGAGTCGGCGAACTCCACTTCGTCGGCCACGACAGAAAAGCGGGACCGTTTGTTCCCTTCCTTGTCGGTGTACTGGTCGACCTTGATCCGGCCCTGGGCCACGATCACGCGCTGTCCCTTCCGGAAATACTTCGCCACGAACTCCGCCGTCTTTCGCCAGGCGACGATCGGAATGAAGTCCGCTTCCTCTCTGTTGAACTTCCGGTCGACAGCCAGGGAAAAGGTCGCCACCGGGACGCCGTTCGGCGTGTGTTTCAGTTCCGGATCGCGTACCAGGCGGCCGGACAGTTTCACGTCGTTCATATAGAATCACCTTCCTTCCACTTCTGGGCGAACTTCGTGATCCGGTACAGTTCGCCCCAGGGGTCTTTCTTCGTGGCGCGGTTCCACAGGAACAAGGCCACGGCGATTTTCAGCGATTGCCAGGTCGTGACCTTCCCGTCGCCGGCCGCAAGTTTGCGGACAAATGATTTCCCGTGATAGCGAAGGCAAGCGAACGCCACCACACAGGGAAGCGCCTGTTCTTCCGGTAGGTCCAGGGCCTTCGACCACTTTTCCGCCGCTTCCTTCCCCCGGATCACTTTGCCACCTCTGCAAGCGCCTTCTTCATGTCCTGGATTTCGTCGACGATTCCGCCGCCGGCGGCCGCGACGTTGCGGGTGATCGCGACGTCCTTCCCGTCGGTGACGGTTATGTTCACCTGGTTCAGCTCAGGAAGGGGACAGACGGCCACTGACAGGCCCTTCCGGGCCAGGGCAAGGAATATGTCGTCCCCGTCGCTCTGCGTGTCCTGGCGGCCTTCCTGGGCGTCCTGGCGGGTCATTCCGAAGGACACGGCCAGACAGGCGTCCAGCTTCCGAAGTTCGTCTTCGGTCAGGGAATAGACCTTTTCGCGAAGCCTGCATTTGTCGACGGTTCTGATCTGCTCACACTGGACGCGGGACAGGGCGTGTCCGGGAAGGTCGATGTCGAATTGCATAGGGTACAGGCGGCGGGTGGTGTTGGTGGTCATGTTGGCGACGATCACCGTCGGGGAACTGGCGTTCCCGGCGTTGTTCTGGACGATTACGACCGGGCGCGTCTTCCGTTCCTCACTTCCGACAGCGTCGGGGCTTCCCAGGCAGAAGAAGACGTCGCCGCGTTTTATAGTGTTCATGTGTTTTTCCCCCTTTCGGTTCTTTCCTCTGGTCGTGTTCGCGACAGGGGAAGGGTTCGCTTTCGTAGCACTTTTCGCAACAGTCCGGACAGGTTTCCAGTCCCCTTCGCTGGTACGGACAAGCGACCGTCTTCTTCACCTGGCGGCCGCACACGGAACAGGTCTTCAAGGTCCGTCACCGCCTTCGACTATGTAAAGACGGACGGTCTGGCGGCCGAAGACCAGGGCTTCGTCGTGGTCCTCGAAGTAGACGTCGACGGCGTTCCCTTTGATCGCCCCGCCGCGATCCTGGACGACACGTTCGCCCAGGCCGTCAATGTAGACGACGGTCCCAGGGGGAAGGACGTCCCAGTCGGCGGCGATCGTCACGCCTTCCTGGGCGACGGCTCCGCTGGCGGTATAGACGATCCCGTCGGGCCGGTTTTCCGCCCAGGCCCCACAGCATTTCTCACAAGAACAGTACGCGGTCGCTTCGTACTCCGCCCAGGCGGGTTCTACCGGCTCCGGGCTGACTTGGGGCGGCTCCACGACCTCGGCCGTCGTGGCCGGGGCGGGCGCGCCGGCTTCCGCCGGTGGCCGCGTCCCTTCCGATCCCTTCGCGCTCCACGCGCACACAGCGAAGCCCGCCAGGATCAGAAGGGCGGCGAAGGTGATCTTCTTCATGTCGTCACCGCCCTTCAAAACCGCTTCCCGTGTTTGAACGGGCGGGTTTCGTTGTAGGCCATTTTCAGGTCGATCGCGGCTTCCAGGTCGATTCCCAGGTGTCCGCACAAGTCCGCGATTCGGATCACGGCGTCGGCCAGTTCCACGGCCACGCCTTCGGGCTTCTTTCCCCGGTGTTGACACTGGTCTTCGTGGCCGAACTGAAAACAGTCGGTTTCGTCGGTCGGATCACAGGGAAGGGACGGGTCCCCTTCCAGACAGTGGAACCAGAAGTTCGGCCGGCCGGCGCGGTCTTCTTCCAGGGCTTCGGACAGTTCGGAATGGATCAGGGCGATCGCCGTCCCGAACGCCGGGGCCGGGTCCCAGAAGCCATGTTTCACGGCGTTGTCGTGGGCGCGGGTCACAAGTTCAGAAATGGTCATTGTCTTTTACCTCTCTTTTGTTTCACAAGGCGGGCCTGTTGCCAGAAGCCCCGTTCGTGGGTGACTTTGGCTTTCGCCTCCGCCACGGTCTTTTCATAGTCCCGATACCTGGCGCGCTTCGCTTCGACGCCGGCCAGAATATCTTCGATCACCTGGTCGACCATGTCCGGCGGGTAGTAGTTCCGGGGGAAGCGTCCGGACAGGTCGTTCTTCGGCTCCGTCAGTGTCAGAATGATGTTGAACCGATAGGACAGGTATTCCTTCCCGGCGTGGTCAGCGATCCGAAGGCTGTTCGCCACGCCGTAGTCGAACTTCAAGTAAACGCTGTTGGTGGAATAGGCGTCGTATCGGTGGATCAGGACCTTTCCGGCCAGGCGGTCGCACACATACGCGGCCAGGTCCCGGATCGTCTTTGTGTTCTCATTCACCGGCGTCACCGCCTTCCACTTCGTCGCCCCAGGCGTCCCAGCCGGGGGCCGCCTGTCTGGCGAACAGTTCGATCATAGTACCCCCCCCCCCGCAAGCCGGGCGATCCTGTCGCGGGTTTCCGCCGGCTTCTCGCTGTGCCGGCCGATCGGGGCGTCGATTACGCTATGGACGGAACGGGAAGCGCGCTTCGGGTTCCCCTTCGTCGCCAGAAGGCAGACTTCCGGGTTCGCTCTGGTCCAGTTCCCCAGGCCCCAGAACCAGCCAGGGGACTTCCGGTTCCTCTTTACCCAAACGAAGGCGGCGGTTTTATACTTGAAGCCCCACTGCCTGATCGTTTCCAGGGCGATTTCCAGGTTCGGGAAGGTCGCCCACATGAACAGAAGGCAGTCGTCGGCGGCTATGTCCTGGACCGGAAGGTCATATATGTCTTCGGGCTTCATAGTGTGGTAGTGTCTGGTCACGTTCCGTTTCGCGCCGCCGGCGGCGTAGGACCAGGGCGGGTCCGCGTAGATCACGGAATACTTCTTCTTCGGGAACGGGATCACGTCTGATCACCTTCCTTCGGAATCGGTTCGTAGCAGTCACAGCGGACGACACGGTCGGATTCGTCCGCGTGGATCGGGCCGGGAAGGCCGGCGTCGGCACGGTCGATCGACTTCACGCAATAGTCGCCTTCGCGGCCCTTCGCTTCGTCCTTGATGAACTGGACGTGTCGACAGTCCCGACAGGAAAAGGCGTATTTCCATTTCGGAAGTTTGGGCTTTCTTCTTCTCATGCTTCCGCCACCTTTCCTCTGGCGGCCATGATTTCAGCCGACCGGATCATGGTATATTCGGAAAAGGCCATTTCCCGGACCGTGTCAGCGGTCAGAAGGACCAGGTATTCGTCGCCGTAGCCGTCTTCGCCGTATTGGCGGCCGGCGCGTTCGTTGCACAGGTCCAGCTTCCGCCGGGCGTACTGTTCGGCCTTGCCGAAGAAGTCGGGGGCCAGGGCGGCCCCCAGGTGTTCTTCGACTCTGGCCTTCAATTCGCGGCCGTCGATCATTCGTCTTCGGATTCCTCGCCGGCGGCGATCCGGCGAAGGACTTCTTCGACAAGCTGTTTCGACGTGTATTCACGCAACAGGGCGGCGTCAGACAGTTCGACTTCGTCCGGTTCCAGGAACAGGCAGATTTCAGAATCCACGAAGAAAGCCGGGCGAACGCCGTAGTAGCCAACCCAGGCGTAGTTGTAGTACAGGAAGCCGTCAGAATAGACGTAGCGGACGTTGTCCGCGTCGCCGGCGTACGGGGTGATCGTCCATTCCCAGTCTTCGATCGTGAGAAGGCCCGCGTCGTAATACTTCCGGATCATGGGTTCGGTCAGCATAGCGACCTTGCAGACGGCGACGCCATAACGGTTTGTTCCGTCGTGGTCCGCCAGGCTCCATTCGGCTTCCAGGACCTTGTCGGCCGGGATCACGCCGGCGTCGTTCAGTGCGTCCAGGAAGTCGGTGTTCAGGTCGTAGCGAAGGGAAGAAAACGCGAAGTTGTTCGGGTTCGGCTCCGGGTCCGTGCGGTTGTAGGTGAACGGCCGGACGGTGAAGGGGCGGTTCCCGATCGGCTCCTTCGCGGCCAGAAGGGTTCGGCCGTCGGCGAAGTGTTCCAGGACGGTCACAACGGCGGGGCCGGCGTTGAAGAAGGCCCCAGGGGCCAGGTTCTTAATTTTTTCTTTTACCATTTCGCTTTACTCCTTCCATTTCTTCGATCGTGACTTCGACGCGGGGGTTCTTCGGGTCCAGGGCGAAGTTGTCCGTGAACCCTTCAATTTCGGACCAGCCGTCATTCCGAAGGACGCCAGTTTCGACCAGGGCGTCCTGAATGAACTTCTTCGCGAAGGCGATATTGTCCTTATCTCGCCGGCGGGACGGTTCGACCCACAGGTAGCGGATCACCACGGGCCGGGTGAAGCGGACGCCGCGAAGCTGTGTCCGGATCATGTAGCCGATCACGTTCTGGGCCTGGCGCTTCATGGAAGCGGCCTTGTATTTGCCCTTGTGGGACCGCTCCGCGTCGATGTATTCGTTCAGCCCCGGCAACAGGCCGGGGATCGTCAGTTTGTACTTCATGGGTCTTCGTCCTTTCAGAATCCCAGGATTCGCCGCGCGGCGTCACGCCGTTCACTGGCGTTGCTGGCGCGGCGAGACGCTCCGACCAGTTTCAGCCGGATCGGACACATTTCCAGGACGCGGTCATAAATCCGTTTGTAGGCCAGGGACGGCGGGTTTTCCAGGTCCTTCAAGGACAGGTTCGTCGTGATGATCACCGGCTTCCCGGACCTTGCCCTGGTGTCGACCACGTTGTAGACCTGTTCGACGGAATAGGACGTGTCGCGTTCGACGCCCAGGTCGTCGATCACAAGAAGGGAATAGTGTTGAAGCCGGTCGATCCGCTTCTGGCGTTCGTCGTCGAAGGACCCTTGAAGGCTGTTCAGGATTCGCGGGAAGTTGGTCACGCTGACACTGACCAGCCGTTCCAGAAGGGCGTTCGCGATCGCACAGGCCAGGAAGGACTTCCCGGTCCCGACGTCGCCATAGAACAGAATCCCGATGTTCCGGGCCTTCATTTCCGCCCAGTTATCGACGTAGCGGCGACAGACGTCGCTGACCTTCGGGTTCCGCTTGTCGTCCTGGTCGAAGGTGTACTGTAAATAGGCCGGGTCGGTGATCCCGTCGCGCCGAAGCCGTTCCATGCGGCTTTCAAAGTCCCGGCGTTCCTGTTCCCGCTTTTCCTGGGCGGCCCTCTCGCGGCCGCATTTGCACAGACAGCCGACGCGGATCGTCTTCGTTCCGCCGGCGACCAGGGCCGGAATGTTCACGTCCATTTGCTTTCGGTCGTTGCACTTGCCACAGCACAGAAAACCTTCGTCGTCGACGTAGTCTTCCGGCTCCCGGTTTTGAAGGCTTTTCTGGACGACGCCGGCCAGAATATCCCCGATCGCGTCCATGTGATCACCGCCCTTCCAGGAAGTCTTCGTCGCCGGCGTAGTTCTTCGGCGCGGCTCCCTTTGGCGAAGCCGGGGGCGGATCGGGTCGGTCGTCTTCTTCCCACCGGCGGCCGCGAATGAACGTGGCCGGGTAGCAGATAAACGACCCGCCGTCCTTCGTCCACTGGTCACAGGTCTTCCACCGCTCGACACCGGCGACGATCTGGTCCACAAGGGCGTCGTCCGGGTTAAGTTGTCCCCAGGCTTTCAGGGCGTCCTGCTTGCCGACTCTGCGGGGATATGCGGCCCAGAAGCGATCAAAACCGCGCGGTGTCGCCGCCGCCCCGGTTGGGCGCGTTCCCGTTCCTCGTTCCTCGTTCTCGTTCCCGTTTTCGTTCTCGTTTACGGGGGATTTTGATTTCACTTGCTTTCCGTTGCTGTGATTGCAAGTGTTATCAAATGCAACAGGAAGGGGGAACTTGCTTTTCTTTGCTCTCTGCTGTTGGTGACGGTCCCAGGACAGAAGTTTCAGGTACTTCTTCCCGTCCTCGTCGGACGTGTAGGTCCCCACCATGCCGGCGGCGACCAGTTCGTCCAGCCATGCGCGGATTCTCTGTTCCTTCGGCGGGTCCAGCGGGAAGCACATAGACGCCAGGATTCGCGGATTTCCATAGTACAGGCCGAAGTCGTCCGCCTTGACCACCAGTCGCCAGAAAAGGCGTTCGGCTTCCGCGCTGACTTCCGACAGCGATTCGCTGGTGGTGATTGATTCTTTGATTATGCGGCTCGGCACACTTGCCACCCCCTTTTACAATGCTTTTTGACAGGTCCGACAGGCTTCCCGGCCATACTTGCGAAGGGAATAGTCCTGTTCGGCCTTCGTGATGGGTTTTCCACAGATCGGGCAGACGGCCCCGTTCTCTGCTTGGGGCGCTGGCGTTGCCGCTGGTGCGCCCTGGCGGCCCCTGGGGGCCTGTCTGGCCTGTCCCTGGGTGTTTCCCTGGTCCGGCGCTCTCTGGCCGCCCTGGGACGTCTGGGGCGGTCCCTCGACCCGCTTATTCATGTCGAAGCGGACGTTCCCGTTCCGGTCGACGATCACAAGGTCGATGATCTCCCGGCGGTCGTTGTAGGCGACGCGCGTGACCTTGAAGCGGGTGTTCGAATAGCATTTAAGAACTTCCTTCCGGCCGTTCTGCTGGCCTTCGGAATAGAACTCGTTGTCCGCCAGTTCGACGTAAATGAAGGGGCCGGTATAAAGTTCGCGGCCGATCCCGACGTTGAAGCCGGCGCGCTTGAAGGCGTCCGACGCCTGGCCTTTCTCTTTCTCGGTGTTGCTCTCGACGCCGACGTCCTGTTTCCGGACCCAGGCGCGCTTCTCCGGGTCCCAGATGTCGATATTGCAGAACAGGTTCCCGTTGATCACTTCGTGGGTTCTCTGCCAGTTCCCAGGGCCGAAGACCTGGTCCAGAATCCGCATATCGACCCGCGCGTCCTTGTAAAGCAACAGGACCGCGCCGACCTTGCCGGTCTTCGCTCTGCTGACGCTCTGGACCCGACATTCGATGTCTTTTTCCGTCAGAAGGGGGATTTCCTTCTGGACGGTCGCCGGGGCCACGGGGGCCGCCGGCGGGTCCTGGGCGGTTTCGGGGGCCGGGGTGGTAGGCTCCGCCACCTGTCCAGCCGTCTTCTTCTCTGCCATGTGATCCTCCCCCTTTACTTGATCTGAATGTTCCGGTTCTCGACCAGGGAAGCCCCGGTCACGTCCTGGCCGGCCTGGATCGCCTTCTTGATCGCGGTCTTGTCCGGCTTCGTGGTCACGGTGGTCGTGACGTAGTCAGACGGAAGGGCCTTTTCGTCGTCGATCTGGACCTGGACAGACTTCCGGAAGCTGATCCGCGCCTTCGCGGTTTCGACCTTGTCCTTGCCGACAGACTCCATGCACGAAGTCAGGTATTTCTTCACGCTGTCGACCCGGCGTTCCGCCGTCTTCCGGCGGGCGGCCAGGGCGTCTTCCTCGGTTTTCAGATCGGCGACGAAGGCGGTCAGGTTCTTAATGTAACAGGCCACGCTTTCGGCCTTGTCCTCGAACTGGGCGTTCAGGGCTTCGACGGCGTCGAAGTTCGTGATCTCGCCGGTTTCTTCGTCCACTTCCAGGCCGTCCAGGGCTTTCAGGAAGTCGGCGCTGATCTCGTACAGACTGACGTTCACTTCGTTTCGCCCCCTTTCAGAAGGTCCAGGACGTCGGCGACGGCCCGGTCCACGTCACGCCAGCCGACTTCGACGCCGGCCTGGCGGGCTTCCGACAGGTTGGTCAGGGTCGACACGGCGGCGGTGATCGCGGCTTCCGCCTTCTCGGCGCGCGCTCTCTGCTCTCTCGCGGACTCCCAGCCGGCCACGCTCTGGCGGCGCTCGAAGTCCAGGTCCCGGCGAAGTTCGGCGTTATCGACCAGAACGTCCAGGGTAAACGCCTTCACGGCGTCAGTGTCATAAAAATTCAGTTTCGGCATATTGAAAACCGTTCCTTTCCCTGCTATAATGCAGTTAGGCTTTTTTGAAATGGGCCGCTTCGGTTGTTGTGGTGACGACGAAGCGGTCCTTTTCCACTTCTTCAACGATAATTTTTCGCGCGCCCAGAAGGACCAGGGCCTTCACGACCTGTCCGACCTGGACGGGCGTCAGGGTTTTCGCGCTGTACTTCACGGGGTTCACTCCTTTCCTGGGAATAGTCGAACGCGCCGGCAAGGTAGGAAAACAGGACCCACAGGCCCAGGGCCGCTAAAATGCGGACCGCGCCGGGCAGAAGGGGAAGGGCGTCGTTCTCGACGGCTCCGACGGTCCCCAGCATGACGAAGAACATGACGAAGGCGATCACGCCGCACACGGTTTTGAATTTAGGCATTTAAGCCACCCCCCCGCAAATCTGACAGCCAGATTCGACCAGGGCGTCCAGGGACACGGTCAGGCCCCGCGCGTCATACGGCGCGCCCTTGATTCCGTACACCTTCGCGGCGTCCTTGCAGTTCAGAACTTCATATTGCAGTTGCGCGAAGATGTGCTGTTCCAGGTCCTTCCCCTTGTCGGGGTCGTAGTTCTCGACCGCTCGGATCATGCGGATCGCTAACTGCTGGAAGACGTCTTCGTCGTCCAGGCCGACCGCGCTGATCAGTCGCCGGTTTTTGTTGATGGTCCACCAGATACAGCCCAGATGTGTTTCGACCAGGGCGTTTCGCTCCTGGGTGGTGATCGACCACTTCAAGGTTGTTCCCGCTCCTTTCTTTCAAAATTGGTCAAATAGGGATAGTTGCTGTTCGGTCAGGTCCCGGTTCCTGATCCACTGTTCCACACGCCGCGCAACCTGGGCGAAGGTTTCCCCGTACTTGAAGCCCTTTGTGACGCGGCCCTGCACGTTGTCCAGGCGTTGAAGTTCGGACCACAAGTCCGGCCGGCTCTCTTTCAGATGGGCCATTTCGGAAAGTCGCTGATTCGGGCAGAACCAGCAGCCCCCCCTGGACGTGAATTGGTAAATCGGGGAAAGAAGGCCGTGTTCCCGGCACAATTCCAGGGCCATTTCCTCGGTATAACTGTACCTTTCAAGCAAGGACACTTTGTTCGTCCCGCGAAGTCTTTCAAGCCGTTCCGGTTCGTCGATCGCGACGCCGACGTACTGGGTGAAGTCGGCCGGTTTCAGGCCCAGGCGCTTGTAATAATCGGCGATCGGTTTCAGCTTACAGTCGCGCTGAATGGTACAGCGGCCACTTAACGGGAAGCCGCGCATTTTTCCGTTGTTTCCGTTCCGGCTCTGGGAAATGACGTGGAAGAAGTTTTCCAGGTAGTCGGTTTCTGCGGTGATCAGGTCGACGGTGAAGCCCCATTCGGCGAACTTCGGGATCGCGACGTTCTTCACAAAGTCGATATGTTCGGGCAGTTCACCGCTGATTCCGTTTTTTCGGTCATACATGACTTCACAGAACACGATCCGCGAAGGCGGAAGTCCATGAATATGGTCAAGTATGATCGCGGCTGTGCTGTCCTTCCCGCCGCTCCACGAATGGAAATACTTCATCATGGTCCCTTTCTTCGGCCACGCCGTCGAAGTGCTTCCTGGACCCGCTTCTGGGCCAGGTCCGGGTCGTAGGCCGGCCGGAAGTTCTTGTCCAGGGTGACGCCGTCCTGGCCGCGCTTTAACTCGGCGTAAATGGTGGTCGCCGACACTCCGATCTGCCGGGCTATGTCGGCGGCGATCGCCCCGGCCGCGTACATGGTCGCGATCTTCTTCCGGTCTTCGAACTCGACCGTTTTGAACTGCTTCGGCACATTTTCACCTTCTTTCCGCGTCCGAAAATAAAAAAATGACCTGTGCGCGGGTCGAATGACCTTTGCACAAGTCAATAATAAATCTCGCGAGTTTTGTTACAAATCAATAAAAATGTTGAGGAAAAAATCCTTCTGTGGTAAAATAATTAGAAAGATGCTGCGAAATCGCAGAGGGAGGATCTGTGCTGTATGCACCGGCTCCATAAACGCCTTGCAGGCGCAGCCAACAGTTCCATAGAAATCATCATTGCTTGGAGTTTTGCAGATGCGTAAGAGACTGTTTGTTAGAAACTGGATCCGAAGGCTTCTAAGGTATCTTTGTATTCCGGTTGGGTTCTTCCTGGTCGTGTTTCCTCTATATAGCCTGATGATCCGCCAGACGATCCAGGCGCAGTCCTCCAGCGCAATGGAAATGCTGGCAATCGGCACCACCCAGTTTGAACGCTGCCTGAGCAATATCCGCAGCACGACGAACAAATTGTTCAGCGAAACGGAGTATACTCTGCTTGCCAGCAGTTATGACAACAGTATCCTGGGAGATTATCAGACACTGACGAGAGCCAGCAAATCATTACAGGATAAGACCTACGATTCCTCTGTGATCACATACAGCTATATTACATTTGAGCGGAATGGCATCATATTGGATGACCGGAGCGCGTATGAAAGCCATAGCAATTTTTACCCGGGAGCACTTGAGTATGAGGATGTGTCTCAGGAGGAATGGGATGCACAGAATCGGATCGATGTAACGACGATAAAGCCTGCCCATGTTGTCAAACTGATGCATTCCAGCTATGGCAATTCGTATGTCACAGTATATCAGCCCTATGTGAACACGGCGGGCCGCCTTTGCGGCGCAATGACGGTGCTGATCAAGGAAAAAGATGTCGTTTCGATGTATCTTTCGCAGCAATGGCGCGGGGAAGGCCTTTTTTGCCTGATTTCCAATGACGGAACGATCCTGGCGGGAAACAACTATGACGGAACGACGCTTTCCCTGGCGAGTGATGATACGGGTTGGGAGACCTATCAGGGAAAGCGCTATCTGATGGCAACGCGATATGTGGCATCTCTGAATGCAACGGCGGTCATTGGAATGCCGCCGTCACTCTACGAAGCGGGTCTGTTGGCAGTACAGCGTGCAATTTGTCTGTATCTGATCGTGGGCGTTCTGGGCTGTGTATTGATCAGCGTCTGCATGACACTGGAGGACATGAACAGCCTGCGTCCGATGCTGGATACGCTGGACGAATCGGATCTGGCATCACGGAAAGTGCTGAATGAGATCTTTCTCCGAAATGTGAACAGTCAGCATAAACTGGCACAGGAACTGGAGCATTCACGCAGCGAGCTGGAACATGGCAAAATGGAAATTTTGCTGCGTACAGGGTCTGTGAGTCAGGAATCCCTTCAGCAGCTGACGGATGCGGTGCAGCTGAAAGCCTATAACTTCCTGCTGCTGATCCCATCTCTTCAGGAAAACGCCGAGTGCTCACTGAAAGAAGAGCTGCGTACCGTGGTGGTGTCAGAGCAGATCCGTCAGATTTACGGGCAGAGATTTTATGTACAGGCAACGGCAGATGACCTGATCCTGGTGATCCTGACGCAGGAAACGGATGAAGCAGAGGAACTGCGGGAAATGTGTTTCCGCACAGAGCAGCTGTATGATGCGCTGCATTTGACAACTCCCCTGATACTGAGCGATCCTTTTGAAAAAATGGAGCAGCTGTCAGATATTTATTGGAAGGCCCGCAATGTGGCGGCCTATGCGGATCCGACACAGAAGATCTGCTATTTGGGGAACGGCAGTGCGCAGCGCGGTACCACGGTCAATGCAACCAATGCAGCGCGGCTTCGGGAGTATCTGCTTTCCGGATGTACGGAAGAGGCGGTTTCGCTTCTGAGTGAACTGTTCTCGGTGGATAATCTGGACCCGGAAAACTTCAAGCAGGATTTTTACACGGCAGGCGGCATTCTGCTGAACACGGCAGAAAGGGTACGCTGTCCGGATATCGCCTATCTGTGCAGTTATGACTCTAAACTGACTGCCTGCCAGATGCTGAGCCGGTTGCAGGACTGCTGTGTGGAGATCTGCAATCATGTGCAATTCTTGAAACATAGCCACAATGATGCGCTTCAAAAGAATATTCTGGACTGGCTGGCACAGAATTTCCAGAATCCGGAGATCAATGCGGCGATGACGGCAGAGCAGTTCAAGATCTCGAAAAAGTATCTTTCGCAATTCCTGAAGGAGCAAACCGGAAAGAGCTACACAGAGTATGTGGAAGAATTGCGTCTGGATCATGCAATGCAGCTGCTGAGAACGACAGATCTGAATATTACGGATATTGCAGAACAGTGCGGCTTCTCCACGGCGAATACATTCTATAAGGCATTCCGGCGGAAGTATCAGCTCTCGCCTTCTGCAGTTCGCAAGGGAGACAACTGATTTCAGCGCAGAAAAAACGAACGATGTCATCCGATCCGGACGGACATCGTTCGTTTCTTTTTACAGGTGGATTCAGGAATGGATGCTTATGGTCACGGTGCAGGGAGCATCCAATGCAAAGGTCAGCTCAAGCAGCCCATCGTGGCGTGTGGTCACGGTGCAGGGCACAGAGGCTGTAACAGCTTTTGGACCCGGCTGCAGAACAGCCAGAACAGTGCTGCGGCCCGCTGCAGTAAAATCCAGTGTGGCATTTAAGGCGCTGTTGTCCGATGCCCAATCCGTATGCCGGACAAAGGCATCAAAACCGGTCGTGAGGGTGCCGGGGCGGTAGTAAGCAGAAAACCACTGTACAATGGGAGAAGAAAGCCCGCTGAACTGATGCCAGCCGGCACCACGGCGGCTTTCGATCATAAAGTGTTCAAAACAACAGTAGCTTTCGGCACACTCGTTCTGCCACAGGGTAAGAGCGGTGTCAGCAATGCGGTAAGCAAAATCGGCAAGGCCCGCATCCAGTGCAGATTTGAAGAACATCCACTGATAAGGCATCCATACAGCGCCGTTCCAGTAGCCGTCACGCCGATAGTACGGCGCACTCTGATCCACGGTAGAAAGGCCGCAGGCACACCACAGGTGTTCCGGGCTCTGCAGCTTCTGCCACAGAAGTTCCTTCTGCGGTTCTGTACAGGCACCTGCAAACAGCGGCGAAGCGCCATCCATGCCCATATCGTAGTTCAAACCCTGCTCGGTGCGCAGAATATCTGCAGCATCACCGGAAGGATCGTGCAGGAGGTACCCGAAGTAACCGCTTTCCTCGTCCCATGCAGTCTGCAGGGAGCGCCCCAAGCGAAGCGCATCGGCATCAAAAGCATCTGCGTCGGTTGTCTCGCCCAGCAGGCGGGCGGTGTAAGCCAGGATCTTGGCACAGCGTATCGCATGGGCAGTTGTGACCACGGGCGCGCAGCTGGCCTGCAAACGGCGGCGATGGACCTCCTGCTGTGGGGGATAATCGTCCCATCCACCGGAATTATAGAAATAATCCCAGGGACGCAGCAGGCCGCTGTGCAGGTTGGCGGTAGTGGAGCCGCCTTCCTGCCCGGTGAAGAAGCGATAGTACAGCTTCAGGCGTGGATAGCAGTAGGCTGCAAGTTCTCTGCTGCTGGTGTGATTCAACAGCTCAGCGTACAGATAAAACTGCGTGGGCACCATGGAGCCATGGTGTAAGAAAGCAGCATCCACAGAATCCGGGGGCATCAGGTAGGTGTTCAGGCAGTCAAAGGCATTGCGCAGGCTGGTCTGAGCCAGACCCATTCCAATGAATCCGGAATCCCATGTGTAGACACAGTCCCACCAGCGTCCGGGAGTGTAGTGACGGATATACTGTCCCCGCGTGTACACCGGATACACAACGTTGGTGCAGAGAACTGCATTCATCAACTGTTGGCCCAAGGCAAGCGATTCGGCAGCCGGTAAAGCGGGCGGTGCTGCAAGGGAGGCAGAAGCCTGCTGCCATACATGCTCCCAATCGCTGCGCTGCGTCAGCAGCTCATGGCAGCGCAGCGCGGCGGCAGAAGCATCCGGAGCAGCACAGACCGCTCCATAGATCACTTTTGTCTGTCCTGCCTCCAAGGGGATCGGCCCCATAAAGAGATTGACGTAATGCCCTTTTCCGTTGCCGCGCAGCGTGGCGTTTACATGGTCGTGTACGGTGTCACGCAGAAAGATATCCAGTTCATCGTTTTCGATCGTGCGAATATGGGTGGTGATATCATCCCACAGGATCCCGTAGCACTCCTGAATGTGGGGATACTGCAGGGTCAGATAGTTCTCATCTGCGGCGGGTTCGGCCTGAGGCCGGGAGCCATCTCCGCGCAGGGTAACGGTAAAGTCACCTGCGTCCGCTTGCTCGCACAGAGCGAGACAATCCAGCTTCGCCCCTCCAACACCGGCAGCGGTCAGGGTCAGAGTGAATTTCCCGGCGGGAATGGAAGCATTCAGCGGCAGGATGGCAATAGAAGGCTTCTGACAGGGCGGCAGCAGTAACGTATCCTGACCATTGACATCGTACTCGGAACTTTCATCTGCCGGATTCCAATACCGTACACAGAGACAGGGGGCACGCAGGGGCGCGGTAAGGGAAAGCGTAAAGGTAACGGTGTCCCCTTTTCCGTTGGGCACGACCTGCCTAAAAGGTCCTTTGCCTTCGGAACAGCCGAACCCCATGCCAATGCCGTATCCCTGACCAAAGCCGGGAACGGCTTCTTCGCCCCGGCGCAGACCATCCCAGGTCAGACATTCGTTGGGACGGTGGATGGAAAAATCCAGGGTGTCATAATCCTTTGCCCAGACAAAGGCGGCGTTTTCCGGCAGGGACACCTCACAGCCCGGCAGGGAGAAACCGCGGTAGGACGGAACGGGGTCCCAGGCCGAAGCCATAGCATGGAGCACCAGATTCTGCGGAGCATCTGTATTGTTGTGGAGTTCAGCACGGATCAGCCGGGCATCCTCCCCCAGGGGGGCAAAAGAGATATCTGCATACAGCTGATCCTTCCACAGGAGCTCGTGGCGGAGCGTGTAGCAGCTCAGGTCCGGAGCCGCAGCCCAGGGGTGAAAGCCGCTTTCAAACCGAACATTGGGCACATCGACCCGGCGGCGATACATTCCCGGAAAAACGGACAGGTCAAACCGAACGCCGTCGTTGGCCGCAGGAACATGGGAAATGCCGCTGTATCGTTTGGTGTAGGGGCCCCACGCAGGCAAGGAAAGGTCATGTGATTGCATGGTGTGATATCCTCCCATCAGCCCTTGACTGCGCCAATGGTGACACCGGCAACAAAGTACTTCTGCAGGAACGGATACAGGCACATGATCGGCAGGGTGGAAACCACCATGGTGGCATATTTCAGACCGTCGCCGATGACCTCGACATCACCGGTGGAACCGGCCATGTTGCCGATGTCGCTCTGGATCAGGACCTCACGCAGGATCATCTGCAAAGGATACAGAGAACGATCCCGAATGTACAGCAATGCCGGGAACCAGCTGTTCCACTGCGCAACGCCATAGAACAGCGCCATAACTGCGAACACTGCACCGGAGAGCGGAAGAACAATGCGGAAGAAGGTCGTGATATCGTTGCAGCCGTCCAAGGCTGCGGCCTCGATCAGCTCATTCGGGATGGTGTTTTCAAAGAACGTGCGCATGATGATCATGTTATAGGTACTGATGGCGGAAGGCAGCACCAGCGCCCAGATCTTATTCAGCATACCCAGCTTCTGAATGATCAGATAAGTGGGGATCATGCCGCCGTTGAAAAACATGGTAAAGATGAAAAGGCTGATAAAGACATTGCGCCCGAACAGATCCTTGCGGGACAGGGGGTAGGCGGCGCAGGCGGTAAGGGTCACGCTGATCAGGGTGCCCAGCACGGTATACAGGATCGTGTTCAGATAACCCGTCCAGATGCTGGCATCCTTCAGAACCTTCTCATACATGGAGGTCGTAAAGCCTTTGGGCCAGAAGGAAACATTGCCTGTCAGCAGCTGCATGGGATCACTGAATGAACCGCTGACGATGTGCAGAAGCGGCAGAATGATGGTTGCGCTGATCAGGATCAGCAGCAGATACACAACAATGGTATAGATTCGTTCCCCGATGCTTTCCTTCACTTTCGTGGGGTGATTCATCGCATCAATATTCTTTTTCATCACCACAGGCTCACCTCACTGATCTTTTTGCTGAACTTGTTGAACAGCACGATAATGGTAAAATTGATCACGGAATTGAACAGGCCTACAGCTGCAGAGAAGCTGTAATCGCCGCTTTCAAAGGCACGGCGGTAAACGTAAGTGGAGATCACATCGGCAGTCTCATAGGTTGCAGGGTTGTACATCAGCATGATCTTTTCATAGCCGACCGAGAAAATAGAGCCCATGCGGAGGATCAGCATGATGATGATCGTGGGCAGCAGGCCGGGCAGCGTGATATGGATCAGCTTGTCCCATTTGGAAGCACCGTCAACGGTGGCGGCCTCGTAGAGAGAGGGGTCAATGCCGGTCAGTGCCGCCATGTACACAATGGAACCGTAGCCGGCGCTTTGCCAGATGTCAGAAAGAACATAGATCGTCTTGAAGTACTTGGGTTCGGCCATAAAATGGATCGGCGTACCGCCAAAGGCAGTGATCAGCTGGTTGATCAGGCCGCTGGAAGGAGAAAGCAGGGCGCTCAGAATACTGACAACGACCACGGCGGAGATGAAATGGGGCAGGTACACTACGGTCTGTACGCTGCGTTTGAAGAATTTACCGCGGACTTCGTTGATGAGCAGAGCCAGAATGATGGGAATGGGAAAGCCCACAATAATGGAATACAGGCTGATGCCAAGTGTGTTTTTGATCAGACGGCCAAAATACTCGGATTTAAAGAACTGGATGAAATATTTGAAGCCGACCCACTTGCTGCCCGTGATGCCCAGTACGGGAGAGAAATCACGGAAGGCGATCTGCGCGCCGTACATGGGCGCGTACATGAACACGATATACCAGATCAGGGCGGGCAGCAGCATCAAAAGCAGATAACGGCTGCGCCAGAACTTTTTGTAGGCATGATCAAGGCGGTTCGCTGTTGGCAGTGTGATCGGTTTTGCTGCGGTGGCTGTTTTCATGGTGGTATTCTCCTGTTTTCGTTCTGAAGAACCCAGGAAAAAATAGGCCGGGAACAGGGTGTTCCTGCCCCGGCCGTTATTTTACTGGATCAAAAAATAGGTACCTGCTGGGGCATCAGCCATTCAGCGTCTTCTGGTAGATATCGACGACTTCTGCAATGCCCATGCCATTGACCTTTTCAACGTAGGTGTCCCAGTTGGACAGCGGCTCACGGCCGGAAACAAACTTGATGATCATCTCGTCAACGTAAGTATCCACGTCTGCCATCACTGCGCGGCGGACGGCATCGTCCTCAGAGGAGAAGGAGGTGGAGCCGGGAATGACGTACTTCTTGGATTCTTCCAGGAAGGGAATGATGCAGTCCTGCTTTGCGCGGTTGACAGACTCATCATCCAGCTGTGTGACCTCATCCTGGCTCAGAATGAACGGGCCGGAGCTCTGTGCAAAGGTGAAGGTGCCGATCGCATTCTTGGGAGACAGGCCGTCAGGGTTCTTCATTACATAATCGGTGAAGATCGGCTTGCCGTCCTGCATGGTGTAGTGAGTGCCCTCAATACCCATGTTGATCAGCAGGGTGCCCTCTTCGCTGTACATGTAATCCAGCAGAGCGACCACGCGGTCAACGTTCTTGCAGCTTGCGGTGATGGCGGCGGCTGCAATGGCACGCGGCTCCTGATCAATATAGGAGTGGATCTGTGCATCGCCCTTGGGGGGTACGGTGGCCTCAACATGGAAGCCGGGGAAGGAGGCAGGCATGGTGGCGTTCTGTGCAGCCAGCATACCGCCCAGCGGGCCGTAGAAGGAAGCCACCGCGTTCTGGGCCAGCTTCGGCACGAAGGAAGCGTAGTCCATGGTGATGATCTCAGGGTCGATATAGCCCTTCTCGTACATATCGTGCATCCAGGTCACGGCCTTTTTGTACTTGGGGTCGATGGGGCCGTAGTGGACCTTGCCGCCATCGTCCGGGTCGGTGTAGAAGTCATCCAGGCAGCCGAATGCGGTGCAGAAGTTCCGCAGGCCGGTCATATCGTAGGAGCTGAAGGGGATCTCATCGTTGGTGCCGTTGCCGTTCAGGTCGGTGGTCTTGACCAGATGCCAGTAGTTCTCCCAGTCCTCCAGGGTCACGGGGCTCTCAATGCCCAGCTTTTCCAGCCAGTCGGTGCGGACGATGTAGGGCATATTGCCGGAGACCTTCTCATCCAGCATGGGCATATAATAAATATTGCCGTCGCTGTAAGTCAGTGCTTTTTCGACACCGTCCCGCTTGTCGATCTCCTTCTTCAGGTTGGGCATGTTGTTCTCGATGTAGTCGTTCAGGGACAGGATCACGCCGGACTCGCCGTATTTCAGCACCTCGGTGGTGGGCATATCCATAATGATATCCGGCAGCTGAGCATCCATCATCACAAGGTTCAGGCGCTCGTTGTAGTTGTCCTGCGGGGGATTATCAAATTCAAAATCCATATTGAATTTTTCGCCCAGGACCTTCCAGACATCCATCTGCTCGGCAGCAACCTCATTCGCGGCCTTGGATTTCAGGATGCGAACAGTGATACGCTCGTTGGAAGCAGCTGCTCCGGAACCGGCAGCAGAAGAAGTAGTAGAGGAAGAGCTGCCACAGCCCTCCAGAACACCCAATGCCAGAGAAGCGACCATAGCGCTGCATACGGCGCGTCTGCTGATTTTTCTTTCTTTCATAAAATCTTTTCCTCCTTGATGTATGGAATGGGACGGGGGAGATCCCCGTGCTTCCATAACCTCCGTTCAGCTCGTACGCTGCCGACCAGTGGTTTTTCCTTACTCAGAAGCATATCATGTTCTTTTTGGAATTGCAACATTTTTTGATACAAAACGCACAAAAGATTTTCTCATTTTTGAGCATGATTGTTGCACAATATCCACAAAGATGCGTTTTTTCTTCCTTTTGTCATGGTGCGGGATGAAATGTCATGCTCCTTCACCTTGACGATTCCGGCACAAAAAGATATGCTGGAAACAAAATTGGAATCGGAATCCATTCAAAAGAAAGGAAGAGAGAAACTATGAGTAAGCAGATCACAGCCATCATCGTGGGCGCGGGCCACCGGGCGATCCTGTACAGCCTGTATGCGCTGGAACACCCGGACGAGCTGAAGATCGTGGGCGTGGCAGATCCGGATCCGATCCGGCGGAAAAAGGTTGCGGAGATGCATGGCTTCGGGGAGGAAATGTGCTTCAGGAACGCTGAGGAGCTGGCAGAAAGGCCCAAGCTGGCAGATGCGGTGATCAATGGAACCATGGACCGCCAGCATGTGCCCACTGCGGTTCCGCTCCTGCGTGCAGGATATGATATGCTGCTGGAAAAGCCCTTCGCGATCAGCGAGGAGGAAGTGAACTATTTATATAAGGTGGTAAAAGAGACCGGGCGGAAGGTGATGATCTGCCACGTTCTGCGGTATGCGCCCTTCTATGTCGCAATCAAGCAGAGACTGCTGAGCGGGGAGATCGGTGACATTATCAACATTCAGGCCACAGAACATGTCAGCTACCATCATCTGGCCGTCTCCTTTGTGCGCGGCAAATGGGGCAACGAGGAAAAATGCGGGGCTCCGATGCTGCTGGCAAAGTGCTGCCATGACATGGATCTCATTATGTGGCTGAAGAGCGGCGTTTCGCCCAAACAGATCGCAAGCTTTGGAAGTGACTTCCAGTTTGATCCTGCCAAAAAGCCCGCAGGGGCGGGCAAGCGCTGCCTGGTGGATTGTCAGTGTGAGGAGACTTGTCTGTACTCCGCCAAAAAGCATTATCTGGATCACCCGGATCGGTGGGCATTCTATGTATGGGACTGCCTGGAGAATATTGAAGAGCCGACGCTGGAGGACAAGCGTAAGTCGCTGATGACAGACAATATCCATGGACGCTGTGTGTGGGATTGTGAACATACGGTGGTGGATCATCAATCGGTGCTGATGAATTTTGCGGATGGTGCAACTGCGACCCTGAACATGATCGGCGGCACAGCGAAGCCGGAGCGCAATATCCACATCATTGGTACGAAGGGTGAGATCAAGGGCGTGTTTGACGATTCTGTTTTCACTGTGCGCACCATAGATACCGCCAGCGAGAAGGGCTGGAACGAGGAAGTGGTAGACCTGAAGATCGGTGGAGATAAGAGCGGCATGACAGGCTCTCATGGCGGCGGCGACCTGCGGCTGGTGGAGGACTTTGTTCATGTGCTTCAGGGTGAGGAGCCTTCCATCTCCTGCACAACGATCAAAGATTCGATCAATGGGCATCTGGGGGTTTTCTGCGCAGAGCGTGCTCGCAAGGAGAGCACCGTCATAACGATGCCAGACATCAGATAATGCAGTGCTGACATAGAAAACGTCCCCGTGCAGTTTTGATATCCTGCACGGGAACGTTTTGTTATTTTCTTATTTTTTTATTTCCTCATTCACCCATTCCCGTACGCGGTCAGGCCGATTGGTGACGATGCAGTCAGGGCCAAGGGGCAGCAGGGAACGGACAGCGTCCTGGGTGTCCACGGTCCAGAACGCGGCCTGGATACCCATGGCGTGGAGCTGGTTCACGAGATCGGGGTTGGAGTAGGCGGTGTGGTACTCGCAGCTGACGATGTCCACGGGGAAATCCAGCGTTTTGATATAGGCAGCCACATCCGCCTGCTCCTCCAGATGACCGATGACCTGCTCCACGGTCTCGCCGGGGAAGTTGGCACGGAGCATATCGACCTTGTCGGCCACAGTGCGGTAGATGAGATTGTTCCGCAGGTCGATGCAGTTTTCCTCGCTGAAGGGCTCGTCCATGCTGTTCACAAGGCCCAGATCCTTCCATATCACCGGCGGGGGAAGCACCATGCTGAGGAAAGCGCCGTAGGTCAGCGCACCTACCTTCAGCTCGGGCATCAGCTGCTTTGCCTGCCGCAGCTGGGAGTGGTGGAAGGAGATGAGGGTCAGCCGATCAGTGAGCCCGGCGGCGCGGACCGCATCCAGCACCCGGGGCACAAAGTCGGGGTCGTCCTGCAGTGGGCTTTTCAGTTCCAGCTGCACCTGCGTGCCCTCCATGTCGGCGCAGAGCTCCAGCGCTTCCTGCAGCGTGGCGATCCTCTCGTTGGCGTAGATGGCATCTTTCCAGCTGCCAAAATCCAGGGTCTTCAGCTCGCCCATGGTCAGGTCGTAGATCTGGCCGGAGATGTCGGTGTGCATGTCCACCATATAGTCGTGGTGGATGACCAGCTCGTTGTCGTAGGTCTTCTGTACATCCATTTCCACGCCGTCTGCGCCGATCTCCATCGCCTTGCGGAAGGCGACCAGCGTGTTCTCAGGGGCCAGATAGGATGCACCGCGGTGCGCAATGATTTGGGGTGTCGTCATCTTGTGCTATGATTCCTTTCCTTACAGTTGGCTCAGGCCAGATCTTCGCCGTCGGAGGCAATGACCTTTTTATACCAGTAGAAGCTGTCCTTCCGACTGCGGGCCAGCGTGCCCTTGCCCTCGTTGTCCTTGTCCACATAGATGAAGCCGTACCGCTTCTTCATCTCGCCGGTGGAAGCACTGACCAGGTCGATGGGCCCCCAGGTGGTGTAGCCCAGCAGGGGCAGACCGTCCTCGTTGATGGCCTTTTCCATCTGCTCGATGTGGGCCCGCAGGTAGTCGATGCGGTAGGTGTCGTGGATGGAACCATCTGCTTCCACCTTGTCCACCGCACCCAGACCGTTCTCCACGATGAAGAGCGGTTTCTGGTAGCGGTCATACAGGCTGTTCATGGTGATGCGCAGGCCCACCGGGTCGATGGCCCAGCCCCAATCGCTGGCCTTGAGGTAGGGGTTCTTGACGGCATCCATGATGGCATTGCCGCTGGCCTTGTTCATCAGTTCGGGGTCCACAGTGGTGCAGCGGCTGGAATAGTAGCTGAAGGAGATGAAGTCCACGGTGCCCTCTTTCAGCAGCTGCTCGTCGCCCGGCTCCATCTGCAGGGCGATGCCTGCACGTTCCATCCGTTTTTTGGCCCAGACAGGGTATTCGCCGCGGGACTGGACATCAATGAAGAAGTAGTTGTCGCGGTCAGCCTCGGCAGCAGCCTGCACATCGGCAGGTGCGCAGGTGCGGGGGTAGAACTGACCGGCGGCCAGCATACAGCCCACCATGGCATCGGGCATGATGGCATGGGCCAGCTTGACGGCCTTCGCGCTGGCCACCAGCTCGTGGTGAGCGGCCTGATACTTGACCTGCTGCACGTTCTCGCCGGGTGCAAAGAGCAGACCGGCTCCCATAAAGGGCATGTGGAGCAGCATGTTGATCTCGTTGAAGGTCAGCCAGTACTTGACCTTGCCCCGGAAGCGCTGGAACAGCACCTCACAGTAGTGGGCGTAGGCATCCACCATCCGGCGGTCTTTCCAGCCGCCGTACTTTTTGATCAGGGCAATGGGGGTATCAAAGTGGCACAGGGTCACCAGCGGCTCAATGCCGTACTTGTGGCACTCATCAAAGAGCTCCTCATAGAAGCGCAGGCCCTCTTCGTTGGGCTGTGCGTCATCGCCGTTGGGCAGGATGCGGGTCCAGGCAATGGACAGGCGGTAGCAGCGGAAGCCCATCTCGGCAAAGAGCTTGATGTCCTCCTTGAAGTGGTGGTACATGTCAATGGCTTCGTGGGAGGGGTAGAAGTGCTCGGCATCGCAGTCCAGCATCTTCAGCTGGCCCAGCGCCACGGGGAAGCGGTCGGGGCCAAAGGGCACCACGTCCACGCTGGACAGGCCGCGCCCGCCCTCGTTGTAAGCGCCCTCGCACTGGTTGGCGGCTACTGCGCCACCCCATAGAAAGTTGTCGGGCAAAGCCATTTGGATTCCTCCTTTTACTCTAAAAGCAGTTTCATGAAATGTTCGTACTCCTGTTTGGCGATGATGCGCTTGACCCGTACCCGGTCGCTGATCAGCGAGCTGGTCAGCTGGTAAAACTTTTGGGCCTGGGCTGAAGCGGAATCGTAAATGGCCGCTAAGATCACCAGCTGTACCGTATTGGCGGACCAGCGGATGGGTTTGTCCAGGATGGCCACACAGACCACATTCTCTTTTACGAAGCACTCCTCCGGGTGTGGGATAGCTTACTTGTTGCCAAAATCGGGTACCCCCATCTGCTCCCGGGCCAGTACCGAAGCGCAGAACTCTTCCTCCGGCACGGGGTAGACCTGCGCCATCTGGTGACAGATCTGGCGCAGCGCTTCCTCCCGGGTCCTGGCCTGGATATGGGGGAAGAACAGTTCCTGCCGGTAATACCGACGGAGAAAGTCCACGCTGCCTTGTTCCAGCTTTCGGCGCACTTGGAGGATATCGCTCTCATCCAAAAAGTTGCTGATCTCGTAAATAGGGATCTTGGCCGCGGTGTGCAGCGGCACCGTCGTGAATACATAGTCGGTGTCGTGCAGGTCGTACTGTTCAAATTCATACATACTGCATACATCCAACCGGTTGATATAGACCTCAAATTCATTGCGGAACCGAAAGGCCAGAAACCGGCTGCTGGATTTGCCTGTCATGCAGACCAGCAGGATGTTTTTCTTTTCGATGTTTTCCTTGAGGGATTCCAGCGCCATTTCCAGAATGATAGCAAAGTAGCCGGTCTCATCTTCAGGAATTTTGCGCTGATAAAACTGCTCCAACTCCACCATCGCCCGCTGGGCTATGGCAAAAGCAAAGGGATAGTTTTGCTTGACTTCATCCAAAATGGGGTTTGGCATCGGGATGCCGTACATCATGCGGATATGAAAGGTGGCCAGGTGGTTGTACAGCGCAATGCGGACATTCAGATTCTCTCTGAAGTTCAGGTTGTATACCCGCTGAATGCAGTCCAGCAGCAAAGCACTGAGCTCATTGACCGCTTTCATCACCACGGGGTTGGCCTGCAATTTGGATTCGTCCCCCAAAATGCGCCGCCC
>OOCZ01000070.1_pt1 | contig 94558 bp, 75 predicted proteins | sample 1671631 | NCBI WGS metagenome assembly OOCZ01 (sample SAMN06348176, study PRJEB24527) | human gut metagenome | reverse complement strand
GCGAGAACCAACCTCTTGGAGTTGCGTAAGCAACTCCGAAGGAATCCTCTGATTTTCAATCAGGGGAGGACGTCAATTCAAGTCCGTTGACGCCTTTTGTACCCGCATTGGCGAATACATTTCTCTTGCTCGGCGCAAACGAGGTCTCACGCAGATGGACATGGCTGAGAAGGCGTGTACGTCAATTGCGACCTATCAGCGTATAGAAAAAGGCGACGGAACGGTGGCGTTTGCCACAGTGTGTCGAGTTCTTATGATTCTTGATCGGCTTGAGTCGTTTGATAGCGTGTTGTCTCCGCTGGAAGACCGGGTGGCGCAGCCATGATGGAGGCCCGGGTGCCCAAACGCGTACGCCGCAAGCCCGAAGAGTTCGAAGGATTCTGAAATGCAACAGCGGATTTCGGTCTTGATAGGTGCCGACAACAAGTGTGTTGGCACGCTTGTCTTTGACGACACTCGACCGGACGCCTCTCAGTTTTGCTACGCTGACTCGTGGTGCTCTGACGCGACTGCTTTTGCCGTGTCGCCCGAGCTTGCTTTGACAGTTCAGTGGCAATACTTCAGTAGTCTCTCTCGAAAGAGTCCGTTTCCGTTTGCCTTTGCCGATACGGAGCCTGAGAGTTGGGGCTGCCGCTTGTTGAAGGCCGTCTTTTCGAAAGCGGGTCACGAGCGCAGTCTCTCGGCCGTCGATTTTCTTTTAGCAGCCGATGACGGTAGCCGTGTGGGTGCTTTGCGCTTTGTGCCGGAAGGTGTGCAGCTCGCTGATACCGAAGCAGGCAAAGACCTGACGCTTCCCCTGAAGGATTTGGGACAGACAGGTCGCGCGAGCCGCTAAGCGTTTCGAAACAGGCGAGGCGACGGACGACGATCTGGATTTGCTTAACGGCATCGGAACAAGTCTGGGCGGTGCACGCCCCAAATGTACTGTTCTCAAAGAAAACGGACGTTTTGCCATCGGAAAGTTTGCGAGCGTCAATGACGAAAGAAGCGTCGTCAAAGGCGAGATTCTTGGACTCGAACTTGCGCGTGCTGCAGGACTCAATGCCGCCACCGGCAAAGTTGTGACGATCGATGACGTCAACGTGGCGGTTATCGACCGCTTTGATCGTACGTCAGCAGGTCGCCGCATTCCGTATTGGTCAATGGCCACGTTTCTGCAGAGCACGGAAGACGGTTACCCACCGCCGTGCTACACGGAACTGAACGAACGTCTGTATCTTCAGGCAGACAGTCCGGACAAAACGACTGCTAAAGAAATCGTCGGTCGACTGCTTCTGAACTATCTGATCAACAACACTGACGACCACGGGCGCAATACGGGACTGTTGATGCGCAACAACGGAGTTTGGGTGCTGTCGCCGGCTTTCGAATCAATCCTGTGCCTTTGAGTCGTCCCGAAGCGCCGTACGTCTGTTTGCCAGAGTGAGTCGCAAAAATCTCCGTACAGGAATCAGATTCTCTGTGCTATCTAACCAGATCAAGACGCGAGTCCTCCACTTAGAAAGCCCTCGGTAACTAGCAACCTAGTCTTTAGGAATGAGCGCGGAATTTACCCGTTCGGATGCAAAAGGCGGCAGAGCTCGCAGCTCGCCTTGAGAATTGAAGGAAGCGAGCCGCGATGCTGGTCCGTTAGTCAGACTCTTCTTCGGATAGCCATATGCTGGCAGCTTGCGGGTCTGAAGCGGCATAGCAACCATAACTTACCGGATAAATCCAGTCGTTTTTCTGCATGGTACCCAATTTGCCTTGGATTGAAGAGGCGCTGATGGTGCGATCGAGACCGGCAGACTTAGTGAGCTGTGCCCGAAATGCCGAAGAAAAAAGGTTGGTACATCCGCCCAATCCAGCTTTGGCAATCTCTGTAAAAAGAAGTCTGGTGATCAGATCGCAGTTGCGAATAGGATCCAAAAATTCATTGGCGTCTATTCGGGCCTGATTTGTGCACAAAGAAACAAATGTCTGATTGATTTCGACTCCCGGATAGCTCTGAATATGTGTCAGAAGCTGACGGAAGGCTTTCGGGCGGCATCCCAGAATTGAAAAACCCTCACGTAACGCTTCTCTTGAAGGAACTTTTGACTTGTCCTTCATTTGGTCTACTTGCCACTGCAGATATTCGTCACCTAACAGAGGAAAATCTTGACGATCGGTTCCATAGAAAGGTTGGGACGATCTAGCGGCCATTGCAGTCAAAATTGAACGATGCGAACCAGTACCGACGATTAGCAGATACGTGTCTTTTGGGTTGTTCGGGCGCAGGTTGACGGCGTCACGGGCGGCTTTCAAAGCTGTGAGCAAATTGAGTCCAGCTTCGTTTTTTAATGCTTCCTGAATTTCGTCGATGATGAGCACAATATTTACATCGTACTTGGCAACAATCTCCGAAAAGACGTTTGCAAGTGACACGCCTGAGGGAATGCCGACTTGTTTTGGTTCAAAGCTTAAGGACACTCCGGGAAATGTCACCTTGAAAGATGACAGTCGTGGAGATTCCGCTAAAAATTCTCTTATTTTGGAAAGAACCGCTTCTGCCGGAGAGATGCTTCCGCGGTTTTCCCAAAGGTCAATGTAGATGACCAACGCGTTTTCCTTTTCGAGCTGTGGTATCAGGTCTCTGCGGATAAATGTGGTTTTGCCAATACGGCGAACGCCGGTGAGAAAAAGACCGTCCCGTGACGTGAGTTGCAACGCATCAGGGTGCAGCAAACGGTTGCTCAATGCAAGCGCTAGATCAGGACGTTGGAAAATAGGTGCGGACATACGGTTACTCAGAACAGTTACGCCAACTTATTGAAATCAACATAATTATATCAAATGCTATAACCTTACGTAACCTGCCTGTTGATTCTGCTAGTACGAGAAGCTACTGCATGCGAATTTGCACCATTCGCGCAATGGAGAAAAGTCGCCTCCTGTTCGTGAATACGACAACAAACTGCGGCTTTACAAGACGGCATCGTCATAAACGATGGAAATACCTCACCCAAGCGTGCAAACCCACACAGCCGACAGCAATCACCGAGAGTCCGACCACAGCCGCCCCCGCAAAAGGCATTAGTACCAAGGCTGAGCCCATAATCAAAGCCCCTAAAAAGCCAATTGCCGAGGTAAAGCTCACTGCCGGTCGCGAGGTCTCAAACGTATGGTGCGCAATGGCTCGCAGACTTAAAGCGTCAATGACGGTGGCGACGGCTAAAAGCAAGATGAGTCCGAACGTGTATTTGAAAACTTCCAGTCGCAAGCAAGCGAGACGCAGGAGTCCTTGGATAGCCGCAAGGCGATTTAATGCCGTCTGCCAGAGCCCGTTGCGAACAGCGGCGTCAAGTTCTGAGAGAGATTCATAGGCCGCCGGCAGGGAGACAATCTCCCGGTAGATTGAGTTTCGCAGTTCATCGAAACTGCCGTCAATCAACCTGAGTTTAGGGGCAATATGCGCCCGGCAGGATGCTTCGCACGTTGTACTTTCGTGCTCAAAAACGGCATGAACGGTTGAGCCCGAGGCAAAGCAAAAGACGGCAAGCCACAGGGCTATGATCAGAAACAGGCCGCCGGAGGCGAGGGATCGCAAAGGCTTTGTGGTCATGGAAATTCCTTTCAAAGGACGACAGGTTTTAGCCGGAGACCAAGTCTTCGTCGGCAATCAGAATCGGCGTGCGGCCCTTCACCAGACGGCCGCCTGCAAGAGACGCGAAAAACTCGCAGTTGGGGAGTTTGCCGAGCACGTCGCAGGGGATGATTTCTTCGCGCGAAGCCGTGATCTGACGAGAGGCGCCTGCGGTGAAGTGTCCGGGGTGCGCCGTATCCGAAGCGCTTGTGAGCGTGGCGGCGGTGTTGGCGATGTAGGTGCGACCGAACGTTTCGGCCACGAACTCCTGCGTGAGGCGATCCTTGGTGCGCAGACTCACGAGGCTGTTGAAGTTGCCGAGCGCCATTCGCGCTTCGTCGGTGGAACCCAAGCGGGCGGCAAGGTCGGCCACCGTCTGCATGGCACAGGTAGTGCGCAGGCCGGATTCTGCGCCCTTGTTGAGTATCTCGATGAGGGAGCGGTTGATGACGTTGGAGCATTCATCGACAAAGAGACTCACCGTGGTGCGGGCAATCGAGGTGTCGTTGTAACGTTCGCCCGCACAGGAGGCGAGGTCGGCAAGAAGAAGGGAGCCGATGGCGCCCGCGACCGTCGGATCGGGAAGCGAATTGAGGCACACGTAGAGAATCTTTCGCTGGGCGATGATCTCCGACAAGCTCATTGCTTCTGCGTCGTTGTCTGCGGGCGAAAGCGTTTGTCGCAGAGCTCCCGATGTGAGCATTGCCAGAACGGGCATGAGGCTCGCCGTGATTTTGGAAAAATGCACCGGGTCGTGAGCGTAGGTAGCGGCACCTTTGAGCGTGGCCTCCGAGAGCGCCTCTCTGTCTCGAGCTTTATCCAAGAGCAGAAGCACGCCTTCGCGGCCCTTTTTACCCTTGAGCTTGACTTCGGAGACGAGCGTATCAAACAGATCCGGCTCGCAGTCGAGTTCCACCGCTTCCAAAAGCAGATCTTCGAAGTCGCCCGTGAGCACCGATTCGATGCCGGCAATCGAGGGCGTGCGGCCGACGTGAACGAGGAGATTTACGACGACATTCACCGCAGACCATGCAAAGGACGTAAAGGGGCCGGAGTCGGCCATCACGGCGGTGAGGCGGCTGGCGATTTCACTCGGTCTCTCAAAGTGCGTGAGCGGATTGATGCGGATTCCACCGGGGTCGTTCGGATGAAAGAAAAGGGGATCGCTGCGGTTGGCAAGCTTTGCAGCAGCTGTTACGGCGTTTTTGAGTCGGGAGCTCATCTTGGGGTCGATCACGATCACCGCTTCGCCGCGCAGAATCGCCTGTGTGACGAGACTCGTCAGAAGCACGCCTTTGCCCGCCTGGGTCGTTCCCACAATGAGCGTGCCGCCTTCCAATGTCTTTTCCGAGACCCAGATGTCCTTCTTTCTGCTCTCCAAACCGTCAATGGCAGCGAGCCCAACCGTACGGGGATCCTTAGGGGCAGTGCCGGTCAGAGTCCGACAGATATTGCGGTGCGGAATCAGCTGCTCGACGTCAATTTTGGAGAGCTCATAGAGCTTTTGTGCGTGCTCGGGGCCCCAGTCAAAACCGCGGCCGAACCACACGGGCGCAAAGGTTTCGGTGTCGCCCTTGCGGGCCATGTCGCGGCGTGCGCGAAGAAGACGACGGGCAAAGACGCGGCACGAAATGAGTTCCAAAGCACTGCCCGCAAGCGCTGCTCGATCCTTGAGAACGGCCATGCCGGATTTCAGACGGATGCCCGCCATGAAGGCAGAGACGAGTCCGACAAGGGTGGCGGCAAGAGTCGGAGCCAATCCGGCGGCGGCAAAGACGCCGGCGACGGACGCGGTCACGCTCCAGGCAAGAGCGGGCTTGAATTCGGTTGCGGGGCGCCAGGTGTCGGCGCGCACAGAATCGGTACCGGCCGTAAAGACGGAACGTCGACGGCGGGAAAAGATTGTCAAAAGTGTCATAAATGAAACAAGAAGATCAGGAATCGGGTCGGGCGACAACGCGCTTCATGCGCTTGCTACGGGCGGCGGCAAGCTTCCGCTTCTGGATATCAAGCACGATTTCAAGACCGGTGGAGACGTCGGCTTCGCCTTTGCGGCGAAGTTCATGCGTCAAATAGCCGTGCGCGACTTCGGCAATTGAGGCCGAGCAGAGTTTGCGAAGAAGCTTTGGCTTGACGAACTTCTGCAACTCGCGTTTTGTGCGTTCCCCCGTTTGGTTTTGGGTGAGAGCTGCGCTTTGCGCGAGCATGCGATGGCCGATCTCTTGGTCTGCTTTTCGGCTCTCTCGGATAAAGAGCCTTAAAAGTCGCGCCATGGCGTCGGTAAAGAGAAACTGTTTCAACACATCCTTGCGAGTAGCCTCTGAGAGCTTCGTGCTGTGAAACTCCGTCATGTGCTCCACCCACCAGATCGCTGCCGAAACGGATTCGAAAAAGGGAAACAGAACGCCGGTTTCGGGCAAGGGATTGCCCGGCGAATGACGGTACAGCGCGATCATGGTTTCGGTTTGTGATTCCGATTCGTTGTCGGCTGCCTCAGACACTTCTCTCGTACAGGACACGGCTAGTCCCAAGGCTTGCAGCGGCGAGATCCAGAGTGAAATCGGACCGGTGAAGAATCGCGACGGCACGAATATGCCTGCGGGAAGCGCGGGCAGCTGCGATCGGGCGGCGCTCGAACCTTGTGCCGTGCGGTTTGCGGCAGTACGTATAGCAGCTTTGTGTTCGGAGGCGTAACGCATCAAGGCGTGCGTGATGTGTTCCTTGATTTGGTCCTCTGTCTGCGGCAAGTTTTCGGCTCCGATCGACGCTGAGACGCTCGGCTCTGTTGCCATGGTCTCAATGCTCTTTTCCATGTGGGAATCGAGCCCCACGCCAAAAAATTTGCGCGAAGCGACGTTAAGACGCAGAGCTTCGTCGACTTTGCGCAAACCCTTTGCAAATACCCCCGATGCCCAGGAAGACAGTCCGAGGCCGGCAACGGCCCCATTCATGACGGGGTGACAGATCGAATCGGGCAAGGTTCGGAGGGCTTGATTCGTTACATTGCTTCGTGTGCTTCTGATTCCCAAGTCGGCGTCAACGTCGATTTCGAGTTGCAGATAGTCGTAGGCGGCGGTTGCAAGTGCTCGTTTCGATTCGGGTGAAATCAAAGCCAAAAGGCGTTTTGCCGCCTCAGGATGAATTTCCCAGAGGGTGACGAGGTGTTGTCTGCCGTCGTTTTCCCAGCAATGGGCGCGAAAGGAAGAGACAACGAGCCTTGCCTGAGTGAGAAATGCACAGAGCGACGGTTGGTCCGTGACGTTTGAGAAATGTGCGGAGACGGCTTTGAAAAGTGCAGGAATCTCGCTGCGTAGTCGTTGTGTGAAAAGCTCTGCAAAAGCGTCGGGCGGCATGAAGAGCCGCAGGGGCGGATTCGAGCTCGATTGCGTACGCATTGCGACCATGGTGCGCGTCAGTACGCCCGGGGCGGCAGTTGCCATCGACGCAAAGAAGAGGTGCCGAGCAAAGAGCACTTTATTGAACGCGGACGATGCCACTGAATTTGGCTTCGGAAACGTGAGAAGAAAGCCCGCCAGGAGCAGAAGGGCGGTTTGAAAGGCCGTTGGTTTGTCACCGGAGACGGGATCCTTTATTTGGGGTTCTTCGAAAAAGGCGGCCAGAAGCCTGCGGCATTCATCGGAAAATCGGGCGTCGCTTTTGGCAATGAGGCCCGTGAGCATCAGGGCGACCTCAAAAAGCGCCTCGGTGAGTTTGAGGTCGTGCCGGATGTTGCCGGTGAAGGTCGCCTGCAAAAACGACAGAAGTCGTTGTTGCGCCTGAGGTTTAATGTCGGGCGAAAAGGTAGCAAGCGATTCGGACAGAATCGTCGCGTATCGTTGACGCAGGCTGGCGCACAAACAGAGCCTCTCAAGAAGGCGTTCGGCGAGAGTGTCAAACTCGGTGTGGCTCAAGGGCGGGAATCGTCGGGGTAGTTGGGATAAGAAAGGGTAAGGAAAATCCCGGCACTCCCTTTTTCCCGGACAACCGTCGGCTAGGCCGAAGATGCCGGGAAAAAGAGAACGCGAAGGAAAACAAACCGCAGAAGTTTAAGGTTCAGTTGCGAGCTCTCAAAGCCATGGATGCTTGACTAATCGAGCAGACGCATCTGACGGCTTTCTTTTTCGTTGAAACGCTGGCGCTTCAACGGACGGCGACGAAACGTGCGCCGCAGCGACGTTGCCTTTTTCGGAGCTTTTTTGGAAAGCTCGGGCAACGGGCCGCAGCCGGCGTCGATGTTTTCAATTCGGTCCGTCCTGCAAAGAAGGCTTTTCCCGTAGAGGTCTCGAAACTGCTTTCGGGTGAGCTCGCAAAAGTGCGGGCCCAAGAAAGGCACCGGGCCTTTACAGTTCGGCTCAAGGTCGACGTCGGCGGCAAACCGTACCGAGAAACTTTCCTCTCCTTTCAAAGGGGCCAGTTTCGCGATTTCGTCGTCGGTCATCGCAACGGGTTCGGGCGGGGATCGTCGGGCATATCGGGTGCTTTTCCATAAGAAAAGACCCCGATGCCGTCGATCGCACACGCAAAGAACCTCAGGGGCTGACTCGACAATGCCTGCGGACAAGCATTGCGGAGAGCCTCTGCGTCTTGAGCAGGAAGGACGGAAAACGTGGTCGGAACGGATGAGAAGGGGGCGTCCTTCGGGATTCAAAGGGCGCGCGGCAAGAGCGAGCGGCGTTAACCGATTTTCGGTCGTACGTTACGACGTCTTCGGTTCGCTGCCGTCGAAGAGTGAAGCGTCTCAAGCAACGGGGCGAAGTGAAACGCCGCCATTTTCAAGAGCGTCAGACACGCGCGGTCGTTGAGTGCACTGCCGATGGCAAGCCGGACGGCTCGCGACAGAGACTGCTCGGGGCTGCAGGAACCCGCAAGCAGCTGCGTCAGTATTTCGCACAGGCGAATCACAACGCGTGTACTCAATGCCGCAGGCACGTCTTCGCTCACGAAATCTGCTTCCAAGGCAGGGTTCGTGCGCGAGGCTTGTGCAAATCGTGCGGCGCATCGGGCAAGCTCGGCAAGCGTTTCGCTTGACAGAGCGCCCTGAGCGATGCGCTCACAACGGTATAGGACGATGCGGGCTTCCACTTCGGTTTTGGGCCAATCGGCTGCCATATGCCAGAAGCGGTCGCACGTGCTGGCGTCCTGCTGGTTGCGAGAACTGTAGGCCGACTCGGGCAGCGTACCGCAACGGCAGTTGTCGGTGACAATGACCCGGGTGTTGACGTGTCTGGGAATGCTCAAACCAGTCTTCTCGATCGTGATTGACTGCCCTTCGAAGATGTCGTTGGCGCCCACCCAGACTTCCGGGGGAGCGAGCGAAAACTCGTTGATGAGCAGTACGGCTCCGGTTTTCCACGCAATGGTGGCCGGTCCGTCGATCCATGCGAAGCCTCCTTCGTGCGCGCCCCAGCGGCCGACAAGGTCGTCCTTCACGAAGCGTCGGGAACAGGTCAGGGAAATGACCGGTACATGGACGCGTGCGAGAAACTGAAGAACGGAGGTCGTTTTGCCGCAGCCCGTGGGCCCCGCGATGTAGAGCGGGATACGGGTGTCGGGCCAGGTCCACCACAGCACGAGATCCTGCAGAAAGGATTCATCGAACACGTGGCAGGGATCGACCCGAACGATTTGGGCGGGCGCAGCACAGGAAAGCTGCGAAGCCTGAAACCCCGGGATCATTGTCTCGGACGCAAGTCCGAAGTCTTGAGCCGAAATGCAAGTTGTGAATGTCATTGGCATAGTGGTTTTCGCCTTTTTGAAAATCCATCAAAGGGAGCGAGCGAAAACCCACCAAAGACAAGCTGAGAGCTCCGTTGAGGGAGACACTCGAAACTTGCATTCACGCAGGCAAACGCCCGCGTCGGGTTGGTTTGTAGTTCAGGTTTGATCGGTCCGAAGACCACGGTAAACACTGAGAAATCCGTTTGAAGGTCCGCATTTTGCCAGAATGGCGCGGAATTGCAAGAAGCGAAATCCGGCACGACTGTCGCCGGCAGAATGCTGTCGGTCTATGCGCACATGGTTTGGGTTTGCTTTGCGTATCCGCTTGTCGGATTAGAACCTCAAGGATAACGATGCTTGATCAACGTTTCCGAGTCATTGCCGAAATTCGTTCGAATGGCAATGGCTGAGAGTGTCTGACGTTCGGACCGCCGGCAAGAACGACTATGGGCGGACAAGCAGATGTCGGAACGTTTTTGCCGGCGTCGGAAGCGTTAAGCGAACTGAGCGAGGTATGACTCTCAGAGAGCTTCGACCGGGCAATCGGCAAACTCTTCGGCGAACCGTAATGGTTCGGATACGAAACTTTAAGTCAACATGCCAAGCGATACCGGATGATCGTTTCCATAATCCTCCGGTATCTTGAGTCGTGTTCTTGCGAGGAAGAGTTCAGGCACTCGTTGACAAATCTCTGTCACAGAATGGAAACCGATCAAATTCTCAGATCAACGCGGCGCCGGATCCAATGTCGGAAGGTCGGATCCTCAATTTCGTAGTTCGGCGCCTTGATGACAAAACCGGTTTTCACACTTACAGCTCGGGCAAGAAAGATGATTTTTACGACATTTGTCGAGTAGAAGTACTCGCTGAAATTCAAGTCGTAGATTGACGAATAAAACATTCGTCGTTTGCCGAATAATCTAGTTTCAGAATATCGAAAGTTCGCAGGCTAAATGTCCTATCTTTTTTCCGTTATCCGGTAACTAATAATGTTGATTCAAGGCCTTGAGCACGTTGGCATCGAGCGGAATCTGCTATTGTGGCCGTACAGAATCAACAACGAACGGGAGGCAGAAATGCTTTACAAAGCAGTTGGTTTGGCAGCGGCCTCGGCCGTATGCGCGTTGATGGTCGGGTGCGCTAACACGACGACCGGAAAGATGGTCGAGCCGCTTGAAGTGATGCCGACGGAAGTCTGCATCATCCAAAATCCCAAGGTCACGATCGGTGAGGCCATTCCGTCGCTGCAGTCGGCATTCCAGCGCCGCGGCATCAAGACGACAGTGGTCCGGGATGCCGCGTCCTGCACGTCGGAATACCGTTTGAGCTACGTGATGCAGCGTTCGTGGGACGCAACGACCTACCTCGGTCTTGCGGAACTGACGCTCTATAAAAACGGCGCCATCGTATCGACCGCCAAGTACAAGGCCGGAAGCATGACGCTCACGAAGTGGGGCAAGACCGCCGAGAGAATCGACAAGACGGTCGGCAAATTGCTCGGTGAGTCGGAATAGTTCAGATACGGATTTTTAAGAAGAAACATCAAGCGCCGCTTAAAGGATTTTCGAAGCGGCGCTTGTCGTATGGTGAGCCGATAACTTCTGTCCGATCAGAAGTGCTTCGTCCAGCGCAGCGAAGCGCCCCAGCGCTCGTCTCCGGAGTCCCCGGCTTCACCGTCGAGCATCAGCGCGAACTCTTGACCGGTTGACGATATCCAGCCAATCTTGCATTGCGCCGCCGCCGCGTGACGGTTGTCGAAGAATTCGACGTTGGTTTCGTCGCGTATGCCGGTCCATGTGTATGTCTCGTCGCCATTGACGTGAAAGCGATTGCGGTACGCAATGCGACCTTTCAGAAAGAGATTGCCTGTCGGGGAGGCGGCACTGCTGCGCGTCTTGAAAGCCAGGCCGGCTTCAAGTGCCGCTACGCTTAAAAGTTCATCTTCATATTCTTGTGCAACGCGAGAATCGGACTCGCGGACATCGTCTCGGTGAATGCCGTCCCAGCTGAGCTGAGCGTACGGCATGAACGAGAGCGCGATCTGATCGGGGGCAAATTTGCGGCCGATACCGATGGACGCGCCGAGACTGACGGCATGGGTGGTTGTATCGAGTCGCTTTGAACCGTAGAAGTCGCTGACGTATCTTGTGCGATCCTCAACCCCGTAGCCCAGAAGTGCCTGACCGAAGAGTCGCATGCCGGCACCGAATTCCTGCATCGCCGAAACGCTTGCAAAAACACCTTGCGCGTTTCCCTTGTCCGGGCCGGAGATTTCGATGTCGTCGTAATAGCCGCCGACTTTCCAGCCCAGCGCCCAGTCGCCGAAACTGCGGCGAGCGCCGGCTGAAAGAATGGTGCGGGTACTCTGAAATGATTTCGCGCCGTCCATATTTGCCCGTTCGACGACGAGCGAGGCTTCGGGAATGACATCCGTGGCATACAGATCGGTAAGCGGCGAGAGCGCTGTCACCTCACGCAGGCGAATCGATCGAGACATCGCGGCGGCATCGAAGGCCAGGTGAGAATCCGCCTTGGTTGAAGCAAACGCGTTTTCGAGGCTTGTAGCCACCAGCTGTTTGTCGCTTTCGGGGTGTCCCACCCTCAGGTTTTCGGAAAGGATATCCACGGCGCTGACAAACTCGGCGGCGGTTCCCGAAAGAATGCCGTCGGCTTGGATCACAGCGTCCAGTTTTTGAGCTCGGCGCATGGCGTCTTGCGAGAGTGAAACGGTTTTGCCGACAAGCTGCATGCTGTTTTCGACACGGTGCATCGTAAATTTGCCGTCTTCAGTTGTGTCGAACGTAAACGTAATGCCGCCGCCCCAGGAGAGCTCCGCATCTTTGACCTGCTCAAGGATTTCGTCGCCAGCGTTTAAACCGGGAAAAAAGAGCGTCGGGCTCAGGGTAATCTTTTGATCGACGTATTGCCCCGTGCGAATCGTGATGTTCAATGGGGCATCGGCATTGCTCTCTTGGCTGGATTTTGCCAAGAGTGTCAGGGACGATGTTTGATCCTGAGAAAGATTGCCCACGATTATTTGGTCGATCGTGTGTTCGCCGACATCAAGCACAAGCGATGAGCCAGCTTCCAGTTTCAGTTGACCTTGGACGTGAAACGTGCCGATTCGATTACCAGGGCTGAGATCGTCTCCGGGCGATAGCGTGCCGCGGGATATCAGTGACCCGACCACACCGCGTCCTGCAACGGTGGCCGTGGCATCGGACTGAACGTCGTTGTCAATGATGCCGTCAACGACGAGTGTGGCGCCGTTGATCACGTCGGTGGAGCCGCTGTAGGAGGCGTGACCGCTCATGACGAGAGTGCCCGCTGAGACGATGCTGTTGCTTTTATCGAGCGTGCCGGAAACGACGAGTGAGACGGGAAGATTGGCCTGATCCGGAGCAGAGGTCTGATTGCTCGAACCTTTATAAGGTTGGCCGCTTTGGATTGCCTCGTTGTATGCCTTTAATTCTTCTTGGGTGGTGATGTGCAGCGTCGGATTCCAGCGCACTTCGTTGATGTCATTGATAAAGCGGCTCACGCCGTTGCCGGCAAGATTGAGCGTGTAGGCTATCTGATTTTGTCCGTTGAGCCCTGTCTGAACCGGGAGCGTCCACTTTGAATTCGTTTCATCCCAACGCGCCATGCGGTTGATGTTGAGTTCGGCAATGCCGCCCACGGCAGAAGCCGCATCCAGAAGTCCCGCGCCGATTCCGTATTCAACGATGGTGCAGTTTTCGATGAAGTATTCCTTCCATTCATCGTATGCCTCGTTTACTGCCTGAAGATAGGCATCAGGGTCAAGTTCCCATTCGTAGCCGTCGAGGATTTCCTCGCGCCACTGAGCAGCTGCTCGTTCGGCTGCTTCTTCTTTGAGAGCCTTAAGGTCACCGAGTTTGGTGCCGGCGCTGCCCCAAAAGACGATGGCGGCGGATTCTTTATAGACGTTGGAAACGTATTTGTTTTCGTCCGGTGACCACGTGGGCGAGGCGACACGAAAATCCAGTCTGCCGCCGTACTGCAGGTGATAGTCCGGGTTGTTATGGTTTGGGTCCGCGCCTGTTTGTTCAGGATGCAGGGCAAGTACTTCGTAGACTCCTTCCTGAGGCTTGCGGGCGGTGGTAAGAACGCAGTCGGCCAGCTGCGAGGCGGTCATCCAGGGAAATGCCTGCTGCACGAGCGCAAGGGTGCCTGCCACATGCGGCGCGGCCATGGATGTGCCGGTCATCTCAATGGAGCCGTTGCCGCTTCCCGCTTCAACGCTCACTATGTTGGTTCCGGGCGCGGCGACGGACCACAGAGAAGCAAAGAGAGCGCGGTTGGAGGCTTCGATGGCGCTGCTGTTGCCGTGAACGAATCCTTCTTCAAAGAGGTGGTTTGATTCGATATTGACGACGTTGATGAAGTGGCCGGCCTTCGAAGGGTCCCGCATGATCGGCAGAATCGGGTCGGCCGGCGCAAGTCCTCCTTGGTTGCCTGCGGCAAAGACCATGAGTTTGTCGTGTTCGACGGCGGAGTTGAAAACCTCATTGAAGGCTTTCGTTTCGTCCGGAATGTCACCGTAGCTGAACAAGCCGCGCACCCAACCCCAAGAGTTGCTGTAGATCTTGACGTCGTCATAGGTTTCAATAGCTTTTTTGTAGAGGTCTGCGACCTCATAGATCATGGTCGGACCTTGAATGGTCGAGTAGAGCAAAAGCAACGAGGCGTCTTTGGCTACGCCGTAGTTAACGGAGGAGTTGCCTGAAGCGATGCCCGCTACGTGACTGCCGTGACTTTGTTGGGTGGCGTTGACGCCGGTGCCGAATTTCTCGAGATACTGGTCGCTGTAAAGCTTGATGATGTCTTTGCCTTCAAAGGCGCTGTGGGTGGTGTCAAAGCCCGAATCGAGAATGCCGATGCGCACGCCCGCTCCCGTAAAGCCCTGAGCGTAGGCGCCTGCTGCGTTGATGGCGTCGAGATTGATGTTGCCGGTGGGAGAGGCGCAGACTGACAGGGGCCACAAAACGGCGCAGACAGCCAGAGCGAGAGCGGAACGATGGTGACGAAAACGGTTTGAAGAGGGCATAAAAACCCCTCCCTACGACGGGAAGATCAAAAAAGGCACCCTTAGGCGTAGTGTGACACAAAATGAGCGCAGTGGTTGGGTGCGGCCAAATCAGGTGGTAAAAATCGGCCAAATTGGGTGGCAAAAAACGGCCAAATCGGGTGGCAAAAATCAGCCAAATTGGGTAGTAAATTCTGGTCGATTTGGGTGATGAGCATTTGTAGCGACCGTAGTATCGCTGTCTCGACATTAGTCATCACGCCGTGCGCCATTGGCCAATGGAAAACACGAACCAATCATCGCTCAGAGTTTCGCCTCGTAAGGAAGTCTGTAAGACTAAAGCGGGTGACGGTCCTGTTTCTGCCACGTCCTGTACGGATGAAGCAGGGCTTTTTGGGAATTTGCTGACTGTCGGAAGTCACCAAAGAAAAAGGACCACGCAACCGAAGTTACGTAGACCAACCAGGTCTCATAAAATTTCCATTATTTTGCGCTAGCACGAAGGAGACCTGGGTAAGCATCTTACTCAGACCTGGGCATTCAACTTCGGCGGCAAATACGTCTTCTAATTTGACTGTTTCAACGGTTGAAGTTTCTGCCTTTAGGAATTTCAACCGTTGAATTTTTTCTCCTGAAAATCCGAGCGCTGCGCAAAATCTAAGGAAAAACTTGCCTGTCTGACGCGATTGAGCTAGAGCTGCTCGGTAGATTGGGGGATTCTGAGTTCTCGGGCTATAGCTTGCCGAGAGGCACCGCTCAGTGTTCTGTGCAGAATCGCCTGCACATCGAAAGTTTGCATGAGAGTCTTACTTCATTCACGGCTGATAGAAAAAATCCTTTTTCGAACAAAGTCTCAATTCATCCTGTTATCTAAGACTCGTGGCATTTCCTCAGTATTGAAGCGCGTAAAAGCAGATTTACCGGCGGCAACCGTCGTTGGCTGAGGCTTCGACATGCGTTCAATCAGAGCAGCAAAGCCTTCCGCCGAAGTCGACTTGTGTGTCTTCAAAGGAGATCGAAGTTCTCTGACGGACGGCAACCGTTGGATCTGAAGTCGCAATTCGTTCGGTTGTATCGACTGACGCCGAGGATTTGATCCCAACGATCGTTCCAGCTCTGTCGACTCCCGTGCCGATTTCTGTGTCCTAATTCAAAGAAGTTAATCCGTTTACCGAGGTAAGGGGAAACCCTCTTGCCAGGGGGGGGATCGGCTAGTGTGTGGAAGTCTCGACACATATCAGACAGAACATTTTTGTCTTTTAAACCAAAGGGGAAATCTGATGCACAAGACAATTTTGGCTTCAGCCGTGATTCTTGCTTTTGCTCACACAGCAATCGCTGCTGAGGTGATATATGGTAATGATTCTTCGATAAAAACTGGATCTGTTACTCAGGATACGGTTGTCAATGTTACAAAGGAAAGTCTGACCAGTTCCGACGGTTATATGCAGGCAGCAACCGGAACGCAAGAGGAAGTCAATGAAGGGGTTACGCTGACAATTAATACCGCAGATCGTTTCATTGGCGTTTTAGCAGGCTCAAATGCAACATATACCAATAATGGCAAGATTATTGTGAATGGTGACGCAGCGAATTACTGGAAAATCAAGGCGATGGTTGCTGCGGGTGGCACAATTGAAAATGCTAATACCATCGATGTGACAAATGCCTACGGCATGCAAGGTACGGCAAGCTTAGGAGGCACCATTATCAATTCAGGGACGATCATTGTTCGTGAGAATGCTGTCGCCATTGATGGTGACGCGAACATTGGTAAAGGCGCAAGCACTTCAACCGAAAATAAGGGAACTATCGACCTGAAAGATGAAACATCAATCGGCGTGCTCATTGGCCGTGGTGACAATTTCACAAATAGCGGAACCATCTCTGGTAGCGAAGGTATTGCCGTGTTGGTAACAACAAAAACTGATGAAGGTTCCCCCTCTGAACCCGTGAGCATTAAGCTTTCAGGTAATTCCAGAGTTGAAGGCATCTTCGACCTGACTGACTACTCGAACATTACCGTCACCGAGGACGCTATTCACCAGACTGTGCGTCTTGCAGATGTCGCGGGAGTTATTTCCAACAACAGCTCCCTGACCATTGAGCAGGCAGATCCTTCCAAGGGTTTGAAAATTGCTTCGATCAAGACAAATACAGGTGCCACCACCGATATTTTGATGCACAGTGCCGGCACCGCAGACAATCGTGTGCTGGTCGTGGATACAGCAAGTGGGGAAGGATCAATTGCGGTCAGCTACTCCGGTACTGTTTCCGACAGCATCAACGCCGGGGAAACACAGGTTGCTGATCTGCTTGACGGCGCAACCATTGGCGGTGCAACCCTGACAGAGACGACAGTTGCTGAAGGTCAATGGGGCAATGCGTTGAGTGTTTCGAAAGACGATTCCGGTAATGTGGTTACCCGTGTCACCTCCGAAAACTCACTGCTTCGTTCTGCAAAGGATCTCGCAAAATCGCACGCAGTCGTCTGGCGTTCAGAACTTAGCTCCCTGACGGATCGCATGGCAACGCTGCGTACGCTGCCTGAATCTGTCGGCACCTGGGCGCGCTATACCGGCGGCAATTTGGAAGGTGACAATGTCGATTTCGATTTCAATTCGATCGAAGTTGGTTTCGATACTCGTGTGACTGATACCATGACAATCGGCGTTAGCTTCGGCTACACGAACGGTGATAACGATCTGGCAGCAGGCTCTGCAGAAACTGACGCATACAAACTCGGTCTTTATGCCAGCTACATGAATGAGTCCGGCAGCTTCCTCGACGCCATGCTCAAGGTTGGCCGTATTGACGCTGACTTTGATCTCAACAATGGCTATGCCGAAAAAGGCGACTACATGTATTCAGGCGTAATCGCCGGTGTCGAAGTAGGCCATCACTTCAAGCTCAACAGCTTCTTCGTTGAGCCGCAGGTTCAGCTGACATACAGCTATCTGGCTGCTGAAACAACCACAACCAACGTGCGTACAATCGAATTCGATTCAATGAAGAGTCTCATTGCACGTGTTGGAGTGATGGGTGGCGTTAAGTTTGCAGAAAACCGCGGTGCCGCGTATGTAAGCGCACATTACAATCACGACTTCCTCGGGGATGTTGACGGCAGTTTCTACAACGCTTCTCAGCGAGTCAGTTTCGGTGAGGAACTCGACAGTGACTGGGGCGTCGTTTCTGTCGGTGCAGACTATGACTTCACGAACACTTTCAAGGGGTTCGTTGATTTGAGTCGTAGTTTCGGTGGAGACATTGAAGAAAAATGGCGCGTTAACCTCGGTGCTCGTTATATGTTCTAGTTAGCATACGGCGGTTCCGAAGTGAATTGCAATTTGTAAATTAAAAACCCCGGTAAGCAGTGATGCCCCGGGGTTTTTGCTGAAGCGGTATTTTGAAGTGGTATGGATTTTTTGACTCCTAGACGGCCAAAAAATCCATACCACTTCAATCCTTTATGGTTCGTTCGAGTAGGTCGTCATCTGTTGGTCTGGAGTGGGTGTCTGCCTAGTGGAACTTAAAAATTCCTCAATATATTGAAGAACTTTATATCAAAAATCTTCAATGAACTGACGGATTTTTACGCGGTTGCGGCCCTTTTAGATTAAGGCTGACAACTGGAAGACGCCTTGGATGGCATTGTGCCATTTGCAGAAATCGGGAAATTAGGACAGATTGCGGCAGGCATGCAGAATGTGGGTAAGACCACAGCACCTGTTGCGGGTAAAGTTGATAGTGGACGACAAAAGAGTCGGCAACCGGGATACCAGCGCCGACTCTTTGACGTTTCGCCTCGACAGGCTTTAGAAGTTGTAGACGAGATGGCCTGACACCATCCAGGCGTCAAGTTGCTCGCCGCCGGCGCTCTTTTCGAGATCGAGCTGCATCGAGAACTTGTTGGCGAATTGGTAATAACCGCCTACGCCGAAGTTTGTCCAGGTGCCGGCATCTCCCCAATGCAGAGCCTCAACATCCTCAAGGTCACGGATGTGGCCGAACTGACCGTCGGTGAACTGATGCAAGAGATCGCCTCGAACGTAGATTTCGCCCGAGCTGCGTTCATCGGCAAAGTGCTTGCCGAGTCTCAGACCGGCACGTCCGACAAGCGCCGTTTCCTGTTCAACATCAACTGACATGTCGCGTTGCAGACCGTAGTTGTAGCCTTCAAGACGAGTCGCCTGCATCTGCAATTGAGGCTCGGCAAAGAAACCTGCTGCAGACTTGAGCGTATAGCCGTATTCAGCAGAAACGCCGAAGTAGTTCGTCGAGAATTCACCTTGGGTGGAAATCGAGCTGGCGCTTCTTGAAGATGAGAAGTCTGAGCTCAAGTGACCGAAGCGTCCCACGAAGTCCAAATAGTGGTTGCCGAAGGTGAGGGTATCGTAAACGGCGATTTCGTAGCGTTCCAGATCACCGCCTCCCTTCAGGTTTTCAAAGTCAGGACTGCCGTCCATGTAGGAGACGCTCACACCGAAGCGGTTGTTGGCAGAAGTCTGACGTTCGTAACCCACGTGAACGGTGGTCGTGTCGGACTTGTAGGCGTCTTCAGCTCCGAGCCTGCCGTATTGCATGCGAACCCAAAGTCCGTCATTGGAGTTGCTGTCAACAAACGCAGTTTCACGCAGACGACGGTCGCGGCGATCCATCTGCATGATGGCGTCGTATGCGGCCCAACCGGCGTTGCGTACGCCGACCGTGGCGGCCGATTCCGAAACGGTGACGCGGTCGATGAACCATCAGGTGCCTTCGTTGTAGTCGTTGGCATCGAAATTGACAAAATCCTTGTAGTAGGACTTGATTTGTTCTCCTAGGTCGGCCAAATCTTCAGAACTAATCCTCTCGTGGCCAATTGATAGTTCATAGTCGTAGAGCGTCTCGCCGTAGATGTTGATTTTGTCTGCAAAAGTGACGTTGTTGGCGACTGCTGTTGTAAGAGCAAACGTCAGCGTATTGTCGGCAGAAACGCTCATAAGCAGAGAAGGACTATAAGGTTCTATCCAGTGGCGGCCGCCAGCTTCGCTGGCACCTTCAATGAAGATCATGTCGCTTTTGGTTCGGTCATCCGAGTTGAGATCCAGACGGAAGATGCCGTTGTTGCCCTTAAGGTCGCCGATACGGACGTAGTCGTGATGGGGCGTATTTCCCTCATTGTTAAGAAGTTTCCATAGTCCGATTTTTGTCCACTTTTCTTGGATATCTATATCAAAGAGATTGATAATTCCACCGTCGAGCAGAGTTATTTTTGAGATGCGTTTATTTTCAAATAGCGGACCAGATAGTAATTTATCGAACTTTGAGGCATCTACGTTAAATGCATCAAGATAAGTCCATTGGGCGCCATTTTGAAAGGTAAATTCGAACGTTTCAGCAGAGAGAATGTCGTCAATTGAGTTCGCCACATCGTCTCCGCCAAATTTTTTCAGTTTATCTACTATTTCTTTTGAGATGTTGTTAAAGCTCTGCTCATCACCGAACCAATATGAATCTTCCCCGGAGAACGTACCCGTGACAGAGCCAGCATTTATATTGGATATATTTTCCTTACTACCTGGGTTTTGAACCATGTCGACGGAACCGACCAACATGTTGTGAGTGGACTTGATTATCACCTCTCCGCCATTTTTAGCACTGATTAAATCAGGTTTTGCAGCTATGACCCAGGATTTTGTTGTGGTCCCCTCATCCCCGATTTCGATTGTTCCGTTATTTTGAGCGTAATAAATATTTGCACCAATCTCCTTAGTTGAAACGTCAGGATGATGAGTCACTATGACGTCGACATTTCCCTTGAAGTGAATATAACCGTCAGTTGCACGGAATGTATATGTTCCGCGATCTTTTTTGTCACTTTTCTCTGTTGAAATCGATGTAACCTTTGTTGTTCCGGTAATCGTGAGAGATGATTTGTTTTCGACAGAAACGAAAAATTCCGAATTGGTGATGAGGGGGCTGATTTCAGCGTCTACACCGTCGAAAGAGGCACTTGTACCGTTTATCAAACGGAACTGGTTAATCTCATCGTCGTTTTCGTTGGTATACCATTCACCAGGATGGCCTTTCCAATCCACAATGTTTTGAGGAGGAGTTAAAACGATTGCCTGAGCGGAATTGAAGGCGAGAATCAGAGCGGAAGCGAGGAGGGTTTTTGCGTGGCGATTAAGGTAATTTGCCCCCTCCCGAGGGTAATATCGTTTGGTCATGCTATCTCCTGGTTGCATCGTCAATAGGATATAAATACGGCATTGTACGATTGAGTTTACATGTGCCGCAACTTGTCTAGTGCCCAGAATTGTTGACCTGCAGCGAATTTGATGACACGAATGGCAGGGCCTTCAGACCGTCAGGCAACCTGTTCGGAGTTTGTAGCGTTCTGTGTTGGCAATCGCATCACGACTTTAGTGATGGAGCAAAGAACGATTGCCGATGGATTGACCTACCAATAACCTACCACCTGCCGCTACTTGTTGGTAGGTCATGGTAGGTTCGCGGGCAAATTTGAGGGAAAAACAATGAGGCTTTTCTTTTGATGTTGGCTGTAAGCCGTAGATTGATCCGAACTACCCGGATGTCTTTCGTCTGAGAACCGAAGCAGTCACAGTGGTAATGACGGACCGTGGCCCGATGACTAAGAGTGAGCTGAAAATTGTCCGCACCTTCTCGGAGGGCAATTTAAAGGACGCTTGACAGCAGAAACACTATCCCTATGCAAAAAGCAGCCAAGAGGCTGCTTTATTGCTAACTGATTTTTTGCTCTACTGATTACTTGTCAAGCAATCGAGCATTTATACACTCAAGCTCAATGCTCATGAAGTCCTTATCGACTTCCGCAAGAATCTCCACCATCGCATCTTTGCGAATGTGGGACCAGTTGCGATCGTCATCGAGTTCCACAACAATCGTCTGTCCCTTAACGTCCGTAAATTCATATTTGTCTTTGGTGAGCTGTCTCGTAAAACGACCTTTGAGCGTAACAAGCTGCTCATCGTACGCATTGCGCTTGAGCGTTGCAATGTCAGCAACTTCATTCAATGAAAAGCCCTGCGGCTGTCCGTACGCACCTGGACTATTTTCGAAACCCGCAGGTCCGGCAGCCATTGCCGTCGTGCTCATCACAGCACACAAGGCCGTCGCTATCAATACTTTTTTCATTTCTCTTCTCCGTTTTTCAATGTTTAGTGTTTGGACGGGTTTCATGGTATCGGACTCAAATTAGTCCTCCCAGAGCACCAAACTTAGCTTCCGGCTATGCAACTTCTATCTCTGTCATGTGCTATGCCGTATTTCTGTTCCAGCGCCACTGAAGCTTTTTCACCAGATCGGCAATGTCCTGAGCGCATTGATTCCATCGGCGGGTTTCCTCAAGTTCTGTCATGCCGCTGTCAAGCACCAGGCTGACAGATTCGAATCGCTCAACGCCCAATTCCTTCCACTTGTTTTGGAGATCTGCGAGATGCTCGGCTGCGATTTGCGTGAGCATGCATTCGTACATTTCCGAGATGGATTCCAGAAAAATCACAGTCTTGGTTTTGAGGGCGCTGTAGGCACGAACGGCGGACTGGTGCTGCATGCGACCCGAGCGCTTCAAAGCCGACATCCATACGCGAAGCGGAAAAGGTACACCGTAGACGAAGATCGGGCACTCAAGCACGATCGCATCGGCAAGCAGAACTTCCTGTGCGATCTGCTGCACGTCTTCGGGCTCGAGCGAGGGCGGATTGGCGGTGACATCGCGCACAGTGAGCGGAATGCTGAGGTTGTTGAATCTGCCTTCGAGTTCCGCGCTTATTTTTCGGACGTTGCGTCCCTGTCTGTTGTTGACGGACTTCGTCACCGGCGCAGACCGAATCAACAAAACTTTCGCCACCTTTTAGCCCCTTTCTTTCTTGTTATGCAGGTTGTTTTTGAGAGACGGTTGCCTGCCTCGCGCACGAAAATACAACCCAACCTTTCGAGGCGATGCAGGCAACCGAAAGCTTTATTAGCCTGAATTACTGTTCCACCCTGTCTTGAAGTATCTTGCCGGCACGGAACTTCACCAACACCTTTGCCGGAATCACGACGGGAGCACCCGTAGCGGGGTTGCGGCCGAGGCGTTCCTCACGCTTTGAAGAGGAAAAGGTACCCAGAGCGGGAATGCGAAGCGGTACGCCGGCACGGACTTCGCGGGCGACGTGATTGCTTAGGGTTTTGATGATTTGCTTCACAAGCGTCTGAGAGCAGTTGGCGTCCGTTGAAACGGCTTTGATCAGATCGGTATAGGTCATCATTTCTCCTTGAAAAGTGAAAGTTTTCCGTGCCTGTTTCAACAGAGAGCTTCTTGCTACTCCGGTTGAAAGAGCACGGTGAGTGAAGAAAGGGGAAGAGACTTGGGAAACCCCAATCGAAGTCAGTTTCAAACCCCCGGAGGGAGGCTCGATTCACCCATCCGTGTCCGGAAAACGAAGCCCCTCGTTCCGGTATGTCGTGAACCGAGCCTCCCGACGGAAGATCAGAACTTCCAGTTGGCCTGGATCTGGCCGCTCACGCCGTTGCGGGTGCCGGCGTAGCCGTTCAGACCCAACTCGGTCGAGAAGTTGCCGTCCTGGTACGTCCAGCCGGCGGACAAGATTCCGGTCGAACCTTCCAGATCGCTGCTGTTGAGATCAAACGAACCCTGAGCGTCCGTGGCCGTACCCTTGGCTTCGGCCGCGAGGATTTGCTCGAAGGTGAGGCCGAAATAGGGGCGCCAGGTGTCGCTCACGGCGAACTCGAACATCGAACCCAACTGCACGCGGTGCGCGTGAATGGCGTCGTAGCTCACGTGCGCTCCGCCCACGTCGCCTTCGCCGGCAATGTCAAAGCTCTCATCGCCCTGTCCGTCATAGAAGTAGGACAGGAACACGCGCGAGCGAATGGACTGCGTCAGATCCCAGTCGTAGTGGGTGCCCAGATGTGCGCCCCAGTAGACCCCGGTTCGGTCGTAGTCAACATTGGCTCCGGCAATGTTCGAGTTGAACTCGTTGCGAAGCAGACCGACCTTGAGGTAACCCGTGAAGTGCAAGCCTTCGATGGAAGGCATGGCGTAGTCGCCGAAGACGCCCAGACCACCGTAGTTGTGGCTGCCGCCGCCTGCTTTCGTGCTACCGGCAACATGAGTACGGGTGTCGTAACTGCCGTGGCCCATTTCGATGAAGGCGCCCATTGTGAGGTCGTTGGACAATTTGGCACCGTAACCCAGAAGGCCCGAGACGATGTTGTTCTCGATACGGGTACGCGTGTCGTACCTCCACTTGCCGCCGCGGGCTGCAGTAAAGAGACCGTCGCGCTTGCCGTCACGACTCCTCAAAACGGCATCGACAAAGAGGTCGTCTGCTGCAAAGTGCGTGGTCATGGTCGACAATGACGATTCCATCAAGGCGTCGGTCTGACCGTTGATGGCATCGGATTGACTTCCTCCGTTGACCTGCATTTCCAAAGATTGTGAGCCGTTTTCTCCGTCAACAATGGCCAGTTCGTAGTCATCTTTCGTGATCGTTGTTGTTTCAACTCGGATAACCGAAGGAAGATTTTCAACAACCATATCTTGTTTGATTTCGCCGAGATTGGTTGATGTAGTCAGTTTGACGCCATCTACATCAACAAAGCCAGCGGCACTGTCAATCAATGTATAAGAGTCTCCGGGAACAAGGTCAAAGCCAGAGCCACCGATGGCGATTGATGTCTTTAGATCACCTTCAGTTTGCAGAGTTACGGCAGTTTTCACGTCTGTTACAGCAATAAAAGCACCGTATTTGAAGCTATCCTGATTGAGGTAGAGATGGTAATGCTGGAAACCGTCAAGTATTTTTGTTGAAAATGAGCTATCAGTGAAAAGAGCATTGCCTGCTGATGTCCCCTTACTGCCTATTAACCCTCCCGATACGCGATTAAAGTTAGCTTGACCTCCGTCGAGATTTGTAATGTCTCTCAACACGACTGTGTTCTGTGAGGCACTGGCTGTTTCTCCGTCTTTACCTGCCCGACCTCCAAATAGAACAGTATCAGAAGCAAGCTTGCTGTGAAGAAGATAAATCTTATTGTTATTAGCTTTATCTGCTGTTTCCGTATAACCGCCATAAATATAACTGGGTCCGTTAACAATTGAATTCGAGAACAAAATGGTATTTTCGGAGGCCTCACCACCTCGAGCATATCCGCCAAAAGCAAAAATCTTTGTGCTTGAATTCAATACTGATTCTTTGACAAGAGTCGTATTATTTTTTGCTTCAGATGCAAGAAGGGAGGCTGCAAGATAGAAAGACTTATTCCCATCGATATTCAGCGTAGAGCCATTGATTTCTACCCAGTTGTCTTTTGAAAACCCCTCGCCCAAGTTGCCATAAATCCCTGGTGAGGCTTTTCCTAAATTGGTAGCGTGAAAGGTAAGCGAACTATCCTTGATGTACACAGTGTTGTTATTAGACTGCAACGGTTTCGGGATAGACGCTCCTATATTCCAGACGCCTGCCAACAAACTCACCTCTAGCTCGCTTTCTTTAATCCACAGGGAATTGTGGTCTGTAGCAACATCAGAACTAGCTGTACCTTTGATAAAAGCTCCAACGATAGAAGTTACATTCTGATTAGCATTCGAACTGTCAGCAGTAATTTTGGTGGAGTCGATTACTGTCATGTTGTTGTCAACATTTTTCGTCGCTTCAACCACAGAGGCACCCGAAATATGCCATCCAGCTTGTGTATTCGTCACAGCGTCATCCACGACATTGAAGTTTCCGTTTCTTATGAGTGTCGTATTGTTATTCGCCCCGCCTTTTGAGTTCGCAACAGCTGTCACCGTTCCACTAATCAGAAGCGTTTGATCGGTTCCGGTAACATCAACAGGAACTGTTCCGTCTTTAATATCAATGACTAAAAGATTTCCGCTTGCTACATGTTCAGGCATTAGTGACGGAGTGAGGAAGCCGTTGTGATTGCTGGTTCCATAGATGGCACCATGTAAAGCAGTCACATCCGTCACGTAAACAGTTTTGCCGACTAATTCTTCTGATGATTGGGAAAAAAAACCTAAAGATTTTTGGGTTTCACCATCGTTTTCACCTGGATGATCGATGGTGGTTAACATGCCTTCGTCTTCTTGGCCGTTATATTCCTTACAAGTTGCGCTATCAGTGCAAGTTGGTGTCCATGGCAGGTTCTGCGGCCATTGATTGTCAATGGTACTTTCTTCGGTTATTTCACCGGTAGGAATTTGCACTCGAGTCTGTGCGGAAGGAAAGAACGAGGCTTCACCTATCGTATCCTGTAACGACGGCAACGAAGCGAATGTCTGGGAAGAGGAAAGAAGTGCGCTGATCAGCGCAGAGGCAAGAAGGGTTTTGCGATACGTTCGCTTGGAAGAACGATTGGAAGGATTAGCGGAGGCTGAAAGAGGCTTCAGCGTCGAGTGGGGCGGGGGGGGGCAAAAGGACTTTCATGGGTATAGACAATATGTTGGTAAAAGCAGAATCCCTACTCCGGATGGTGCCTTAAGTGGTTTAAGATCAAGCCTCTTCCGCAGACTGAAACTGCCGCGCTACATTAACCGAATGCGATTGGGGCGCGTGGTTTGACCTGAAGAGGTAAGAGTTGGCGTTTTAGCTTGAAAAATTCTTTTTAGCGAAAACGTTCCGATTTTATGACACTGGTAAGAGAAAAGGGGACGGCTCGAATCTCAGTTTGCTCCAGAACGGGGCACTGATTATTTCCTTGACTGTCAAAAATGTCAGTTCGTGGTTGTTGCTCGAAACGGCCCCTCACACTGTCACAAACTTGCTTCACCTACCTCCCTGTCGGCAAATACCCAACCGCAATCTGCACCTTCAGAGGATGCCGATCAATGGCTTTCTTCAAAGCCGTCGGATCAACCAGGCCGGTGGCGTCCGAAAGCGCCAACGCAATCTTGCTACCCGTGCGGTATGCAGCGAGCGCATTGACGATGAACTGCGCGACGGCTTCCACCGCATCAATGGCTTTGGTGGTAGCAACAATCGTGCGGTGCTCGCGCGGCTCTGATTGCGGTTCACTCACAAAGAGTCCTTGCGGGAAAACATCTCTCGTGACGGCCTTGGCCGCCTCGAAAGCCCGGGCTTCGGTGACGACGTCAGTGCTCGGCATCACTTTCGCCCGAAAGATCGCGTGATAGATCTTGGTGCTTGCGCGCAGCATCGTGAAGCGAATGAGTTTTCCGCTGCGACGGCTCTCCGGTGTTTTCCCGTCGTCGGGCAAAAGGGAATATTTCTCAAAACGCATCGGCGTGAGGTCAACAAACACCAGGCGGCAGTCCTTACGCTCAGTCGTGGTGCTTTTCTCAAAGTCCGCCAAAGCTTCAAAAGTGGCGCAGAAGTGAAACTTGCAGCGACTCCTTATGCCTTTGATCTCCGGCGCGGTCATGGTGGAGCAAAAAAGCGAGAGAAAGTATTGCAAGTCGCAGGCGCGGGCGACCGTGTGAAAGCGGTCGTGGCGACAGTTGCCGAGAACGCGTACGGCGTTGGACAACACGGAAATTTCAAGAGGCTGATGAGAGCGCAGAACGGCCATTTGCAGGCGATCGATCATCGCGCTGCGGACGCCTCCTTCCACGTCCTCGAAGATCGAGGCGGCAAAGCGCAGGTCAAGGTCCTGCTGAACGCTCCAGCGTGTGCGGACCGGTGTTGGCCGCGGAGCGATGTGGTTTTTGCATGCTGAGACAAAGGTCTTCTCCTTAGCTTCAATTTGTTTGGTCATTTCAAACTGCTTTCTGGCCAAATAAGTAAGAGCGCACTTTGCGATTCTCAACCGCTCGATTATTCGCTTCGAATAAGCGCAACGGCCGTTCGATAAGGCGCTCGGAGTTAAGGTGGGTGTCCAATATCGGAACATCGGGCTGCTCGCTTGCAAGCGAAGGGAGGCAATCTAGGGAAAATTTACTGAAATGTAAATAGTCTGAAAAAATTTTTTTTCTGCAAGACGGATTGGAAGAAATTGCGGGCCTGAGCAGGAGAGAATCCGCTTGCCTCATCTGCCGATTGGAGAAAGAAGGGGGACAGCGCTCACAATGAGCACGGATAAAAATGAAAAGGTCAAGCCTAAAGAGATATTTCTAAATAGAAACAAAGAGTTATCAAAAGCATGCTCCGGAGAGCCCGGTAGACGGAATAACGGCCTTGAAAATCGGGATTCGCGAGCAAAGTGCTGTTATCCGATATTCAAACTTGAAAAAACTGCGGCCGAAATCAAATAGACGGGACTTTGCGAATGACCGTCAAATCACATGCGTTCTCGATTGGACATTCGAATGTCGGCGATCGACATATTGTTGCGACAACGAAAAAACAAGACCGCGAAGACTACACGAGTCGGGAGTACGTTGCGAATTTTTGATGAAAAGTTCGGGCCACCTACCGCTTTTGTGTGACCCGTTAAACCATTGACGGCATTGAAAATTCGAGTCGGAAACACGCCACGGAGCAACGAAAATTTTTGCGGCAAACTTTGTCGGAAACGCTCCAAAGCGTCCCGAAAAATCCTTGACTGCGCAGGCGACTTTGCGAAGAATTCGCCGCCGTGCCGGGCGCGGGGACGTCTTTGCGCTCGGTACGGAGGACAACGGTCGGGACGGACAAACCGCCACCGATCGTTTTTTTGTGCAATCCCCAAAGGAGAAAACGATGTTTTTCACCATGTCGGACGAAGCGCGCCTGAAGGCATTCAAGTGGGGCTTCGTGACGGTGCTCGCCGTTTGGGCTTTGCTTTTGATGTCGGATCCGGCGCATGCCGCCGCCACGGGTGGAGCGGAATTCAAATCGCTCTACGAGCTCGTGTCGGGTTGGGCGCGCGGCTACCTCGGCAGAGCGATCGCAGTGGTCTTTCTGCTTGTGGGCCTTTTGACGGGTCTGGTTCGCGGCTCCGTGGTTGCGGCGGTGACGGCAATGGGCGCGGCAGTGGCCTTGCTGATGTTGCCCGCGATCATCGACACGCTCTTTAACGGCGTCGGAGTCTAAGCAAAGACCTGTGCGAAAGAGGCCTGCATCGCTTTCTCGGCAACAGGCTCCTTTCGCACTAAACCCCCGACATAACCGAACAAAAGGAAAGACAAATGCAGCCGATTCCCGTACCGAGAACGCTTGATGCGCGCTCCCGATTGCTTTTCTGGGAGAGCGACTATGTATTGGCCGCCATGGGCGGGCTGGTTGCCGGACTTCTGGTTTCGGGCCTCACCGCCGGAATCATCGGAGCATTTCTCTTTGCCTGGGGTTGGAAAAAAGCCCGAGGCGGAGGTTCTACCTCCCGCGCGGTGGCGCTTGCGTATTGGCATCTGCCGGCGGACTTCTTCATCCGAGTCCCGCAAAGCGCCAGACGCCATTTCATCGGGTAAATCCGAACAACGTCAAACCAAACCGAACAGACAGAGAAGACACAGGGCGATTCGAGTCGCTCGCCGTCAGTCAAACCGAAAAAGACCGTACCCATGCAGCGAATCATTCAGACAGTCTCGGCCGAAGCCGCCGCCCATCTGCAGATCCGACGCGCCATTGTGGCGGCCTTGGGCGTGAGTCTCGTCACCAATGCCGCTTTGGCGCTCACGCTTCTTACCAAAACCGACAACAGCCGCACGATCGTCTTGTCGCCGGCGGCCACGCAAACCTACATCGCCACCGACGATTCGGTGAGTCCCAATCTGATGGAGTCCTTTGCCTCGGAGTCGGCTTCCGTTCTTCTGACGATGACGCCGGCGACGGCTTCTTCCAATGCCGAAATCTTCTTGAAAAACGTCGCTCCTCAAGCCTACGGCGCCATGGCAAGCGCCGTGCGCCGCGGCGCTTCTGAACTCGTTCGCAACTACGCGTCAAGCGTCTTTTACCGTCACGCCTCGGCCGTGGACGAAACCGCCAAGAGCGTATGCCTTACCGGCGAACGCCGCATGATGATCGCAAGCACCGTGACCGAAACGAGCGATGTAACGGTCTGTATGCGATATGTTGTAACGGCCGGACGATTGCAGATTTCTCAGCTCACCATCCGCCCGAGTCAAAGCTCGGATCCGGCCGCGGAACTTGCCGCCTTCACGCAAAGCGACGCCACCGTCGTTTCAGCTGAAACTCCTGATACGCCGAACTGACGCGCATCAATCACCCAAGCACGACAAACCCAAAACGCCGCTCTGAGACAATTTTCAGAGCCAGAGACGTCGTGCGTTTGAAACATTATTAACAGCTCACAAACAAACCAAATGAAGAACGCCTTTTTGCCAAAGACGCTCGCCGGTGTCTGTGCGCTTGGATTTGCTCTTGCAAACCCTGCCTCTGCCGCCGATCCCGCCACGCATCCGCTCTCGCGCGATCACGTCAACCTCGTTCGCGTACAGGGACAGAAAATCACCGACGTCGTCTACGACACCCAGGCGCTGGAAGTCTCCGCCGACAAGCAGCGCGGGATCGTCTTTGTGAAGGTTAAGTCGGCTTGGCTCAATTCGACTGCAGAGAACGTGACGTCGGCCTTCTTCAACACCGAAACCGAAAACTTCTCCGTGCAGTTCTTTGTGAGCTCCGTGCCGTCTCAGACGGTCGATCTGGTGCCGCAGACGGATGTGGCGGGCGCCGCCGACGATCGGCAGACGCGAATTGCACTTGCCGCACCTCTGATGAAACTCGACACGGGCGACTTTGTGAGCGACTTGAAGCTCCTGGTGCAAAAAAGCGTCACGGCAGATATCGCTGACGACGTTCGTGCCGTGGGTTCTCTGACGGGCGCCGAGGACGACCGTCGCTTTGCGAGTCTTCCCGCACCCGAAGGCTCCGTCTACTGGGAAGGGTTCAAGGTGAGAGAAACCCGGGCCTTTCTCACCGCCGACAAATTGACCGAGACGCTTCTTTTTACACGCGTCTCCCCCAAGGCGTCGGTGCCTGACGCCGCACGCCTGGCGGGCGTTATCCGCGGCGTCTTGGCCGTTGCTCAGGAAGTGCGCACCGGAGACCGACTGCAGACCGAAGTCACGATCATCCGTTCGCGAGAAGCGGCACTGCGCGGCCGCGATGTCTTTGAAAGCGCCTTGACCGAACTTTCGGGCGCCGTGCCCTCGCACTCCCGTACCGAGGAGCGTCGATGACAAACAAGCCCTTTGATTTTGAAGCCGAGCGCAACAGGATGGCAAAGGAACTGGGTCTTACGTATTCGGACAACGGCAAGGCCGTCTTCTGGCAGGAAAACATGCAAGCGCAAGAGGCCAAACGGGAGCTCACGGAGATTCTGGCAACCGAGCGCAAGCCCAAGCGCACCTCGGCCTTTGAAGAAACTCCGAACTCGGCTCAGGAACCCGTACCCGAGTCGAGCGCCGCAGGCCGCGATTTCGATCAGCCCCGTTACTACCAGGAAGACAACGACACGGCGGAAGCCATCTACTCGCAGGGCCGCACGACGGAGTCTCAGAGCGAGCAGACCGCAGGCGTTTCGATGGCCAAGGAGCATTCCAAGCTTTCTTTGAAACTGCGCATGAAGTCTATGTTCAACCGCTTTCAGGGCTTTGCGCAAAGCAGAAAGGAGCGCTCGCAGGCAAGCGGCGTTGCCGCACAGCAAAAGGAAAAGAAAAAGCAGGTGCAGACGGCCGTTGCGGGACTAACCGTGGTGTTCGTGCTTGTGACGGGCGCCATGATCGTCGCCGGCGACGAGCGTCGGGCACGGCCCGAGCCCGTGCGCGTTTATAAGAGCGACTTTCGACTTGAGCCCGATGCGCTCGACAAGCAGAGCTACCAGAAGCAGTACGACGAAAAGCTCGCCGGCATGACCGAGCGCCTTCAGACGATCGAGGAACTTGCCATGCGGCTTCAAAAGGAGCTCGACGCCAAGGAAGGGAAACGCACCGCCGGCAAAAGTGATGCGGCGTCCGACACTTCGGTTCCCGTGACCGAATTGCCTCCGTTTTCCGCTCAGAGCGCGGACAGGGAAGCCCAAAGCCTGGGCACCGCAATGAACGCAGGTGCAGCTGCCGTTGTCCCGATCGACAGCCCCCGTTTGAAGCGCCTTGCCGTCACCGATCCCGTGAAGGACTTTGAAGCGATCCGAACGGCGGCCAGAGAACGTTTCACGCCCAAGCGAGCCAACGCGGGCGATACGCCGATTGCCGCCAATCGCGCCCGAAATGAAGCCGCCGGGACCTATCTGCCTGCCGGCAGTTTCGCCAGAGCCGTGGTGCTTGCGGGCGCCACGGTTTCCACGGGCGGTACGGCTTCTTCCAACCCCGTGCCGATGCTGCTCGAAATCAAGGACCTCGCGCGTCTTCCCAACGCCTTTCGCGCCAACGTCAGGGCTTGCTTTGTGACGGCCAACGCCACGGGCGACCTCTCGAGCGAACGCGTCTGGATTCGTCTGGAGCGTCTGAGCTGCATGACCCAAAGCGGCAAGGCTCTGGACGCACGCATCCAGGGTTATGTGACGGGTGACGACGGCAAGACGGGCGTCAGAGCGCGCCTTGTGACCCGAAGCGGTCAGGCGATTGCAAGTGCGCTTCTCACCGGTTCCATCTCGGGTCTGGGAAAGGCGGTCTCGCTGTCGGCTCAGGACACCACGACCTATACGTCGGGAGCGGTCGGAACGACCGTGAGCGACAGTTTCCGCGCCGGTTTGGGCGAGGGGCTCGAAAGTGCGCTCGATCGCATCGCCGACTACTACATCCGCTTGGCCGACAAGATATTTCCGTGTCTGGAAATCGACTCGGGCCGCAAGGTCGATCTGATTCTCTCGCAGGGGCTGACGGTGGCCGTGGATGAAACGACGCCGCAGGAATCCGCAGGCCAAGCCATGCCGCTTGCAGCCGACGAAGGTGAGGCGGTCAACAGCTCCGAACTCTTCGGGCAGCAGATGAAGGCCGCAAGCGCTCTCTATGACTAAGAAACACATAAAGATTCAGATACGAACCATGAAGCGAATCAAACAAAAGGCCCTTCACACGGCACTCGTTTTCCTGCCGGTCTTTTTGACGGGATGCGCGGGCAACATCACCGGACTCGTGGGCGCGCAGGAGGACTTCGGCTGCCCGGCTTCGGGCGGGGTCAACTGCACGACCGTTTCGGCGACCTATGAGCGAGAGCATGCCGACGACGTCAAGTCGGAAGCCAAAACGCTCACGGGTGTCGACTCGGCAAACACCAACGACACGCTCGGCCGGGAGCCGAGCCGAAACGATCGCATCGCGGTGACGAGCACGCCCGTCGAAGCGGATCGTCAGCAAGAACTTCCCGTCAATGTCCCGACCAGACATCAGGGGCTTTCCTCGCGCGCTCCCGAGCGTCTCGTGATGCTCTGGATTCTGCCGTGGGTGGATGCCGCAGGAGACCTTCATTCCGACTCGCGCGTGTGGATGCGCGTGCGTGATGCCGCCTGGAGAATCGAGTCGGTGAGAACGCGCGCCATGCGAGCCACTCCGGAGACCGCACCGTGACGAGACGCACCGGCCGGACCGAAGGCCTTTGGGGCAGGCTTGCCGACATCAGGGACCGTCTCAAGGACGTTCTTTTGCTCAAGAGCAACGTCACGGGCATGACGGGGCACGTGCACCGAGGCTCGGGCGTGCCCGTCGTGGACCGCTTCAGCCACGTGCTGAGCGTGCTTTACTACGCCGAGGATTCGGGCGTGTTTTTCTTGAACGACGGAGGCCAGACGCCGGTTACCGCCGTTGGGCGCGTTTTTGAATTGACGCCCGCTTTGGCTGCCGACAACGCGTTGGCAGAAGGCCTGGAGCGAATTCTGTCTTCTGAAATGCCGGGCCAATCGGTCTATTCCGTGTCGCTTTTTGCAAGCTCAGCTTCAGTTCGCGAAACCCTGACGGAGTACGTCAGGAGCCGCTCCGGGGCCGAGCGTTTGCCCAAGGATGCCGCAGGGGTCCTCAAAGAGATGGCCGTGCGCCGCGCCCGCATGATGGATGAGCGCGCCAGAAGCCTTGCCTTTGAAACGCACACGCCCGTGCGGCACTTTCGCGTGTGGTTGTCTGTCGTCTGTGCGCCGGGCGAAGCCGAGCTCCTGCACATTCTCGAGGGGCGCTCCTCGCAGGCCCTGACGCATTTTCTGAGAGCGACGCAGAGCATCGAAGTGGCCCTGAAGCAGTTCGGAATCTACGCCTACGCCTGGGACGCTCAGGACTGGATCGACACCGTGCGCGAAATCGTCAATCCCCAGAAGGCCGCCGCCGGTTTGCTGCCGGAGACGAGCCTCGCGGGGCATCGCGCCAAGACTGGGGCTGACGACGAAGCCCGCGTGCGCCCCGACGTACTCAGAGCCGCGGCGGTCTTTCCCGACACCACGATCGATGTCGCCCGCGACGGGATCGTGTTTGCGTCTCCGACGGCCGAGGCCGACGCTCGGGAAAACGCCGTCGAAGCCGTCGGATTGGCCGTGACCGGGTTGCCCGCTCACACGCATCTGTCGCGATTGCGAATCGTGCTCGGAGCGGCAGCCGCGTCCCGAGCGCGCATCAACACGCCCTTCTTGTGGACGACGAGCGTCGAGCCTTCTGCACTCACGCAGGACCGTTCCGTGGTTGCCATGAAACACGCCCGCGTGCGGCAGCTCGTCAACACCGAAATCGGGCACTTTTTGACGGACCTCGCCGAGCGCGGACGGGATCTTGAGATCGCACAGAAGGCCTGCGAAGACGGCAGGGGGCTCGCGAGCGTCGCGCAGACCATGATCGTGTATGCGTCTGCGGGCAAAGGCATTGCCGCCGCGCACAACGCCGCCAATGTCCTCGCCGCGGCGGGTTTCCAGGCGCAGGTCGACCTGGGGCTGCAGGTGATGGATCTGATGCAGAGTCTTCCTTTGGAAGCGGGCGTGAGCTTAATGCGCGACATCAAGACGGCAGGGCGCGCCTACACGGTCACGCGCCAGGCGGCAGGACACATGCTGCCGGTGGTGGGGGAGTTTCGAGGCAGTCCGGCAAGAGCATCGGAAACGAAACGCAAGCCCATGCTGATGCTCGTGGCCCGCAGCGGAGAACTCATGCCCATCGATATTTTTGCCAACCGCAACGGCAACTACAACGCCGTGGTGGCGGGCACCTCGGGCTCGGGCAAGTCGGTGTTGACCCAGGAGATCGTCACGTCGGTTCTTGCCACCGGCGGCCGCGTCTGGGTCTTTGACATCGGCAAGAGCTACGAGACGTGCGTGGAGTTGGCCAAAGGCCAGTTCATCGACTTTGAAAAGGCCCGGGAAGCGGAACAAAAGCTTTGCCTCAATCCCTTGGACATGATGGGCGAGGATCCGGCCGAAACGCTCGATGAGGTCGCGCAGATCATCGCAGCCATGGCAAACGGCTCGGCTCCGATGGAGATGACCGCCATGGAACTCGTCAAGGTCAACATAGCCGCCGTGGTGCAAAAGGCCCGAAGCGAAGGGCGCATTGCTCAGCTTTCCGACCTCGTGCTGCAGCTCATGGCAACGCGCGACGCGGCTCTGCACGACGTGGCCGTGCGCCTGTCGCCCTTTGCCGCGGGCGGACGCTTTGCCTCATGGTTTGAAGGCAAGGCCAACGTCAACTTCGAGGCCGCGCTCGTCGTGCTTGAGATGGAGGCTTTGGCCAATAAACCGGTCCTTCAGAGCGCCGTGCTTCTCATCTGCATCATGCGCATTCTGCAGGAAATCCGTACGCGTCCGAGAAGCGAAAAGAAACTCATCGTCATTGACGAGGCCTGGCGGCTCCTGACGGGCGAGTCCGGCGTCTTTATCGAGTGGGCCTGCCGCACGCTTCGCAAATACGGCGCGGGGATCGTGTGCATCTCGCAGTCGATGGAGGACTTTCGGATGTCGGGGACCGCCCGAGCGGTGCGTGCAAACGCCGACAGCGTGTTTCTCTTTCGCCAGAAAAGCGAGGGAATTGCGGCCTTTACAAGCGACCCGGCACTGCAACGCACGCTCTCGGGCCTTACCACGGTGTCCGAAACCTATTCGGAAGTCTGGGCTCGCGTGGGCGATGCTCCGGGTGTCGTCGGGCGCCTCATTCTCGATCCGTTCTCAATGACCGCGTTTTCCACCCGAGCCGACGTGTTCGACGCCGTGCGACGGGAAAAGGCCAAGGGTAAGAGCGCCGTGCAGGCGATCGCCGAGGTGGCGCACAAGACCTGCTCAGGCTAGGAAGTGACTGACATGAGAGAAAACAAGACCGGCGTCCGTCTCCCCGTGAGCCCGAAAAAGCAAATGGCCGAACGACAGGCCCGCCAGAGCCTTGCCGCCGTGGCGCAGGGTTGGGGTGCCCCGCAGCAATCGCAGGCCGAATGTGAAGGCGTACGCAACGTGACCGAGCAGACCGGTGACTCTCCCGTCCTCGTGCGCATTCCCGAGGATGAAAAGCCCGCTAAGGGTGAAACCTTGTCCGCAGCCGCACGACGCCGCATCTGGGAGCGGTCGCGCTACGAGTCGATGCGTCTGCTGCCCGACGCCATGGCCTTTCACGAGGAGGCGCTCGCTCGCGCCATGCAGCAAGGGGAGTTTGAGAAGTTGGCCAAGGCCAACGGATTGAGCGAAGAGGAAGTCCGCCGCGTCTGGGACGTGCATCAGGATCATCACCGCATCCGCGTCGCCGCTCAGGCTGCGGGTCGCACGGCGGAGGTGCCCGAGGTTGAGGACGCCGATGATGACGAGCAGCAGACCGGGGAAGTCTCGGCCCGAGAGCCGACAAGTGAACATGAAGCCGACGTGCCCCGAGAGGAAGTGGAGGAGCCGAGGTTCAAGTTCACTGAAGCACCCGACCCTCATGCGACGTCCGTTACCCAACCCAAACCGGAACCGAAACCCATGGAACAAAGTCAACCGCAGCCCATGACGTCCGAGACCGAAAACGTTTCCTGTCATCAATCCGAGCGGCCTCCTGTCGGCCGTCTTTCAGAGGCCGGACGCCGCATCAACGAGGAGGTGGGGCGCGAGGAACAACTCCGCGCTCTGGCCGCAGCGCAGCATTTGGCTCGCGAGGGCGACGAGGCCATTTGGGAGGAACGCCTGCGGTTCATCAAAGATCGATTGCGTCGCACGGGCGTATGGACGGCTGCGGCGGGGGTATGTCTGCTCGCCGGGATTCTTGCCGCCGACTTGATGGGTTTGCGCAGCAGGGCCATTGAATCGGTGACGAGTTTTACGGTCTTTGCTCCGCAGCCGGCCGTCGTCGACCGTCAGGCGGCCAAAAAAGCGCTTTTGGACCTCGCAGGACGAGCCGCCTTGGAAGACGTGATCGTAGCAAGCGAAGCGTTTGACGAACTCTTTGTGTTGGCCTGCGCCCGAGTGGCCGCGAGGGAAAACCTGCTTTTGCTGGATTCGCGAGCGGTGGTGGCGATGGCTCGCGGCGGAGAGGATGCGACGGAACGCATCAAAGAAGAGATCGTGGATTTGGTGCAAAAGGGTGCCGTTGCACGATTCAAGGAAGTCCGACGCGATGGAGAGAATCGATGAGAGGTATGCAAAAGCGAGCGCTCACGGGGACCGATGTGCCGGCATCCAAGGCTCGGACATCGCGCTCGACGGGCAAAGCGCTTGTCTGGTGGGGATGGTTGTCGGTCTTTCTGTTAGGAAGCGCACAGGCAACGGAGTGCCCCTTGTGTGCGCCGTCGCATGAAAAGCAAGACGGCGTTGATCTCAGAGTGGCCAACACCGCACCGATTATCGAGCCCGACTGGGAGCTGCTCCTGAAAGCTCGCGTCGCGGAAGCCGACCGATTGGGGCTGCTCAGGAGTGAGCAGCGAAAGACCGCGGAGACGATGAAGCGCCATGCGCAAACGCCCGTGGACCTGAAACTGCCCAAAGCGCGCGTCGGCACGAAGCGCCGGATGGTGATTCTCGACGCCGACGCCGTGCGCTCGATGGCAACGCCCGTGAAGGACGTGCTCTCGGGCTTTACCCGCGGCTACGTCTTTTTCAACGCGGACGATCCCGTGCAAAGGGAGTTTGTGATGAAGCTGCCTTCCGTCGGCTCTGGCATGCGGCCGGTGGCCACTGCCGGAAACGTCTCGGAGGCGTCGCGAGCGATGAACCTGCGCCTGTACGCCGATCAGGGAGGCGTACTGATGCGACGCTTTGCCTTGAAGGCCGTGCCCACGGTCGTGGTGCTCACCTTTGACGGCAGGGAGCTTGCCGCCGAGATCGAGGAGGCGGCCTTGGAGGATGAGCCCGCAGACGCCCGGGCGCCCTGAGCGAAAGAACAACGACAACCGCAACGAATGACCGAATAAAAAATGACCAAATATCACAGCCGCGCCGAGATCAATCAGAACACCGCCAAGATGGACGCCGACGACAGGCGCGTTGCCGCCGGACGCATCGTGACAGATCCGGCAGCCGCCCGAGACTTCGTCGCGCATTCGCTTTGGGTGCCCGAGACGCAGGCCATGCCCGTGGGCACGGCCTCCGACATGGGCGTGCTCGCGTTGTCGCTCGTGCGGCACCTCCTGGATCCGATCAAGGCGAAGGCCGCGAAGAACCCCGAGCAGGCCCAAAACGACCTGGCCGCACTCTTTGCCGCCTTGTCCGTGCCGGATGCCAAGGAACTCACCGCGACCGTGAAGGATCTCAAAAGCCTCACCGCCGGGTTTCGTCGGATGCTTGAAGCCAAGCGCGGGCGAAACGGCTTGAAGCTCAACTCGCAATATTTCGGCGCATCGGTGAGTTCCTTTCAATCGGGTTACGACGGCCATTGGATCACGCGGGAGGCCGCCTTGCGACTGCGTCTCGTGCGTTACTACGAAAAGACAAGCGGTGAGTTCGCGCAGACCGTGCATCGCGCGATGGCCGCGCTTTCGCGCAACGGAACGGCCTATGCGGCCTGGAGCGCGGGCTGGCCCGTCTTTGTGTGCGACCTCAACAACACCTACGAGCGCTATGCCGCGCAGGAACTGCTGCGTACCTGCGACGGAGCCGTTGCCGTCGTCTCAAGACCGCTGTCGGCGCAAACGAGGACAATCCTTGCCCGTTACGCGCCCGACATGGCGGTTGTGACCGATGAAGCGGGTCTTCTGTCGGTGCTTTTGGGCAACTACGGCACCGTGATGCTGCTGGAAAGACGCATCGGCGGCTGGACCGTGACGTTTCCTGCGGGCGGAGCTGCGGAAAAAGACCTCAAGAACCGCAAGTATCCGGGATTTGCAAGAGCCTTGGCGCGCTGCGCCGTGCTGCCGGCTTCTTTCCCGCAAACCAAGGGCAACCTTTCTGCCGAGGCGTCCCGATGAAGGCGGTCGCTGTCAAGTGGCGCAATCGTTTGGCTGCTCTGCTTGCCGCCGCGGGGATGGGATTTTGCGCTGTCGCGCAGGCTGCCTGTGAGGGCGCCTTTCCCAATCCCGTCACGGACGTCTGTTGGTCGTGCATGTTTCCCATGAAAGTGGCCGGAGCTCAGTTGAGCAGCAACGGCGTGTCGGATCCCGACACCGATGCGCGCATCGTCTGCACCTGTCAGCGAGGACCCATGGTGGTGCCCGGTTTCAACATGAGCTTTTGGGAGCCGATCCGCACGGTGGAGGTGGTGCGGGAGCCCTACTGCCTGGTGTCCTTGGGCGGCATTTCGATGGATCCGGGGCTCGATGCGCCTTATCACGGGCGCAGTGCGTCGCGCAACGCCGCAGTCAATGCCTCCTTTGCGGGCAACGTCGGCGAAGACGGCATGGGAAGTCCCGAAATCGGCGCGGCCTTCTATCAGGCGCATTGGTACAACACGCCGTGGCTTTTCGTGCTGCAGGCCGTGGTCGACACCTCGTGTCTGGAAAACGCGCCGTGGGATCTGGCTTACCTCACGGAACTCGATCCTGTCTGGGGAGATTCTCTCGCGAGCTTTGTCCTGGCGCCCGAGTCGGCGATCTTTGCCAATCCCGTTGCGGTCGCCGCCTGCGCCCTGGACTGTACGGCCGCCTCGGTCATGCAGCCCCGCAAGGAGCTCTTTTGGTGCAGCGGCTGTCAGGGTGGGCTCTATCCCTTGGCGGGTTGGATCGCCTCCATGACGAGCCCCCTGCAGGCCTGGCATCTGATTGCCGCCCGCATGACGGTGAAACTCGCGCGTGAGGGGCTGCTGTGGGCCGCGTACGGCAAGAAGGGGCAGTGCGGTCCTTACTTTGAGCCCATTCCGAGAAAGGACGTCTGGCGCACGCAATTGATCTATCCGACGGTGACGGCCTCGGGTTCGAAATGCTGTCGTCCTTTGGGCGCACCCACGATGAACTGGGGAGCGGGCAAGACCTTTCCCGTTTCGGGTGAAGACGGCGCGATTTTGCTCTGGCGCATGCGCGACTGCTGCGCTTCCAAAAACCTCATGACGGGCATGCCTTGAGGGCAGAGACGTCCGTTTGACGTCAATTCAACAAAGAAAAACACATGAAAGACACGAAAGCAAAACGCTGCGGGACGTTGCGTAAGGCCGCCTTGGGTCTGATGACAGGCTTCGGACTTGCGGTTCTGTCCCTTTCGGCATCGGCCGGTGACGATTCTGACTCGATCGCGAGGATGACCGATCGGGAGCTTGTGAGAGCCGCCATGCGTGCCGTGCAAGGTGCGGCGCAGGAGATGGCGGCAAACGGCTCCGAGGCGCAGCCGTTGAGTACAGGCCCCTCCAAAGGGCGAATCGGCGTGCGGCTGACCGCAGCCGTGAGCATGAGTCTTGAAAAGGACTATCGGCAGGCTCTCAAACACGATGCGGCCAAAGCGGGGATCCGTCTTGCCGTGCGCGGTTTGCCCGTGACCGAAGGGTTTGAAAGGCAGCCCTTCTTTGCGGCGCCGAAAGACAAGCAGGTTCAGCTCAAGGGCGAGATCGTGAGGGCGGCTGCCGCTTTGCATGAAGCCTTCGGGGAGATCGACGTCGATCCTGCGTTTTTCAGGGATAACGGCATTGAGACGGCCCCCGTCTTTGTGCTCGAAGACGACGCAGGCGTCATCGCGCGCGTGCACGGAGCGGTGACCACCCGCTACGCCTTGGAAGTTTTGTGGAGCGAATTGACGGATGCGAAGTCTTTCGTCGTGAAAAAGGCGGGCAAGGTGCGTGTGTCACAAGCCAAGAAAGCCGTGTTGAAAGCCGGGTGCGCTCTGAGTGCGGGAACGCTTGCGGGGTTTTCCTTCATGGGAGAAGCCTGTGAGTAGCAAGACCGCGTTTGTTCTTTTGTCGGCAGCGCTTGGTTTGGGGCTTTCGTCGCCGACGGCAAACGCGGCTGCGGCCGGCGACGTCCCGGCGGGTGTCGAGGATGCCGTCAACGCTGGCAGGAACATGCCGATACCGGAGTTTGACGAGATCACGAAGGGTGCGGACGTCAACGACTTCATCGCGTCGAATACCGGGAGTACCGCGGAAATGGAGGCTCTGCGGCAAAACGGCCAGGGCGTGCTCTACGACCCGGGCCGAAACGAAGCCGACGCCTGCCGCAACCGCAACGATCCCAAGTGTCTGGCGGTGCAGATGGTCGACAAAGGCTCCGCCAACCGTCCCGTTTTGGATCCCGACGAGGAGGACAAGATTCTGGGCGGTCGCAACGACGTGATCGACAACGCCGACGATTGGGTGGATGTGGGCGGAAACGGAAGTTCTGCCGGCAACTGCGAGGACCATGTCACGGTGATCCCGAAGCCGGAGGAAACCATGACCTGCGAAGTGCGCACCAACAGAGAGCCCGGAGGCAGCAGGCAGGAGTCCTGCGAGAAGCGCTTTGATGAGATTTTGTCGGAAACGAGCGTGTGGGCGTGCGAAAACAAGATGAAGGAAGAAAAGGACGCCGCCTGTTCGATTCCGGTCGTGGTGCGTCAGGAGACGACGACCACGCTTGCCTGCCTTGAGGGCAGAAAGGATGCGACGGCCGAGACGTGTCCGGTGACCGTCACGCCCGGTCAGAAGGAAAGGCATTACGCGGCTTGCTTTAAGCCCGTCTACCGATCGGTGACGAAGACCTGCACGCGGCGTCTGGTGGTGACGGCCGAGGCCTCATGCCGCGTGGGCGAGACGCAAACCGCTTCCAACAGCGACTTCGGTGGCCTCGGGGAAGATGCGGTGCCTGGAGCCGACACATTGACGGCAACGAGCGTGTGTTCTGCTGAAGGACTGGAACTTCGATTGACCGTGAACAGTCAGCCCGAAGTGACGGTGACCGCGCGCACCAACATCTTTGAGACGGTGGTGAACATCACCGGAGGACAGGCGCGCCTTGCCGGGGACGTCTCCTGCACGAAGGCCGACTGCATTGCACAGCTGAAGATGACCGTCTACCGAAGTTTGGGCACGAGCCACGTCTATCAGGGCGAAGTGTTTCTGCGTTTTCCCTTCGTGCGATTCATCAAGAACGCCGAGACGGACCATTGGAGCGAGACATGCACGGGCGTGTGAATGTGAAGATCCTGTCTGCCGCTTTGTGCTCGGTCTTGTTCTCGGCGGTTTCTGGTAAGGCCCCGGCAGCGGACGCTTCGCAGGAAAACTGCATCGTCACCGGGCGCGTGTGCGTGGAAGAAGGCGGCACGCGCCTCATCGACGGCGTACCGGTGACGCGTGACTGCTGGAGCTATCGCGACACCTACGCGTGCCTTGCGCCCGATACGCAGTCCGTAAACGGCTGCTCGACACTTCAGGCCGATGCGGACGAATCGGGACCGGGAAGGTGCGTTTTAAAGGAGAGAACGTGTTCGGAAGCAGTCGCCGATACCGCCGGCAACGCGGTGTGTCTTTCCTACAAGGAAACCTGGGTGTGTGACAGGAAGATCGAACTGCCGCCGATCAACGCCGAGTGGACGAAGTCGACCGTGGAGACGGAGGACGACGTCGACGAGTCGGCCTGCGGGGATTTGCTCGATCGACAGGACTGCGTCAGGGGCGAGGTGAAGTGTACCCAGGCCGGCTGCGAGCGCGTCTTTTACTGCGGCGCGAAAACCGCGACGGGGTGCTCGGATTTGGCCTCGGGCGGCTGCACGATCACCAAGGAGCCGACCTGCGACACGGACTACGACCCGACGTGCCTTGTGAAGGTGGGTGAGGCTGTCTGCAAGGGAAAACTCCCGGAAGGCGTGGTGGAAGGTGGAGACGCGAACATCGAAGACGAAGAAACCGTCAACGTCGGTCAGCCCACGCCCGACCTCGCCTCCTGCAAGACCATGACCGAGGACTTTTTGGCGTCCGGCATGTCCTGCACGCAGATTTCTCAGGTGTGCGTCGACAAGGACCCGCCAGTACGCGTCATCAACGGCATTGCTTATCGAGCCTCGTGCTGGGGATATGAGCGCACGTATCGCTGCGAGCGAACCGAACCCGCCTCGACCTGCAAGGGGCTCGAAGCCAGTCCCGGCTGCAAGGAAGTCGAGCGCACGTGCGTCAGGCAGGGCGAGACCGGGTGCGAGGCCGAGCGCGTCGTCTACAACTGCGGCAAGGTCGAAGAGGTTGATCCGGGCGAGGCCGAGTTGATTGAGTCGAGCGACGAGATCGTCGGGATCGTGGAGGTGGATACCTGCTCAGACTTGGAATCCGACTCGATCTGCCGCAAGACTTCGGAAGTCTGTACGCAACCCGGCGGCACGAAGATTGTCAACGGCGTGCCCGTCACCAAGGACTGCTGGGCTACCGCGATCACCTACACCTGCGGCTCCGGCAGCGGGGAGGCGGTCACTGACGACGGCTGCGAGGGACTCGAGCGGCGGGAGGACTGCAAGCTTACCGAATCCAAGTGTCTCGGGCGCGATGAATCCGGCAACTGCACGATGCTCACCAAGACCTTTGCGTGCGGTGGCGGCACGCAGGAGATCGTCACGGGCAAGGACTGCGACGGGGAACTGTGTATCGCGGGAATTTGCGAGCCCGCCAAACCGGAGACAAGCGAGGATTTCCTGGAAGGCATTGCCGTCTGGGAGATCCTGCGACAGGCGGGCATCTACGGGGAAGTCGAGGGCGACATGATCTTCAAGGGGACCGACTCGGGCTGCACCGTCAAGATGATGGGCTTTTCGTGCTGCAGAAACGACGTGGAGGGGACGGCGGGCAGCATGAGCAATTCGGCGCTTTCCATCGGTCTTGAGGTGGGGCTCGACGCCGGCACCGAACTCATCAAGTGGCTCGGAAGCCCTTACGTCTACGACATTCTCAATTCCTTTGAGTCCACGCAGGGCGTCTTGCAGGCCCTCTATGGAAGTGCGGGCAGCGGCGTGTATTCGCCGTCGTTTTCCTACTACGGGGTGTCGGTGGGAATTTCGTCGGCCGGAAGCCTGACGCTTGAGTTTTCGCCGACGGCATTTTTGGCCTCGATCGCTTTGGAGATGGCCGCCGAATACTTTTCCTGCACCGACGAAGACCGCATGCACGCCTTGAGAAAGTCCCGCGGGCTTTGTCATTACGTGGGCAGTTTCTGCGACAAGGAGTCGGGAGCGGGTTGCCTGGAAAAGCGCGAGACCTGGGTGTGCTTCAACTCCAAGCTTGCCCGTACCGTGCAGGAGGAAGGACGCAAGCAACTCGGAATCGGCTGGGGTACGCCCGTGCGCCCGGTGACGCGCGGTTTCACCTTGGAGGAGTTTCAGAGTCTGGACTTCACCAAGATGGATTTGAGACCTGTGGTCGCGGAAATTGCCGAGCAGTCGATGAAGGACGGCACGCTTGCCGGAAACAAGGTGAACACGGCCGCCGTCACAGAACGCGCCAGGGTGCGCGTGAAGGAGGCTGCCGCGTCGTCGGACCACTACACCGAAGTCAACACCATCGAAGGCAAATGCTTCATGGGCGAGACGGGCGCGGGGACGGACTGCACGGCCGTGTACGTGCTGATTCAAGGTTACGAAAAACCGATGAGAAGCCATAAAAAAGGCGAGAGATCGGGGCGTCGGGCCTCGCTTCTGCTGCCTGAGGGACTCTGACGCGACAAATGAAGAAAAAGAGAAATTATCAAAGGAGACGATGTGATGAAACGCAAACAACTGCTGCTGCGCACCTCCATTGTGTTGGTGCTCTCGGGACTGGTGAGCGTACTGATTTTCCCCGAATTCACCGCTTGGGCGTGCGGCGTGACGGGACACGGCGAGTGTCGCGTTGAAGCGTCGGTTTGCGGCGCACGGGGAGAGGCGCCGTGATCGGGGTGCGGAAAAGTCGGGCGCAGGTTGCGGCGGTGGCTGCAGCCTTTCTCGGTTTGATTCAAGTGAGCCTGAGCGCGGGCGCAGGCGGCGTTTCATCGGAAGGTCCCGGCGCCTCGCAAGCCGCGGCACACAGTGCCGAAGGCTTCTGGACGCAGGACGTCTGGGCCGATCCCTCAAGGCCCTTTCTCTTTTACGGGGAGAAACGGGAGGCTGAGGAGAAGTCCGGGACGGAAAAGAAAGCGGTTGAAAGGAAGGATCGGTCGAAGGCCGGCGGGGAAGTGAAGAAGTCTGACGCGCACGTGAGCGACGGGCAATTGGCAATCTTTCCGGCCGACGGGCTCGATCGTGCCGCGGCGGGGCAATCCTTGACGCGCGAAGCGGAGGCCGCCGGTCTTGAAAAGCTCAGGAGCCTCAAGACGGTTAAGGAGCTGCGGGAGGAGGTGGACCGCCGGATGGATGCGGCCGTGATGAATCCGACTCCGGCCGCGATCGGTCTTTACCTGCAGGCCAATGCCTTTTTGATGCAAAAGGCCGGCGTCTTTGCCGAGAGCTGGAGACGAGCCCTGGTCGACAACCCGCAGTTTGACTGGACGGCAGTGAGGCCCGCGGTAAACGTTGTCTCTACGGGCATGTCGCGAGAGAGAGAGGGACGAATGATGCGTGAGGTCAGGCTGATGGCCAAGGATTACGGCTTCATTTTCTTCGGTGACGACACGCTGAAGACCCGACACATGCTCGAACAGGTACGAGCTTTTCAGGCCGAGTACGGGTTTGATGCGGCCTTTGTGTCGGTGTCGGGGGCAAACAATCCCTTGATGCCCGAGGCCAGAGACGACAAGGGTTTGAGTGCGTTTGTCGCGCAGGGCGTTCGACAGTTTCCGGCTTTGGTGCTCGTGAGCCGTTTTGAAAAGGATTTGACGAAGGCAAAGCTCATTGCCACCGGTGCGGCCGACGCGATGACGTTGGTGCGCAACACGCATGCGGCGGCCAATGAAATGCTGCGCGACAGGGCCTTTGCGGCGGGGGATTCGGTTGGAGCAGGCTTGAAGGCGGGGCAGACCGCAGCGGAAGGCGCCCTGGGCGGTTCGGTTGAATAACGACGAAGGATAAGAAGAGTGAAAGCGAAGAATTTGAGTAAAGGGCTGGGTGTGCGACTTGCGGCGGCCGTCGTTTTTTGCGGGGCGGTGAATGTACACGCGGGCTTTGTGGACGATTTCTTGGATGAAGCGCAGGCAAACGTCAATGTGACGCAATCCGGCGTTCTGCAGGCCGGCGGCATGAATGTGGTCACGGGCGGGGGCTTTGTCTTTAAGGCGCCGAGAAAGGAGTTTTCGCCCTTTGCGATCACGCCGCCGTCGTTGCGCGCCAATTGCGGGGGCATCGACGTCTTTTTGGGGGCGTTTTCGATTCCGAGCCGCGAGGAGTTTGTCAGTTTCTTAAAAAGTGTGGGTACGGCTCTGCCCGGCGTCGCCTTTCAGATGGCGCTTCAGTACATGGCGCCGGACTTAAATGAGATCGTGGGGCGCTATTCGGATCTGATCCGAGGCTACACCAACCGCTATACGGATGCCTGCACCGCAGCGCAGTCGATCATGGAGGATACGGGGGCAAACGGCGCCCTGCAAAAGGCTGTCTTCGGAGCCAAGAACGCCTTGCGCGCAAGCGGCGCTGCATCGGATCAGTCCGAAGCCGACCGCCAGGTGCGTGACGACGGCGAAAAGGCGATCGACAAGGCCCCGGTGCAAAAGGATGCTTCGGGTAACGTCGTCTCGGCTCCTGAAATCAATCTCACCTGGGCGCTTATCAACAGCGGAAACTTTTCCAAGGGCAACAGTCAGGAGTTGAAGGAAGTGATGATGACGCTCGTGGGCACGACGATACTGAGAAAGTCGGGCTCGGGTAAGGACGCCGTCTTGACGAGCACTCACTACGCGGGCGCGGATCTGCTGCCGATTCTCTTCGGGGAAGTGCGCGGCGACGTCAAGATCGAACGGCTGCATTGCGACGAACCCAAGCGCTGCTTGAAGGTTTCGCCCGCGGAAACGAGCGACGCAAGTCTCGTCGATCAACTGCACGACGCCGCAGCTAATTATCGCCGTGCGGTAAGGGAGCGAAACGCTTCCTTGGTAAGCGACCGGGAACTGATGCTCTTGGGCGGCACGACGGGTGTGCCTCTGCTGCGAGTCCTGAACCTTGCCGCGACTTCCCGCTATCAGGGCATTGCTGACGACTTGGTGCGCATCTACGTGGATGCGGCGGCCTACGAATTGCTCGCCTCCGCTGTCAATTCCCTGGCGGGCGACATCAGGGCCGCATTGTCGGGGTCAAGCGCCAAGGACCATTCCGCACAGCATGTCGAACACGTGCGGCGTCTGGAAGAGAGAATCGAAGCCGTGCAGCAGGGTGTCTATCAGCGACAGGACAAGCTCCTTCAGGGCATGGCACGCGCCTCGAATTTGATTCTCCAGCTTGAGCACATCGAAAAGAGTCTGGCGGTCAACCAAGTGACGCCCACGATCGAGGCGTGGCCCGAAAGCGCCAAGGAGTTCAAGTGATGGACGACGCGTTTGTTTTCTACGCCTATTGGAACGGCAATCAGATTCGGGATTTGTTCGAGGGGTTGGTGTCTGTCACCAACGGCTCGGGCTTTGTGCAGCTTGCGGCCTTCTTGGTGGTGACCGGCATGGTCGCGTGCCTTCTGATCGGCGCGGTCAAGGGCGAAGGCAGAAGCGTGATTTCCTACTTTGCCTGCGCGGTGCTCTTTTGGTTTGTGGCGATTGTTCCCAAGGCGACGGTCGTCATTGAAGACGTCAGGAGTCAAACGGTTTACAACGTCGACAACGTACCTTTGTCGATGGCCTTTTTTGCGTCCGCTTCCAGCCGCATCGGGCATTGGCTGACTCAGGCCTATGAGACCGCGTTCATTCCGGCTGACGTGGCGAAGTATTCGAGTTTCGGGGCTGTCTATCCGCAGCGCGTGATGGAGGTGCTGCAGCGCACGGGACCGGTGACGGTGCAGGGACGTGAAACCCTGCAGGCGGTTCTCAAAAACTGCGTCTTGCCGGAAGTTGTGTTAGATGGCCGCAAGGCCGATGAAGCGATGGCTTCGAGCGACCTTTGGACGCTCATTAAAAGCGACGGCTGGGTCAATCCCGCGCGCCTTGCGGTGATGCCCGACGGTTCGGTGCTCAAGTGCCCTGCCGCCGTTGCGGAACTTGAGCAGGTGCTGGTCAACGTGGAAATTCCTGCCCTAAAGCGTTGGGTGCACGTAAAGCTTGATCCGCAAGCCGTGAATCCGTCGACGTCGATTGCCGCAAGCATCACGCAGACGGAAAGTCTGCTTCTGGGGATTTCGCGATCGGCCGAGAGCTCCTTGAAGCATTCGCTCCTGCTCACCGCTTTGCCCAAGGTGATGTCGGGCCACGCCGTGACGGTGGCCGGTCCTGCGGCGATGGCATCCACCTTGGCCCGCGCTCAGGGAAATCTTGCCGGTGAAATCAACTACCGAACGATGGCAAAGATGGCCGAGGACGCTTTGCCGAAGATCCGAAATGCTCTGGAATTTGTGGTGATTGCGATGTTCCCTGTGGTGGCGCTGATTGCCTTGGTGTCAGGATCCGGGATGGCCGGGGTCGTTCGAAGCTATGTCACGCTTCTTTTGACCGTTCAGCTGTGGCCTGCGTTGTCGAGCGTCGTCAACTATCTTGTCATTGTGCATGATCTGCATCCTTTCACGCTGCTGGCGCAAAACTTCGGGGGCTCGAGCCTACAGGCCGCTACGCTCATCCGCGAGACGGGAGCAAGCTCTCAGGCGATAGCGGGGGCCTTGCTTTGTGCCGTTCCCGTGATTTCCTACGCCTTGGTGCGAGCCGGCGACATGGCCGTGGGGCAGCTTGTGGGAGGTTTGACGCAGCCCGCGCAAAGCGCTGCGACTTCTCAAGGTGCCGCAATTGCCGCGGGAAATATCTCGCAGGGCAACGTGAGCGTGTCAAACGTGTCTTCGAACAACGTTTCTTCCAACAAAGCCGATGCCTCGATAAGAAGCGTGGACACCGGCATGGCGGTGACGCAGTCCGGTTACGGTACGGTGACGCGAGCCGCATCCGGCGAAGTGACGGGGCTGCAGCGCACTGCCGTGAGTTTCGGGGTGGACTCTCAGATGCAGCAAAGTCTCGTGCGCGGGCATTTGGCTTCGAACGTGGGGCAGACCTCGACCGTGAGTACCGACGCTGCGCGGTTTAGTTTCACGCAGTCGGCATCCAGCAGTGACTCTACGCAGCAGAGTTTTGCGCATGCCTTAAAGGATGCGTTGAGTGAACAGAAGTCTCTTGCGACGAATTATTCGGATACGAGCGGGTGGGGTAATAGTGTGACTTTGACGAGGGCGTCGGAGATGGATCGGACGAGCTCGGTGAGTGAGGGGAGTACGTACAGTAGCAAAGGTGAACTGCAGCTCGGGCGAAACATTATGGGCGAAAACGCCGAACCGATCTCCCAGGTGGGAGGCTTAAGGAATTTTGTACGGGATCCTGGAGTCAATGGCCATCAGATGGGAAGTTCACTGCTATTGGGCAAAGGCAGGAGTCTGACAGAGATGACGCCGTTGGAAGGCGATTCAGGAATGACAGAAGACAGTCATTTGACCATTGGTGGAAGATTGGTCGGCACTTTGACCATGCAGGATGCTCAAGATCTCGTAGACCGTGCAACCGGAAAGATGAGTTCACAAGTGGGGCAAGGCAGGAGTACTGAGTACGCAATGGTGCGATCAGCAGCTGTTGCTGTAGCAAATAGCCATTCGGATGATCGTGTTCGCAGTTACGCAAGAGGCTTTGTGCAGTCGTTGGATGCAACCCATTCTGCCGGCCGTGATCAAACGCAGTCGCATGTGGAATCCATGTCTGCTGCCTCCACCCTAAACGAGTCGGATACCGGTTCGGTGACGACGTCGGCCGATGGTTCGGTGCCGTTGATGAATTCTGCCGTTGAGCGCTACGGCAGCGGTGAAGCCGCCTTGCGTGCGATGTATCAGCCTGCGGAGTTGGCCAGTTTTGCCGGAGAACAGCATGTAAGAGCTGGTGCATCTGTTTCGCCGTCTGATCGATTCGGGCCTGGGACGGTTGTTTCTGCCATTGAGAGAAATGCTGGTGTCTTTGAGGCGACGCCAGCTAATGTGCAAAGCACTGCCGACAGTAACGCTGCCAGGATGAGCGAAATCTCCGGTTCAACACTCAATGCTTCGACCGTTGGAGAAGTCATGAATGCTGGGGTAACTGAAGGTGTGCAGCAGTTTGATGCGCAACACGGGCAGTTTGTGGCAAGCCATCAGATCAGCCAACAGGCACGGGAAAAGCAGATGAACTTCGATCGAGGCGTGATGCTTGTTGCCAGGGAAGCCTACAACATGGAACACATTGACAAGAACTTTGCCTTGCGAAATGCCTTTATGGGTGGGTGGGGCTATCGAAACGGAGATCAGATCCAGGAAGACCTGCGGTCTTGGGCGGCAAACAATCCAACCTTGAATGACCGTCTTGAGCAGATCGGTGCCAGTGACAGGGATTATGTGTCCCAGTCAGATTGGGAGCATTTGGTGGAGATCGCTCGCCAGTCGAAGGGAATTCGATTCAATTAGTACCAATAACCGTTCATTCTCCAGAGACGGCGCATTCGTTTTGCTTTCTTACGTAAACGGATGCGTTCTTCTGGGGGAAGATGATTTTTTTGGAAATAAGGATCAACGCGTTCTCCAATTTCAATAAGTAGAAAACTGATGAACTCCAGAATCTTCAAATACAAAGCCGTGATTGGATTGAGTTTGCGCATGGTGACACCTTTGACGTTAAATCAAATAAAAGAAAGGGAATGATGGGAGATTCGATGGAAAGGTGTCGTGTAGAAAAAAGATGAGTTTTGCATGGTATCGACTCGGATGAAAAAGCAGATTGAGTGTTACAAAATCAAATAAATGACCTCTCGAGAGCTGCTTTTTGGCTAAAAATTACATAAGCACTTTCATTATATCTGTCTGATTTTGAAAATGGAAGAATCTAAGGGAAAAATTACTGAAAACAAATTAACCGTATTTCGATCGTTTGCACTCGAAGTTGGTTGTACATTAATTATTCAGGAGAATTTGCCGCATTGTCTGATGTCAAATTGAAAAAAGGCTTACCCGGCGTCTATATTCAATTGCGAAAGCGAGGTGAAATCTATATCGGCGAGGCCTGCGACATTCTGGATCGACAAAAGGAACATTTGCACAACGGTGTCAAACTGGCTGCGCTTGCGATTCTTCCGACTGACATGATGGATATGCAGGGACGAAAGAATCTGGAAACGTCCGTGATTGCTTCGGCGCAGAAGAGGGGACTGCGTCTTGCGAACAAATCCAAGGTCAAGCTTGCCGAAGAACTCAATCGTCGCAAGGAATATCTCTCGGTTTCTGCCGCCGTTCAGAAGCTCGATCGCATGGACGAGTACGCCGTCTTTCAGTTTGGTCAAGGAGGCTGGCTTGAAACGCTTGAGGAAGCCAAGAACAAAGCCACTGCAAGCGACTGGGAGCGCTACATGAATTTTCGCGAGTCTCGGTTTTCTCATGAAGCGCTTCTTCTGATCACGACCTACGTGCGGCGCGTGATTCCCGATCCTGAGCTCAATTACGGCAAGACCTGGTGCATCACACTGAACGAGTCCGGGTGTCCGGCTCCGCAGTGGATCATCGTCAATACCCAGGCCGGCTCGGTGTTTTGCGTGAACGTTCATTACACCGAGGAGGGGGCCATTGTAAAGGCGGAGTTCAGGCTTGAAAGACGTCGCCTGGATCTTCTGCTGGAGCGTTCCAACGGCAGCGATGAAGAGATGCAGATCATGCTTGGCATCACTCATGGCCATTTTGACTTGAAGCGCAACTACTGTGACTTGCAAAAAGATACGACGATCAAGACGTACCCGGTTTCTAGCGGCAAAGTCAGCCTCGAAATGGATCTCGATCAGGCACTGGAGTTCTTTCAATCGCCGATCGGCGTGGCCATGATCTCAGGGCGTGTCGACTCGATAAATGGCAAAGAAGTAGGAGAGGGATTCCGCCTGGGCCGCCTGTTTTTCTGACCTGATTGACGGTGCCGTTAATTTTTTGGTTTGCTTTCGTGACCGCTTGTGTGGCTGTTGGTGTCGGAGCGTATTCGGGACACTACTAATGGGTATACTGCGGGTTTTCGTTAACCGTGTAGAGGAAAGTTGTATCGCATGACAAATAAGCGCACTTTGGCAGACTGGTTCCTGGCGACTCGCCCGTGGTCGTATCCGGCTTCGACAATGCCGGTGGCTTTGGTCCTTGCCTACTATTTCGCCGACGGGGTTGCCGTTGATCCGGTCAATGCCGTCTGGGCGCTTGTGAACATCGTCATTTTCCATGCGGCAGGTAACGTCTGGAGCGACTATTTTGACTTTCGGTATGGCGTCGACAACCAAAACACGTTGGGAGTTCGCCAGCTTGTCGACGGTAAGTTCGTGGCCCGGGAGTTCCTTTGGTTTGCAATTTTCCTTTTTGCCGTAGGAACGCTGTGTGCGCTCTTTCTCGTTTGGAGAACGGGTTTGCCGTTTCTGGCGGTGACTTTTGCGGGCATTGCGGCGGCGCTGGTGTATCCGCCCTTGAAGTATCGCGTCGGCGGTGACGCGGTCATCTTTATCGCCTATACGCTCACGCCGCTTTTTGCTACGGCGTGGATCGTGACGGGGACGTGGTCGCTTGATGCCATCTGGGCGGTACTGCCCACCGGGATTCTCACAGTCGGCATTTTGCACGCCAATAATCTGCGAGATGCTCGGACCGATACGGAGGCAGGTATTCGTACGCTTGCCTCAGTCTTGGGACAAAAACGGTCTGTGTGGCTATATCAGTTTGAGATGCTCGTGCCGTTTGCAATTTTGTTGGCAACTGTTTGGCTCGGGATTTTGCCGTTGACAGTGCTGTTGACTCTGCCTGTTGCCGTGGGTGCGATGGCCCTGTGCAAGCAGGTTGGACGATTTGATGGCGTCAATACGGAGAGCATAGCGACATTAGATGCCTCGACGGCTAAGACGCAGCTGATGTTCTCAATGCTGATGGTGGCTGGGCTTATAGCCGGGCATTGGCTGACTTGACAAAAGCTGTCTAGCGACTGAACGCTCGATTCTCGGTATTGGAGTTGGGCATTTTGTTTTTGGAAGGGTCAGAGTAAGTATTAGCTTAAGACATTTTGCTCTTGGCTAGCAGTGAAGTTATCAAGCATGGAAAGCATCTTCTGATGCGGTAATCTTCGCTGTCATTTTCAGGTCAGGAGATGGCAATAGTGTCATTCATGCAAGAGAATGATCTGCTCAGCATATAAAGAAATTTGATAGGCTGTTTCGAGACGCTTCCCTATGGACACAATTTTGTATTGTTGTGATTTATAGGTGCCCAGATGTTCTTTCAAGGCTCGGTTAACGAGAGACCTTTTTTCTTGGAAATAAGGCAGGAAGTCTTCTTCCCGTTTCAGAGCAGCACAAGCATTGTCGTAGTCGGCACTTGAATCACCGACGACTTCTTTGTAAACGTTTAGCAACTCTTGTGCTGTTGCGTTGAAGCCTGGACGAATTGCCTCTTTGCCAAGCAGAACTCGCTTCGCCAGCCACAGGTAGACAGCGAAATGCACCGGCGGAAGCCGAAATGACTGTCCTGCGCAGGTTACTTCACGTGTTCTGATGTTGAGCGTGAGAGAGACGGCCGGTGCCAATTCTGTTTGTGCCCGTGCAACGGCGTCCGAATACTGACATTCTCGCGAAATCAAATCTTTCGATAGTCCAGCACGAAGTTTGATGAAGGGAATTTCAGCCAGCGAGACTTTGGCTTGGGAAGCGTCTAGCGGGCTGCCGTCTGAATGGTAAATCTCCCTCGGAGTTTGGGTCGGATAGAAAAAGTCTCTGTTGTTTTCATAGGGTTCAGACACAAGAACGTGAGACATACGATCTTGCTCACGGCCGTAGATGGAAAGGGCGTAGCCGAGAAAAAAGCCCATTGTCTTTCGCCCACCTGCAATCGACACATGCAGCACAGAGTTGTCGTCAGAACACAGTTCTCCGATGACAGAGGCGATTTTGTCCGCCGCGCGGACATTGTCTTGAGGTGTTCTGATGTCCGTCAACGGAGTGCCGTCGGCACCGGTTATCACCTGAATGTCGTTGGCTGTGAATCGAATTTTCCCTTCCAGGCCGTACTCTTTACAGAATGCATCGAACTTCCCGTCCACAGGGTCCAGCAGGTCGCGGACAGCTCGATTTTTACCGTGTAAGGTTGTTAAAAGAACGATTTCAGTCGGAACGAACTTGTGTTCCGTGACGAGGCTAAAGAGTGTCTCCGTCACGACCTGCGGCGACAGTCCCGTGACGGAGACAAGAATACGTCTTGAATACTTATCCCAGGAAGTCATGATGTAGCTGTATTCTCGTTCAGAATATCGAGAAGCTTGGTTCTGAGTCGACAGATACTGTTGCCGTCAATTACGGCAATGTTTTCGTTTGCAGCCCGCGCCCTGGCACTCGGATTGAGGCGTTGATAACTGATCAAAATCGAGCGAACTTTCTTGCCAAGACTTTGTGAAATGGCCGAAAGTTTATTGAGTATCGGTGTTGTGACCTTGGTGTCTTCCATCAAGCACGTCTTGCATTCCACAAGATAAATCGTGTGATTGTGCATGAAGCAGGTATCGATTTCATAATCGGCGCCCTTGCCGATGAGTTGCCCCTGAGGGGCGATTCTCAAATTTTTCTCTGGGTCGTGAACGCCGTGGCTGCGTAAGCCTGACACTACGTTGAACGCATGGTCTTCAAACCATCCTCCGTTGACAGTAAACCGCGCTTGTTCGCTGGGGAAGGTGATTTTATTGCCATCAACTCTAAGAAGCTTTTCCTGCTCAAAGCAGGAGAGCAGCATTTTAAGTTCCGAGTTGGGCGGCGTATCCATCTCTGTTGAGATTGCCCTTTTGCCTTTGGAGTTGATCAAAGAAGCCTGGGCAATGGCGTTGAGAGCGGCAATGCCATGCTCATATTTCTGTTGGCGCAAGATAAGCTCATGGAATAAGTCATTGGACAGAGTCGGACGTTCTTCTTTCTGTTTTTCTACGGTAACGTCGTATACGGCCAGATAGTCGAGCAGGCGAATCGGTTTTGAAACGGCTTTGTTGATCTGTGTTTCATTTGAGCCAACGATCGGAAGGAAGATCAATTCATTCGTCGCCTCGCTGAGATAGAAAATTCTGTTGCCGTTGGCAGAAAAAATACTGACTGCGGCGAGCACCATGACTTTGGTCCCGCCAGTAGCGTTGAGAACGATTTCACCGTTCGAGTCGTCGGTCTTGATTATGGTCTCCGCCTTTGCCAATTCATCGAGAACGGTATTAGCGATGTCATTGAAGTCGTAGGCGTCGACAAGATTGACCGTTACGACCTCAATGGCAGGCAACCTTTGTCGAAGTGTTTTCTTCAATAACTCAGATTGATGGCTCATTTGAGGGGTGGCAAACAGGACAACTCTCTTAGCGCCGAGCTGAAAGATAGGCAGGAGGTTAGGCATCTGTTCGCCTGAGACCAGGCAAAACTGAGTGTGAACATTCAAATCATCAGCTTGATCGCTAGACATTTTTTCTTCCTCAAGAACGAGCAGTGACAACAAACTCCTGCAACGAGCAATTCATCGTCTGCATCGTTTCACACGAAAGCTCGCGTCCGCGCTGATCGACCGAAAGCTCCATAGACAGTGCAAAAAACCGAGCGTTGCGCGCACAAACTTCAGCTGCAAGATGCACCGGCAGTGTGCCGATAACGGTATCGCCGGATGCGACTTCATCGACGGCAAGGTGTGTACGCCAATGAGTTATACCAAGATTTTGGTTCTTAGCCCAGGCAATGGCTCCGGGGTGTCTGGATACAAACCAAACGGACACGGGAAAATTTCTCCGATTGACTAATTGAAAAAAAGCGATTTAACAGGGGAAGCGGCTACTGTCTGCATTTCAACCGGAGCAAAAAAGAATCCTTCAGGAAACAGCTTTGCGCCAATGCGCAATTTTCTCCCTTGCGAAGGGAGGCGGTAGCAGCACAAAGAATCTTCTTTTGGATTCAATAATCGCAAGGCCCCGGTTATGCAGGCCATCTTTTGCAATTCCGAACCGTAAAACAGAAAGATGCTTCGCTGGATAGGAGTTGCATGATGTTGCAGATAGCGATGCATCCTGACAACTCTCTTTTTGTCGGCGATGTCATAAGCAATGACGTACTGATTCATGCCGAACCTACCTGACGAGGAAAGAGAGTATCAAACAGCGATTCCATTTCAGCCAGCGTTTTGCGTATTGACGGGCGGCACTTGTCCATGAAGATCTCCCATGCTGGGTAGAGCCGGGATCGTCCGGCTTTGCCCAACAAACAAGAGTTTTGACTGGTTGAAAAGTCTTCGGCACGGAGTATCCGGTTGCGGAATGCGTCGATTGCGAAACGATCAACCATCGGCCGAATGGGTTCCATGACATCGCAGGCAAAAGAAGCTCGACCAAACGCCATCTTGTGCAAGACGCCCCAATAAGGGTCGTAGCCAGCAGCGTGAATCACAAGCTGTGCCTCTGCGTACAAAAGGGTGTAGCACAACGACAAAACAGCATTGAAAGGATCTTTCGGCGGGCGGAGATTCCTCCCCTGAAATCCAAGAGAGTTTGGAAGAATGCAGGCAATACCGCGGAAATACGCACCGGCCGCAGCTCCCTCAGCGCCGAGCAAAGCCGAACAAGAAGACTGTTGCGGAAGCCTGGCAAGGATATTTGCCATTTCCTCAATGGGTTCTTTTAGATCCAAGGGCCGAGGATAACCGTTGGAGAGCTCTGCAGATAAAAGGTCTTTTTGACCGGTTATTTTTAGCTCGACCAATTTACGAGAACAAACCAAAGAGGCCAACTCGTTGTTGACCACCATGGCTTGTCGCAGACGCTTGGCTGCATCGTTGTGAGCGCGCGGAAAGAAAAGAACAGGTTCATGCTTGTAGCCGGTCAGAATAATGACGCCGATATTTTGTTCTCCTAGTTTTCCAAGCAAACTGCTGTCGAGAGTTAAGCCCCCGTTGATGATTAATCGGGTGACGGGAGCGATGGGGACCGTAGCAAGACGGACGCCCTCAGCAGAAAACACAATTGCCCCGGCATCAAGTTTGGCTTCAGTGGCGCGACGGTCTACGTACAAAGTTGACATGCACTTCTCTCCTAAATGACGACAAACGGGTCAAAGGCGATGCGCGTGTGTTGCCCTTCAAGCTGCGGTTTCAGGCGCGGATCAAGTTGAAAGATCATGACGCTGTCCGTTTGCGCATCTATCAGCTCAATGACATCGCTCTGGAGTGCTTTGAGTTCTTGCTTCGTCATCCAGCACTCATAAAACGATTTCTGACTGGCTATAGCGTATGACTTAATCAATTTCAGGATCTTGCGCAGTGCAGCAGGTTCTGAGATGTCGTAGGAGATCAAGTAAAGATTTCGGGACACAAAGCACTCCCTGAAGGTGGACAAAGGAATTATTGGCTTCTTTCAGTGCTAAGTGAGAGATCACAAACTTGTGATCGAGTTGCGGTATTGAATAAGGGCAAGTTGAGGAAAGAGAGCTGGAGCTTGAGCTGTGAAAAATATAAAAACAAAAAATTTACTTGTTTGTTTGATTGAGTTTACTGTTAATTCGTGACGTGAATGCCTGTTTGATTTATATGTTTTTATGGGTTTCTAGACATACTGGTCGTGTATGAGCATATTGTAAATATGCTTTGATGCATATGTTAGTGTGGCTGGATTTACATAATTGACTCTAAATGTCAACTTGTTTAAATCCCTTTTGGTGCAGGGTGTCTAATACTGATCAGGATGTTCTTCTAATCAATTATATTCGTCTTAACACCTTTGAAAACAGGGTTACGTTTGAACACAGGCATCAAGCTCACTCCTGAAGATTGCAGAGTCTAAATCCCTTCGAGAACAGGGTTACGTTTGAACAAGGACTGGGGCCGTCAGTACTGGGAAGCCTGGTCTAAATCCCTTCGAGAACGGGGTTACGTTTGAACGAAACACTTCAGGCGTATTTAATTGGGTACAGGCGTCTAAATCCCTTCGAGAACAGGGTTACGTTTGAACGAAGACGGTAAACCCATTTCTCCTTGGTTTGCGTCTAAATCCCTTCGAGAACAGGGTTACGTTTGAACGGATGAAGTAACGCTCGATTGCAGATCATCTTTGTCTAAATCCCTTCGAGAACAGGGTTACGTTTGAACATCTTGGCTGTGTGCAATAACACGGTTTTCTACACGTCTAAATCCCTTCGAGAACAGGGTTACGTTTGAACAACTCGATGCCGATGGCATCTGCACACGTGAAGGGTCTAAATCCCTTCGAGAACAGGGTTACGTTTGAACGAGATGGCTAAAGGTTTTATTAACTCTGCCTTTGTCTAAATCCCTTCGAGAACAGGGTTACGTTTGAACAGGGGAAGAGCGCACCAAAGAAACGCTCACGAAGTCTAAATCCCTTCGAGAACAGGGTTACGTTTGAACAGGCCAATTGCCATTTTCATTCTTACCTTCACGAGGTCTAAATCCCTTCGAGAACAGGGTTACGTTTGAACATAACACCTAGTGTTATAGCACACAGATACAGTCTAAATCCCTTCGAGAACAGGGTTACGTTTGAACGAGGTGGTACTCGTTACACGGAGATTCTTCGTTGTCTAAATCCCTTCGAGAACAGGGTTACGTTTGAACTCTATGGCATTGAAAAATCACCTAAAATCAGTAAGTTGCGTATTGCGTTTCCAAGTTTTTGCTTCGGTGAAGGAGCAGAGCTTGCCGGCATCGAAATTTACTCCATCAGATATTTTCCAAGACCGAACGTTGCACCCTTTCCGACATGGGTCCAGGTTCCCAATTGAAGGAAAGGAAGGAAGTCGGGATGGATGTTGTTTAGACCGCACCTGCCAACCAAGCCGTTGTAATTCAACAGTTTTTTTTGTCGACTGGAATAACGAGTGAATTCAGCCCAGCGCAGATTGGATTGGAACGCCGATTTTAAAGACTTGTCTCTTAAGTCCGAATAGTCAACGTCCAATTTTTTTCCGAAATGAAACTCGGCGATCAAACCCATGCGGCGCACCAAGGCCATCAGAAAAGTGGGGGCCGAAATTTCGTCAAAACTCAATATTCGTCCGTTGTTCTGAAGTCGAAGCGGAGTCACGAAATTGAGTTTGACAGTAGCTGTTTGCTCGGGAGGAGCCAAACGCATACTTGCATTGTGTGCGGCGATCGTGGGCTCCTTACTTGAATAAACAAGCATTTCGCCAGTCGTTGACTCAAGCCAGACCTGATCCAATTCGGCTGTCCCATGGGCAACATCTCGTTGAAAAGCTTTCTTTAACGCATAGACAATCAGAGACAAGCGTGCGAGTTCGTCTCCCATCAGTACCATGTGAAAAACCAGCTTCTCGCCGACCGCATATTGTCTTTCTCCCCAAGCAGGGGGTTCGAAGACATAGCCATTGGGAATCTGACTGAATTTCTGAAGACTGTGTTTTTTCGGAGCCGGTGCTTCGAAGATGTTGGTATAAGCGCAGTCCTGATACAAGGGACAGGCTTTGCAGTCCTTTTCCTGCGTCATGCAGGCAATTCTGCGCAGAGCTCTGCCAAAGGTGCCGCGCAGGGTAGATCCGGCATAATCCGGCAGATTGATCGGACTCGTGACGAGAAATTCAAACCGGTAGCGCGCAATTGGCCAATCGACATTGAACCAGTCTTGCATGTCACGCCTCTCTCAGTTTTGCCAAGGTCGCTTTGATTTCTTTGGCCCGCTTGCCTTGGAGCATGTCTTTCTTTTTGACGAGAGGCCCGATCTGCTCGGCACAGTACTTTTGTTCGTCGGGGTGCCACTTCTCAGCCTCAGTCAGCAGTGCGCAAACTTTGCCGTAAAGCTCGCTCCCTGGTTTGATTGCTGTTTGCGCATTCATGTCCTGAACCAGACGCTCGACTTTTTGCAGATTGGGCGAAAGCGCAGCCATTTTTGCTTCGGCTTCCTCTGCGGCTCGTTGGGCTTCCTGTTCGGCTTGTTGTTGCTCGGCAAGCGCTTTGGCTTCGGCCTGAACCAGTTCTTGATACGCGGCCTTATGAGCGCGTGTTTTCAACATCAGCTCATCGGCGGTTTTGGCTTCGTTGTAGAAGCGAGAACACCAATTTTTGAGCGGCGTGTTGTCGGCATCAGGATTAACCTCAAGCAAAGCCCACCCGAACGGCATGATGTCCTGTCCGACGCTTGCCGTCCATGCAGTTGACGCGTGCTGCATCTTTTTCTTGGTCTGTCGGTTCAATATCTGGGCAGAGCCGTTGCGTAGCGTCAGATTTTCCGCACCAACATTGCCGCCGATACGAATTAATGCAATACGACCGGACAACATCTCAGACTTGAGGTTCATCAGAAGTTGTCGGCATTCTTTTATCCACGGCTGCTTTTGAATGCGGCAGGACTGATACAAAGCCTGACGGGAGGCTTCCTCAAACCTTGCAAGGTAAAACCTGTTGAGATCCGAGAAGATTGCTTCGATTGATTGGTAGCATTTCGACGGATTGATGCACTCTGAGATTGCATCCTGAATCTGAATCTCACCCTGGAAAAGCCTGTATTGGGCAGGGAGAACAAACACACACTTTTTGCTCATCAATCTTTTAAAACTACCGTCGTTCTCGGGGGCTTTCCGATAGCGAGAACAATTTTCAACGCGCATTCTGGCAGCGCCTTGAGAGAGAAAATCTCCGATGCGCAAAAAACGGAAGGGCGAGTTCGAAAAATCGCCGTCCAACAGTTTCGCTTCGAATTTGCCATATTGGACAGCAGTTCCGCTCAAGCGATCGAGCAACGATGTACGAATGACGCCTTTGATTCCGGAGCCGGGAATATACGGCGCAACTGAACCGTCGGCCAGTTGTCGGTACATTGTTTTGAAGATGAAGTTTTGATTGCGGTCGATGCGAGACTGCACCATGCTCAGGTACGTTGATTCAACTGCATTGCTGACTTCGACAGCATGTTCGGCAAAAGCGCTGAACAATTGTTTGTTAGCGTAAAAGAAAGCCGGAACGGCAGCGATGCTGTCGGACTTGGCCGCATCAAGCAATTTGTGACGCAATGATTCCGTAAGCGGCACAGACTCCGGCCTGAAATTGTAGAGAACGCCATCGTCGACGACGTAGTCTGTCGGCGTGTATGCTTCACCGCATCCAATAAAAAGAGGACTTAGAGGTGTGATGTTGCAGCGAAAAGTCTGAAGCTTGAAATCATTTCGCATGAGATGTTTCCTTGAACCAATGCGCGATGGGAAGCACGACGCCGTAGCCTTGATGAACGGTGTCAGCGTAGACGGAATGACCGGAGATTCCTTTCCCGATCCAGCTCAGACTAACGGCTTCTCCGCAGTCAAAAACAGCTCCGGGAGCAGCCATCAGAATTGGTCTTTTGAAGGGGCTCGGTCCGTAGACGCGTTCGGCACCGTGCCGGCCGAAGTAAGTTTGACTGCGGAAGAAAGAATTCGCTGCTCGAAGACCGGTTCCTTGCGGGGCGCAGGCCGAAAGTGCGACATAACGTCGGCAGGGGGTATCGACGGTCCGTTCTTCCTCCACTGACAACACATCGAATTTACCCAATCCGGCGCTCGCATCCGCACCGAAGCCGATCTGACCGAGAACCCGCATGATTGTCAGGAGTTCTTCTTGTGACAAACGCTTTTCGTCAAGCACGATATGAATATCGAGAACCGAATTTGGCTCGTAGAACGAAGCTTCTTTCTGGAATGGCGCAAACTGATCTGTGCCCGTTGTCATGGTGTCGCGCCGGATGGTGTTGTGGGCAACGGCGGCTCGCGTGACGTCTGTCTCGGAATGCGGCTGAGCAAATTCATGCCAACGGTCCGGCGAATAGTCAAGAGCGGCGCGCGCAAGCCACCGCATTTTTTTCCAACGCTTGCGCTCGGCGGCCGAACTCTCGGCAGGCACCCACATTGTGAAGGGCAGCGTCGGCATCGGCACCAGACCTTGCGGCATCGCATCTGAGAAGACCGCAAAGGGTTTGTTGTCGCAATATCCGTCCAAAAGGGATTGAAGCCGCTCTTCGCCGCAGAGCATCTTAATCGTGCAGCAGAACTGACCAAACAGCATGCCGCCGTTGATTTTGCTGCCGAAAGCCGTCAGCGGCTGAATTTTCAATAGCAGTCGTTTCATAAAAGCAACCGGGCAGAGGCTTTACTTGGCAAACGGATCGATCTGGTCAAAATCGGCGGAAATGTCATTTCCGTCAAGACTGAGTTTTTCAAATTTAACTTTGCCGTAGCCGCGGGACACGGAACCGCCGATGCCGTCGAGTTCAAGAAGTTTCAAACCAGCAAGCAGAGTGTCGAGAAGATTCTCATCGTCAAGAACTTTAACGGTTACTTTGAAGTCAAAGCGGGCATCAGCCGGAACACGCTCGGTCTGACGAGGATTTTTTGCCGTACCGGCAATACGGTCAATCGAGTTTTCGGTTTTGACTTCGGTATAAGAACCCTCGCTCGTGCGAACGGAGCTAATCCATTCGGGCAGAAGACTGCAATCCCAGAAAGACAAACGGGTCGGTCCGATTTCCTTGGCTTGTGCGTCTGTAAGTACCTGACCTCCGACACCGAAAAGCTTCAAAATGGCAAGAACTTTGTCCGAATGACTGTTGACGTAGTCCTGCCAGCCAAGCGGTCCGTTCGAGACAAAACCGGAACGCCACTCAAGAAGACTGCGTACCTTGCCTTTGATGCTGGAACCAGGAATGTAGGGTTCTTGTGTGATGGGGTGCTTGACAACGGCGTTGTCAATGCCTCCGATATGCATTTCACTGTCGCTGGCACCGATATGAACACCTGAACGGCAAACCAGTTCTGCATGCAAAACGTGTACTTTTGTGAGCTGCATGTGATTCTCTCTTCTAATCGAAATTCATACAAAGTTAGTCGCCAAGAGCTTTACGGAAGCCCAGATATGCTTCGAAAAAAAGCTTGCAGTGTTTTAGGGATTCAATGTCGCAAACCTTGTCGATGCACGTCGAGAAAATGTCGTAGAAAGCATCATTGATTAACTGACGGCCTTTGGCGTAAGCCAACTTCGCACGCATCATGCGGATGTAAGGCAGCAACTCCTCGAACTTGGATTCCGAATCGGCAACCTTGCTTTGCCAACGCACCAGTTCGTCATAAAACATTCTCACCTGAGCCGGTTTGTTGAACTGTTTGTGGAAGCATCGATTGGCTGCTTCCTCTGCAACGTCAGAGAAAATATCCGTTCGGAAATTGGGATCACTGCTTTTGAGCACAATATTTTTCTGCGCCCATGCTTTGTGATCGGAGGTTGGAGCCGAATCGGAGGATCGGGACGAATATTGACGGGTGTTGAAAGACATAAGCGATTCTCCAGCCGGTTACTGACGGCGGGTATAGAAGAAATTGGTTAAAGCGATGCGGTAGTTGCCACGGTAGCGATCAATGTATCTGTAGATCTCATCGGAAAGCCCGTTGATCACGACGGATCTTTCGCCGCAGCCTTTCCGCGCAAAATCATCGGCGAACCGCGCCGTCCGGTAGCGGAAGCGGCTGCGCCACAGGCTGGCGGCGGGATCAGCGTCTTCCTTGTCGGATAGATCAATCAGCTCGAAAAGACCGTAGAGATAACCGGTGCTCAGCTGATATGTCTCCTGAAGGCGTTCCAGGTGCTGCGCGCATTCCTGAAGTTCAGCCCAAGCGGGCCAGTGAACGGAGTGCGAATAGATCGTGACGGCATTCTTGTCCGGGAAACTCTTGCTTTGCTCAAGCGCATCTTCGGCAAATCGCGACATCGTGCTTACCGAGGTATTGGGTTTGCAGACTGACACGCCCGCGGAGAAGTGGACAAGAGGGTTGCCGGTGACGTACTTCTCGAATTCGGTTTGCAGAGCCGACAGGAAACGCTGCGTTGAGCGCCACGGACCGATGAAGAAGAAATCATCCGCCACCGGCAAAGACGGTATAGATGTTTGGGTATCGAGACTGATTCAGCAACGGCACGGCCATGCTGAAGAAGTTGTTCATTTGTCGTGACAGCGTTGCCATTTTGGCAAAAGTCATATGGCGTTTGCCGTTGTCCGAAGCGCTTGAGGCAAGACCTTCGCTGAAAATGCGGCCGAGATCGTCGACATCGCCCTTCAAAATAGCCAATGCGGATACGCCGCAGACGGAATGGTTTGCGTCAATGAGTCGGTCTTCACAGGCCAGCTGACTGAAGGACTTGAGTCGATAGGAGTCGGCGCTGTCAGGTTTGCCGTCAGCAACAGCGTTGCTGTCGTAAACCCCAGTATCGAATTTGTGCTCGTCGTTCTGAGTGAAACGCGGAACGTAGCCGGAGATGTTGCGTCGCGCGCAACCGTGCCAGAGCACTTCCGATTCGGTGCTCGGCATTGTGATGTCCCACATGCGGATCAGTTCGCCGTTCAGAGCCTGACGGTGAGTGCTTTCCACGCGGTTTTCTGAGAACATGACTCGATAGCCGAAAATCGGCAGTTCACAAGCCTTTGCCCCGGCGGGCACTTCCGCCTCGGCACTGACGATCTGAATATGGGTAGCCTTGGTCAGCCATTCGCCGATATGGATTTGGTCGCGGGAAAGAGCACAGCTTGATTCGCCGTTGTCCTTTCGATCTGCCGGGTAGCGGTTGTTCCAGTCGCAAGCGCCGTTGGCGTAATCGGCTTCAAGCACAACGGGACAATCTTTGTCGCATAGACCGTAACGCTGGTGCTTGAGTTTTTCCATCGCAGCAAAGAGGTTTTGCTGCAGATCGGCAAAACGGCCGCCGATGAAATCGTTGCAGCTTGCGGCTTCCCAACACAGACCAAGACCGGAGACCGCGAACGTGTTCCGTACGAACCAGTCGTTGATTTCCCTTTGGACCCGTATTAGCTTTTCAATGACGTCGGGCGTGTTGGGAGCGACAATCAGGAACTTGCCTGCCGCGTTGATCACCTGACTTGTGGACGGCAGTTGCAGCTCTTCGAGAACTCGCAAAGCCGCCAATTCAGATAGGAGCGAGACGTAGAACGAGCGGCCGCGCAGAATCTTTGCCGCCTTTTTGTTCGTGTTCGAGCCGTCGGAAAAGATGAAATCCTGAATGCCGAAACAGTCGCCCTGAATGACAAGGAACTTTTGAGTGTCCCAGTCACGCCGGCTCTGAAGGAGAGAAACCGCTTCGTCGTCCGTCTGCTGAGCTGCATAGTGCCAGCGCCAGAGTGCGGTGGCAAATGCTGCGGTCGCCTTGGAATGGTCGTAAAGAGAAACGTCCGGTTTGGCGCCGAAAGCAGTTGCCGAAGGAATGCTGTGAGTAAAGGTTAGCCAAAGCGTTTCGAAGTGATCGAGCCACAGGGACCAGTTGGAGCTGTGTTGGCGGATGGCCGATGTGTTCGAGTCTTGCGATTCAACGGAATGTTTGAATTCAGTCCAGAGACGTTTGTACTCTTCCACTGCTTGGTTTCTATCCATTGGGGCAATGCTTTTCGGATAGAGAGCAGAAACGGAAAGAGGAGCCAGAGGGTAGGCAAACTTGAAAGGCGCAGGAGTTCGGATCGTATCGCTGAAACGGATTTGTTCAAAAAGCGTCAGGAGACGCGCTGAATAGAAATCGTCATTCTCAGGCGCTGTGTTGTACTCGTTGAAAGTTTCGCGTTCAAAACCTGAAGCCACGCGATCGGCAGTCGCGACGATCCACTGCAGGAACGTTTGCGGGCGATGGTGGGCGGCACAGCAATTGATCAGGCTGTCGGTTGCCTCCGACAGTGATTCTCTGCTTTCGAAAGGGAAAAGATCCCCGGAAACAAGGGAAGGCGCAGTTTTTTCAATGACACCGAATGCCAAAGCTGTGTACGCAGCGTGGATGTGCGTGTGATAGCCCTCTGGCGTACGGGGGCAATACAGCTGAATGTGGGTGTTTTTATCGGTTTGAGAAGAAACTTCTTGAGCACGTTGCGCGAACTTTCCAAGATCATGACAAAGTCCGGCGAGTGCGACGCGGCATGATGCCGAAAGCAAATCCATTCGTGGAACTCCTTTGGAACGCTTCGATTCGTGCCGAACACTATAGCCTAGTTTCAATAAGTCATGGAAATCACAAATTTGTGGTCCAGGGAAATTGTTCAGCATAGCGCTACGCTTTGCTCGGATCAGAAGGTGAAATTCTTTCTGTCAGCATGTCGGATTAACCACTGCTACAGGTAGAAGTCTCAAGCCACCAGTGGTAGGAAGTAAGTAACAGAAGATAAAGTAGATGAGTGTTGTTCAGAACCTCAAACTAACGTTTAAAGCATGCAGGTTTGCTGCAGGAGTGGGCGTAAACCTTGCGTCCAATGTAGTCAGTCAGACGGCTTCGACATTGCAGACAGGCGCGCAAGTATTGAGAGATTTGAATAAGGGAGACTATGAGAAAGCCTGCGAGCGGTTAGGACAACGTATTCAAGGGGTGGGCCTTGCGGTGGGAGGTGCGATCGAAAGTGCCTGCGGGTTGGTTGACGAGGCGGTCACAGCGAAGTCAGCGGATCGCTTTTTCACAAGTCGTAACGCCAGGCGTGTGGCTCAGGTTGCGATGGTGGGGCTTGGTACGGGGTTGCTGATTGATGCAATTGATGGCGATGAGGCCGTAGTGCATGACTACGGCTCAAATGAAGCATATGGCTCGACGCCAGCGATCGATGGTGTGGATCCTGAAGCAATTGAAAACGGTATGTTTGTTGGTGACTCGGATGACTTGAATGCATTGATTGCAGCGGGAGAACAACTGGATACGGAACACATCCCGTCTGACGAAATTCAGCGTGATCCGACTGTGCGTGAGGCTTTCTTGAAGATGCACGGCTACGAAAATACGCCGGAAGGTTATGACGTACACCACATTGTGCCGGTGAGCGAAGGCGGACCTGACAGTGTTGACAACATGGTGTTGGTTTCAGAAGAGGAGCATGACCGTATTACTGTTGCACATCGTGCATATTACGGTTGGTAAGACACATTCAATGAAAAGGAAAGTACTAAATGAAATTCACAAATGCGCTATCCATTTTCACTGCACCGTTCCCACTTCCGTTTATGGGAGAGGATGCAGGGGAAGCGTGGACTTGCAAACAATATCTTGTGATGATCTCGGTTCGACCGAAGGGTGTTGCAGTTGACGAAGACATTACGCCGAGTTTCAGATTCCAGTGTGCCGCTCACGTATATGACCCTGAAGTTTCAATTTCCCGGCCAATTTTGGCGTATACGGTAGAACAGATTTGTTTTTCAGAAACGACAGCGAAAAAATATTTGGGACCGAAGAAAAAAGATTTTTTTAAAAGTGAAGATCATTATCTTGGTCCCTTCTTTTTTACGATGTATCATCCGAATGGACATACGAACTTTGGTGGCATTGCAATGCCTGATGCAGAGTTTTCTGATGAAGACAAAGCAACTTTTAGGGAAATGGTATTCAAAGATCTCTGTTTGAGGTTGGGTCTTGATTCAGAATACCATTTTAAGCTGAAGGGAAGTGATGCAGATTTCTGTCGTTTGATAAATGTTTTAGCACATTAAAGAAGCGAGTTGCAGCATGGGGAATGGATACACATATTTTTGTGAAAAATGCAATTTTAAGATTTTCCTAAGGTCAGGAATAGGATTGAGTTATTGGCGTGTGTCGAAAGAGTTGCGAGAACATTATTTGGAGAGCAACGAAATACCTGAATTAAAGAGGATCATTGAAAAGTATCCTGAAGGATTTATATCCGGATCCCTTGTTAATTTTCAATGTCCAAAATGTAAAAGTTTTCATACATTGCAAGATTTGAGTTTTTATATAGAAAAAGAGGATCCATCAGCAAAAGATTGGTTCGATAGAACAACACGGGTAACTATGTGGAGATATAGACCTCGTTGTCCGGACTGTAATGTTGAAATGAGCAGAGTCCTGATGTGTCCCAAGTGTCTTTTGCGACTGGAACCCGACATAGATGGTAAGCGTGGAGGGACGGTGATGTTTTGGGATTGAGGGAAGTTGTATTGGAGATTTTGAGGAGGTGAATGAGAGTTCGGATGCGGCAGAGGGCAGTCACGGCTGAAAGCTGATCTGTCGAGAGATGCTGATGGCCTAGGGTTATAACAGAGCAGACAGCAGACCTAAAATTCGGTAATGGATCAAAGAGCACCCAGGAGAATAGTGTTAGCGAACAACGACTGAGAATAGGGGAATACAACCGAAAGTTACCTGGTGTTGGAGTGTCAAGCGACTGCTCGTCTGCGCACAAAACGCGGGATATTTGAGCCACCCGAGTAAAAAAATAATTACCAGTTAAAAGCTTGTTTTTCTTGGCTTCTCTAAGTCGATGGCTGTCTCCCATAATGGTTACCGGGTGCTGCAGTGGTGCAGCAGTCGGTAGAGAATGGCAGTTGCAACCGTCGGATCCCCATAGGTCACCCTCTTGACTGACATTTTTGGCGTGAGGGATAACCCTTGCAAATACGCAAAACGATGAAGGCGAAGTCGCCAATGGAACTGCAGATTGATCGTCTCTCCGCCTTTTGCAAAGTTACAAAGCTGTTGATTTAAAAATCTGGCTAAGCACGAAAAAAGTTTGAGCAGCAGGGCTATCGGTGGCTTGATCCGCTTTGACGACCATGTTTTTGAATCGTTTCGCACGGTTTGCGCAACTGTCTGCTCAGAACAGCGAAGATTTTTTCAGATGGTTTGTTGGAGATGCCGGTTGCATTGGTGTTCAGCATGTGTCAGAAACAAGTTTTTCTTATAATCAGGACTTTGCTCACCTTGGCAAAATGCTGACTCTAGGGGTCTCTACGGACATGCATCTGCTGTTCTTTTGATGTCAAGGTCGAATCTCAATAAAAATCTCTCTGACACGTGTACCGGTGGGTTGCCTCCGTTGCCACGTGTTTTAGTCTTATAGGAATCAACGATGCAAAGAAAAGTTCGCAAGAGTGAGGCGGGGGGGGGTAGACCCTAATTTCTCGTCCTTCGCTACTTCACGCTTTCACCGCACTCCGCTCGCAACGGCCGCTCTTCTGGCCATCCTCACTCTTCATTCCGCGCACGCTCTGCCGACATCTTCCGACGGCACGACTACGACACTTGATCTGTCTTCCTCAATTGCGGAGCAATTCCCTGAACCTCTCGACCCTGGGCTTCTATACGACCAAACGTATACCGGTACGCCAGAAGACAAGCAAAATCTTAATTCAATATACCGTATCGACCTGTCCGCGGCTAATCCGCAACATTCATTCTCGGATTCTCTGGCCGCGCAAACGATGTTGGCGGATTCTTCAGCCATCAAGCTGAAGGTTACGTCAATGGACGGAATTAAGGGATTTCTATTTGCCAATTACGCCGATTTCAACTCAACAAACGTAGTGGCAAACGGCGGTTTGCTTCATATTCAACTCAATAATTCTTCGGACGGCTCTCAACCGTTCGTCTACGAAGGGGTTGACTATAAGACCTTAAATCCCCTGTCAAATGTTGCAACAGTGGCTCTCCATAGCAGCAATGGCGCAACTGACAATCAACTCTATATCCAGGACTCGACAATCACACTGCAGACAGAAGGTAAAACAGGTCGGGGATGGCAGGCCTCTGCGGTAAATATCGCAAACATTACCGGTGATGTGACGGGAAACATTGCGGTCATTGACAACTCGCAAATTTTGTACGATGAAGGTACTGATCAATATTCAGATACGAGAATACGTCTTGGTGCCGTAAATCTGACGAAAGTCAACAAGGAAATCAGCGTCTCCGACAATCAGCTCTGGGTAACAGATAGTGCGCTTGATATTAATTCTCTTTACGCGGTTTCCATCTACTACAGCGGCTACGGCAAAACGAAAGCCGTCAACAACACTGTTTACGTTACGGACAGCCTGTTGACGCTAAATCCTTATGTCGATCTCAGCGTTCGTGATGCCCACGAAGGCATCTATGCTGTTGCCAGCGCAACGGAAGCAAATGGAAATTGGTTGGAGATTACTAATAGTTCACTCACAGTTCTTAACTGTGAAGACCCGACCATTCAGTACATTGAGACTGTCAAAGGAGCAAAATCCGCCCAAGGCAACACACTGATCGTTCGTAATTCTGACATCACCTCAAAATCAACGATTTACTTTAGCGCGGCCACGGTAAATCATTCACAAGGTGCTGACTTTGCCAATGGCAATTCGGTCTTTATCGGTTCAACAGATAAAGACAACCAGATGACCATTACTCACGAACAAGACGGTACTCCCACCTTCGTATACGGCGGCCGTGTTTATTCGACAGACTCCGGCAAAACAGTACAAGCAAATACCAATCAAATTTCCATCGAAAATCTCAACATCAACAATAACGCTCAGATCATTGGCGGATACATTTGGGGAAATGGGTCAAACGGAGATGCTTCCGGCAATCAGTTGACCATCTCTAATTCGATTTTCAGCGGTGATGCGACCGGTGGAACTGTATTCGCCGGCGGTTATGCAAGCGCGACCGGTACGGCTACCAATAACACGGTTTCAATTTCAAATTCGAAATTGGCCGACGGAGTCGCTATCTACGGCGGTTATGTCGGAAGTGCCAGCAATGCAACCCTTCCGGACAGCATTTCCAGAGTCACTAACAATTCGGTGATTATCGGCGAAAACGTCACCAATCTGGACGGAGGCAGATGGAATGCAACCTCAATTCTGGGCTGGAACGGCGTGCTTGCAACCGGAGGGAATAGCTTTACGACAGCCAGTTCTTTCGATGTCGAAACGATCGGAGGTTTTCAACATTACAGCTTCATTCTCAACGAGCATAGCTTTGACAGTGGTGCTGTGATCAATGTCACCGGTTCTCTTCCTGTTTATTTTCAACCTGATGGCGATGAGCACTCTACGGTCGCTATAGGTGGCTCAAATCTCAACTTGACGGCAGGGAAGCAGTACACCTTGATTCAAAGCGCAGCAGGCTTTAAAGACAATGACAACGCAGACATCGTTGCCGGCAAGCTCTCTGACGATGTCAAGGGCCAACTCACCATTACGTCCGTCGAGTCTCTAGCCAGAGTGGAGAAAAGCACTCTGAGCAAGGATGACTACGATCTGAGCATTGTCGACGGTACCGGAAATGAACAATCACTCGTTATGGAAGTCACCGGTTTGCCCGTCAGCTCGACATCCGTCAATGACCAAACTGACACGCTGGTCGAGTCATCTCTGTCGGTTTTGGCCACGGCTTTTGCCGCCGATGATCTCTTTGTGGATTCAGTTCTCAGAAGCAGGGACGGTAAACGTGACGGGCTTTTTGCTGCCGCACGGGCGGGCATGTACAGCTACGACACCAACACGCGACTGGAAACGAACATCGTCAACGGACTGGTGGGTTTCTCGGCAAGTCTGGGCGAATCTAATGTCGGTGCGTTCCTTGAAATGGGCCATGCGTCCTACGATTCGCGACTCAATTCGACGCTGGGGAATGTCCGCGGTCAAGGCTCTCACAACTACGCCGGCGTCGGTGTTTTCGTTGACTATGCGCTTCCCGTGGAAGGCTGGCGTCTGACCGGCTACGTCAAGGGCGGTTCTTTGCATAACGACTTTAACGCGATGATCGTCGGCGTTGATGCAGGTTACGACAAATCCAGCGCCTATTGGGGTGCGCACCTGGGAACGCATTACGACATCGATATGCCGGGGCTGACCACGCGCGTTTTCTTCTCGTACTTCTATGACGGACGAGAATCGGAAAGCTACGAAATCGGCGGCACGGCCGACATCGGCGGCGCACACATCGAATACGACGCCTTGAATGCGCACCGCGTTCAGGCCGGAAGCATCTTCCAATTCAAGATGAGCGATCGACTGCGTCCATATCTCGGGCTGACGTTTGAGCAGATTCTGGCTGCTGAAGCCAAAGGCACTGCCACGGACGCTGTCGGAAAACTGGATCTCAGAAGCAGCGATCTGGAAGGTAGCACAGGGATTCTGTCTGCAGGCTGGACGTACTTGAACGAGCCGGGAACATTCTCGTGCGAATTCGGTCTGAACGGCTACGCCGGCACCCGCAACGGCGTGAGCGGACAAATCCAGGGAACCTGGAAGTTCTAACCATCCGGATAGGAGACTCAGTCCGCACGGTGCATGCGTGCGGAGCTGGATTAATGCACGGATCGGTGCGACTGAGTCTCCTTTGGATTTTCCTGTCCAAGCATTTGGGGATCGTTCTCAGAAGAGAACCCCATTTTTTGTTATTGCATTTTCCTAAGGAGAATTAAATGAATCATTGTCTGTCACGCAAGCCTGTTGCCCTGTTAGTGGCCCCGCTCTTTATCAGTGTGTCGGCACCTGCTCTTGCTATTGATAATCACGATCAGGGCAACCAAGAAAATGTTTCCGTAGTTAATCTTCAGAACATTGTTAATTCCATTACTTCAATCAAAAATGGCGAGTTTTACAACGGTGCCGTAGCATCGGGATGGGGTGCTTCAGCTAATGTCAGCAACAATACGCTGAACGTGAACAATATCAATGTACCTGACTCGGCCCCTGCTGAAGTCAACTTTACAGGCGGACGCATACATAAGCCTCACGATAAAAAGGTCAACAATGGACAAAGTGGAACAATCACTGCAAAAAAAGGCTTTCTAAACAACGTAGCCAACCATAATACCGTTAACTTTAATTCCGTTACGAGCAACTCCGGCAGTAAACTGGTTCGAGTGACTGGCGGTTTTATCTTGTTAAGCGACGTAATCCCAACGGAAGACACCAAGACAGGCGAAGCCAACTTTAATACTGTCACGATGAGTGGTTCTCATCTGGAAAATGCTGAGGTTTTGGGAGCGGATATTCAAACTGATGAATACAGAACAACTTCCGGGTGGGGACAAAATCTCAAGGCTTCTGCCACAGCCAACGAAAACAGTGTCAAAGTCACACAATCGGAATTTGGGACAGCCTACATTGCCGGCGCATCCACGGACGCAGAAACAGCGACTGTCAACAAAAACAGTGTGCTGTTGGATGGCGTGACAATCCAAAACGGTCTCACAAGCTTTATTGTCGGCGGTAATGCCAACAATGGCGAGGCCTCCGGAAATACCGTCGAAATCAAGAACTCCAAATTTGCCAACAATGTGACTATCTATGGCGGAAAGGGCGTAACGACAACGAACAATCATGTCATCATCGGCGAGAATGTGACCTCTTTGAACGAAGGACGTCTCTTCTTGCAGACTCTTTACGGTGGTTGGGACGGACAGTTTTCAAACATTCCGGTTGACACCGGAAACAAGCTGACTTTGGCCAGCACCGTACATACTCGGGACTTGGCGGGTTTCCAGCACTACGAGTTTTTGGTCAGCAAAGAATTGCTTGAAAATAACACCGCCATGCTGCAGGTGGCCGGAAACATGTGGAGCCCCGTGCAATTCAAACTTTCCGGAGAAAACCATACGACCATTGCCATCGCAGGCACAGATGTCTCCTTCAAAATCGGAGACAGCTATACGCTGATTCAGAGCGCAAATGGTTTTACCGATGAAAACGGTATGAAGATCACCGCCGACACCGAGCTTTCCGGTATCAAGAGCGATATGACGCTCACCACCTATTCTTCTTTGGTTCGCACGCACACCGATACATTGCTCGCCGAAGAGTATGAATTGGTAGTCAGTGAAGACGGCGAATCGCTTTCCATGAATGTTGTGGACGAAATTAACAATGGACCCGGAGTAACTGAGATCAATCCCGAAACGGATGCATTGATGGAATCGTCATTGTCGACCATGACCACGCACTTTGCTGCCGACGACCTCTTTGTCGATGCCGTTTTGAGAAGCCGCGACGGCAAGCGTGACGGTCTCTTTACTGCTGCCCGCGGCGGCAAGTGGAGCTACGACACGCGCACCCGCATCGAGAACAACATCGTTTCGGGCCTTCTGGGTTACGGTGCCAAATTGTCCAACGACCTCACCATGGGCGCCTTCATCGAAATGGGCCACGGTAGCTATGACACTCGTACACATGTTGCCGGTAGCACGAAAGCAGGCGGCGGCAGCCACAACTACGGCGGTCTGGGCCTCTTCGGTGACTACGCCATGCCTTCCATCGAAGGCTTGCACTTCACGGGTTACCTCAAGGTCGGTCTGCTTCGCAACGAGTTCAACTCGAACATTGCCGGAGCCAATGTTGACTACGACCGAACCGGGGTCTACTGGGGCGCACATCTGGGCACCCACTACGACTGGGATCTGACGCAGTCCATTCGCTCGCGCGTGTTCCTGTCCTACTTCTATGACGGCCAGGGCGACGAGAGCTTTGACATTGCCGGTGAAGGCGACGTGGGCGGAGCGCACGTGAGCTACGACGCCATTCACGCTCATCGCGTGCAATTGGGTTCGATGTTTGAGTTTGCCGTGAGCGACACCTGGCGCCCCTATCTGGGATTGACGTTTGAGCAGATTCTTGCGGCCGAAGCCAAGGGTACTGCAACGGACGCTCAGGGCACTATGGATCTCAACAGCAGCGATCTGGAAGGATCGACCGGAATCCTGTCGGCCGGCTGGACCTATCAGGCAGGCAACTTCTCGACCGAGTTGGGTCTGAACGGCTACGCCGGCACTCGCAACGGCGTGAGCGGCCAAATCCAAGCCAATTGGAAGTTCTGATCATCCGGTAAGAGACTCAGTCAGCCGCATCGCGAAACGGGGGGTTGTAAGTTTTGCGGTGAAGGGCTGACTGAGTCTCCCATGGATGTTTTCCAGCCCCCGAAGTCAAAAGTGTCTTTCTGCACGCCTTTCCTTCGAATTTCGTGTAAATTTACACGAAATTCGAAGGAAATCCGTGAATCATGAAACTTAATCGTCTCCTTTTGCAATCGCTCAAGCAATGGGCACAACAACCTCATCGTCTTCCTCTCTTGCTCCGTGGAGCGAGACAGACGGGTAAAACCTGGCTTCTGCAGGAATTAGGACGTGAGTGTTTCGAACACACAGCCTACTTCGACTTTGCGAGCAGGCCTGCACTTCAGGAAATCTTCGCTTCCACACGAGATCCGCATACTATCCTCAAAGGATTGAATCTCCTGAGTGAGGTTCCGATTCTTCCAGGCAAAACACTGATTGTTTTCGATGAAATTCAGCTATGCGACCACGCTTTCGGTAGCCTGAAATATTTCGCTCAAAACGCTCCTGAATATGCGGTGGCGTCCAGCGGGAGCCTTTTGGGAACAGAAGTTCGACGCAAGCAGATATTCGTACCGGTAGGACAGGTGGACATACGCGATGTGTGGCCGCTGTCGTTTTCGGAGTTTCTCCTTAATGCCGCTCCGAAGCTCTACGACTATGTGGAACAGATTGCCGAGTTAGCTCAACTTCCCGACTTTGTGCTCAGCGAAATCGAAAAAGAATTCGTTCGTTATCAGTGTATCGGTGGCATGCCGGCGGCAGTTGCTGCCTTCATGGACGGCGTGGATATGGGGCACATTGAATCATCGCTTCGGAATTTTTTGGCGATGTATCGACTCGATTTTTCGCAGTACGCCAATCCCACGGAGACAATGCGAATCGCAGCCGTATGGGACGCTATACCGCGTCAGTTGGCAAAACCCAACTCACGATTTTTCCTGAGTCAAATACATGCGAATGCCCGAAGCAGGGAGTTTGCTCCTGCGTTGCAATGGTTGTGTGAGGCAGGCCTCGTTTTGAAGACATGCCGTGTTTCTACTGCAAAAATCCCTTTGAGAGCTTATCTGGAACCCGAAATTTTTAAGCTGTATGCAAAAGACGTTGGTCTTCTGCGCGTGATGGCAAATCTGTCCTCAGACAGCCTTCTGAATCCATCGGTTATGTCAGAATTCAAGGGAGCTCTGGCTGAAAATCTGGTGGCTATTTCGTTGTGTCGGACATATGGCATCGAACCCTGTTACTGGGCCTCTGGAGAAAAGGCTGAAGTTGATTTCCTCATTGAATCAGCAGGGCAGATTTTTCCGCTGGAAGTAAAGGCAGGCAAAAGCGTCGCAGGTAAAAGTCTGTCGGTTTATGCGCGTAAGTTCGATCCTTCATTGACCATTCGTTTATCGGGATTGAATCTCAAAAAGGACGACCGGCTGCTTAATGTTCCTTTGGCTCTGGTTGACTGGTTGCCGAAATTTATAGAAATGGCTCTGTAACGCTTGGTGTTGTAATTTTTTCCATCATTGGCAGTTATTCGGAAATTCCTAATAACTGAAGTTTCGCGGAGCTCTTCATCTTTGAAAATGTTTTTCAGATGTTCATTGATGGTGGCCGTAGAAACTTCAAAAAGTTCGGCCATTTGTTTCTGGCTCAACCAGATAGTTTCATCCTGTACAAGTACCTGAATTTTTGGGCCATTTCCTTCACTGAAGAAGAGTGGATTTGGGAGCGAAAGACAACGGAAATCGTTTCGGTTCAGCTCTTGATCGGAAAATACTTCCAGAGACACTGTGGCACCAGACGCCAGACAAAGACGAGTAGCTTGTACTTCCAGTCAATGACTAGGACGCGCTTTTTCGTTTCGATGCCTTTGACAATGGAGGAGGCAACATCCTTGACGTTCATTTTGAACGGGTAGGTCTTGCCGTCTGCAAGCAGATCTGTATCGACAAAACCAGGGCGCACATCGGTGAAGGTCATGGGACATTTCCGCATCACGGACAGTTGCTCCAAAGCGTCCAGGTATGTGTTCTGGAAGGCCTTTGAAGCCGAGTAGGCGCAGGCGGCTCCGAGGCCTTTGATTCCGGCAATGGAACTGATGATGCACAGATGTCCGCCGCCTTTACCGAGGAAGTAGGAGAAGGCGCAGTCAACCAGCTTCACGAAACCGTCGACATTGGTTGCGACGATATTCAATTCAGCGTCAGGATTGAGTTCGGTGTTCTGGCATCCGACGCCTGAGCAATGGATGTACAGATCCATTCCACCAAGATCGGCAATCAAAGCGAGCAGGTCGCTGGCGGCATCGTCAGAGCGTACGTCAATGCGGCGTGTATGAATTTGCTGCGGCGCTTGTGCTTTGATTTCATCAAGTCGCTCGGTGCGTCTTCCCGCAATGCCGAGTTCCCAGCCTTTGGCGAGCAGCTGCAGTGCCACTTCCTTGCCGATTCCGGATGTTGCGCCGACGATGATTGCTTTTGGCATTGTGTCATTTGTTCCGAAAGTTGTTTTCAAAAGCTATGTCGAAAATCCTACGTCAAACTCGCAAAGCTGTTTGCCTTTCGCGTCAAGACGACTATCAAGGTAATTAAGGGAGATCATAGAATTGATGGATCAGCAATGCTAAGTCTATGACGCGATATTCTGATTGCCTCTGGAGCGGAGGAGTGAGAATTTGTTTTTTTGGCGTCATGCAGATCTCATTGTATGGGTGAGAATACAATAGTGAAGGAGGCTTTGCGGCGCTAACTCTCGAGGTATTTTCATTTCTGATGAGTAGCGTAGCGTGTTTTCCAAAGTTTTTTTCTGGAGGCTCATAAATGAAATCTTTCCATATCTCAAGGATTTCGATTGCTGTGCTGGGCGCGATGGTTGCCTTTAATGCCGGCGCGGTTACGTTGTCGGAAATGGTTACAGGGGGTACTGTCAATGGAGATCCCTCAGTACAGATCGGGTCGTCGACCTCCTCGCTACGACTTGCCATTAACAGCGTCACGCCTGGTGCGGGTGTTGTCATTGATACCGCAGGGGGGGGGGATATTGATGTGTATGCGGCTGGGCATGCAATGCAAGTCGCATATGACCGAGCGTATGGTCATTTAGGTTCGAATGGTACGGGAGTATTAAACCTTTCAACGGTGTATGACGCCAGCAAAGCAGATGGCATTGCATACCTCACTGGTGTAAATGCTTTGTTTGGTGCTGATGTCATTTTGGATGCCAAAAACATTGTTATTTCGGTCGATGGACGAGGTGTCAAGGAAGCTCGAGGCTTGTCATTGGGCAGTGATAGTGATGGAATCGACTATCGACAAACGACAGTTAGGATTGGCTCAGAGAACACAGAAAACCTCACCATCGTGGCTAATGGTGCTGACAACTCCATGGGTGTCTTTGCTTTGAAGTCAGACACGCTGATCCAGGCAAAGAACGTCTCGATTTCGACAGATGCAGAGGGCGGGTATGGAGTCCTTGTTCAAAACAGTACTCAGTTCCAAGATGCACCTCAAAATAGAGCACGTCTGGTGATAGACGCAGACAACACAGTCATCAATACCCCCAACGGGGGCGGCCTGATGGCCTTCTCCAATGGCTATCTTGAGGTCAATGGGAACTTGACGGTCAATGCTAGAAATGCGATTGATGTTCGCGGACATTCTCTGACTAATATTAATCAGGATGGCACGGGTACGGTAATTCTTAACGGCAACATAGCCTTTGAAACACCTGGTCCCGAGCAACAGAGTGGAGATATTCTGGATGCAACCGTTAATCTCAACCTTAATGGACAAGGTTCGAGCTGGACGGGCAATGTCTACCGACAGTATCCGAAATCTCAGGAAGGTAATGAAGATCTTAACGGTGTTCATGGTCTCAACGTGACCTTGGCTAACGGAGCACAGTGGAATCCGACAATCATTCAGAACCAGAGTGACGACACCGGCTACCTTGAAGGAATTGCTCTTAACCATCTGGAGTTTGAAGATGGTGTGATTAATCTTGAAAACACCGGACATACGGTTGAAGTTGAAAGCATGTCTGGTACTGGCGGTACGGTCAACGTTGCTACTTCTGCCAAAAACGGTGGCGGTTTTACAACAGCTACGCTAACAGTAGGATCAGTTGATTCAACTGCCGGGACCTTACCGTCTCTTGCTGTGAAATACACGGGTATCAACGCTGATGATTTGACAAATCCTGAAGCTGATATGAAGACTCTGGGTGAGCAGAGCATAAAGCTTACAGAAGGTGAACATATTGCTCAGGTTCGCACGGTTGAAGAAGGCGACATCCGCGGTTCTGTTACTCAGACAGTTGATGAAGACGGCAAGGTAACCGGCACCACGACTGCGGCCAATGTGAAGCTCGCTGACTACAGCTCCCTGAACGCCATGAGCCTCGTGCAGTGGAGAAACGAAATCAACCATCTCACGAAGCGTTTGGGAGACATCCGTGCTGCTGAAGGCACCATCGGTGCATGGGCTCGCGTCTACGGCGGTGAATCGCAGTGGGGCGGCGGCAATGAAGTTGAAATGGATCACACCACCATCCAGGTCGGTGGCGACTATCGCGTCAACAATCACTGGATTGTCGGTGGAGCCTTCTCCTATACCGATTCGGATGCGGATCTCGCCAAGGGTGCAGCAACGGGTGACTCCTACAGTCTGGCTGCATACGCAACGTATATGGCTGACGGCGGCTCCTTCCTTGACTTGATCGCTCGCTATGGCTACCTGAAGAACGATATCGACTCGGGCAACATGAGCCTTGAGACGGGATCGAGTGCCTTCAGTTTGACGGCTGAAATGGGACATACGTTCCGCTTCATGGAAGAACGTGCCTACATCGAACCGCAGCTTGAATTCACCTATGGTTTTGTCTCCGGCGATGATGACACGGCTTCCAACGGCGTGAAGATCGAACAGGATGACTTCCAGTCCTTTGTCACTCGCGTCGGTGTCCGCACCGGCTTTGACTTCCCCAAGAAGGCCGGCACCATCTACGGTATGGTTTCCTACTCCTATGACTTCTTGGGTGACGCCGACGGTATGGCTTCCGAAGGAAATCTGCGTCAGGCGCTTTCCGAAGACCTCGGTGGCGGCTGGGTGAGCTACGGCATCGGCGCTCAGGTGATGTTCGGCAAGAGCTCCTACTTCTATGGCGAACTAGAACGTACGTCGGGCGGTGAAGTTGACAATCCCTACCTCTTCAACGCAGGTGTGCGCATCACGTTCTAACCCCTGAACGATTTGTTGTGGCTGATCGGTTACGACGAGTGTGGTAGCCGATCAAAAAACGGGCTTTGCAGGAGTTTGTTTTCTGCAAGGCCCGTTTTCTTGGGCGAGGTATGTGCGTTGTCAGGTGGCAATCGGGCAGGTACCCGCGATATAAGCTGCCGACGAAGATTGTTTTGGGGATAGTATCCGTGTCTGAAAGTGTTTACTTCAATTTAGCTAGTGGAAAGTTACGCTTGCGTCTGAAAACAGTTTGCACTTGCGCGGTGCGTTCGTTACTTCCAACCTTGATCGTCAGAGCTCTTTGTTAGTTTTTTGTCAGTTTGAATTACTTCATTCGTTGTTTCGTAAGACAGTCATGAATAAGGCGAGTTCAGCCAGTGTTCTGACTCCTAGTTTGCGGTAGCCGTTGGCGCGGTGTGTTTCGACAGTGCGTTCACTTAAACCGAGACGTTCCGCAATTTGCCTGTTCATCAGACCGAGATTTGCCAGTTTGAGAATCTGGGTTTCTCGGTCCGTCAGCAGCGCGAATCGTTCTTTAACGTGTTGTGTGGATTCGCCTTTTGCCTGAAGATCTTTTTGGACAGCATGAGCGACGGCGGATAGGAGAACCGACGGAGGCACCGGTTTCCGAAGCAGATCATCTGCACCGCGTCTGAAGGCCGAAATAACCATGTCCACATCAGCATGGGCAGTAAGAAAGATCAAAGGATGAGGATAGTTCAATTCCTGGAGACGCTTCTGGGTTTCCAGGCCATCAAGACCAGGCATGCTGTAATCAAGAATGACGCAGCCAGGGATGGAAATATCGTCCTCGGCCAGGAAAGAGGCTGAACCGTTGTAGGTTTTTACTTCCCAACCTTCACTTTTGAGCATAAAGGCGAGAGCCTGCAAGAGATCTTCATCATCGTCGACGATTCTTACGAGGGCGCGTTTATCGGTAAGCCGTTCATTTGTCATGGGAAGCAAGCCTATTTAGGAAAAGACAGTTCGGCAATCAAGCCGCCTTTTTCTCGTGCTTTGAGTATCAATTTTCCGCCATTGGATTGAGCAACGCCGGACACAATGGACAATCCCAGTCCAAGGCCGTCGCTTTTTGAACTGCTCAGGGGAGTTTTCATGCGTTCGATATCTGTGTCAGTGAGTTTGGCACCGTTGTCTGTGACGCGAATCACCATCGAGTCTGAGGTTGAAGTCACCTGTACTCGGATAAGGGGTTGTGAGCAATTGCCGGAGAGCAAAGACTCCGCAGCGTTCCGAATCAAATTGTCGACAGCAAGCCGTATTTCCATTTCGGATGCCATGATTTGGAAAGGTTTGTCTGTAGGAAGACTGGTTTCAAGCCGCACTGCTGCATATTTGCTGTTCTGAGTGAAACTTGCGCAAGCCTGGCGCACGCACATTGAGAGATTCACAGCTGCCTTGGGAACTTGTTTTGCTTTTGCGTAACTTCTGACACGATCGACGATTTCTTCGGCCTTGGCTGCCTGACGCTGAATGAGTTGCATGACCCGGCTGACAGAGGCGGCGTCAATTTTGCCTTCCTCCAGGAAACGCAGCGTGCCGTGTGCGTAGGCATCAATTGCAGCGAGAGGTTGACGGATTTCGTGCGCGATCAAAGAACCCAGCTGACTGATAATGAGCACTCGGCTCATGCTCTGGAGCTTGTCATTGGCGATGTCTGTTGCTTTCTTGAGTTTAATTTCACGTGAAAGAGCCTGGGAAAGCGCTTTTGTACGACGCCTGACAAGCGCAGACATGAGGAGACTGTGGCCAAACAAGGCAAGTCCGACAAGTAAAGCCAGAACAGCCCATTGCCAGTAAGACCGAACGAATTCGGTTAGAAACCATCCTCGCAGATATTCAAAAGGACCCACCTGAAGTTCTCGAAACAATCGATCCGTTGCAGAAAAATCTGTCGCAATGCTCCAACCGATTCCGCCTTCGATCAGCGGCATGTTCAGCAATGCCTGCGTAACACGTTTAGAAATTTCCGCGGATGTTGTAGGCATGGTTGAGATAGTCCAGTTAGGGTACAAATCCGTGGATCTCAGGCAGGTCTGACGGTTCTCTTTACGCAGTCCGATAAAACGAAGCGCTCGGCGCTCAGGACTGTCTTTTACGTAGGTATCTTCCAGAAAGCAACTTGAAAGTGTGCCGACATCGGCTTTTCCGGAGAGGACTGCGTTGACGACGGCACGGAGGTCTCGTCCGACGAAGGTTGTTTCCGAGAAGAAAGTCTGGTGATCATAGCCTCGTCGCAACAGTTCTCCGAGCGCAATTTGGTACCCATAAAAGCCTCCGGGCATATTGGCGGCCAAACGTTTGCCCTTCATGTCGGCAAAAGTGTGGATGTCGCTGTCGGCTCTGACAATAAAAAGTGTTCCGTAGGCGTGGTTGGGATCCGGAAGACGATTGCTGACGAGTGTAATCAGATCACGAGCTCCGTTTTGTGCCATACGGCGGCACAGACCGGATGTCGAAATGAAAACATCAACTTCTCCGTCTTTCAGCGCTTTTTCCAAATCGGGGAGGGAATATTTCGTGATTCGAATGTTTTGTTCCCCGAACTCTTTTTTCAGCGTTTCCAATGTCGGATCGATAACCGCAAAATTTTTGTCTTGCGGAGGATCAAGACTGACGGCAAAACGCACGAGCGGTTGATGTTGAAATTCTGAATTCGCCAGGCAGAAATTTTGCTGCGGCATAGCGACGGCAAGCAGAAATGCCAAGAAGAGCCGGGCGGTCGAAAGAATTGCTCGCATGATCGTTCTAACCACAAATCGAACTTTTCAAAACATTAACGGCGGCTGTACTTAGGTACATGTTTTCATAAGATGACTTTTGTTGAAAGTCTCGTTCAACAACCTCGCGAAATCAAACGAGAGAGGAGAGAAAAATGAAACTCAAGTTCAAATTGGCTGCCGGTGTTGTCTCAACCCTGATGTTTGTCGGCACGGCCGCTGCCGCAGTTTCCTACACACCCGGAACTTATGAGGGAGAGGCGATCGGACGAAACGGCCCGGTCAAGGTTCAAGTGACGGTTGCAAAGGATCGCATTGAATCGATTCGTGTCGTTTCTCATAACGAGTCGGCAGGCTTGTCCGATGCACCGATCAATACTTTGCCTAAGACGATCGTCGATAAGCAGTCGTTGGCCGTCGATGTTTTTTCCGGAGCCACCTTCTCAAGCAAAGCGGTCATTGGTGCAGTTGAAAATGCACTCAAAAAGGCCACAAAGGACATCAAGCCTTTATTGATTGCTCCTGCAGTGACCGCTGCTGTTAAGCCGCCGAAGGATGAAACGGTTGATGTGTTGGTTGTAGGTTCCGGTATCTCTGGCATGGTTGCGGGTATCACGGCTGCCGAAAAGGGAAGCAATGTTTTGATCATTGAAAAGCAAGGCATGCTCGGCGCAGGCGATTCCATGAATATTTCGACCGGCATTACGGCAGGTGGTTCTCGACTGATCAAGCAACTTGGCATTGAGAATGCGACTGCCAAGGACTACGCCGACTTTCTTGTCAAGCAAGCCGCTACGAAAAAAGTTCCGATTAATGAAAAGAATGTCAGAACCTATGCAATGCGCGGCGGTGAGCTTGTTGACTGGCTGATGGATCTCGGAGTTCCTTTCGGTCGATTCCAAAAGGACAAATGGTTCCATATTACGAAAGACGGATCAGCACCGGGACCGCACATTGTTCGAGCCCTGTCCAAGAAGATTGCAGACGACAACATCAACTACCGACTCAATAGCCAGGTTGTGGATCTGCTTATGAAGGACGGCAAGGTTGTCGGCGCAACGGTCAAGACCGGAGCCGGTAGCTACAAAGTCAATGCCAAGGCTGTCGTCATGGCAACGGGTGGCTTTTCAGCAAGCCATGAATTGGTTAAGAAGTGGGCTCCTGAATGGGTTGGTCGTCCGACAACGGGCGCTGTTTCGCTGACCGGCGACGGCATACTGATGGCTCAAAAGGTTGGTGCTCAAACGGTTGCCATGCAGGAAATCAAGGCCAATTATCTGTGCCATCCGCTGACTGCTCGAGACGGCGTGTCGCTCACGGCTATTACGCCTTACAACATCTTGATCAATCACGAAGGCAAGCGCTTTGTTGATGAAGGTCACGCTTCCATTAACTTCAAGAGCCGTGCCATGATGAAACAGACCGGGCACGAGGCTTATGCCATTGTTGATCAGACGGCGATGGATAACCTCAAATTAATGCGTAACTATGCAGCGGCCGGCTATTTTGTCAAAGCCAACACGGTCGAAGAGTTGGCCTCTAAGCTCAAGGTCGATCAAAAAGCCTTCATCAAGACGATGAAGGACTATATGGCTGCTTGCCAAGCAGGTAAAGACCCGGAATTCAATCGTCGCATCCAGTATCCGATTGCAAAGGCTCCGTTCTACGCAGCTCTTGTGACGCCGTCCATGCAGTCTACTTACGGCGGCATCAAGACAGACGAAAAGGCTCAGGCATTGAATGCCGACAATAAGCCCATTGCCGGCCTTTATGCAGCAGGCGCCACGTCCGGCCACGAAGCGTATGCCAACGAAGTTGGATTTGCCGCCATCATCGGTCTTGTGTACGGCAAGATTGCGGGTGAAAACGCCGCTGCTTATGCAAAGGCGCAGAAGTAAAACCTACGTCTGATTTGAATTTAAGAAAAATCGGACGCTTCCCGAAACCCAAACTCTCCGGTTGCCTTGATTATCTAAAGGGCCGAGAGTTTGGGTTGACAAGTTATAAAGAGTAAAAACACGAGAGTGGGAAGAGGGACGTTTTTCCGGACTTGTTAAATCGGCCAAAGTAGGTCACGCTAACTTGCCGATGAGCGCAAAAAATGAATGGGCATGTTTTGAAGTTATGGACGCCGCTCAAGATGCCTGAAGGCCGAAAAGCAAAGACGGAGTTTTTCGGCGAATGACCGAAAAAAAGGAGGAAAAGAGAAGGAAGCCGAAGGAAAGAGAGGAGAAAAGACAACATGTAATGCTCGGAAGTGGTCAGGAATCCCAGAGCACACTACAGCATCGCGCCTATTTCGAATCCGGGGATGCTAGGCGCGTTTTCTGAGAAGCTTAATGACAGTCAGGATCTTGAGATCTCAGTATTTGTACGTCCGAAGTAACCAAGTTCTGTCAAGGCATTTGTGACGGCAATCTCATCGTCTTTTGACAGACGCCCGTAGCAGGAACAGCCGTCGAAGTCGCTAAGACAAAATTGGGCAATCTTTGTGCAACGAACAACCGATGGCGTGAGCAATCCAGCCTCTTTCCAATGCTGTAAAGCAACCTCTCCGGGACAGTCCGTGCGCGGTGGGGGACTTGTTACCTTGGCACCGGCGACTAAAACTTCGCCGGTGTCTGAGTTGATGTCGAGAATTACGACGGGACGGTACTTGAAGACCTCAGGTTTGTCGTCAAAATAAAAGGCAAGCTGCCATACTTCGAAAGGAGAAGGCAGATTATTCGACATTATCATCGTCGTCCTCATCGCGCCATTGGGCGGGCATCATCAGTTTCCCATTTTGATGGTAGGTTCTAATGATGCGAGGATCATTCCAGTTAAAGCCCTGGCGTTGAATTCTCACGTCGAAAGGAAAGCCTCCTACTTCAACAAAACGGGTAATGAGAACTTTAAGTGCCGTTGCAGCAGGCATGCCGAGAGCTTCAGCCGTCTGAGTAAAGTCATTTTTTAGCGTGGACGGCAGCTTGAGATTTAAGCTGGCAAGTTCTGACATAAAACACTCCTAAAAGTAGGCTAAAAAATATTCATTGGGTGTGTTTTTGGTTTTTATTTTGCCAATCTTTGATGGGGCCGCTCAAGATGCTTGAAGGCTGAAAAGCAAAGACGGAGTTTTTCGGTAATCTTCCACCGAAGCGGTCAGACGGAAATACCGTTTTGTTCCGCGTTTAGCTCTTGATCGGGAAGTACTTCCAAAGGCACTGCGGCACCAGACGCCAGATGAAGACGAGTAGCTTGTATTTCCAGTCAATGACCAAGACTCGCTTTTTCGTTTCAATGCCCTTGACGATGGTGGAGGCGACGTCCGTGACGTTCATCTTGAACGGATAGCTCTTGCCATCGGCCAACAGATCCGTGTCAACGAAGCCGGGTCTTGCATCGGTGAAGGTTATCGGGCACTTTCGCATCACGGACAGTTGCTCCAGAGCATCCAGATAGGTGTTTTGAAAGGCCTTTGAAGCTGAGTAGAGGCACTTGCAGCTCCGAGGCCTTTCGTGCCGGCAAGCGAACTGATGATGCACAGATGGCCACCGCCTTTCCCCAAGAAGTAGGAGAAGGCGCAGTCCACAAGCCGCACGAAGCCGTCAACGTTGGTTGCAACGGTGTTCAATTCTGCACTGGGATTGAGATCAATGTTCTGGCAACCGATGCCGGAGCAGTGAACGTACAGGTCCATTCCGCCCAGATCAGCGATCAGAGCAAGCAGGTCGCTGGCGGCATCGTCAGAGCGCACGTCAATGCGGCGTGTATGGATTTTCTCGGGCGCTTTGGTCTTGATTTCTTAGAGACGCTCGGTGCGTCTGCCCGCAATGCCGAGTTACCAGCCTTTGGCAAGTAACTGTAATGTGAGCTCTTTGCCGATGCCGGACGTTGCGCCGACAAAGATTGCTTTTGGCATAGTATGTTTTGCTCAGAAAGTTGTTTCACGAAATATAGTCTGTGCAGCGACCTGCGTTTTTCTGAACCATGCTTAAAGTTCTACGGCCAACCTGTCTGCAGTTGCTTCTCGACCTTCGAGACAAGCAAATTATCAAGGTGCTTAAGTGTGAGCCTGAGTGCAAGTTAACGGTGCAGGTTCTTTGGCGCGAAGCTTTGATTGCCTCCGGAGTGGAGGAGGAGCGGATTGTCTTTATCAATTTGGAAGAGCCGCTCAGGGAACCTAAAACGTTGCACGATTACGTCAAGTCGCGACTCCTAAAAGGTCAGAGGGTGTACGTCTTGTTCAATGGGATAGAGCAAGTCCGAGATTTTCCTCGCGTTCTGGCAAGCCTGTTGCTGCAGGAATGTCTTGATCTATACGTTACTTGTTCCGGGGACTTTGCAGTGGATGCTCCAATGGCTACGTTGCTGACCGGGAGGTACGTAGAAATTAAGATGTCTCCGCTGGATGCCTCGAATTTTGACGAGTCACGCGGGGAATCTTGAGGTCGTCATCAAATGACAACGACCTCTCGCACTGCCGCAATCACTCTTGACTACACCGCCGTCCAGAATGGGAACCACACTTTAAACTTCTCATTTGGGTCTTTCGGAGGCACGAGTTTACCGTTTCCGATCGTGCCTCCGTCAGCAATTTCGACCATCGTCTGAGCTTCCCATACTTGGCCGATCAGCTCCAGCTCGGAAAGGTCGGAACAGATTTCCGACTTCTTGCTGTCGTACGTGTAGCGGTAGGCGCCGTCGTCGAGCAGTTCCACAATGGCAATGTCAAAGCCTTCGCTGCCGTCGGTTTTACGGAAAACGTAGCAACCGTTCTCGTCAACTTTGGTCTTCTTTTCGTTGACCAAAAGCCTTGCGCCTTTCGGAACCTCCGGCTCAAGCAGATCGTCCGTTGCGAAGATCATCGGGCCGGCGATGTCTTTGTTCTGTACTTCAAAGCGGCCTTGACTTTCGTAAAAGTGAATCGTGATGTCTTCGTCATCGGGGCCGCAGCCGAAGCGTGTAACCGATGTGCCTTTGTTGGACTCCATGCGCTTCTTCCTTGTCAGCTTCTGTACCTTCTGCCGGATCCGACCAGAACGCCTTCGATCTGGAAGTCGTCGTATTCGCCCGGGTGAATGACCGGGTAGTTGCCGGAGCTGTTTTGCGGATGCAGTTCCGGTTTGCCGTCGACAAATTCGAGCTTTTTGAGCGTGAAGTCCCCTTGCAGGTAGGCGAGCACGATGTCGCCGCGACGCGGTTCAACGGAGCGATCGATGATGAGAATGTCACCCTCGTAGATGCCGGCATCGATCATGGAGTCACCGCGTGCTTCGATAATGAAAGTCGCATCGCGGTTTTTCACGAAGTAGTCGTTGAGTGACAGGTCGTTTTCGGCATAGTCCGCAGCAGGGGAGGGAAAGCCGCACTGAACCGTCAGGTCGATGAACTTGATGCCTTCGGATTCTTCACCGGGACGAGCGGGAGCCAGTTTCTTGAGCGCCATTGCCCGCTGCGTTGCCGCTTCAAGCAGGGGTCTCATAAAGTTTGCGCCGCCCAGTGACTTGCAGGTGTCGGCAAGCTTCTTGGTCACGCGAACTTGAAGATTGACATCGAGCAACTCATTGGTCAGACGAGGTCTTCCAACCGGTTTGTGTTCTTGGGACGAAGGCTGTTTTTTGCTTTTTTCCATGGGATTCTCGCACTTGCGATTTGTATACGAATAACGTATCCTACCTCAAAACAAGATTCGTATGCAAATGTCTGCGCCTATTTTTCTCCATCTGGACGGCAATTCGTTTTACTGCAGCTGCGAGCGGCTTTTCCGTCCCGAGCTGCGTGGCAAGCCTGTTGTTGTGCTCTCCAACAATGACGGTTGCATCGTGGCGCTCACCAAGGAAGCTAAAGCTGTGGGACTCAAGCGCGGCATGCCGCTTTTTAAGGTCAAGGACATCGTTGAAGCCAACAAGGTGGCCGTATTGTCTTCCAACTACGAGCTTTACAACTCGATTTCAGGGAGGATGCAAAGAACCGTTGCCGGCATGATTCCGCGTATGGAGTCGTATTCCATCGATGAAGTGTTTGGGGATTTAACCGGGGTGGAAGACGGGGATCCGGCACGTTTGACCGCGTTGGTGCAATCCATACGGCAGCGCGTCTACAAGTGGGTCGGCATTCCGACGTGCGCAGGGATTGCCCCCACCAAGACGCTTGCCAAACTATGCGACCACTTTGCCAAGACCTATCCGGTTTTTAACGGTGTTGTCAATTGGCTGGAGCTGACGCCGGAACGTCAACACAAAGCCATGGCGATTACGCCGATCAAGGAAATCTGGGGAATCGGCTCCAGAAACTGCGAGAGATTGGAAGCCATGGGTGTGAAGACGGTGCTTGATTTTGCCCGGATGGACGCTTCACTCATTCGCTGGCGCTTTACGGTCGTACTTGAGCGAACGCACAGAGAGATTCTTGGCGTCTCGTGCATTCCTTTGGAAGATCATCCGCAGCCGCGGCAACAGATTGTTCGGACACGTAGCTTTGCCGTGACGTGCAGCGACATGGACGCCATTCTTGCGGCCGTATCGGTTCACATGGCCGAAGCCGTCAAGGTTCTGCGGCAGCAAAAGAGCGCGGCCAAAACCGTAGGCGTAATCTTTTTCACGGATCCGTTTAAGTCAAACGCGCGGCATCACTCCGTCTTCGAATCGCGTCCCTTGCCTCACGCTTGCGCTGACATTCTGACGCTTACTCAGGCTGCTTACGACCTTGTTTGGGCCTTCTTCAAAGAAGGATGCGCCTACAAAAAAGCGGGTGTTGTGCTGACAGACTTGATTCCGGCGGAACAATCTCTGGTTCCGGAAACTCTTTTTGATGGAGACGAAATCGAATTGTTGAAGCGCCGGGAGCGAATGCAGGCTTCCATTGATGCCGTCAATGAAAAGTTCGGAGGCAAGGCCGTGACTTTGGCAAGCGCCAAAATCAATTCTGAGTGGGCAATGCGCAGAGATCACCTCTCGCCATGCCCGACTACGAATTGGAACGATTTGATGAAGGTTGACTGAGTACTGAAGTGTCTTTACGGCTCCAAGTGAAAGTTGGCCAACTCTTCTTCGAGTTTTCTTTGACGCTCTTCCTCAGCGTATTCTGTGGCTAGTTCAGTCAAAAAGCGCTCGCAGTCAGCTCGGTCAGTCGAGCGTTTCCGAAATCTCTTGCCTTCGTACACGACGACTGCTCGCCACGAGGCGTGCCGCTTAATTCCCCGTATGCCTTCGCCCTTTTTGGAGGTATCAAAGGTGATGCTGCCTTTGATGTAATGGCTGTTAATCAGCATGGCTATCTTCGGAGAGGGATGATTTGACCACTTCAAGCAGATTAGCTTTGGCAAGGGTGACGAGAAACTCGTCTACAAAAGGCACAACGCCATCGGATTTCAAGCGAGCGCAGGCAAGCAGGTATTCCTTTTTGGTGCTGGCGGCCACAATGGCTGATGTAAGCGAGGTCAGATCCAATAGCCTGTCATACGTTGATCCTTGAAGATCTGCCGCCCCCCTTGAGGATGTCTTTGCCCAGGGTATCAACACCCGCCTCGAGCTTTTCCCGAAGTTCCGCACCTTGCTCCATTAAGCCAGCCAGTAGCCATGCCTCGCCGAAACACACGACCAACGTTGCCAGATCTTTTCCATTACACCCGGACAGTCGCAGACGCAACATGCGATTGCTCATGTCGGAATTGAGCCGTTGCACCATTGCGGGAGGTACGGGCAGATTGTCAAGAATTCCCGGAATTTTTACTTGACGGGGCTTGTATGTTTTATTTCGTGTTTTGGAGCGGGGCATGAGGAAAGCCTTAGCTTGGTCGTTTTCCAATTCTAACGAGAGAGGTCTCGAGGTTAGTGGGAGTTGCGGACGCGAGGCGTTATAGGAACTAATGCCAACTCCATGCCGGTACCTTGCATGGTGCTGTATATCAGTCGTGGTCAATTAAGGATTCTTAATTTCGTCAACCTTCAGAAGCATCCAACTCCATTCGTTCTTTTTATGATCGAAATTTCGCACTGCAGCTCCTGAAACAGTTGAAAGTTCTGTGAGGTCATTGTGAGCAGATAGTAGGGAATTGCTCAAAAAAACGCCGTTATCAAGCTTTCCGAACGATCGATTTGGTGAGATGAATTCAACAGTTGACTGGACTTGCTTGAAAAGCTCGGCAGGGGGTGATTTCGTGAGCTTGGTGACAGAAAACACGAAGTTCTTTGTGCCTGGAATGTAGCGTAAGCAAACAGTGTCTCCGAGGCTGATCGGATCTTTCACTACTTTGAGAGGGCAGTAGAACAGATTGGGTACCGGAGGACTGCTCTTGGAAAGGGCGACAAAATGGACACCATGTGTTTTTTGGTTGATGTTGGATACAACGGCCTCGGCTGTTTCAGCAATATCCCAGGAATGGCCGTTTCTTCGTCGCAGTTCAAGAACAGTAAATTTTCCGGAAGGTGCAACTTCTCTTTTGATTTCAATTGGGTCGCCTTCTTTCATTTTCCTGAGACCAAACGCGTTGGCGGAAACTGAAATCGTCTCACAAGTATTTAGTACAAGCGTCACGCGAGGCTTTTGTTTGACGTTGAGGAAGGTTGCACCAACGCAACCTGACTCCCAGATCAAACTGTTGGTGAAGATGTCGATAGCCTTCATTCCCTGTTGCCTGATCCAGCTATCGATGTTGGTTACAGGATTGCAGTTGTTGTACCACGGAAGTCTGAGTAGGTTTTCGATTCCTTCAGGCAACTGGACTGAACTGGCGTCAGAGATCTCGTAGATGCGTCCGATCAGTGCTTTTGCTTTTTCGTAATCTTTGTTTTTTATGAGTAGGTTGGTCAAAAAGAAACGTGCTTTCAGACTCTTTGCATCAGCGTAGTCAGTAACGGCCTTGCAAGCACAAGCGAAGGTTAAATTGTCGCCGCTTTGATCCATTGCCAGGGCTAGGCGCTGCCAGGCCCAGCCTTCGCGAGGTTTTTGTTTGACGACAGTTTTTAAACAAGTGACCGCTTCCTTTGGCTCCCTTAGCTTGAGGAGAAGTATTCCTTTGTAGTAGGTAAGCCACAAATTTTCAGGATTGTGCGCGAGAGCCATATCGATCCAACTTACCGTTAGAGATAGATCTTCACGACACATTCCAGGCGTATTTGTGACTTCTTTGGCGGCGATTCGAATGACCTGCTCAGCAAGACTGTCGAATGTTATTTTTTGCTCGTTTGTTGTCTTTTCCCAGTGAGCAGGCTGCAGGTTGGCAAGATCCCATAACTTAAGAAAGCTGTGCATTTTTAAAAAACCCTGTCCCGCAAGGATTTTTGCCTGCAAGAGCATGTGATCGAATGGGGAAGAGTTTTTTTCGTTGTCCAGTTTGAGCCAACTCCACAGGTTGCGCCGGACAATTTTCATGTTGGTTGGTTTCTTGGCTAGAAGAGCCCAGTTCCATTTCTCATAGAGCCAAGCAAGAGAGCGGTTAGCAGAGGTGATGTATTGGCTGTCGCTAGATTTATCTCGAATCTGATGATAGATGCTTTCTGCCACGCTCCAGCGGCCATTTTCAGATGCAGCCTTCGCCTCTGCCCAGAGAGCTTTAAAAGGGAGATTTGACACGGTGGTAGTTTTTAAAGCGCACGAATCTTCTACTTCGCTAATTTTTTGCATCTGTACTGTCGTTTATCACTTCCAGGTTGAACGGGTTATAAGTCCCTCTTAAGGGCATTGAACATGAAGGTAGGGACACCACATTGGAACACCAAAGGATGATACGTGATGATCACTTCTGGCTATTTTACGAGCTTGACCTTTGAGTTGAGGAGGAGGCTTTCCCAAACTTCTCTTTATGGTGTTGGGCGCCCCCTTTTCTTCTACGGAGCTTGTTCAGATGCGGCAGGAAATGACGCCTAGGCAACTAAACTGCTAATGTTCGGGCTTGTTGCCGTAGCGCATATCTGGATAAACAGCCTCCCGAGGACGTAAGGATTGCTGCGAATAGACTGAATACTCTTGAAGACGTTTTGAACCCAACTGTTTAAAGATTTTTGTTATGCCAGTTCTTCATTGGATCAATGACGCTGATGCCCGCCGTGCGGCCTCTCAGGTTCCTTTCCACCTTCTGGAGCGGAAAGCTGTGTACGGCGATCCTGATGAGGCCAAAAAGAATCTCATCGTTCACGGTGACAACTTAGTTGCACTGAAAGCACTTCTGCCCTTCTATAAGGGAAAGGTGAAGTGCATTTACATTGATCCCCCATACAACACCGGAAGCGCTTTTGAGCACTACGATGACAATCTTGAGCACTCGCAGTGGTTGTCGGTGATGGCGCCAAGACTAACGCTACTCCGAGAGTTTCTTGCAGACGATGGGTCTATCTGGGTTTCAATTGATGATGATGAACAAGCTTACCTGAAGGTGCTTATGGATGAAGTTTGGGGTAGAAGTAACTTCATCAGAGCAATAGTTTGGCAAAAGAGAACTTCGCCAGATGCACGGCTAAATCTAGGAGACGCTCACGACTATATTTTGGTTTACGCGAAGGAAAAAGATAAATTTCAGAAAAGGGCCAATAAGGTTCCTCTAGCTGGAGATCGAGCTAAGGAATACAAAAATCCTGATCAAGATCCACGAGGACCTTGGGCGTCTGTTGACATGACAGGACAAACAGGACATGCAACCCCAGATCAGTATTTTGAGATTACGCTTCCTAGCGGTCGGAAAATCAAACCACCAAAAAATCGTTGCTGGGCTTTGTCGCAAAAAACTTTCGAAGCTTTAAGAGCGGATGGAAGAATCTGGTTTGGAAAAAAAGGGAATAATCAACCACGGCAAAAAAAGTTTTTGTCTGAGACAACTGGCATGTATGCGTGGTCTTGGTGGCCAAACAAAGAAGTTGGTCACAATCAGGAAGCTAAAAAAGAAATTCTTAATATTTTCACCGGGGACATTACCTTTGACACTCCCAAGCCAGAGCGATTGATTCAGCGAATTCTCGAAATTGCAACAAATCCTGGTGAGCTAGTACTTGACTCTTTTCTTGGATCAGGTACTACGGCTGCTGTCGCCCACAAAATGAACCGGAACTACCTCTGTATAGAAATGGGCGACCATGCCAAAACTCTTTGTGTGCCCCGTCTCGAGAAAGTTATAGCAGGTGAACAAGGCGGCATCAGTGATTCCGTCAACTGGCAAGGCGGTGGCGGCTTCAGTTTCTATGAATTGAGCGCTCCCGTGTTTGACAAATACGGTGCGATCAACCCCCAAGTGACTTTTGAGACGCTTGCTGCCTACGTCTGGCAGTGCGAAACGGGTTGCACCGGTACGCCGGAAAAGAAGCCGCTTCTTGGTGTCAAAGAAGGTGTCGGGATCTATCTTCTTTACAACGGAGTATTGGGCGACACACGTCCTGAGTCTGGAAACGTACTTACACTGGAACTTCTTGAAAGCCTCTTGGCTCAACATCCACATGATGGCCCGAAAGTGATCTATGCCGAGGCAATGATTGGTATTGATGATCTTGAGCTTCGCGAAATGCAGATTACCTTCAAGCAGATTCCGTACGATATTAACGATTAATCGCAAAATACGATAGTTTAAATAAGCGATTTAGCGCGATATTGCATACAGTTGCCGTTAAAAATTAACTAATCACTTAAAGTTATTTATATGCCACTTCTTAAATGGGTCAATGACGCTGATGCCCGCCGTGCGGCTTCTCAGGTTCCTTTTCACCTTCTGGAGCGAAAGGCCGTGTACGGCGATCCTGATCAGGCCGAAAATAATCTCATCGTGCACGGTGACAACTTAGTTGCACTGAAAGCGCTCCTTCCTTTTTACAAAGGAAAGGTGAAGTGCATCTATATTGATCCACCATATAACTCAGGAAATGCTTTTGAATATTACGATGATAATCTTGAACATAGTCAGTGGTTGTCTCTTATGTATAGTCGACTGGTTCTGTTGAGAGATTATCTGCAAGAGTCAGGGTGTATTTGGATTCAAATTGATGATGATGAGCAGGCTTATCTAAAGACTCTATGTGATGAAGTTTTCGGTAGGAATAATTTTATCAATATGATTTCTGTAAATATGAAAAATATTTCAGGAGCATCTGGTGGAGGGGAGGATAAAAAACTTAAGAAAAATTGTGAGTACATCTTAGTGTATGCCAAGTCATACTCAACCTTCAAAGGGTTCAATCCTGTCTTTGAGTACAAGGTACTAGATCAGTATATTAAGCAATATAAGGACGAAGGGAGAAGTTGGAAATACGTTACCGTTTTTAACGGATATTCTGAAAAGACGTATTTAGGATCTTGTTTAGATGGTAGTGGTAATGAAATTAAAGTGTATAAACTCTCGGGGGTCCAAACTCAGTCTGTGAACCAGGCAATGAAAAATGAAGGCCTTGAAAATGACCAAAGTTCATTTT
>OOCZ01000053.1_pt1 | contig 103907 bp, 97 predicted proteins | sample 1671631 | NCBI WGS metagenome assembly OOCZ01 (sample SAMN06348176, study PRJEB24527) | human gut metagenome | reverse complement strand
TATCAGGAACGGTAATCCGCGTTGATCTTGACATAATCATATGTCAGATCACAGCCCCACGCCGTCGCCTCCGCGCCGCCGTCGCGCAGGGCGACGTCGATGCGGATTTCGTCGGCGGAGAGAACGGCCTTGGCCTCCTCCTCCGCGTCAATGGTGGACATATGATCCAGCATACGCACCACCTGGCAGCTGTAGCCCCACTCATTGTCGTACCAGGCAATGAGCTTGACAAAATCGTGATCCAGCATCAGGCCCGCTGTCTCGTCAAAAATACTGGGGCATGGATTGCCAATGAGATCCGTGGACACCAGCTGATCCTTGGTATAGCCAATAATGCCCTTCATATTGGTCTCGCTGGCATGGCGAATCTCGTAGCAGATCTCGGCATAAGTAGTAGGGCGGGAGAGCTTGGCGGTCAGGTCCACCACGGACACGTCGGCGGTAGGCACCCGGAAAGACATGCCCGTCATCTTACCCTTCAGAGAGGGAATGACCCGGCCCACGGCCTTGGCGGCGCCGGTGGTGGAGGGTATGATGTTATTGAGGATGGAACGGCCGGTGCGCCAATCGCTGCCGCCCCGGGAGTCCACGGCCTTCTGCTTGGCAGTGGAGGCGTGTATGGTGGACATAAGGCTCTGCTCAATGCCGAACACCTCGTGGATCACATAGGCCAAGGGCGCCAGGCAGTTGGTGGTGCAGCTGGCGGCGGACACCACCTTCATATCCGGCCGGTAGAGCTTACTGTTGATGCCATAGACGAAGGTAGGCGTGGCCTCATCCTTAGCCGGGGCGGTGAGCAGCACCCGCTTGGCGCCGCCCTTGAAGTGGCGAGATGCCTTCTCGGTGGTGTTATTGGCGCCGGTACATTCCAGAATATACTCCGCCCCGCACTGGCTCCAAGGGATCATGGCAGCGTCGTTCTCGCTGAACACGCGAATCTTGTGGCCGTTGACCACAAGGTTGCCGTCTAAATTCTCCACAGTGCCCTCAAAATTCCGGAACACGGAGTCATACTTCAGCAGGTACACCATGTAGTCGATGTCCGCCTTGCGCAGATTGATCCCGCACACGTCGAACTTCTCCGGGCTCTTCATCAGGATCCGCAGGAGCACCCGTCCGATGCGCCCAAAGCCATTGATGCCGATTTTAATTGCCATACACCTAAACCTCTCTTTATCCTCAATCTTCTGCCCCAAAAAGGGCCTGCTCTTTTCTAAATCCATTATATCATGGCAATGGCGTTTGTCTTGTGCAATTTCCAAAAATCATTGACGAAAATAATCCATTTTCCCTTTCTCTTTTATGAAAGTTGCATAAAAAAAGCAAAAATCATACCCTAACATTCCATACATTTCAAATGAGCAAATCCAATTTTTAGCTCCGAAAAAAGCCACCCCGCACAGTGTGCGGGGTGGCTGATAAATTCTGTTACCGGACGGTCCGGTTGAAGCTCATGCTGTTTTTCTGCATATGTACATCCAGGGTCACTCGATCGGCCCGGATATAGCTGCAGGTATACTCATAAATGCGGCCATCCTCCGTCCTGGTGCGGCGCTGGTGATAAAATGCGCAGCTGCCCTGGGGCACATGGAGCAGGTTGGCCCGTACCTCGTCCAGCACCACTGCCTCATAGGTATCCTCCGCCGCGGCGGGAGCAATGCCCACGTGGTACAGGAGGCTGTATATGCTATGGGTCTGCACCAGCTCCCGGGTGAGGTTGGGGTAAAGGTACTGGGGGTAGTAGCTGGTCTCCAGGATCAGCGGTTCTCCATCAACATTACGCACACGGGTGAAGCAGTACACCGTGACGCCCTCCTGGAGCTGCATTTTGCGGCTGATCTCCGGGGGCGGCACAATGATGCCGAAATCCACCATGGTGGATGAGGGCACCTTGCCCATGGAGGAGATCTCCGTAGTGAAGGAGTAGCGCACGCACTTGCCCCGGGCATTGGGATCGGCCACAAAGGTTCCCTTGCCCCGCTTGCGGACCACCAGCCCCTCCTCCTCCAGCTCGCCAATGGCCTGGCGCACCGTGTTGCGGCTGATGCCCATGGTCCGGCACAGCTCGGCTTCCGATGGCAGCAGGTCACCCACGTTCAGCTCACCGGAGGAAATATTCTGCTTGATGATGCCCACCAGCTGTGTATACAGCGGAATATCGCTGTCCATGCTCAGGCGGCTGGCAAGAATGGTATGGTTCTGCATAGGGGTATCCTTTCCTGCGCTTATTGCTCTTGGTTAAAGGTCATTCTATCATAGAAAGGGAGGGCGGTCAAGCCGCCCTCCAGCTTGTCAAGCAATCTCACAGAGCAGCCCCACCTCGCAGGCAGCAGGCTGCCGACCTTTCAGCCGAATTTTTATTTGTGATCCACGGAATACATGTGCTCAATCAGGCACAGGAGCTTATCGGAGTAGCCCATCTCGTTGTCATACCAGCTGACAACCTTGACGAAGGTATCCGTCAGCGCGATGCCGGCCTTGGCATCAAAGATAGAGGTGCGGGCGTCCCCTAAGAAGTCAGAGGAAACCACGGCCTCCTCGGTATAGCCCAAAACGCCCTTCAGCTCGCCCTCAGAGGCGGCCTTCATGGCCTGGCAAATCTCCTCATAGGTGGCAGCCTTCTTCAGGTTCACGGTGAGGTCCACCACGGACACGTCCAGTGTGGGCACACGCATGCTCATGCCGGTGAGCTTGCCGGACAGCTCCGGGATCACCTTGCCCACGGCCTTGGCAGCGCCGGTGGAGGAAGGAATGATGTTGCCGGAAGCAGCGCGGCCGCCCCGCCAATCCTTCAAGGACACGCCATCCACAGTCTTCTGCGTGGCGGTGGTGGAGTGGACGGTGGTCATCAGACCGTCGGCAATGCCGAAGCTGTCGTTGAGAACCTTGGCAATGGGTGCCAGGCAGTTGGTGGTGCAGCTGGCGTTGGAAACGAACTTCATGTCGGAGGTGTACTTATTCTGGTTCACGCCCACCACAAACATGGGGGTGTCATCCTTGGACGGGGCGGACATGACCACGTGCTTGGCACCGGCGTCAATGTGGCCCTGGGCCTTCTCTTTGGTAAGGAACAGGCCGGTGGACTCAATGACGTACTCGGCGCCCAGCTCCTTCCAGGGCAGGTTGTGGGGATCGCGCTCGGCGCTGACAGGGATGCTCTTGCCGTTGATGATGATATTATTGCCCTCCGCCTTCACCTCGCCGTCAAACTTGCCATGCATGGTGTCGTACTTCAGCATATAGGCCAGGTAATCGGCCGGACACAGATCGTTGATGCCCACGATCTCGATTTCAGGGTGGTGAATGGCCCGGCGGACCACCATACGGCCGATGCGGCCAAAACCGTTGATAGCAACTTTAATACTCATTTCAAAAGTTCTCCTTCCAGATGGAATATATCAAACATATGGTACATTCTGTATTATACCCTTTTCTCTTGAATAATGCAATATCATTTTTAATAGTTTTCGCTTTTTTTCGACGCTAATTTTTTCGCCTATTAACCAGTATTTTTTAGCATTCTTCTTGTCTTTTCGATTTCTTTCTGATATAATAACGTACCGGATTTTTGTTTTCGTCGATGTTAACAGTGGGGATAAATTCCCATTTACAGCAAATTCTATCGGTGAAAGGAGATTCCGCATGGATCATTCACCTCAAGAGGCGCGGCTCCTGACCCAGGTGCTGCCCAATGTCGCCGCCCAATTCCGCACCACCTTAGGCAATATGCACGCTGCCCTATCCTCCGGGGACGATCCGGATGCCTGTATCTTGCGTCAAAGCTACTACCGTCTGCTGCGCACCGTTACCAATCTCACCGATGCCGTTATGCTGGCGGAGGATACCCCCCTCCCCCGGCAGGACACAGACCTGACGGTCTTTTTTGACGAGCTGTGCCGCCAGGCCCGGGAGCCTCTGTCCGTCTGCGGCGTGACCCTGGAGACCGATCTGCGTCCCCGGCAGCTGACGGTGGGCATCAACCGGGAATACACCGCCCGAATCTTCTGGAACCTGCTGTCCAATGCCGCCAAATTCACTCCCACCGGCGGCAGTGTGCGTGTAACGCTCACCCAGCAGGGAAACCGGGCGCTGCTGCAGGTGGCGGACACCGGCTGCGGCATCCATCCGGACCTGCAGGACACGGTGTATGACCGCATCCTGCACACAGAGCGTATGGATCCCCTGCCCCACGGGTTGGGCCTGGGGCTGAGCCTGTGCCGGTGCTTTGCCGCGCGCCAGGGGGGCAATCTGCTGCTGCAATCCGAGGTAGGCAAGGGCACCACCGTCACCGTGTCCCTGCCGGCGGAGCGCTGCGGCGTACACCGGGTACAGGACGTGCCCTTCCACTATGCCGGCGGGTTCCAGCCGGTGATGATGGAGCTTTCAGACGCCCTGCCCTATGAGGGCTACAAGGAGAAATATTTGGACTAATACGCATGATGAACGGAAAGAAAGTTTTAGTGGCCATGTCCGGCGGGGTAGACAGCTCCGCCGCTGCTGTGCTGCTGCGTCAGCAGGGCTACAGCTGCGATGGGGCCATGCTGCGCCTATATAACGGCGAGGTGGAGGGTACCTGCTGCTCCGCCGATGATGCCGCCGACGCCCGGAGCGTGGCCTACGGCCTGGGCATGAAATTCTATGTTTTCAATGAGACAGAGCGGTTTGCTCGGGATGTAATGGATCGCTTCGTGGCCGAATACTGCGCCGGGCGCACCCCCAACCCCTGCATTGATTGCAACCGCTGTCTGAAATTCGGCGCCCTGCTGGAGCGAGCCCTGCTGCTGGGGTATGATTACCTGGCCACCGGGCACTACGCCCGGGTGAAGCTTGATGAAGCCTCCGGCAAATACCGCCTTCTCCGGGGCCGGGACCGGAGCAAGGATCAGAGCTACGTTCTCTACCAGCTGCGCCAGCACCAGCTGGCCCACCTGCTGCTGCCCGTGGGCGAATATGACAAGCCCTCCATCCGCCGGAGCGCCCGTCAGGCGGGCCTCATCAACGCCGACAAGTCCGACAGTCAGGACATCTGCTTTGTGCCGGATGGAGATTACACGCGGTTTTTGCAGGAGTACGGCGGCGTAAATATGATCCCCGGTGATTTTGTGGACCGAGCGGGTCATGTGCTGGGCCGGCACAAGGGGCTGCCCTGCTACACCACCGGCCAGCGCAAGGGCCTGGGCGTTTCCGCCGGAAAGCACGTTTATGTCCTGCGGAAAAATGCCCAGGACAACACCATTCTTCTGGGAGACAACGAGGATCTGTTCACCTCCGTCCTTACGGCGGACCGGGTAAACTGGATCAGCGGCGAAACCCCCGCCTCTCCCCTCCGCGTCACCGCCAAAACCCGCTATAGTCAGACGGAGGCGGCAGCCACTGTGCATCCCCTGCCGGATGGGCGCATCCGGGTGGAGTTTGATGTGCCCCAGCGGGCCATCACCGCCGGGCAGGCCGTGGTGCTCTACGATGGGGAGCAGGTTTTAGGCGGCGGCACTATTGAATAATAAATTGTATCATCGATTGACAAAGGCAGACCGGCCCGGGCCGGTCTGCCTTATCCTATCGTTCACTCTCCCGCCACTCGTCCACATAGATCATGTCATCCACATCCCGCTGTTCTTTTTCCTCCACGGTATATCCCCCCTCCGATTATATACCTGTTATTCTATGTGCCGGACCACAGAAAAATTCCTTGCGGCCCCATTTTTTTCATGGTAAGATACAATTACGGCTTTATCGGGTGAAAAAAGCCGAATCGGCATGTCTGCTGCTGCCATCCGGCAATAAATACCCCACGGAAAGGTTGTGCCCATATGTCTCCCTCCCGCAAGCATACCGTAGCTGTGATCACCGCCTGCGTCGCCTTTGTGATCTTCGGCTTCAGCTTTATGTTCTCCAGCATTGCCCTGTCCATCGCACCCACCACGGTGCTGCTGTGCTTTCGATTCACGGCGGCGGTGCTCACCCTGTCCTTGGTAGTGGCAGCCAACGCTCTGGTGGGCCGCATCCGGGGCAAGGCGTGGTTTTCCTTTTCTCTCCGCGGCAAGCCCCTGGGCGGTGTGCTGCTGCTGGGCCTGGTGCAGCCGGTTTTATACCTGGTGTTTGAAAACAGCAGCATCCGCTATACCTCCTCCGCCGTCACAGGCACGGTGCTGGCAGTGGTGCCGGTAATCTGCATTTTGGCAGATGTATTCATCAGCCATGAAACCGTCACCAAGCTGCAGATCCTGTGTGCTGTGGCCTGCGTGGGCGGCGTGGCCCTGGTGGAGACCGGCGGCGAAACCCGCATCAGCCTGCTGGGCTTTGTGTGCCTGCTGATGACCTTGGTATGCGATGTGGGATACTATGTGCTCAGCCGCCGGGCCTCCCGGCAGTTCAGCCCCCTGGAGGTCACCTTTGTCATGTTCCTCATGGGCATGGTAGTCTTTGTCCCGGCGGCACTGATCCAAGGGCACGGACAAATGGCAGAGCTATTCCTTCCGGCTGTGCAGTCAGCTCCCTTCTGGGGCAGTGTGTTTTTCTTGGGTGCAGTGTCCTCCGTGGGCGCCTACGGCTTGCTGAACTTCGCCAACGCCACCCTCACCAATTCCGAGGCATCCCTCATCGGGAATATCGGCACGGTAGTATCGGTGCTGGCCGGTGTGCTGCTGCTGAAGGATCCCTTCACGCCTCTGCAGGCGGTAGGTGTAGTGGTCATTCTGGTCTTTGTGACCCTGGCCAACCTACCCAAAAAGCAAAAATAAATTCAGATAGGGAGAAGCCCCAGTGGTTTCTCCCTCTTTTAAACTGTCGAAAAACCCCTTGGGTTTTTCCGACAAAGGGCTTACAGTCTGTTCTTTACTGCAATGAAAAAAGATAAGGAACTGCGCCCCCCTTGAACGTATAATAAATGAAAGGCTTCCGCGTGGGCCTTTTTTGCCAAAGGAGGAAAGCACATGGACGCCGCTGCCAACAGCTACCGCCGTTTTCTGGACGGCGATGAGAGCGCCTTCGAGGAGATCATGCAGGAGCTGTTTTGCGGGCTGGTTTTCTTTATCAACGGCTTTGTGCATGATCCCCACGCCGCGGAGGACATCGCCATCGATGCCTTTTCCGACCTGGTGGTGCACCGGCACCGCTACAACTTCCGGGTGAGTCTGAAAACTTATCTCTACATGGTCGGCCGGAGCCGCGCTCTGGACTATCTCCGCCGTCGCAGGATCCTCCGCTTCACGGAGCTCTCCGAGGCCCACGGCCTGGCGGACGACTCCGCCGCCCTGGAGGAGCTGGCCCTGGCCGGCGACCGCCAGCGCCGGGTAAACGCCGCCCTGGCGCAGCTGCCCCGGGATATGGCCGCGGCGGTGCGGCTGGTCTATTTCGAGGAGATGACCTATGCCGAGGCCGCCCGGGTCATGGGCAAAAAAAGCAAGCAGGTGGATAACCTGCTGTATCGGGCCAAACGGGAGCTGCAGAGCATTTTGGGAGAGGAGGGGATGGAGCTGCTATGAGGTCCCTGCAGGAATGTCAGGCGGAGGTATTCCGCCGCAGTGAAAAAAGAATCCGGATCCGCCGGCGGGCCATCCGTGCAGTCATGGTCTGCGTGCCGCTGGTTTTGTGTCTCACGGTCTTCGGTCTGCTTGTGCGGCCCGGACTACCATCCTCCCCCGATGAAGCTCCGCCGAAGAACAACGCCGCATCCCCTCCCCCGGCGGTTTGCCGCATCGATGTCAGCGGGGCAGGCCAGGTCACATCCATTACCGATGAGGGGCGCGTCCGCGCCATTGCCGACACCCTTGCGGCGCTGAACGGCGCCCTCGGGGTGGAGCCCTCCGGCGGCAGTGAGTCCGCCGGGGCAGAGAGCCTCACCATCACCCTGTTTGCCGAAGACGGCCCCCAGGCCGTATACCGCCTGACCGACGACACCCTGACTAACATAACCACCGGCAGCGCTATGGCCCTGACCCGGGAGCAGAGTGCGGCGCTCTCCGCTCTCCTGGCCCCGGAGGCCGCAGATAATCCATAAAAAGGAGGTTTCCCCTATGAAAAAGAAAATCTGGATCTGTATCGCAGGAGTCGTGCTGCTGGCCATCCTCTTTGTTCCCATTCCCAGCGGCACGTACAAGGACGGCGGCACCCGGGCCTACTCGGCCCTGACCTATAAGATCGTTAAATGGCAGCGGGACACCGGTTCCGATGTTTACAAGGCCACCAGGGTCTACTGGCTGCCGAATAACTTCAAGTCCATTGATTCGCTGTGGGCCGGGGAGGAGGCATACGTACCCCATCACTTCACGGCCACCGTTCTGGAAATGCAGAGCGGCCACGCCTTGGTGCAGCCGGTGGAGGATGAGGTGGAGGCCGGCGTGGGCAGCGCGATCTCGGTGGATACCTCCGCTCTGGAGGATATCGGCGCTCAAGTAGGCAGCGATGTGGAGATCTACTACACCGGCAATATCCGGGAGACCGCCCCCGCGCAGCTCCGGCCCACCAAGTGGGAGATGGCCACGGATCTGCGCCACCGGGCCTACACCGACTCCTGGCTGGACCCGGAGGCCGCCCAGCCTATGGACGAGATGATCGATCCGCTCATCATCTCCCGGATCTATTCCAACTGCTTCTTCGCCCGTCCCGTGGTCCCCATGCCCTATGAGATCAAGTTCAACGGTGAGCTGCCCCCGGAATGGTGCGTGGGCGACCAGGTGACCTGCACCTGCGAAAACATTCTCTACGACCAGGATAGCCACCGGATGGAGGCCGATTTCATCAGCCTAACCCCCAACGATTGGCAGATGGATCCCGATGCATGCTATAAGCCGGTGATCTACCTCTACCCTGAGGAGCAGACGCAGGTATCCGTGCAGTTGACCCTGGATGGACACCTCACCTGCACCTATCCCGCCTATCAGAACGGCTGGACCGTCACCGCCGCCCCCGACGGCACCCTGACGGACAGGCGCGGTCAGACCTACAACTACCTGTACTGGGAGGGCGAGACCTATGCCCGGTGGGACATGACAAGGGGCTTCTGCGTAAAGGGTGAGGACACGGCGGCCTTTTTGGAGCAGGCCCTGGCGCAGCTGGGCCTCACCCGCCGGGAGGCCAATGAGTTCATCGTCTACTGGCTGCCCCTTATGGAGCGGAACCCCTACAATGTCATTTCCTTCCAGACGGATGCCTATACCCAGGCGGCCGGGCTGCACATTGACCCGGCCCCGGATACCCTGATCCGGGTGTTCATGGTCTGGCAGAGCTCGGACTCCTTCGTAAAGCTCCCCGCCCAGACGCTTACCGCGCCTGCACGCACGGGCTTTACCGTGGTGGAATGGGGCGGCACAAAAATCTCCTGACACACGCATAAGCTCGGTGTAATGTAAAATCGGCACAGCTGCTTGGCTGTGCCGATTTTTTCGGGTCTCATGCTGATTTATGGCCGCTTGAGGATGCGCCCGGCCTTTACGCCGGTGTATTTGCCCTTTTCCACGGCCACGGCGCCGTCCACCAGCACATAGTCCATGCCCTGGGCCAGAACGCAGGGGTTTTCGTAGGTGCCGGGCTGATGCAGCTTTTCCAGGGCAAAGACGTTGATGTCCGCGTCCATGCCCGGGGCCAGGACGCCCTTTCCTGCAAGGCGCAGAACCTGGGCGGGCTTTTGGGTCATTTTATGCACCGCCTGCTCCGCCGTCAGCACGCCCCGCTCCTTCACAAAGTGCTCCAAAAGATGCACGAAGGTGCCGTACACCCGGGGATGCAGCATCCCGTCCGTGGGATAGGTGGAGTCGGAGATGACGTTGGAAAGGGGGCTTTGTAGAATGGTCACGATGTCCTCCTCCGAGGCCATGAAGTCCACCATGGTGATCTCGCAGTGCTCCCGCACCAGCAGGTCGCAGCAGCAGTCCAGGGGATTCTGCCCCCACAGGGCGGCGATCTCCGCGATGCTCTTGCCCTGGTAGGGATGGTCCTCCGGGCAGTGGAGGCTGGTAAGCCGGATGCCGTCCCACCCGGCCAGCTTGGCGATGTCGTCAAAGCCGTCGCCCCGGCGGATGCGCTCCGCCAGCTCCCGCCGAGCCCCCTTGTCCTGCAGCCGCCGCACCACCGCCTCTATGCCGCCGGCGAGGAAATCCGGGGGCAGGATGTGGATGAGCTGGGTGGAACCTGCAGTGTAGGGATACACATCGCAGCCCACCTCCAGGCCCTCCTGCTGGGCCTGCTCCAGCATGGCCAGGGCCCGGGGGATCTTCACGCCCCAGTTGTCCCGGCCCATGGCCTTCAGATGGCTGATGTGAACGGGTATGCGCAGGGCCCGGGCCACGGTGAGCATTTCCTCCAGAGCCTCCAGCACGCCGCCGCCCTCCTGGCGCATATGCACTGTCACGGGGATGCTCTGCCCCGTCAGAGGCTCCAGCGCCCGAATCAGCTCCTGCGTGGTGTAAAAGCACTCCGGGGCGTATCCCAAGCCCAGGGAAACGCCCAGGGCCCCGTCGGCCAGGGCCTGCTCCATGGCCCGATGGATGGCCTTATAGTGCCTGTCCTCCAAATGCTCCAAAGCATAGCCCGCCGCAGAGGCGCGCAGCACGCCCGCGCCCACCAGCATGCCGGTGTGAATGGGTGCCTCGGGCTGGCCAGCAAAATAGTCCGCCAGGGAATCCGTGGGCACCTGCTTGGGCATCTCCCCGCAGATGGGCTGCAGGTAGGCGGCAATCTCCGCCCGTTTTGCCCGGCGCATAGGCGCGGCGGACAGACCGCAGTTGCCGTTTACGATGGTGGTCAATCCCTGGCGCAGCTCCGGCTGGCCGAAGCCGGGCCGCCAGGCGGCCAGATCCGCATGGCGATGGATGTCGATAAAGCCCGGGGTCACCAGCTTCCCATCGGCGCTGATGATCCGCCGGGCGTGGGCTCCGGGCAGGGTGCCCACCTCCACGATCCTTCCGTTTTCCACCGCCACATCGGCGGCATAGGGGGCACTGCCGGTACCGTCCACCACGGTACCGCCCCGAATCAGCAGGTCTAACATCCCTCTTGTCCTCTTTTCACAGAATCATTTTTCAGCAGGGGCAGCGTCACAGTAAACCGCGTTATGCCCTCTGCACTGGTGCAGCCGATACTGCCGCCGTGGGTCTGCACAATACTCTGGGCGATGGCCAGGCCCAGGCCGAAGCCCTCCCCGCCGGTGCGGGACTCATCCACCCGGTAGAACCGGTCGAACAAATGCGGCAGCTTCTCCGCCGGGATGGTCTCCCCCCGGTTTTCTACCTGCAGGAGAGCGCCTCGCCCCTCCCGGCGCAGCAGCAGGCCCACAGGCGTCCCCGCCGCCGCATATTTCATGGCGTTATCCAGCAGGATATCCGCCAGGCGGCGCAGCTGCACGGCGCTGCCCCGCACTGCCAGCTCCGGCTGGATGTTGTAGCTAAGCTCCCGGCCGCTCTCAAAGGCCACCGGCTCAAAGGCCAGGGCACTCTCCAGCACCGTGTCCGACAGGTTTACAGCGTCCAGGGTCTGCTTTGCCCCGCTCTCCGTCCGGGCCAGGGTCAGCATATCCTCCACCAGGGCCTTCATCCGCAGGGATTCGGCGCGAATCCCCTCCACATACTGTTTGGTCTTCTCCGGATCCCGCTCTCCTCCCGCCAGCTCCGTAGAGGAAAGGATCACCGTCAGAGGTGTTTTCAGCTCATGGGACGCATCTGACACAAACTGCTTCTGCTCCTGCCAGGCCCGCCGCACCGGCCGCACCGCAAAGCCCGCCAGCCAATAGCTCAGGCCCGTCAGCACCAGCAAGGCCGTCAGGGTAACCAAGCCGCCGCGCAGCAGCAGGCTGCGCATGGTGGCCCGCTCCATGGAGCAATCGGTAAAGGCGATGCGCACCGACACGACCCCCACCCGGCGCATATACCGCAGGGAATACTCCTTCAGCACACCGCTGTCGTTTTTTTCCTCCAGGGCCGAGCGCACGATATCCAGCACCAGGTCCTGATTTTCCAGGTTGTAGTAGCTGCTGCCGGAGAGGCGTATCGTTCCGCCGGCAAACACCTCCGCCACAAAACAGGGCTGGCCGCTGCTGCCGGGCAGCTGGTTCTTGTCGGCATTGCCCTCCAATGCGGCAGCCAGATGCTCCTCACTGCTATGCACCATCTGGCTGCGGGTGGATAGGGCCAGAACCACCAGGGCGCTCAGCAGCACCGCCGCCACCGTCACCAAACTGATGCCCACGATCTTCAGCCGTAATTTTCGGATCATTCCTTTTCCTCCAGGCAATAGCCCACCAGGCGCACTGTGCGGATGCGCATGTTAGAGCGTACCAGCTCCAGCTTCCGCCGCAGGAAAGAGATGTATACCTCCACATTGTTGTCCTCGGCATTGGACTCATAGCCCCAGGCCTTGAGCAGCAGCTGCTCCTTGGACAGGATCTGCCCGCCGTTGCGCATGAGCATCTCCAGCAAATCGTACTCCTTGCGGCTGAGCCGGGCGCCGCGCTGGCCGCAGGTCACCTGAAACGTCCCCGGGTCCAGCACCAGGTCGCCCCGGTGGATGCGATCGTCGCCGCCGCTCTCGCCGTTGCTCCGCCGCAGCAGCAGGCGCACGCAGGCCAGCAGCTCCGGCGTCTGAAAGGGCTTGGTCAGGTAATAGTCCGCCCCTTGGTCCAGGCCCCGCACCCGGTCGCTCAGCTCGCCCCGGGCGGTGAGCATCAGCACCGGCAGGCGGCTGCCGGTGCTCCGCAGCCGCTGCAGCAGGGCAAAGCCGTCCAGCCCCGGCAGCATCACGTCCAGCACCAGCAGATCGTAGATCCCCGATAAAGCGTTATCAAGGCCCGAGACGCCGTCGTTGCTCACGTCCACGGTGTAGCCCTCCCGGCGCAGCAGCTCCTGCAGATTCTGCGCCAGCCTTTTTTCGTCCTCCACCACCAGGATCCGCATTTCCCCGCCTCCCATTCGTTTTTCTTTATTGTATACCGAAAAGCCCGCCGGAACAAGTCCCGGCGTATAGCCGTATGGTAAGCGGCCAGGCTTTAAAGAAAATTAAAAAAAGCGATTTTTGGCCGCCCCATTTTCCCGAAAACCGGGAGAGCACCTCATCCGCCCTCCCGGTTTTCGTTTTTATATGCTCTTTTGGGGTCATGCGCCCAGGGTCAGCAGATCCAGCAGTGCCTGAGCCGTAGCTGCAGACACCTTAAAAATGGCGGGGACATCGTTATACATAGCAAAATAGCCGTCCTCATACGCCAGGCCAATGTAGACCGTAAAGCTGTCAGTGCTGCCGGTGCTGGTCAGATAGTTGACGGTGACCGTGGCCGCCGGGTCCGTCAGCCCGCAAATGGGCAGTGCGCCGGAGCTGGGGTTATAGTCCACGCAGGACTCCAGCTTCATGCCCTCGGCCAAGAGAGCCGTAAGCGCCGTCATCCGGTCAGACACGTCCGCCCCGCTGCATAGCCAGCTGTCTCCCTCGCCCCGCGCCACGGTGACGTCCATTCCGCCGCCCCGGGCCTGAATATGCGTAAGCTTGTCCGCCGTCAGGGCCGGCAGGGTGGGCATCTCCACCAGCTCATAAATATTCCGGTCCATAAGCTGCACCAGCGCATCCGGCGCCACATAGATCTTGGTGGTATCTTTGTCCCGGCACATATAGTAGCCGCCGCCCTCCGCCGCCGCGCCGATCTGCAGGGACAGGCCGGTGCCGTCGTCGTTCTTGACCTCCAATGTGCGGTCCGGTCCGTCCAGGTCATAGGCGGTGATGTCGCCGGGGTTTTCCAGGGGCGTCAGCGTGTTCAGGGCGCTCACCTGGTCCAGCAGCTGCTGCATCAGCGTCTGATCCAGGGGCAAAGTGGTGTCGTCCTTCCACTGCCATTTCCCCTCTTCGTTTTTGGTGAAGCGCAGGGTGTAGCTGCTGTTTTTATAGATCATCTCCTGCGTGGAGGCCGTAACCAGCCCTTCGCTGTCCAAGGTGTCGGACGGTGCCTGCTTTTTGCCGCAGGCGGTGCATGCCAGCAGCAGTGCCGCCGCCAGGATCGCAATATATCTTTTCATGGACTGTCTCCTCATTTATCAAATCGACACGATTATAACAGATTTTTATCAAAAAAGAAACCCCTTCCGGGAAAATGCAAAAAGGAGCGGCCCAGGCCGCTCCTTTTGCATGATAATTTATAGCAATTCCTTACAGATGGGACACGAACGTGCTGTTCACCGCCACAGTGCGGCTGATTTCAGAGGACTTGATGCTGCCAAAGACGGTGCTCATGATGGTCAGCGCCTTCTTGCCGTCGATTTCCGGCTCCCGGTTGTGCTCCAGGGCGTCCACAAACTCGTCGATAACGCCGGAGCGGGTGCTGGGCTCAAAGCTGTAAGCGGTGGATGTATTGCTCATATCCCGCACCACAATGGGGGCACCGGGATCGCTGTAGATGAGCATGATGCCCTTAGTGCCGTATAGGCAGGTGGAGTTGCACTCCTTGCCATACACCGTCCAGCTGGCGGCCAGGGTGCCCACGGCGCCGCCATTCATGCGCAGGATGCACAGGGCGTTGTCGTCCACGCCGATGAAGTGTCCGTGGTCGTCGTGCTTATTCAAGGTCATCACCTTGGCGGTGGTTTCGATGACCGTCTGTCCGGTGAGGTATTGCAGCAGGTCCAGCTTGTGGATGCCCAGATCGCTGAGGGCGCCCATAGCGGCCTTGTCCTTATCGAAGAACCAGGCGTCCCGGTCCGGGGACCAGCCCTCAGGCCCGGCGTTGCCGATGGTGGTGCGGAAGGTGATGATGTCGCCGATGACACCCGCCTCCAGCAGCTCTTTGGCCCGGCGATGCACAGGGTCAAAGCGCATATTGTGGCCCACCATCAGGTGCTTGCCGTTAAACTCGGCAGCGGCCACCATGGACTCGCACTCCGCCAGAGTCACGGCCATGGGCTTTTCCACCAGCACATGCTTGCCGGCGTAGAGGGCGGCGTTGGTGATCTCGGCATGGTTGCGATTTTCCACGCACACGGACACCGCATCGATCTCCGGGTCGTTTATCAGATCGTAATAGGAATCATACACCTTTCCGCCATATTTCTCCGCCATTTGGACGGCGCGGGAGCTGATTTTGTCATAATAGCCCACCAGCTTGGCATCGGGGTTGGTAGCGTACTCCGGCAGGTGCCGGGTCTGGGCGATCTTGCCGCAGCCAATGATACCGATCTTAATCATAGTAGCGCCTCCTTGTGAACCTTTCGCAGATCTATTCTTAAAATACAGATTATTATCTATGATGGATTATACCAAAAATTTCTGCCCAGTGAAAGACCTTTTTTATATTTTTTTCTTTTTCCCCGTTTTGTATTCTTTCTGTCTCCTTAGCAAAAAAAGCCTTGCTATTTTCCACAGGCCAGGGTAGAATGACTTTGGTTTAGATTAGGAGGATATTGCCCATGGTTTCCATCGTTGAAGTAACCACTCACCGCCAGCTGCGCCAGTTTGTGGACTTCCCGAATCAATTATATAAAGATGTGCCCCAGTTCGTCCCCGCCACCTACAGCGATGATATGGAGGATTGGAACAGGAAGAAAAACCCCGCCTTTTCCTACTGCGATGCCCGCTGCTGGCTGGCCATGCGCGGCTCTGAGATCGTCGGCCGCATCGGCGCCATACTCAGCCATAAATCCAATGAAAAGTGGGGCACCAACCGCCTGCGCTTCACCCAGGTGGATTTCATTGACGACATAGAGGTCTCCTCCGCCCTGTTTGAAACAGTGGAGAACTGGGCCCGGGAGCTGGGCTGCTCCGCCGTACACGGTCCTCTGGGCTTCACGGACATGGACCGGGAGGGCATGCTGGTGGAGGGCTTTGACCGCCGCAGCTGCTTCTTTACATATTACAACCACCCCTATTATATGCAGCACATGGCAGCCCTTGGCTATGTAAAAGACGTGGATTGGGTGGAAAATCTCATTTCCGCTCCTGAAGATGAAAAAACTATCGCCCGCTGGGCCAAGCTCTCGGCCTATGTACAGCGACGGCAGAAGCTGCACATCCTGGAGGTCCGCACCCGGCTGGGCTATTTCCCCCTGCTGAAGCCCTTTTTCCAGCTTGTGAACGAGGCGTATGCCCCGCTCTACGGCACCGTGGATCTGACCCCGGCACAGGTCAAAAAGTACAGCATGAAGTTCGCCCCCCTCATCAATCCCAAGCTTACCTGCTTTGTTCTCAATGAACAGGACGAGCTGGTGGCCTTCGGTGTCAGCGCCCCCAGCATTGCCGAGGCGCTGAAAAAGAGCCGGGGCCGGCTGCTGCCCACAGGCTGGGTTCATGTGCTCCACGCCTTCCGTAAAAATGACACCATTGACCTGCTGCTCATTGCCGTTCGGCCGGACCTTCAGGGAAAGGGCGTCAATGCCATCATTCTCAGCAAGGTGATGCAGGGCTGCCGAAAAATGGGCATCCGCTACGCCGAAACCGGCCCCATGCTGGAGGAAAACGAGAAGGTGCAGACCCAGTGGCAGAATTTCCCCCTGGAGCAGCATAAGCGCCGCCGCTGCTGGGTGAAGGAGTTGGACGCCGTTCCCTCCGCCGCTGCGCCTAACAAGTCCGCCTGTCAATAACGCCCTATATCCCCACACACCTCAAAAGGAACCGCCTCAGCGGTTCCTTTTTTCTTCCCGGAGCTCACGTCCGCAGACGCGAAAAATTGCAATCATTTTCTCTCGCGGCATGTGCGTGAGAGAAAATACCTCTCAGGCGATAAGTAGTGAAATTTCGGCGCTTCGCGCCGGAATTCTGCGCGCAGCAGCCTGCAAGCCTTTTGTCGGAAAAAAACCGGAGGGGTTTTCGGCAGGCTTCTCTCCGCACCCCCTCCGTCCCGGCGGCATAGTATGACCACGGAGAGTCATTCTCTCAGCAAAGGAGGCAGATCAAATGATTCATCTTCGCGGCGCGTCCTTTGTGTATCAGGCGCCCGACGGCGAGGTGGAGGCCCTGCGGCGGGTGGACATAGACATCGCCCCGGGGGAGTTCTGCAGCGTGGTGGGCCCCTCCGGCTGCGGCAAATCCACGCTGCTGTCGGTGGTCTCCGGGCTGGAGCCTCTTACCGCCGGCACGGTGGAGGTGGACGGCGCCCCCGTCCGCGGTCCCTCCGGGAAGGTCGGGTTTATGCCCCAGCGGGATCAGCTGTTTCCCTGGCGCACTATCCGGGACAACGTGACCCTGGGGCTTACCGTCACCAAAAACCGCACCCCCGAGGCCCTGGCCTATGCCGACGCGCTGCTCAAGCGCTACGGTCTGTGGGAGTTTGCCGGAAAACGGCCCTCCCAGCTCTCCGGCGGCATGCGTCAGCGATGCGCCCTCATCCGCACCATGGCCACAAACCCGAAAATCCTGCTGCTGGATGAGCCATTTTCGGCTTTGGATTTTCAGACCCGGCTGTCGGTGTCCTCGGACATCAGCCGCATCATCCGCCAGGAGGGAAAAACCGCCCTTCTGGTCACTCACGACATCTCCGAGGCCATCAGCCTCTCCGATCGCATTTTCGTTCTCAGCGCCCGGCCCGCCGTGGTAAAAAGCACCCACGACCTGACGGCCCTGCAAAATCTGTCGCCTCTGGAGCGCCGGGACACTGAGGCCTTTCACACCTATTTTCAATCCATATGGAAGGAGCTGGATCACCATGAATAGCGCCTCCCCTTCCCCGGCCCGGCAGGCCTATCTGCTGGCCAACCGGCGGCAGAATCGGCAGGTGCATCTGTGGCAGATAGCTCTGCTGTTGGGTCTGTTGGCCCTGTGGGAGCTGAGCTGCCGGATGGGCCTGTCCGATGGCTTCCTCACCAGCTGTCCCAGCCGCATGGCCGCCACCTTCGCATCCCTTTGCCGCAGCGGCGATCTGTGGCGGCATATCGGCGTATCCTGCGGCGAAACGGTCATCGGCTTCCTCTCCGGCACCGCAATGGGCACAGTGGTGGCCATCTGCATGTGGTGGTCGGGGAAGCTGGCCCGGATCCTGGACCCCTACCTGGTGGTGCTCAATGCCCTGCCGAAAACGGCCCTGGGCCCCATTTTCATTGTGTGGATGGGGGCCGGTCAGGGGGCCATCATCGTCATGACCCTGGCCATTTCGCTGATCGTGACCATTCTGAATATGTATCAGGGATTTCTCTCCACGGACGGGGAGAAGATCCGCCTCATGCGCTCCCTGGGGGCCAGCCGCTGGCAGATCCTGTGGCTGCTGGTATTCCCGGCCAACGCGCCCACCCTTTTTTCCACTCTGAAGGTGAACGTGGGGCTTTCCTGGGTGGGCGTCATCATGGGGGAGTTTCTGATCTCGCAGGCCGGATTGGGATATCTCATCGTCTATGGCTCCCAGGTGTTCAACATGGATCTGGTCATGACCAGCGTGGTGATCCTGGCAGCGGCGGCGGTGGTGATGTACCGGCTGGTGCTGTGGGTGGAAAAATTTTTGAATCGTTTTTGGGGGAAAGGACTATGAAAAAACTGCTGACATTTTTGCTGGCTGCACTGATGATCGTGCCGGGGCTGTGCGCCTGCGGCAAGCAGGACGCCACAGTGGTGCGGCTCAACGAGGTCACCCACTCGGTGTTTTATGCGCCCCAGTATGTGGCCATGAGCCAGGGATTCTTTGCGGCCGAGGGCCTGCAGGTGGAGCTTACCAACGGCGGCGGGGCCGACAAGGTCATGACTGCTGTGGTCTCCGGCCAATCGGACATCGGCCTGGCGGGGCCTGAGGCCAGCATCTATGTGTATAACCAGGGCAAGGCCGACCACACCCAGATCATTGCCCAGCTGACCAAACGGGACGGCTCGTTCCTGGTGGGCCGCACAGAGAGTCCCTTCTCCTGGGAGGATCTCCGGGGCAAGACCATCATCGGCGGCCGCAAGGGCGGCGTACCGGAGATGACCCTGGAATATGTCCTGCGGCAGAACGGCCTGACCCCCGGGGTGGACGTAACGGTAGATACCTCCGTGCAGTTCAACATGATGGCCGGGGCCTTCACCGGCGGCCAGGGGGACTATGTGGCCCTCTTTGAGCCCACTGCCACTCAGGTGGAGGCCGCCGGCCAGGGCTATGTGCTCACCTCCATCGGCCAGGAGAGCGGCGAGATTCCCTACACCGCCTACTTTGCCAATCTCAGCTGGCTGGAAAATAATGCCGACACCGCCCAGCGGTTCGTAAACGCCATTGCCAAGGCCCAAAAATGGGTGGCCGAGCACACGGACCGAGAGGTGGCCGAGGCCATTGTGGATCAGTTTCCGGACACGAGCCTGGAGGAGCTGGAGGCCGTCACCGCCCGACATCGGCAGATCGACGCCTGGAACGCCACGCCCATTATGGAGCAGCAAGCTCTGGAGCGGCTGGAGACGGTGATGGAGCAGGCCGGCGAGCTGGCGCATAGCCAGTGGGTGCCCTTTGACGACCTGGTAAATAACACCTTCGCCCGGTATGCCGTAGGCTGAGGCTGTGCCGGGCGGTTCATATGGTAAAAAAAGGTGAGACCCGGCGGGTCTCACCTTTTTTACTGAAGCAATCACGACAAAAGGCTCATAGTCTGCTGTGCGCATAGCCGGCATCGCCCCCAACGGCACCGGTTATGATGCAAGCTCTCACGCACTATATTTCTTTTTCTCATAGCTGCAGAAAAACGCCATTTTTATATTTCAATCATAGTTTTCCTATGCTATACTACTTACAACCCACAGGTAAGCATATGCCATAAAATGTCTATAAAGACTGATGCCTCAGCCGCCCACTGCTATGAAGCCTGCAAGCCAAATGATGGATATGTTCACTCTGTCCCGCGCTGCTCCCACACTGCCGGGCAGAAAGGCGGCCGGAGCGATCACTCGTAATTATATGCGGGCAAAGTCCCTGTAAAGGCAGAGGTTTTGCCCGTTTGCTATAGGGAGGAACGACATGCCCAAGGTAACCATTTACGCACCAAATGGAAAGGTGTCTGTCCGGGAGATCCCGGCGGGGGCCCTGCTGCTCCACGCCCTGGGCGGCGGGGTAGAGGCCCCCTGCGGTGGCCACGGCCGCTGCGGCAAGTGCCGGGTAACGGTACAGGGCCGGGTATCTCCGGCCGGGCCTCAGGAGACGGTGCTGCTGGGTCCGAGGGCCCTGCAGGAGGGCTTCCGCCTGGCGTGTCTTGCCACGGTGGAGGGCGATTGCACTGTGGTGTTAGACGCCAGCCGGGCCGTGCAGGCCATCAGCGGCGACGGTGCCATGCCCGCCTTTACCCCGGCACCCATCTTTGAAAAATATGGCGCGGCGGTGGACATCGGCACCACCACCCTGGCCGCCCGGCTCTATGACCGGAGCGGCACTCTCCTGGCCCAGGCGGCAGCCCCCAACCCCCAACGGGTGTACGGTGCGGACGTCATTTCCCGCATAGAAAAGTCCCTGGCCGGGGGCCGGGAGGCCCTGGCCAGGTGCATCCGGGACGGGGTGGACGCCCTGCTGCGGCAGATGGAAACCCATGTGTCCATAGATGCCGATGCGGTGGACACCGTGGTCCTCACAGGCAACACCACCATGCTGTACCTGCTTACCGGCCGGGATGTGGACTGCCTATCCCACGCGCCCTTTCTCGCAGACGAGCTGTTCGGCCGGTACGCGGAGCCGGAGGAGCTGACGCTCTCGGCGGCGCCCGGGGCCAGACTATACCTCCCCCGATGCATGTCGGCCTTTGTAGGGGCTGACATCACCTCGGCCCTGGTGGCCAGCCAGATCTGTACCCGGGCGGAGAGCGCCCTGCTGGCGGACATCGGTACCAATGGCGAGCTGGCTCTATGGCATGAGGGCCGCCTGCTGTGCTGCTCCACCGCAGCGGGCCCGGTCTTTGAGGGCGCCGCCATCTCCCGGGGCATGCAGGCCAGCCCCGGAGCCATCGACCGAGTGACCTGGGATAGCGGCAAGCTCTGCTGCCATACCATCGCAGATGCCCCCGCTGCGGGTATCTGCGGCAGCGGCATCATCGATGCGGCGGCGGTATTCTGCCGAGAGAAGATCATCGACGAGACCGGCGCCTTTACCGGCGAGGAGGCCGAATATCCCCTGACGCCGGAGGTAGCCCTGACCCAAAAGGACATCCGGATGCTGCAGCTGGCCAAGAGCGCCATCTGCGCGGGCATGCTGACCCTGCTGGAAGCGGAGGGCATCGCCGCAGAAGGCCCCCACCGGCTCATCATCGCCGGGGGCTTCGGCAGCATTTTGAATCTGCACAGCGCCGCCTGCATAGGCCTGTTCCCGGCGGAGCTGGAGGGCCGGGCCTGTGCCATCGGCAATGCCGCTCTGGTGGGCGCGTCCATGATGCTGCTGCGGGGCGAATTCCAGGCCCAGGGCACGGCTCTGGCGGAAATATCCGAGACCGTGGACCTGAGCTCAAGCCTCGTTTTCATGGACAACTATGTGGAGTGCATGTCCTTTAAGGCCGAATAAAATCTGAAGGTTAAAATCACACCGGGCGCACATCGCATATTTGATGTGCGCCCGGCGCTTTACTGATAAGGCGGGGATAAGGAATCGCTCTTTAGGGCTCATCGGAGGAATATCTCAGCCGGAGGAGGTGGCGAAGTTAGGGTGCTTGCAGCACTTCCGCCGGGTGACATGGGCCTGAATTCAGCCTGGAAGCCGGCACCGCTTCCCCGCATCGGAAGTATTTGCATATGCAAAAAAAGTGTGGTATACTTTAGTATCAATCTGCAAACACTTACTGCATGGAAAGGAAGTTTTTAGATATGGGCCTGCTGACCAAGATTTTCGGTACATACAGTGACCACGAGCTGAAAAAGATCTATCCCATCGCCGATAAGATCGAGGCGCTGGAGGAGGAGTATAAAGCCCTCACTGACGCCCAGCTTCAGGCAAAAACCGCCGAGTTCAAGGAGCGTCTGCAAAATGGCGAGACTACCGACGATATTCTCCCCGAGGCCTTTGCCACCGTCCGGGAGGCAGCGGACCGGGTGCTGGGCCTGCGCCCCTACCGGGTGCAGCTCATCGGCGGCATTGTGCTGCACCAGGGCCGCATCGCCGAGATGAAGACCGGTGAAGGTAAAACCCTGGTGGCCACCCTCCCCGCCTACCTCAACGCCCTCACCGGCCAGGGCGTCCACATCGTCACCGTCAACGACTATCTGGCCAAGCGCGACTCGGAGTGGATGGGCAAGGTCCACCGCTTCCTGGGTCTTTCCGTGGGCCTTATCATCCATGATCTGTCCAAGGCCGAACGCCAGGCCGCCTACGCCGCCGACATCACCTACGGCACCAACAACGAGATGGGCTTTGACTACCTGCGCGACAACATGGCCCTCTATGCCAGCGAGCAGGTCCAGCGGGGCCACCACTTCGCTATCGTGGACGAGGTGGACTCCATCCTTATCGATGAAGCCCGCACTCCCCTTATCATTTCCGGCATGGGGGAAAAATCCACTCAGCTTTATGACCAGGCCGAGCAGTTTGCCGCCCGCCTCAAAAAATATGTAGTCACCGAAACCGATGACAAGGCCGAGGAGGACCCCACCATCGATGCGGACTATGTGGTGGATGAAAAGGCCAAAACCGCCACCCTCACCGCCCGGGGCATCGCCAAGGCCGAGGAGTTCTTCAGCCTGGAGAATCTGTCTGACCCCGAAAACAGCACCATCGCCCACCACATCAACCAGGCTATCAAGGCCCACGGCACCATGAAGCGGGATGTGGACTATGTGGTCAAGGACGGGGAAATCATCATCGTGGACGAATTCACGGGCCGTCTGATGTTCGGCCGCCGCTACTCCGAGGGCCTGCACCAGGCCATCGAGGCCAAGGAGCATGTGTCCGTCCAGCGGGAGAGCAAGACCCTGGCCACCATCACCTTCCAGAATTATTTCCGTCTGTATAATAAGCTCTCCGGTATGACCGGTACGGCCCTGACAGAGGAGGAGGAATTCTCCACCATCTACAAGCTGGACATCGTGGAGATCCCCACCAATCGCCCCGTGATCCGTATTGACAATGAGGATGCGGTGTATAAGACCGAAAACGGCAAATACCGGGCCGTCATCCGGCAGATCAAGGAGTGCCACGAAAAGGGCCAGCCGGTGCTGGTGGGTACGGTTTCCATCGAGAAGAACGAGCTGCTGGGCAAGCTCTTGACCCGGGAGGGCATCAAGCACAATCTGCTCAACGCCAAGAACCACGAGAAGGAAGCGGAGATCGTGGCCCAGGCCGGCAAATTCGGCGCCGTCACCGTGGCCACCAACATGGCAGGCCGTGGTACGGATATTATGCTGGGCGGTAACGCCGAGTATCTGGCCAAGACGGACCTGCGCAAGGCGGGTATGTCCGATGAGCTCATCGCCGAGGCCACCGGCTACGCCGAGACCGAGGACGAGGAAATTCTGAACGCCCGCAAGCTCTTTGCCGAGAAGCTCCGCCAGCACAAGGAGGAGATCGCCGGTGAGGCCGACCGGGTGCGCCAGGCAGGCGGCCTGTTCATCATCGGCACCGAGCGCCACGACTCCCGCCGTATCGACAACCAGCTCCGTGGCCGTGCGGGCCGCCAGGGCGACCCCGGCGAGACCCGGTTTTACATCTCCCTGGAGGATGACCTCATGCGCCTGTTCGGCGGTGAGCGTGTCACCAACATGATGGAGCGGCTGAATATTGACGAGGACACCCCCATCGAGCAGAAGATCCTCACCCGCGCCATCGAGCAGGCCCAGACCACCGTGGAGTCCCGGAACTTCCAGGCCCGTAAGTCCGTGCTGGAGTACGATGATGTCATGAACAAGCAGCGGGAGATCATCTATGACCAGCGCAAGCAGGTGCTGGACGGTTTGGATGTGAAGAACATCATCATGAACATGATGAACACCTCCATCTCCCACCTGGTAGCGGAGTATTTCGCCGAGAACGACCATTTGGATGCCGCCTCCTGCCGGGAGCTGCTGCGCCAGGTGGAGGGGCTGTACTTCCCCAAGTTCACCGTCCGCTTTACCGACGAGGAGCTGAAGGAAAAGACCGCCGCCGATGTTACCGAGGCCTTCACTGCCGCGGCCGCCGCCTACTACGAGCAGAAGGAACAGGAGTTCACCTCCCCCGTCATGCGCGAGGTGGAGCGTGTGGTGCTGCTGCGGGTGGTGGATGAATATTGGATGGACCACATCGACGCCATGGCCGACCTGCGCCAGGGCATCCGACTCCGGGCCTATGCCCAGACCGATCCCATCATCGCCTACAAGAAGGAATCCCTGGATATGTTCGAGGAGATGATCTCCGCTATCCAATCCGAAACCGTGCGGCGGCTCTACTCCGTGCGCATCAAGAAGGATCAGGAGATCAAGCGTGAGCGGGTGGCCAAGGCCACCGGCGAGAGCGTCGGCGGTGACGGCACCGTGAAAAAGCAGCCCCGCCGGGTCCAGAAGATCGGCCGCAATGACCCCTGCCCCTGCGGCAGCGGCAAGAAGTACAAGAACTGCTGCGGCAGAAACGCCTGACCCTTTCCCTGTCCCGAAAAATCCTACTGAGCCGCCGGGGTAACACCGTCGTGCCAGCCGATTCCCCGGCACTGTCGTGCCGGCCAATCGGGGCACTTCCTCGAAATCGCCTCGCTTCTTCCGCCACCGGCGGCGCTTCGCCGATTTCCCTGCGGCAGCGGCAAAAAATACAAGAACTGCTGCGGCAGAAACGCCTGAAAAATTCAATCTCGCCTACACCCTGTCATTGCAAGCCAGTGACCGATGTCACCGGTACGGCAATCCGTAATCCCCGTCCCCCTCTCTTTAAAGGAGCTTCCGCCATGTCCTTTCTCACCCATCAAAATAACGGCCTGCTGTGGCTGTCCAGCTCCCTGCTGGATGGCCAGCCGGTGCGTCACGGCTTCTCCACCCGCTTAGGCGGCGTCAGCCCCGCCCCCTGGGACAGCCTGAACCTGGGCATCAGCCGGGGCGACAGTGACGAAAATGTGTGGGGGAACTACCGCCGATTCTGCGCCGCTGTGGGCGTTGCGCCGGAGAGCACCGTTTTCACTCAGCAGACCCATTCGGAGAATATCCGCCAGGTCACGGGCCAGGACGCCGGCAAGGGCCTCCTTCACCCCCGGGACTATACGGATGTGGACGCTCTCATCACCGATTGCCCCGGTCTTTCTCTGGTGGTCTTTTCCGCCGATTGCGGCACCATCCTGCTCTTTGATCCGGTGCATCGGGCCATTGGGGCCGTCCACGCAGGCTGGCGCGGCACCGCTGCCGGCATCGCGGCCAAAACCGCCCTGAAAATGCATGATGCCTTTGGCACGGAGCCGGCAGACCTGCTCTGCGCCCTGGGTCCGTCCATCGGCCCCTGCTGCTTTGAAACGGACGGCGATGTCCCCGCCGCCATGCACGGCGCCCTGGGCGCCCAAGCCGATCCCTTCATGACCCGCCGGGGCAAAAAATGGCACATCGACCTCAAGGGGATCAACGCCCATTGGCTGCAAAGCCTGGGCGTCACAAGCATTGACGTCTGCCCCCACTGCACCGCCTGCCGTCAGGAGCTGTACTGGTCCCACCGTAAGGTGGGAAACGCCCGGGGCGCGCAGATTGCCCTACTGGCACTGGAGGAACCCACATGAGAAAAAAACGTCTGCCCTGCCTGCTTTTGGCCCTGGGGATGTTGCTGTCCCTGCTGGGCTGCAGCGGTACCGCTGCCGATGCCGACTCCAATCAGATCTACGACGAGTTGGCTGACTACTATCAGCAGAAAAACAAGGACAAGGATGTCTCCATCAGCTCCTTTGCCCTGCCCTATCTCCAGGGTCTGACCCTGGATCCCGTCACCTGCGGAGACGGCACCCAGCAGGACATCGGCTGCCTGCTCTATGAGGGGCTGGTGCAGCTGGATCTGGAAATGCAGCCCCAGGCCGTCCTGGCTCAATCGTGGAGCTACGATGCCGCCAGCTATACCTGGACCATCCAGCTGCGCAGCGGCGTCACCTTTACCGATGGCTCCGCCTTCACCGCCTCTGACGCCGCTGCCACTGTGCGCCGGGCTCAGACCTCCGCCCGCTACAGCGGCCGTCTCAGCCAGGTGGCCTCCATCCGTGCCGATGGGGCGCAGACCCTCGTCATCCGTCTCACCCGGCCCAACCCCTCCTTCATCTCCCTTTTGGACATCCCCATTGTTAAATCGGGCACGGAGACCGATCTCGTACCCCTGGGCACCGGCCGCTATGCCTATGTAGCCGCCGCCGGGACGGAGGGCGCCTACCTCACGGCCAACCGGAGCTGGTGGCAGCAGAAGTCCCTCCCTATGGATCGCATCGACCTCTACACCTGCAAGAATAGCGACACCGTTTCCTATGCCTTCTACGCCCGGGAGGTGCAGCTGCTGCACTGTGACTTGTCCGACACCGCCTCCACCGGGGCCGTGTCCTCCGGCGATTTTACGGATGCCGACACCACCGTGCTGCACTATCTGGGCTTTAACACCTCCCGGGCGCCCTTTAATAGCGCCGAGCTGCGCCGGGCCGTCAGCCAGGGTATTGACCGTGCCGGCTGCGTCAGCTCCTTCCTCATGGGCCACGGCACGGCGGCGGAGTATCCCATCCACCCCTCCTCCGCCCTCTATCCGGACAAGCAGCCCCAGGCCTACTCTCCCGATGACTTCAACACAGCCATTGCCGCCGCGGGCTACGGCTCTGATGCCTCCCCCGTGTCCGTAACGCTGCTGGTGAACTCTGAGAGCGCCCACAAGCGGGATGCTGCCGCCAAGATCGCCGCCGCCCTGAGCACCTCGGCGCTGCAGGTCTCCATTGCCGCCGTACCCTGGAGCGAGTTTGTCGCCCGGCTGAAAAGCGGGAATTTTGACCTGTATTACGGCGAGTATAAAATGACCGCCGATTGGGACCTGACGGAGCTTCTCACCGGCTCGTGCAACTATGGCCGCTACACAGGCGCCGACCTCACCGCTCTTCTGGCGGCCGAGCGCACGGCCCAGGGGTCTGACCATGACACCGCAGCCGCCAAGCTGTATGCGGCGTTTCAGGCGCAGATGCCCTTCGCACCCATCTGCTTTGAGCGCAGCTCCGTTCTCACCACTTCCGGTGTGATCCAGGGCCTGACCCCCTCCCTCACCGACCCATTTTATAATCTCACGGACTGGAAGATCAGGTTTGCCTGACAACCCCGTATTAAAAAGGAGGTTTCTTTTATGAAGCACACCAATTCTTTGGAGTCTGTTCTCCACGCCGCCGGCCTGCTGCGTTCCGGCACCGGTCGGGATATAGAGATCCTGGGCCTCAACAATGACTCCCGCACTGTAAGCCCCGGTGACCTGTTCATCTGCAAGGGCTATGGCTTCAAACCTGAGTACCTTCTCAAGGCCCGGGAGGCCGGTGCCGTGTGCTATATGGCCGAGGAGCAGCAGGCGGATTGCCCCCTACCCTCCCTCATTGTCAGCGATGTGCGAAAGGCCCAGAGCCTGGCAGCCCAGTGGTTCTACGACCGTCCCTCCGACGCCTTCACTCTGGTAGGCATCACCGGCACCAAGGGCAAAACCACCACTACCTATATGACGCATGCGGTCATGGATGCCGTGACCGGCACGAAAACCGGCCTTCTCTCCGGTATGGAGCATGACATGGGCGGCCAGGTGACCTACACCCATCTGACCACGCCTGAGTCTCTGGAAATGCAGCAGCTCTTTGCCGAGGCCCGGAAGCACAAGCTGCCCGTGGTCACCGCTGAGATCAGCAGCCAGGCCTACCAGGTCCACCGGACCTACTGTCAGCACTTCCGCTACGGTATTTTCCTGGATATCGGCCCCGACCACATCTCCCCCCACGAGCATCCCACCATGGAGGACTATCTCCGGTGCAAGGAGGCTCTGCTGGAAAATTCCGATGTAGCGATCATCGTCCGCAGCACGGACTATTTTGACCATGTCCTTGCCGCCGCCAAAAAGGCCGACCGCACCATCGTGGTAGGCATGGCGGAGGACGGTGAGTGCGACTATGCCGCCTCCAACATTCAAAAGCTTCCCCGGGGCTATGCCTTCACCGTCACGGAAAAGGCCACCGGCCGCCATGACACCTATAAGATCGCAATGGACGGCCTTTTCAACATTGAAAACGCCCTGGCCGCCATCGCCGTGGGCCGTGATATGGGCGGTGACCCTTCTGTCATCTCCGCTGCGCTGGAGCACCTGGTGGTGCCGGGCCGGGCGGATGTGATGGACGGAGCGGGCCTGAAGGTGTTCATTAACTATATGCACAACGGCATCAGCTGCCAGGCGGTGCTGAAGGCCCTGAAGAAGGACTATCCCGGCAAGTTTGTCACTGTGGTCATCGGTGTAGCCGGCCAGCGCTCCCCTGCCCGGATCCAGGGCGTGGGTGAGGCCTGCTGTAAATATGCCGACCGGGTGTTCTTCTCCGCCGACGATCCGGACTTGGAGGATCCCCGGGACATCGACATCCGCCTGGCCCACGCTGCCGCCGACGGCAAGGCGGAAATTATCATCGAGCCGGACCGCACCATCGCCGTGGAGCGCGCCCTGCGGGAGGCCCCCGTAGGCTCCGTGGTGGTCCTGGGCGGCAAGGGCTCCGAGGATACCCAGCGGGTAAACGGGGAATACGTCTACTACGAATCCGACCCCGCCATCGCCAAGCGTATCCTGGCGGAGCTGGAAAAACAGAGATAAAAAGGAGGACCCGCCTATGAGCCGCGCGGACGAAATTTTCAAGGCCAACTGCCGCGATATACTGGATAGCGGCGTTTGGGACACGGACCTTGCGGTGCGTCCCCATTGGGAGGACGGTACCCCCGCCCACACGGTGAAAAAGTTCGGCCTTGTGAACCGCTATAATTTGCAGGAGGAGTTCCCCATCCTGACCCTGCGCCGCACCTACTTCAAGACCTGCATCGATGAGCTTTTGTGGATCTGGCAGCAAAAGTCCAACAACATCCATGACCTCCGGGGCCACATCTGGGACAGCTGGGCTGATGAGACCGGCTCCATCGGCAAAGCCTACGGCTACCAGCTGGCAGTGAAGCACCACTATCCCGAGGGAGACATGGATCAGGTGGACCGGGTCCTCTATGACCTGAAGCATAACCCCGCCAGCCGCCGCATTCTTACGAATATTTACAATTTCCAGGATCTGCACGAGATGGCCCTCTACCCCTGCGCCTACTCCATGACCTTCAATGCGTCGGGCCGCACCCTCAACGCCATTTTGAATCAGCGCAGCCAGGATATGCTGGCCGCCAACAACTGGAACGTGGTGCAGTACGCAGTGCTGGTCCATATGATGGCCCAGGTATCGGGGCTGGAGGCCGGGGAGCTGGTCCATGTCATCGCCGATGCCCATATCTACGACCGCCATGTGCCCATCATCGAAAAGATGCTGGAAAGGGAGCCCCGTCCGGCGCCCAAATTCATCATGGACCCTGCCGTCACGGATTTCTATCAGTTCACCCGGGACAGCTTCTCACTGGAGGGGTATGATCCTCAGCCCTTTGAGGACAAGATCCCCGTGGCCATCTGAGGAGGGGTGTCTATGCAGGCTATCGTAGCCGTGAGTCAAAGCTGGGGCATCGGCAAAGACGGCCATCTGATGTTCCGTATTTCCGCCGATCTGCAGCGCTTTAAGGCCCTTACCACCGGCCATACGGTTATCATGGGCCGCAAAACGTTGGAATCCCTCCCAGGGGGGCGAGGGCTGCCCAATCGCCGCAATTTGGTGTTGACCCGGCAGAAAAGGTTTATTCCGGACCGGGCAGAGGCCGTCCACTCCCTGGAGGAGCTGCTGGCATTGGCCGGCAGCGATGCCTTTGTCATCGGTGGTCAGGCTGTATACGAGCAGCTGCTGCCCCATTGCACCCGGGTCTATGTCACCAAGGTGCTATCCGAAGCTCCGGCGGATGCCTTCTTCCCGAGCCTGGATGACGACCCCCATTGGCGGATAGTCGCCGCCAGTGAGATCCAGGAGGAAAACGGCCTGAGGTTTCAATATGTAGAATACGCGCCAGCATAAGAATAAGGGCCTGTTGGGCATGTGCCGACAAGCCTTCCATTTGAGAAGCCTACGCAACCGGCTTCCTTCAAACAGAATCGCACGTCAAAACAGGCGCCACACAGCCTCGGTTGGGTGGCGCCTGTAAATTGAAAGCTGACACTCATAAAATATGGGTGTCAGCTTTTTTCATCGCATAGCGTAAGGGAAGTGCTGTGTGAAGCCGAGAAGCCCCCGCTGAATAGGTCTGCTTATTCTGTGTTCCGCTGCGACCTTGAGCTCTGAAAAAGCCCGGTTCAGTAAAAGGCTGAACCGGGCTTGCTGCAGTTATTCTCCTCATACCTGCTTTTACTTGGCAGGCACAGCACTTGCTGCTGCAGGGTGCTTATTCTATTCATTTCCGGCGGCGGCTTCCGCCGCGCTTGCCGGCCATATAGCGGTTGAGCTCGGATTGCTTGCTGTCCGAAACGGACATAAACTGCTTGAGCTTATCCTCGAAGGTCTGCTCCGCTGGCTCGGCGGGAACAGGGGCAGGCTGTGCCGCCCGGCGCGGTGCCGATTCACGGCGTGTCGGACGCTCTGGACGTTCCGGCTTGGGCAGTGCCTGCTTCACGGATAGATTGATTTTCCCCTCCGGGGTAATGGCCAGGATCTTCACGGAGACCTCCTGCCCCTCCGCCAGGAAATCGTGTACGTCATTGACGAAGGTAGGCGCTACCTCCGAAATGTGTACCAGCCCGGATCTTCCTCCCGGCAGAGCAATAAATGCGCCGAACTTTGTGATGGTGGTCACCTTCCCGGTGACGATGCTCCCAACCGCCAACTCCATAAATGTGTGTATCTTCTCCTTTACGAAAAATATGCCTTAGTGATTGACATCATAGAATATCCGCTCGCCGTCCTCGGCCAGGCCCAGCTGATCCTTAGCCAGGCCCTTGATAAACTCCTCGTCGCCCGCCTTGCTCAGGTCGGACTCCAGGGCGCTGTTCTCCTTCTTCTGCTGCTCCAGCTCCTGGCTCATGGTCTCCCGCTGCGATTTAGCGCTGTCCAACTGCCCATACACCCGGATCAGCTCCACGGATACCACCGCCAGCAGCACCAGCAGCACCACCAGAGTAATGGGTGTTCTGCGTTTCTTTCTCTTCGCCTGCTTCAAGCTTCTCCCTCCTCGTCCTGCGGCAGTGCGCCTTTTTTTCGGTATAGTTTTATTTTACAGTATTTTTTGAAAAAGGCAATGGCTTTTTCCGCTGAAATCCATACTTTTTTGCAAAAATGTAAGAGCATCCGCACCGGCTGCCATAAAAGACGCCCCATATATACTGCCGCGCCCAGCCAAAACTGCCAGATAGGCCGAAAAAGCGGCACCAGCACCCGCCAGGAGAAAATTGCCCCCAGGGCAGCGCAGGGCAGCACATATAGCCGCAGCTCCCCCTGACCTATAGCCAGTGCAAACTGTAGAAATGCCCATCCCACCGCCAGCACATACACCAGATCCGTCAAATGCGTCACCGTCCGCCGCCGCCGGGCCAGGCGCAGGGTGCGCAGCAGGTCGTACAGCAGCGCCGCCGCACACCCCATGGCAAAGGCCGCCGCGATGGTCTGCACCTGCAGCCGGATATAAAGCTCCATCCGTTACCCCAGCAGCCGCGAAAAGAAGGAGCTCTTGCGCACCGGCGCATCCTCAAAGTTCAGCCCATCGATGTGTCCCTCCACCAGCAGCTCTCCGCCGTCCAGGGACAGCTTCCCGATGTGCAGGTCCTCCCCGCTCACCACCAGCACCCCCGCCGCAGTGTGCATCACCACGCTCAGCTCGTCGAACCGCTCCACGTCCTCCACGCCGGTCACGGTCAGGCGTTCCCGCCCCGTCAGCTCAATACGCTGGCTCAGCTCCGCCGCCTGCTTGAGTTCATATGCCATAAAAACAGACCTCCCATACACCGTTTTTTTCAGTGTATGGAAAGTCCCTCTCCATTATGACGGTTTGTCCGGCGAGATCTCCCGGTACATGGCGGCGGCGTCTGCCTTTCCGGCGTTTTCCTGCACGCTGAGTACCTCCACCTGCAGCTCCCGCTGTCCCAGTCGGATGCAGATGCGGTCGCCCACCTTCACGTCGTAGCTGGCCCGCTGCACCCGCCCGTTCACCGATACCCGCTCGTTGTCGCAGGCCTCGTTGGCCACGGTGCGGCGCTTGATGAGCCGGGACACCTTCAAATACTTATCCAATCGCATACTCTACTCCTCCAAAAAAAGCGGTGCCGGTGCAAAGGCACCGGCACCGGGGATCTATGCAGAAATTACTCCGCCACAGCGTCCTTCAGAGCCTTGCCGGCCTTGAAGGTGGGGTTCTTGCTGGCAGCGATCTCCATGGTCTCGCCGGTGCGGGGATTGCGGCCCATGTGAGCAGCCTTCTTCTTCACCTCGAAGGAGCCGAAGCCCACGATCTGCACCTTGTCCTCGGCCTTCAGGGCTTCGGTGATGGCGGCGATGGTAGCGGCAACGGCAGCCTCACTGTCCTTCTTAGACAGGCCGCTCTTCTCTGCAACAGCAGCGATCAGTTCAGTTTTGTTCATGTTGAATTCCTCCCATATTTTTATCCTTTTTGTTCATGCTATATTCCAAACGAAGACTCGTTTCAGAATCATTTTGCCCGGTTCCACAGCCGGGTCATTTCCTCCAGAGGCATATCCTCCAGAGTCCTTCCCTGCTCCCTTGCGCCGTCCTCCACGGCCCGGAACCGGTGAATAAATTTTTCGCAGGTGCCGGCCACGGCCTCCTCCGGGTCGATTCCGGCGAAGCGGCCCACCTTCACGGCGGCAAACAGCACGTCGCCCAGCTCCTCCTCCACACCCCGGCCCGTTTCCACAGCCTGGCGCAGCTCCCGGACTTCCTCCTCCAGCTTTGAAAGCGCTCCGGAGATGTCCGGCCAATCAAAGCCCGCGTCCGCCGCCTTTTTCTGCAGCTTTTCCGCCCGCCACAGGCCCGGCAGACTCCGGGCCACGGCCTCCATAGCCTCGCCCGTGGTCGCCTGTCCCTTTTCCGCCCGCTTCAGCTGATCCCAGCTTATCAGCACGGATTCGGGGCTATCCTCGTGGGCACTCCCAAATACATGGGGATGACGGTACAGCAGCTTTTTTACCACGCCGTCCACCACATCGTCCATGGTGAACCGGCCCCGGTCCTTTTCAATGTCCGCGTGGAATACCACCTGCATCATCACATCGCCCAGCTCCTCCTGCAGCAGCCCGGCGTTGTCCAGGTCGATGGCCTCGGCGGCCTCATACGCCTCCTCCAGCAGGCCCCGGCGGATGGACGCATGGGTCTGCACCTTGTCCCAGGGGCAGCCCTCCGGGGAGCGGAGCAGCCGGATGATCTCCAGCAGATCCTCGTAGCCATAGCGCGGCTTCCTCGTAAAATTTACCATAGTTTCCCCTTTATTGCAATAGGAATTCGTATTTTTCATGACTTATATAGAAATTTTGCCAGTTTTTCGCCCTTTGGCAGCTGCAGGATCTCCTCCCGGCGCAGCACCTCCAGCGCCAGCACCAGCACGATGTATACCACCGCCGCCGCCAAAATAGCCAGCAGCGTAGCCGCCCCTGCACCCATGTGCCGGGACAGGAAGCCGTATCCGCACCAGGCGGTAGCCGCCATGGCGCCGGTGGATGCCAGCAGCTTTCCCGCCGCGCCCCCCAGGCGCAGCCGCCCGGGTATGGTCCCGGCAATGGCCGCCAGGTTCAGCCCCGCGATAATCGCATAGCACAGCAGTGTCCCAATGGGGGCCCCGTGGATAGAGATGGCCGGGTCTGTCACCAGCAGGTAGTTGGCGGCGATCTTCACGCCCCCGCCTATGAGCAGCGTCACCACCGGAATGCGCTCCTTGCCGTAGGCCTGCAATATCCCCGCCGTGGCGATCATCAGGCACACAAACACGGAAGCCAGACCCAGGATGCGCAGATGGAAGGCGGCTGCCTCCGCCGTCTGGGGCACCGCCGGGTACAGCAGCTGCAGGATGGGCCCCGCCAGCACCGACATGCCTACCCCCACCGGCAGCGCCAGCACCATGGCCAGCTTCAGGGCGGAGGCAGCATTTTGAGCCGCCGCCTCCTCACGGCCTGCGGCCATGGCCGCGCCGATGGATGGCACCAGGCTGATGCTCAGGGGATACATAAAGGAGGCCGGCAGGGCAAACAGAGTCATGCCGAAGGTGTATTCCCCGTAGAGGGACGTGGCGGCGGCTTCTGACAGGCCCAGAGAGCTTTGCAGCGTACCCAGCACCAATGCCTGGTCCAGGAGGGTAATGAGGCTCATGCCCACAGAGCCCAGGGTCACCGGGATGCCGATCTCCAGCACCTGGCGCAGGATCTCCCGGCGGCTGTCCGGGATGTCCGCGCCCTTTTGCCCCCCATGGGAGCGCAGAAGCCACACCGCCAGCACCAGCAGGCTCACCGCCGCCCCGGCGGTGACGCCGGAGATAGCCCCGGCGGCGCACATATTGGGCGCTGCCGCCCGCCGGGTCAGCAGCCAGGCTGCCGTAAGGCCCACCAGCAGCTTGCCGGTGGATTCAATGATCTGGCTCACCGCCGTGGGGCGCATATCTCCCCGCCCCTGGGTATAGCCCCGGATGGCCGAGAGCATACACACGCAAAGCACCGCCGGAGCCAGTACCCGGATGGCCGGGGCCGCCTGACCGTCGTTCAGCAGCTCCGCCAGGGGCCCCGCAAACAGCAGCATCACACCGCAGCACACCACCCCCAGCAGGAAAAACACACCTGCCGTCACCCGGAAGATGCGCTTTCTCTGGTTCACTCGGCCCATGGCCTCCGCCCGGGACACCAGGCGGGAAAGGGCCAGGGGCAGCCCCGCCGTAGACACGATGAGCAGAAGGCTATATATGTTGTAGGCCACATAGAAATGGGCCATGCCGTCCTTATCCAGCAGGTTTCCCAGGGGGATCTTATACACAGCCCCGATAACCTTGGTCGCGGCCACCGCCAGTGTCAGGACGGCAGCGCCCTCCATAAAGTTTTGCTTTCGCCGGGGCAAAGCCATCCCTCCTCCCGGCCCTTGCGGATTATTTCCTTATTGCGCGATAAAAGGCGGCGAAGCCCTCCAGGTTCTTCTGTATCTTCTCCGGGCGGGTAATGTATTCATTGGGGTACTTGGCGTGAAACACCCGCTCAATGCGCCCCGCCGCCGGGTCCACCATCTTAGTGGAGCCCCCGGCCCCCAGGGAGAGGATGCTGTGCAGCTCCTCCATGATATAGATATTATACAGTCCCTCCGCGCCGCTTATGCACCAACCGATGTTTTCAAAGCTGCCGGACATGTACTTCTGCCGGTAGAGGTAGTAGGGGTGAAAATTCGCCCCCCGCAGGGCAGCGATGGAATAGTCCAGCATCTGTCCCACCTCCTCCGCTGTGGGGATCTTCTGCCCCTCCAGCAGGATGCGGCTGCCCTTTTTCAGGGCCAGGGTGTGCACGGTGATGTTGTCCGCCCCGAAGGACAGGCACTTATCCAGGGTCCGCCGGAAGCCCTCAGGGGTGTCTGCGGGCAGGCCCGCGATGAGATCCATGTTCACATGCCGAAAGCCCATGGACATAGCCAGGGCCATAGTCTTTTCAATGTCCGCCGCCGTATGCCGGCGGCCAATGGCCCGGAGGACGCTGTCCTCCAGGGATTGCGGATTCACGCTGATGCGGTCGCAGCCGTGGTCTAAAAGCACCCGGAGCTTCTCCCGGTCGATGGTGTCCGGCCGCCCGGCCTCAATGCAGTATTCCGCGCAGCGGGACAGGTCAAAGCTCTGATTCAGATGGGTCAGGAGCCGATCCATCTGCCCGGCGGAGAGGGTAGTGGGCGTACCGCCGCCCATGTAAAAGCTCTTCACGTTCAGCCCCAGATCCTTTACCATCTGTGCCGCTTGGGTGATCTCCCCCAGCAGTACCTCCAGATACGGCTCCATAAGAGCAAAGCTCTTTTCCACTGCCTGGGACACAAAGCTGCAATAGGCGCATCGGGTGGGGCAGAAGGGGATGCCGATGTAGAGGGAAATGTCCTCGGGCTTTAAGCCCGCCTTGGCCTTCAGGCCCGCCTGGGCCGCCTCGATGCACAGCTCTCGCCGGGTCTCGGAAACGGAATAGGTATCCCGCAGCAGATGATCCACCTGCCGGGGCGTCATTCCTTTTTCCAGGTAGCCCGCCGCCAGCTTGGCCGGGCGGATGCCCGTAAGGGCGCCCCAGGTGGGAGTCACCCCCGTGACCTTTTGGGCCGCCTTGAAAAAGCTCAGCTTCACCGCCCGCTGGCGCAGGCGCTCCTTTTCATACTCGTCCGCAGCAGGGTCGATAATAACACGGGCTATGCCCTTTCCTCTGCTTCCGTTATAGTATATCTGTGTTACGGATGTAGTATATTGGCTGCCGCAGGACAGGGAGACGGCGGCCCAATTTTCCTCCCGGGCCGCCGGGTCATACACCGGGCGCTCCTGGGGGAAAAACGCCAACAGACTCTGCTCCACGGCGTACCGGGCATCGTGGCCCTTGAATATCAGCTTCATCCCCGCAATCCCTGCTTCATATACGGATTCATCCGCCGCTCAAAGTCCAGATCGGTTGGCCGGTCGTGGCCGGGATAGACCGTGTACTGTCCGGGCAGCTGCGCCAGCCTTTTTAGGGAGCGGAGAATGTCCTCATAGCTGCCGCCGGCAAAGTCTGTGCGGCCGCAGCTGCCGTAAAACAGCGTGTCCCCGGAGAAAATCACGTCCCCCGCCACCAAGCACACGGAGCCCCGAGAGTGACCCGGTGTCTCCAGCACCCGGATGATCAGGCCGCCCAGCTTCAGGCAATCGCCCTCCCCGTAGTACCGCTGGTTTTTCTCCGTGAGCCGGGGAAACAGCAGGTCAAAGCCGCCGGAAACCCGGTCGGTAACGTCGCTTTCGTGAATATACACCGGCAGGTCCGGCCATCTCTCCAGCAGGTCCCGCACAGCGGTGCAATGGTCAAAATGGCCGTGGGTCAGCAGGATCATAACGGGGGTGCAGCCGGTATTTTCAACAGCTTTTTCGATGCGCTCTGCCTCGTCGCCGGGATCGATAATGGCACAGACCTTCTCCTTCTCGTCCTGAAGGATATAGCAGTTGGTGCCAATGGGCCCTACGGCCAGGGAATCGATTTTCATGGCAATTTCTCCTTATAGCTGATCGGTGTCTACGATGAGGGTCACGGGGCCGTCGTTAACAGACTCCACCTCCATGGAAGCCCCAAATTCGCCGGTCTCCACGTGAAAGCCCTTGTCCCGGCAGAGGGCAACGAACTTTTCATAGAGAGGCACGGCCAGCTCGGGCCGGGCGGCAGCCAGGAACTCCGGCCGGCGCCCCTTTTTGCAGTTGCCGTACAGGGTGAACTGGGATACCACCAGCACCTGGCCGCCTACATCCTCCAGGCTGCGGTTCATCTTCTCGTTTTCATCTTCAAAAATACGCAGACCCATGAGCTTGTCCGCCAGCTTCACAGCCTGAGCCTCGGTGTCCTCGTGGGTGATGCCCAGGAGGATGAGAAAGCCCGGACCGATCCTTCCGATGACTTTTCCGTCTACGGTGACGGAGGCGCTTTTCACGCGGGTCAATACAGCACGCATGGTAAATTTCTCCTTTTTATTTTATGTGAATTGGGAACGTCCTCGTTGGAGAGGACGGATCGCCACGGGCGCGAAGCGCCCTGGCGATGACAGGTTCTTTTACAAGGGACGCGGTGGAAACGGGCCGTCGGGGACGCCGGCCCCTACGGAGGTTACAGGGAGTGCGGTGGATGGGTATTGCGGATCGCCACACCGGTGACGTCGGTCACCGGTTCGCAATGACAAGGCACAAGGAATTTAAATCAAATTTGGGCGGGCCGATGTAGGCATCGGCCCCTACGAATCATTTTGTGGGGCGGGCCGCAAAACCAGTTGGCAGAAAAATCGAAGATCTTTCGGCGTTTATCTTCCGGCGGGTCTTGTGACGCGCAGGACGCCGGAGACCTGCTCCAGGCGACGGCGGACGGTGGACAGCTGTGTGCTGTCGGACACGCCCACCTCGATGGTAATAAGGGCGAAGCCGTCGTTGGTGGTACGGGCAGACATATTGGTGACCCAGGTCTTGGTGGCGGAGAGGATGGTGGAAATATCCATAATGAGGTTCAGCCGGTCCTTGGCCACCACCTCCAGGGTAGTGGAGTAATTCTCCCGGGTGCTATCGTCCCAGGATACCTTGATCCAGCGGCCCTTCTCCTCGGGCTTGCGCCGGGCGGGGTCAGCATTGGGGCAATCCGTCCGGTGGACGGAGACGCCATAGCCCCGGGTAATAAAGCCCACGATATCGTCCCCGGGGACAGGGGTGCAGCACTTGGCAAATTTTACCAGGCAGTTGCTCAAGCCCTCCACCACGATGCCCTGCTCGCTCTTGGTGCGCTTGGGCACAGCGGGGCGGGTTTTCCCCGGCTCATCCTTCAGCGGCTCCTCCGCAGCCCGATCCTCCTGGTGCATTTTCAGAATACGCTGGATGTCCTCCCGCAAGCGGCCGATAAGCTTCAGCGATGTGACGCCACCGTAGCCGATGGCGGCATACATATCATCCAGGCTCTTATAGGCCAGGCGCTTGAGAATGTTAGGCAGATTATCCTCCGCCATCAGCTCCTTGAGGCTCACGCCGGTGCGCTTGAGCTCTGTTTCAAAGGAGGAGCGTCCCCGGGCGATGTTCTCGTCCCGGCACTCCCGCTTGAACCATTGGCGGATCTTGCTCCGGGCCTCGCTGGAGCGGGCGATCTTCATCCAATCCCGGCTGGGGCCGTGGGCGGATTTGGATGTGACAATCTCCACGATATCGCCATTTTTCAGCTTGGAATCGAACTGGGCGATGTGGCCGTTGACCTTGGCGGCCACCATATGGTTGCCTATGGCGGAGTGGATGCTGTAGGCAAAGTCAATGGGCGTGGCTCCGGCGGGGAGGTTGATGACATCTCCCTGGGGGGTAAAGACAAATACCTCGTCGGCAAACATATCCACCTTGAGAGAATGGATGAAATCCTCCGCATCGGCCCCGTCCTGATTTTCAAGCAGCCGGCGCACCCACTCGTAGTCGTGCTCGTCCCCCTCTCCCCGGCCGTTCTGCTTATACTTCCAGTGGGCGGCGATGCCGTATTCGGCAATCTCGTGCATCTGCTGGGTGCGGATCTGCACCTCAAAGGGGATGCCGTTATCCCCCACCACGGTGGTGTGGAGGGACTGGTACATATTGGGCTTGGGGGTGCCGATATAGTCCTTGAACCGGCCCAGGACCGGCTTATACAAATCGTGAATGATGCCCAGGACGTTATAGCACTCCGACACGGTGTTCACGATAACCCGGAAGGCAAACAGGTCAAATACATCGTCCAGCGATTTATTCTGAGTATACATCTTGCGATAGATGCTGTATGGGTGCTTCATGCGGCCGTAGACGATACCTTGGATGCCCGCCTGCTCCAGCCGCTTTGTGATCTGGTCATGGATAGAAGCCATGAAGCCGTCATACTCCGAGGCCTTTTCCTCCAGGGCCTCGATGATCTCCTGGTAGCCGATGGGGTCCAGGTACTTCAGGCTCAGATCCTCCAGCTCCCACTTCAACTTCTGCATTCCCAGGCGGTGGGCAATGGGGGCATAGATCTCCATGGTCTCCAGAGATTTCTGCTTTTGCTTCTCCGGGGTCTGATACTCCATGGTGCGCATATTATGGAGCCGGTCGGCCATCTTGATGAGGATGACCCGGATGTCCTTGCTCATGGCCAAGAGCATCTTGCGCAGATTCTCCATCTGCTCCTCAGCCTTGGATGCGGCCTGAACGCGGGTCAGCTTGCTGACCCCCTCCACAATATCAGCAATGGTGGGGGAAAAGGTTCGGGCTATATCCTCATGGGTGGCGTCGGTATCCTCGATGGTGTCATGGAGCAGGGCGGCGGCAATGGACTCAGAATCCAGGTGCAGCTCCTGCGCCACGATCTGCGCCACCGCCAGGGGATGGGTGATGAAGGGGGAGCCGTCCTTGCGGTTCTGCCCCCGGTGGTGGGCCTCGGCATAGACGAAGGCCGCATGAATCAGGTCAAAATTGGCCCCGGGATTATACTGGCGGACGGTGTCCTCCAGCCGCTGGTATTTCTCCTGTACATTCACGGCTGTTCGCCTCACTTTCCTTTGATATATCCCTGCAGAGCCGCCCAGTAGGGTGACTGCTCCAGGTCCACCTTACCGTCCACGGCGCACAGCCGCAGGCGGACATTCTCCTCATGAATCTCCCGGCTCAGCAGCCCCCGCTCGCAAAACAGATCCAGGCAGAAGCAGGCCCGCAGGAAGGGATCCGCGCCGGGAATTGCGGCGGAAAGCTGCCGCAGAAACGGCAGATACTGCCGCTGCGCTCCCGCCGCTGCCACCTGCTGCCGCAGGCAGCGCCAGGCGGCTGCGCACTGCTGCCGGGAGGGCAGGATGCGCAGCGCCTCCTTAGCCGTAAGCTCCTCCCCCGCCTCCAGGCGGCGCAGGATCTGTAAGGACTCCTCCTCCCGGGTGGAGCTTTGCAGGGACGGACGCAGATCCACCACCTGCAGCTGCACCGTGCGGCTGCCGCGGAACTCATTGACCTGCAGATAAAACGCCACATCCACCCGCTCCCCCGCCTGACAGGGGCACTGCTGGGTGGTAACGGAAAAGAAGATGCCCTCCAGCTGCACGGTGCCCTTGGAAAAGCGCAGCTTGAGATGGCGGTTTTGCCCCACGCCCTGGACCCGGTCCAGCGTGACGCCCAACAGGCAGAACAGGGGACGGCTGTTGCCGCTGCCATAAGGCTCCAGCCGGCGCAGCTGCTCCACCTCCCATAGCGTCACAAGCTCTGGTCGGCGCAGCACTACATCCACATCCAGGGCGGAGACCACCGGGCGGCCATCTAAAAAGCGCAGAACGCATTGGTTCATCCGAGCCCGGAAGGCGGGAATTTTTTCTTCTTCAATGGTGAAGCCCGCAGCCAGCTCGTGGCCGCCAAAGCCCAAAAGCAGGTCGCTGCATTCCTCCAGCGCGGCAAAGAGATTGAAGCCCCCCCAGCTGCGGCAGGAGCCCTTTCCCGTGTGGCCGGAAATATGGATCATAAAGCTGGGGCAGGCGTATTTCTCGCTGAGGCGGGAGGCCACGATGCCCACCACGCCCTGGTGCCACTCATGGTCGGCCAGGACCAGGGCGTGCCTCTCCTCCGGCGGCATCTGCTCGATCATGGCAATGGCCTGGGCATAGATCTCATGCTCCACGGTCTGCCGCTGGCGGTTTAGCTGGCACAGCTCCCGGGCCAGCTCCCGGGCCTGAACGGCATCCTTGCAGAGCATCAGCTCCGCAGCCCGGTCTGCCTCCCCCATGCGCCCGGCGGCATTGATGCGGGGAGCCAGGACATAGCCGATCTGCACGGAGGTGACCTCCTTCTGATCCAGGCCAGTTTCCTCCAGCAGTGCCTGCAGGCCAATGAAATCGCCGTCCAGTATATGGGCAAGGCCACGAGCCACGATGGTGCGGTTCTCCCCCACCATGCGCATGACATCCGCCACGGTGCCCACGGCAGCCAGGGGGCAATATCGGATCAAAAGCTCCTCCGCCCGGCTCTCGCCCCCCAGGGCCAGCACCAGCTTCAGCGCTACGCCGCAGCCGGCCAAATGCTTGAAGGGATAGGGGCAATCCGGTCGGTGGGGATCCACCACCGCCGCAGCCCGGGGCAGCTCATCCTTACACTCATGATGGTCCGTCACCACCACATCCATACCGATGGAGGCGGCAAAATCCACCTCCTCCACGCCGGTGATGCCGCAATCCACAGTGACCACCAGGTCAATGCCCCGGTCGTGCAGGGCGCGCATGGCGTCCACGGAGAGGCCATAGCCATCCTCGATGCGGCGGGGGATATAGTGACTGACCCGAGCGCCGCTGCAGCGCAGATAATCCACCAAGATGGCGGTGGCGGTGATGCCATCCACGTCATAGTCGCCGAAAACGGCGATATGCTCGCCACACTCCAGGGCGCGGCGGATACGGCCGACGGCTCGGTCCATGTCCTTCATCAGGAAGGGGGAAAGGGTGAGGGCATCCTCTATGCGCAGGAAATCCGCAGCGGCGGGACCGTCCGCAATGCCGTGGGCGGCCAGCACCGCCGACAGCAGAGCCGGGTAGCCGGCCTCCTCCAGCGCGGCTGCCGAGGGGGCAGAGGCAGGGAGGTTCCATTTTTCAAATTTCATGCCCGGCTCACCTCCTCACACAGCAGACAGGGCAAACTATGGTAGTATAATAGAAGAGTATTATAGCAAATTTGCGCCAAAAGGTAAAGAAAAATCTTCGGAAATGGGCCCAATGGCCGAAAATAATGCGGTTGCAGGGCCTGCCGGGGGGCAATGCTCCCTGCTTCCTTCCGGCAGCGGATATTGCTCCTTGACAGCGGCTCCCCTCTGTGGTATATTTCAGTTAGACCAATCTAACTAACGGGCTGTTTTTTTATTCCCCGTTGGTTAGATGTGTCTAACTATCGAGAATACCAGAAAGGAACCTAACGTTATGAAAACAGCGATCATTTACTGGAGCAGTACCGGCAACACCGAGGCCATGGCCCAGGCAGTGGCCCAGGGCGTGGAGTCCGTCGGCGCAGAGGCCGTTCTGCTGACCCCCGATCAGGTGGATCCCGCCGCCCTGGGCGCATACGGTGCCATTGCCTTCGGCTGCCCCGCCATGGGCAGCGAGGTGCTGGAGGAAATGGAGTTCCAGCCCATGTTCGACGGCTGCAAAAACAATCTAGGCGGCAAGCGCGTGGGCCTGTTCGGCTCCTACGGCTGGGGCGACGGCCAGTGGATGCGGGACTGGGAGAACGATTGCGGCAATGCCGGCATTTCTCTGGTGGCTCCCGGCGTTATCTGCTGCGATGCACCGGATGATGCGGCTCTGGAGGCCTGCCGCGCTCTGGGCAAGGCGCTGGCGGAGTAAGGCGCAGACAGCACACCCCCGGCAGCAGAGGATCCCTCTGCCGCCGGGGGCGTATTCTTTTTGCAGCCTGGCCGTCACAGGGCCACCGCGGTGGTTTTGCTCTCCCCCAGGCACACGGTGCCGGTGATGGTAAGAGCGGTTAGGTGGGCGCCGTCTTCCGTCCGGGTAACCACCTGGATGACACCGCCGGGCTGGCGCAGGGACACGCACTGATCCGTCCCCCGCACGGATGTGAGCCACGCACCAATGGCCGCCGAGCCGCTGCCGCAGCCCCGCTCCCACACGCAGGAGTCCGTAGGCTTCACATACACCAGGGGCGTAAAGGCCGTCTGGCCCTCGTCCAGCAGAAGAAGGCCCATTGCTTCCCCCGGAAGGAGGTCGCCCCAGGCCCGGAGGGTATCCTCCGCCCGATCCCGCCCTATCATATCCGCCGGGACGATGACATGGCAGATGCCCGGCAGGAATACCACCGGCAGGCTCTGTCTTACCCCGCACACCGGGAGAGACAGCGTCTCCATGCGCTCCGGCAAAGGCATGGACACGGTGCCGATGAAGCAGCCGTCCAGGTGTGTCACCTGACAGGAAACGGGCTCTGAAGCCCCGGAAACGGGCAGGGTGAGGGCGCGGCTCTCCCCTATGGGCAGATCCCGGTGCAGCCAGGCAGCCATGGACATGGTGGCATTCCCGCAGAATTCACCGCCCATCATCTGCAGCCGCGGGTTTCCGGCAGCCAGGCCCTCCACAAAGCCCACCTGCTCGGCGTCCCTTTCCCGCCGCAGAAGCTCTGCCGCCACCCGGGGCTGCACATCCCTGGGCACGGGGGTGGTAACCAGGAGCGTGATATTTTTTGTGGGGTCGATGACCGTGTAGCGCAGTTCCATTTTCTCATCCTCCCGGGAATTTTTCCCTATTATACCCCTCCGGAGTACAAATTGCAATCCGAGGGTGAAAATGGCGTTTTGGACACCGTCTCGCAAATTTCAAGCTTTCAGCTTTTAGATGCTTGAATTTATGTTGCCCTTTGGAAACGAAAATGGTATAATCACGGTAAATTCATTTGTATCATCCCACAAGAAAGGATCGTCCACTATGAAACTGCATTTTTTCGGCGCTGACCAGTGCGTTACCGGCAGCTGCCATTGCTTGGAGGTAAACGGCAAGAGGATCCTCATCGACTGCGGCCTGCAGCAGGGCCGGGACGAGGTGGATAACAGCAGCCTGCCCTTCCATGCAGGCAATATCGACTATGTTCTGGTGACCCACGCCCACATCGACCACTCCGGCCGCATTCCCCTGCTGGTGAAGCAGGGCTTCCGGGGCCGCATTCTCACCACCCGCCTCACCGCCCAGCTTATGGACATCATGCTCCAGGACTCGGCCCATATCCAGGAGTCCGATGCGGAGTACAAAAACCGCAAGAACCTCCGGGCCGGTCGGCCGGTGGTGGAGCCTCTTTACACCGTGGAGGATGCCCTGCAGGTGAAGGAGTTCATCACCACCTGCGAATACGGCGAGACGGTGGATCTGTGTGAGGGCGTGCAGGTGGAGTGCATCGACGCAGGCCACCTGCTGGGCTCGGCCAGCATGAAGCTGACCGTTACGGAAAACGGAGAAACCCGCACCATCGTCTTTTCCGGTGACATCGGCAACGTGGACCAGCCTATTATCCGGGATCCCCAATTCTTCCACCAAGCCGACTTTGTGGTCATGGAAAGCACCTACGGAAACCGCAACCACACGGAGGTGTGGAGCTATACCGATGAGCTGGCCCAGATCATCGACGAGACCCTGGGGAACGGTGGCAATGTGGTCATCCCCTCCTTTGCCGTGGGCCGCACCCAGGAGCTGCTGTACTTCATCCGGCAGATCAAGGACGAGAACCTGGTGAAGTCCGTACCCAATTTCAACGTGTATGTGGATAGCCCCCTGTCCAAGGCCGCCACCACCATCTTCTGCGGCGACCTGCGGGGGTATCTGGACGAGGATGCCCTGGCCCTGGTGAAGGATGGCACCCACATGTTCAGCTTCCCCGGCCTGCACCTGACGGAGACGGTGGATGAGTCCAAGAACCTGAATCTGGACCCCTCCCCCAAGGTTATCATCTCCGCCTCGGGCATGTGCGATGCAGGGCGCATCCGCCACCATCTGAAGCACAATCTGTGGCGTCCTGAGAGCGCCGTGGTCTTTGTGGGCTTCCAATCTCCGGGCACCTTAGGCCGCCATCTGCTGGACGGAGCCGAGAGTGTGAAAATGTTCGGCGAGGAGATCGCCGTGCGGGCCAAGATCGTGAATTTCCAGGGTCTCAGCTCCCACGCCGACCGGGATCACCTGCTGAACTGGATCGACCAGTTTACCCCCGCCAAGCCCACCCACGTGTTTGTGGTACACGGCGACCGGGAGGTGGCCCCCGCCTTCGCCGCCGACGTAGCCGAACGGGGCTTTGCCGCCCACGCGCCGCAATACACCGAGGTCTATGACCTGCTGGAAAACCACATCGTGGAGCAGGGCTACCTGCCCGAGCCCAAGAAGAAGGCCTTCGAGGGCGCGCCCCGTGCCTCCTCCGCCTACAAACGCCTGGCGGAGCTGGGCGATGCGCTTGCGGCCCTTATCCGCCGCAGCCAGGGACGGGACAACAAGACCTTGGCCGATTTTGCCGAGAGCCTGCGCAAGATCCTGGAGAAGTTCAAATTCTGATTTTATTGCTGGAAGCCACGGTGATTCCGTGGCTTCCCTACTGAAAGGATAAACGCCATGACATCCCCGGTAAAAAATCAAGTTTACACCGCTGAAATTTTGGGGTACTCCAGCGAGGGCCTGGGCATCGCCCGTATCGGCGGGCAAGTGGTGTTCGTCCACGATGCCATAGCGGGCGAGGTGTGCGACATCCTGGTGATGAAGGTGCTGAAAAAAACCGCCTTTGGCAAGGTGGTGGCATGGAAAGCCGTCTCTCCCCACCGCCGGGAGCCGGATTGCCCCTACTATCGCCGCTGCGGCGGCTGCGCCTACCGCCACATGGACTACGCCGAGGAGCTGTGGGCCAAAGAGCATCGGGTGCAGGACGCCCTGACCCGCCTGGGCGGGAGCGATGTGGAGGTGGAGAAAATCCTGGGTGCATCGGAGACGCTGCACTACCGCAATAAGAGCCAGTACCCTGTCTCCCCGGATGGAAAAGTGGGCTTTTATCGGGCCCGTTCCCACTGCGTAACGGACCTGACCGCCTGCCTCATTCAAAAGCCCCAGGCGGATGCCGCCGCCGGGGCCCTGCGGACCTACCTGGCGGAGTATCGGGTGCCGGGCTACGATGAGCAAACCGGCACCGGCCTGGTGCGGCACCTGTATGTGCGCACCAACGCCAAGGGGCAGTCCCTCATTTGCGTGGTGGTAAACGGCGAAAAGCTCCCCCGAGAGGATGCGCTGGTGGAGGCCATGCGCCAGGCAGTGCCGGAGGCCGTGGGCGTAGTGCTGAACAGCAACACCCGACGCAGCAATGTGATCCTGGGTGACCAATACCGGACGCTATGGGGTGAGGATACCCTGGCAGACACCCTGTGCAGGCACAGCTTCCGGCTGTCTATTCCCTCCTTTTACCAGGTGAACCGAGACCAGGCGGAGGTGCTATACCGCCGGGCGGTAGACTACGCCGGCCTCACGGGCACGGAGCTGGTGCTGGATCTCTATTGCGGCGCAGGGACCATCACCCTGACCATGGCGGACAAGGCAAAAAAGGTCATCGGCGCAGAGATCATCTCTGCGGCGGTGGAAAACGCCCGGGAGAACGCCGCGGACAACGGCGTGGAAAATGTGGAGTTTTTCTGCGGAGACGCCGGGGACATTGCATTAAAGCTGGCAGGGGAGAATCTGCATCCGGATGTGATCTGCGTGGACCCGCCCCGGAAGGGCCTAGCCCCGGAGGTCATCGATGCCATGGTGCGGATGGGGCCGCAGCGTATCGTCTATGTCTCCTGCGACCCGGCCACCCTGGGCCGGGATGTGAAGCTGCTATCCCACCGAGGATACCAGGCCGTCCGGGCCGCAGCGGTGGATCTGTTCCCTGGTACGGCACATGTGGAGACGGTGGTCCTCTTGTCGCGGAAAGCAAATCCACTGACGGTTGAGGTCAGTTCGGAATAATATGCGGCCGAAGCCCGGCAGCGCGCCAGTGGCGCGGTGCCGGGCTTCGGCTTTTCGCTTTGGAGATGAAAGCGGCGTTTTTTATACTGTATCACCAGAGGCCCATCACATGCTGCATCAGCAGACTAACGGCGGTGATGCCCAGCCAGCAGCACAGGCCCAGCAGTAAGGGCTTGCCGCCGTTTTTTACCAGCTTGATGAGATTGCTGTTTAGTCCGATGGCCGCCATAGCCATGACAATGAAAAACTTACTCAGCTCCTTCAGCGGCTTAAATACCGCCGCAGGTGCGACAAAGGAGGTGCAGAGCGTGGTGACCACCGATGCGCAGACAAACCACAGGATGAACATAGGAAAAGCATTTTTCAGACGAAAACCGCCCTTCGCATTTCCGGCCTTCTTCGCCTGCATCAGCGACAGAACCAGGGTGATGGGGATGATGGCCAGGGTGCGGGTGAGCTTTACGGTCACGGCTTTATCCAGGGTCTGGCTGCCCAGGCCCCACATGCTGTCCCAGGTGGAGGCCGCCGCCGTGACGGAGGAGGTGTCGTTCACCGCCGTACCGGCGAAGATGCCAAAGGCCTCGCCAGAGGTGGTATCAAAGCCGACGGCCTGACCCAGCAGGGGAAACAGCAGCGCCGCCAGCACATTGAAAAAGAAGATGACCGAGATGGCCTGGGCTACCTTCTCGTCATCCGCATGGATCACCGGCGCCGTGGCGGCGATGGCGCTGCCACCGCAGATGGAGGAACCCACGCCAATGAGCGTGCTGATATCGCCGTCGATGTGCAGCAGCTTATGCATCACAAAGGCCACCAGCAGCGACGTGGTGATGGTGCAGATGATAATAGGCAGGGACTGTTTTCCGGTTTGCAGCACCACATTCAAATTCAGCCCAAAGCCCAGCAGCACCACGGCAGCCTGCAGGATCTTCTTGGAGGTGAAGCCGATGCCCGGCTTACAGACCGTTCCCGGCGTCCACAGTAAGGCAATGATCATTCCCAGGAGGATGGAGAAAACCGGCCCGCCAATGACCGGCACCAGCTTGCCCAGCAGCCATGACGGAATGGCAATGGAAAGGCACACGGCAATTCCCGGCAGATTTTTCTTGATGGTTTGCATGATGAATAGCTCCTTTTTTCAGTGATGGTCATATTTTTGCCACCGGATCACGGGCATTTCGCCCTCGTCCTTATAAAGCGCGCCCACCGGCAGATGCTCTGCAAAATCGCCGCCATAGGCGCGCCCTTTTTCGTCAGGGATTATTTCAATCGTGGGCGAATCTCATCGTAGGCTCCGCGCTCCACAATACTGCCGGCGATGAAGCCCTTCCATGTAGAGGCCCAAGCTGCATCGATGATATTGCCCATCTCCCGGCGCAGCTCTTTGTTCCGCATCGTACCTAAGGCGGCCGGCACACAGGTACTTCCGTCATATGACGGCGGCGCCTGCATTTTCTTTTATTATACTGCGGTATGGTGACGCCTGCAAGTAACTATAATTTTTATAAGCGGGTGCAAAAGCACCCGCTTACAGCTTTGCGGAGGATATGGGACGTTTATGGGTGGCTATTAAACTAATGGGCGTTTCTTAATGGCAGCCATGCTTACCGCAGCCGTGGTCACCGCAGGTGTGACTGCCTGTGCCGTGCTCATGGTCGTGGTGGTCGCAACGAACATTGGGATTGTAACTCAAATTATTGCTGAGCAATGCGTTCACCGCTGCGTCAGCGTCTCCGCTGACACCGCCGTAGAGCTTGATGCCCGCTTCGGCCAGCGCTGCCTGCGCTCCGCCGCCGATGCCTCCGCAGATCAACGCATCCACGCCGTGCTGCATCAGGAAGCCTGCCAGCGCGCCGTGACCGCCGCCGTTGGTATCAACGACTTCCGTATGAACGATCTTGCCATCCGCAGCTTCATAAAGCTTAAACTGCTCGGTATGGCCGAAATGCTGAAAAATCTGACCGTTTTCATAGGTAACTGCAATTTTCATGATGGAATCTCCTTTTTGATTTTTATTTGATTTTTCTGTATCGGCTTTCTGCGCCCGGCAGCAGCGGCCACAGTAGGCCGCCTCCTGTCCGCCGCAGATGCGGTAGTTCCCCCCGGTGATGTGCAGCGGTTTCCCGTGGACAAGGCAAGCTGCGATCTTACGCCGTGCGCTTTCATAAATCTCCTGCACGGTAGAGCGGGAAATGTCCATTTGTGCGGCACACTGCTCGTGGGTTTGACACCCCAAATCCACCAGCCGAATCACCTCGTACTCGTCCAGCGTCAGCAGGATCGGCTCGGCATCCTTATATTCTATGGGGCTGAATGTATCGACCCTCGGTGTGTCACAGATTCGGCGGCATCTTGACGGCCTCGGCATGCATACGCCCCCTCTTTTCCGGTATATGCCGATTATATACCATTTTCTGCAGAAAAGTCAATGCGTTTTTTTCGGAGGATATACTGCCGCCCGCCCGAAATGGGTACATGCAGAAAACATTTGACTTATGCAGTGCAAAATGATATGCTTAAATGTGTTCTGCCGTGTTATATCGCCGGTTTCCGGATGAATGATAGAAAGTGAGACCTATTTGTCTTATGGCACGATTTTTTGTCGGCCCCTTGGTGGGCCGCATTACTGATACAACTGAAGCCTTTTGGAACAGCCCATACTACTTCCCTGTGACCCTGGCTGTCACAGCCGTATCCATGCTCACGGGGAATGTGGTGCCGTCTACAGTGGCACTGGCGCTCCTGTGTGGGTGGATGCTGATGTTCTGCCGGGATATTCTGGCGGCGGCGACGCCGTTTCTGATGATCTTTCTGCTGTCCACGGTGAAATATGATTCCCTGGCGGTTTTCCTACCCTGTGCGCCTCTGGCGGTGCTGCCCATCGGCGGGCTGCTGGTGCATTTTCTCCGGTGGCGGGCGCCCATCACGGTGGGGCGCAGCGGGCCGGGGCTGGCGGCGGTGACCATTGCCACGCTGCTGGGCGGTCTGGGCACCATCCCCGCCAAGGAGTACTTTTCCCCCCTGTCGCTGTACTACACCCTGGGATTGGGCCTGGGACTGCTGGTAACCTATGTGCTGCTGCGCTCTGAATTGGCTGCGCCCAGGCTGTACGACCTGCTGCAGCGGCTTATGCAGATGCTGTACACTCTGGGCCTGGCCATGGTGCTGGCCATCGGCTGCTTTTACATGGGCCACTGGGCGGAATTTGCAAAAAGCTGGGAGATCCCGCCTATTCTCTTCCGGAACTTTGCGGCCACCGTTTTAGTATCCACTCTGCCGGCAGCCTTCTACATGGCACGGCGCAGCCGGCTGCATCTGATGGGTGTGCTGCTGTGGGCCCTGGCGCTCTTTTTCACCGGCAGCCGCACGGCACTTCTATTCGGCTCGGTGATGCTGCTGCTGGGCATGCTGTACCTGGTGCGGTGGAAAAAGCTGCCGCTGTGGATTTTCTTTGCCGTGCTGGTGACCGCCGCTGTGGCGGTGCTGCTGTTCGGCCAGCAGATCTATGAGCTTTTCTTCGGATGCCGGGGGGATATGGATTTCATTAACCCCCACGAGTCCCGATGGGCTCTGCTGACCCGGGGACTACAGGACTTTCTGCACCACCCTGTGTTTGGCGTTGGTTTGGGCAATCAGAAAAACCACGATATCTTTACCGGTGTACCGGGCAGCATGGTGTTTTACCACAACTCCCTGCTGCAGATTCTGGGCAGCATGGGCCTGATGGGATTGGCGGCCTACGGCACGCTGCTGTGGGGGCGGGTGCGCCTGCTGCTGCGCGGCGGTGAGGCGGCCCACTTAGTCGGGCTGTTCTATCTGGGCATGCAGCTGACGTCCTTGACCAATCCGGGGCTGTTCTGCCCCCTGCCCAGCGCGATGCTGACGGTGTTGGTCTTTGCCGTACTGGAGCGGTACATGGATGACCCCGCTTACCTGCCGGGCAGGACAATACGCTGAATGGCTTGGAAAGCATCCCGCCCGGGGTGCTTTCCTGTTTTTTTCAATACAAAGGAGTGGGAAACCTATGAAAAAGATCAGCCCCCGGGTCAAGGGGATCGTGTGTATACTGTTTGCCGCCTTCGGTTTTTCCATGATGTCGGTGTTCATCCGGCTGGCCGGGGATGTGCCTACGGCGGAAAAGGCCTTCTTCCGCAACATTGTGGCCCTGGCCATGGTGGGCGTTCTGCTGGCGGTGAAGCGGGTGCCGCTGAAGCCGGAAAAGGGCAGCTGGCCGTTCATCACCGGCCGGGCGGTGTTTGGCACCATCGGGCTGCTGCTGAACTTTTACGCCGTGGACCACCTGGTGCTGGCGGACGCCAATATGCTCAACAAGCTCTCGCCCTTTTTTGCCATCATCTTCTCTGTGCTCCTGCTGCGGGAAAAACCAACCGCCGTGCAGATCGGCGGTGTGCTGACGGCTCTGCTGGGCAGCGTGCTTATCATCAAGCCGGGCTTTGAGGGTGCGCCCTTTGTGCCGTCCTTGGCAGGCTTCATCAGCGGCGCGGCGGCAGGCTTGGCCTACACCTTTGTCCGCAAGCTGGGTGCCCGGGGTGAAAACAGCCTGCGGATCGTGTTCTACTTCTCCCTGTTTTCAACCCTCTTGACCCTGCCGTTCTTCCTGGTCAGCCCCGTGCAGCTGACAAGGCATCAGCTGCTGATGCTGCTGCTGTGTGGATGCAGCGCCTGCGTGGGGCAGTTTGGCATCACCCAGGCTTATCTCCTGGCCCCGGCCAAGGAGATAAGCGTCTACGACTACTCCCAGATCCTCTTTGCCGCAGGCCTTGGCTACCTATTCTTCCGGCAGATCCCGGATGGCTGGAGCATGGTGGGCTATATTCTCATCTGCGGCGCGGGCGTGGGAATGTTCCTCTACAACAAGCGCAGAGATGCAGCGCTCAACGGTAAATAACACCAGGAGGGCACACTATGAGTAAGTATATTTTGATCCCGGATTCCTTCAAGGGCTCCCTGTCCTCGGAGGAGATATGCGGCATCCTGGGCCGAGAGATCCGGACCCTGGAGCCGGAGGCGGAGATCTGCTCCATTCCCGTGGCAGACGGCGGAGAGGGCACGGTGGACGCCTTCCTGGCCGCCCTGGGCGGAGAAAAGATCCCGGTTTCCTGCCGGGATCCCTATGGCCGGGCCATCACCGCCTGCTACGGCCTTTTGCCGGACGGCGGCACCGCCGTGATAGAAATGGCTGCGGCGGCGGGCCTACCCCTGGTAGGCGATGACCGCCGGGTGGCGGACGCCACCACATACGGCGTCGGGCAGCTGATGGCCCACGCCCTGGAGCGCGGCGCAAAGAGGATCGTACTGGGCTTGGGCGGCAGCGCCACCAACGACGGCGGCTGCGGCGCGGCGGCGGCCCTGGGTGTTGAATTTTTGGACCAGGCGGACCGGGCCTTTGTCCCCGTGGGCGGAACCCTGCACCGCATCGCCCGCATCCGCACAGACGGGCTTATGCCCCGGCTGCGGGAGGCGGAGGTCATTGCCATGTGCGACATTGACAATCCCCTGTGTGGAGAAAACGGCGCAGCGGCTGTATTCGGCCCGCAAAAGGGCGCTGATGCGCAGGCTGTCCGTCTGCTGGATGACGGCCTGCGTCACCTGGCGGAGGTTATCGAAAGAGATCTGGGCAGCGACCTGCTGGCCCTGCCCGGCGGCGGTGCGGCCGGAGGCTTTGGCGCGGGAAGCGCCGCCTTTTTGGGAGCTAAGCTGCAAATGGGTATTGAGACGGTGCTGGAGCTGGTGGATTTTGACCGGCTGGCGGCGGATGCGGACCTGGTCATCACCGGCGAGGGACGGCTGGACAGCCAGAGTCTCCGGGGCAAGGTGGTCATAGGCGTTGCTCGCCGGGCCAAAAGGCTGGGCGTACCGGTGGCAGCGCTGGTAGGCAGCTGCGAGCTGCCCGACGCCGCAGTCTATGAGGCCGGTGTGAGCGGCATCTTCCCCATCCACCCACAGCTGATGCCTCTGTCGGAGGCCATGGCGCACACCCGAGAGCACCTGGCATTTACCGCCGGAAACATGCTTCGATTTGCCGCGGCGATGGGAAAAAACCGATAAGGCGGTTGCTATTTCCATTAATTTCCTGTATACTGTATGCAATCATAAGAAGGGGGAACAATCTATGCGTCCCGACGGTACCCGCGTGAAAAACCTGCCGCCCCTGGTGGCGGCCATTCCCTACATCATGCCCAAACGGTATGACGCCTGGAATACTATTACGGAAAACATTGACGAGGAGGTCATTAAGGAGTTCATCCGCGACCAGCGGCGCCAAGGGGTGCGGCTCAACCACATGAGCGTTATTATCTCTGCCTATTATAAGGCCTCCCTGGAGAATCCCAAGCTGAACTACTTTGTGATGAACCGCAAAATTTATAAACGCAACCACTTCTGCGTATCATTCGTCATCATGAAAAAGCTGGCGGACGGCTCCCCCAGCGAAACCGCGCTGAAGGTCTATCTGGAGCCGGAGGACACGGTGTTTACCGTGAACGAGAAGATCAAGCGAGCTATCGCCGCCAACGAAAAAACAGAACAGAGCAACAGCACCGATCATTTTGCCCGGTTCATGTTCTCCGTGCCGGGGCTGCCCCGGTTTGTGGTGGGCCTGGCCTATTTCCTGGACAGGCACGGGCTGCTGCCCCGGAAGGTCATCGACCTCTCTCCTTTCCACACCAGCCTGTTTATCACCAACCTGGCCTCCATCAAGACCAGCTTCATCCACCACCACTGCTACGAATTCGGCACCACCAGCGTGTTCGTGTGCATGGGCAAGCCCGTGCCCAACTACATGGCCGGGGATCTGAGCCGGAAGATGATGCCTCTGGGCATCGTCATGGACGAGCGCATCTGCACCGGCTATGAATACGCTGCCTTCTGCCACGATTTTCGTCGGATTATCGGCAAGCCTGAGGTGCTGACGGCGCCCTTCAATACCCCGGTGCAGGAGGCTGCAACGGCGCAGGGATAAGGGCAGGCCGCCAGCAGCTGCGGCAGATCACCCGAGACGCTCAAAATCCATCATAAGCATAACAAATAGGAGTTCTCGCAGATGCGAGAACTCCTATTGTTGTTTTTGATTGCCGCTGCGCTGTATACCCGGGCTTCTGTTTTCTATTAAAAAACGCTCTGCCAATCAGCTTGGCCTGGCCATAGCCGACAGCAGAGCATCCAACGAGTCAAAATAGCCCCGGCGCAGGAGCCACTGCAATAGTTCTAACGCCAGGGAGATCTCAGCCCCCCATAAAAGGGCCTTTTTCACCGGTATTCTTTTGGAAAAATACCGGCCCAGAGGCCAAAACAGGCCGAAATTCAGCACGCTCTGAAAAAGCATTTCCGGCTCCTTCAGCTCTGCAATGGATACCAGCGGGTTCCAAACAAATACGCTCTCCGTAGTCCGGCGGCAAAACAGGCAAAAGGCAACGATCACAAAATAGCAGACCGTGAGCTCTGCCTTCAGCCATTTGGGTGTCCCGCGCAGCAGGAGCCAACAGAACAGGCAAATGCACGCGCTGATGGAGGCTATCAGCAAGACGATGCAGATAAAGGGATAGGATAGGTTTTCGCTGTAGAAGAAATCCGTTGCCAGCTCCATGAGTACATAGTAATACACGCCATATCCCGGAACAAGTCCTGCCACAACGGAAATGGCGACATCTTTTTTTGTAAAATTTTCTCCTGCTTCAGCCGCAGAGGCGGGCGGACTCCGTCCAGGTGCCGTAACGGGCGGCCACGGCGCCCTGCCGGTCAACGGCCACGCCGGCGCAGTGCACATCCCCCGGGAGCCACTGGGCACGCAGCAGGAACGGGCCCGTTACGGAAACGGTCTCCGTGCTGTCATAGGGGGAGCCGTTGGCGCCGCGCTGGGTATAGGTCAGCTCACAGCGGTCCAGGGTGCCACTGCGGTTATCGCAGGCAACGATGACGAGGCTCTTTTGGGGCTTGCCGTCACCCTCACCGGTTTGATAGATCTTGAATACAGTGCCGTTGGCGCTGAGGGGCGTTGCACCCATGGGACGGAGATAGCTGCGGCCCAGCGCATTCTGCCGCTCCAAAAATGTCATAGAGGTCTCGCCGGTGGCGGCATTTTCCCAAATGGCATACAGGTAGCCCTCCTCCTGCTGCGTGACGCAAATACATACATCCTCCTGCCGGACGCCGGCGTACCGGGCGATGCCCTCCTCCGGGGCGCCGTGATACCAGCCGTGGAGCAGCAAAATACAGGCATACGCCACCAGGGCCAGCAGGCAGACGCACAGGGAGCCGGCCAGGATGAGCAAGGGCTTTAATCGGGCGTTCATATAGGGTCCTCCTTAGTTTTCTCTTTAGGCAAGGGGCAAGTGCGCGGCTACGAGTGCTTATATCGCCGGATGCTTCTATACAGCCCCACACCGCTGAGGGCGATCAAGAGGAGCGCGCCCACCTGCTCCCCCATGGACGGATCATCGGCGCGGGGCAGGTAGAGCCCCCGGACGCGGAGAATCAAAAAGGCGGTATTTATCAGCAAGGCAAAGGCCGCAGCAAGCACGGCCCTCTTTCTTCCCGCAAAGCGGCCGAAATACAGGGCCGTGACCGCGTTGGTGAATGTACCGATCCCCACGCAGGAAACGGTGATGCTCCACAGGCTGCCCCAAAGGATCAGGACGGCCAGGAATGCATAGGCTGCGGCGCAGAAAGCCGCCGTGGCCATCTCTTTCTTACTCAGCTGCACAGCTCACCTCCCTTTGGGCACAAGGATACAGGGTCTGTTTCCTTTCTTTTTCATGGGGAACACGTTATTTCTTCGGATTTTTGGTCTCGCCATAGCCCATCTTTTTTATGAAGCTGCTCAAGTCCATCAGAATGCGCGTGGGAACAGCTACTCCCAAGGCAAATATGATTGCCTGGAGCTTAAACGGCATTTCATAGTCCGTCACCCAGTAAAACCCGCAGATGGCCATCAGAAGATAGAGCATCACGCAACCGAGAATAATCTGCTTTCTGTGCCAGGATGGGTCGTGGATTCTCTCTTTCATGGCAGTACCTTCTTTCTGTATTATGTGTTTGGTTAATCGGCGGGGTGGGGGCGCTGCCGGAGCAAAGGCTTGGGAATGGGCGGGGCAAAGCCCCTCTCATCTATGGAAGGTGGATATACACATTACTTTTCCGCTGCAATTTCTATAATCGCCGATATAAGCAGGGGGATAAGCCCCAGCCCCTCCAGAATCAGTCCCAGTGTGCTGCTGCCGTAAAGTAAAAAGGATGCTCCCGCTATTACGAGGCCCAAATACAGCGCATGTCTTGCTTTCATAAAATCTTCTCCTTCTGAATGATTCATCCATGGTATATGGGGATACAATTCTATTTTTTGTGGTGCTATTTTTAGCCGAATCCTAAAATCCGGCGAGTCCACGCGGTCTCATAGTCTATACAGTCGGGCTGGGGCAGGGAAAGCCGGGTCAGTGCTGGAAGCTGTTTTCATAAATATCAATAAAGCGTGTGACAAATTCCGCTTGCTCCTGGGCCTGGGGCGTGCCGCCGGTTGGCGCCCAGCCGTTCATGGCGTAGGGGGAATAGGTATAGGGGGTGAGGGGCAGCATATGCAGCTCCTTTTGAATGAGCCAGATGCCCTGGCCGTAGTGCGTGCGCAGAGCCTGGAGGGCCTTGGCGGGGTTTTTGAACACGGCCCAGCCGTTTTCATCCGCGGCGATGGCAAAGGCATCGCCCTTTTCCAGGAACTGCGCCGTGTCCACCTGGCCCCGGCAGTTGCTGCCGCCGACCACATACGCCTGGGTGGCGGGGTACTTCACGGGACGCCAGGTGGCGAAAATCGCTGCCAGCAGCACCACGATGGCGGCCACAATGGCCCATTTCCAATGTTTTTTCAGTGTTTTCATGGTAAAGCTCCTTTCTGCATTGTGTGTTTGGTTAAGCGGCGGGGTGAGAGCCCTGCCGGGGCAAAGGCTTGGGAATGGGCGGGGCAGAGTCCCGCCCCTGCGCATAACAGGTCAGGAAGTGGTTTCGTTATTCTTGCGCTTCTTTTTAAAATAGGCTCGGAGCAGCTTGCAATACTCGATGGCGGCCAGGAGGAGAAAAATGCCGATAAAAAAGTATTCCATAAAAAACCAGGCGTAAAAATGATCCAGAATACGGGCGCATTGCAAGGCCGTATAAATACCCGCGGCACAGAGGAGCAGCTTGTCGGCTAATCTCATAGGGACCTCCTTTCATGTAACAATAGGTGTGTCCTCAAGGGAGCAATGCGGGGCATTGCTCCCTTGAAGCCCGGTTACTCCTTGATTGCCTCCAGAAGCAGCAGGAAAAGTCCCAGCACTGTCATAACTACCCCAAATATAGTAAATAATTCTCCGATACCCAGCAATGCACTTCCTGCTATTACGAGGCCTAAATAAAATGCAGGTTTTGCTTTCACGAAATCGCCTCCTTCTAATTTACATGCCCATCAATATTATGCGAGAGTGACAGTTGCCGAGTTTGAGCAGAAATCCCGCCCAAGGGTAGTCGAAAAATCAATGCCAGGATTTGTCGCAACAAGAGAAAGAGATATATTGGGAACTACATATGTGTGCACATAATTACTATTAATTGTTGTTCTTTTGCCGCTGCCGACCACATACGCCTGGGTGGCGGGGTACTTCACGGGACGCCAGGTGGCGAAAATCGCTATCAGCAGCACCACGATGGCGGCCACAAGGGCCCATTTGAACTGCCCCAATTTGCCCCAAAGGGCTTTATTCATACGATGAATAACTCCGCAGTATTTTAACAGCATTTGTGATGATACCCGCCGGAAGGACGATAAACATCACCCGGATGTAGCTCATTGCGCTCTCTGAAATGGCGCAGCCCACAATAGGCTCATACAGCCAACACACTGTTACCAATAGAAGTAAGACGATAGAAATTCCAATGATATTCTGGAGGTTTTTACGGATGTCTGTGGCTCCACTTTTCACGGATAATCCCCCTTAGAAGAAGTAATTGTGGTAGTAATAGGTGGACGGGCCAAAAGCCTGGCCAGTACAATTCAGCGACGGATACATATATATAACGGAAAAGGAACCTTAATTTGGACACTTACCATGAAATTTTTAGTTTTTTGTCGTTTTGTCCAAAACAATATGCTCAGCTATGTTGAAAATGCTGTCTCTGTCTATGTTGCCCGCAATTCCAAACATGATATTGGCCTCCTCATCCAGAATGACCAGCACATTGCCGTCCTTGTCGTCAGGCATTTGGTAGAAGTCTGCAGGACAGCCGTTGACCTCCGTATGGATGATGGTGCAGCCCTCCTCGGGAGTCACCACCGGAATTGAACTGTCATCCATGTAGCTATAATCAATTGAAAAGCCTTGTTCCGTTTCATTGTTGTAATAAAATGCGAAATACGAAAATTTATCGTAACGGTACTTCTCTTGCTCCATCCCCTCCGGGATCCATGTCGGCCGGTACAGGGGCAGAGGGGCTTGCGTCTGCTCCTTATAAAAGCGATAAATTATCCTGTTTTCCTGCTTTTCACGCACCCACTGCATGATGCCGGCTCTCGCCTGGGGGCTGACGGCCATGATCGCGCCAAGGGTCAAGGACGCGGTGAGCAGGATGGCGGCGGCATAACGCCCAGCGGTGCGCCCGGCCTTTCTCCAGCTGTATCGGCGGCGCAGCCTCCTCATTTTCTCAAGGAACAGCTCCGAAAACACATGTTGGCAGGCCGACGGGGCAGGGAGGGACGAGAGCAGAGACTCCGCCGTCTGCGTCGCCGCGGCCTGCAGCGCCGCGTCATCAAAAAACGGTTGCTTTCCCATGGGGCTCATCCTCCTGTTCTAAAATTTTGCGCAGAGCCGCCTTGGCCCGGGTGAGCAGCTTCTGCACCGCGCCGGGCTTTCTGCCCAGCATGGGGGCGATCTCCCGGACGGTATAGCCGTGATAATACCGCAGGAGCAGCACCTCCCGATAGGCCGCCGGCAGCCGGGACATAGCATCCGACAGGCCGCCATCCCCCGGGAGGGGCAGCTCCACGCCCCGGGTGCTCTCCTCAAACGCCTCCGGACTGAGCCGGGAACGGCTGCGGAGTATGTCGATGGCTTTGCGCTCTGTTATGATAACGACGTAGGAGCGGGTTTTTGGACACCTGACTTCAGAAATTTTTTTTAAATTTTCTATTATGGACACAAATGCTTGGTGGACCGCGTCCTCCGCGTCCGCCTCCCCGGGCAAAATGCGCCGGGCTATGTAGAACATGAGTCCCCGATAGAGGGTATAGATCTGTTCAAACTTGTCCTTCTCCGAGGGGGATGGGAGCATCTGCAGATAAAGCATCACAAAATATCACCGCCTGTGTGAATCAGTATAACACAGGCGGTGGAAAGAGGAAATAGTTTTCCAGTATTTGCAGTATATTTGTATGTTTTTTGCGCGCAAGGCCGCATTTTTTGTCATTTTCGGATAGTGTATGCCGCAAAAGCTGCCCTGAAGGCGGGCGGCGCAGGGGCTGCGGCACATTCCGGACAGGCACCCCCGCCGCTGCGGAGCGGCGATAATGCCGCTGTACGGCAGGCCGCACTCTGCCGGCAGGGACGGCAAATACTAACCACTGGTGAATGGAAAGGTGAAATGTCCCGGTGTACAATGCTTATAATGCAGAGCCTTCTCATCATTTGAGGACGGTAAGACGCGGCTAAGAGATATGGCGCGTCTTCCTCCACCATGGGGCGGCAGGAATCTGAAGGCAAGGAGATATTGTTATGAAATACGGTAAAATTTTGACAGCGTTCATGCTGGCTCTGGCCATGTGCCTGGGGCTAACCGCCTGCGGCGGCGATAATGGCGGCGACAGCAACGACAACAATGATTCCATCCAAACGCCCCCGCCCGTCATTGAGGGCGCCGCCTATGACAGCGCCGCTGATGCCTCCGCCTATGGCGAGTATTACGGCCTTTGGGAGGGTTCGAGCGGCGCCAAGTGTGATACCCTGGCGGTCAGCGCCACAGATGGCGGCATGTACTTCACCTTCTACAAGGACGGCGAGATCATGGCCAGCGGCTGCGCCCAGGTCATTGAGGAATACGACCAGCTGTACTTTTTTAATGAACACGATGGCTGCGCCTATTTGGCCCGGGGCGGCGCCACTGAGCTGGCCATCGAATCCTTGGGTACCTACGCCATAAGCGGCTCCGGCAGTAACGGCGCAGACGAAGCCTTCGCCGACATCGCCGATGTGTGGTACCTGGATGGTGAAAAGGACGGCCTCAGCTGCATCGTCATCCTGTCCGATGGCCAGTGGGGCCTGGGGGAGCGCACTCAGGCCGGGGAGGACTTTGTCACCGTGGACCGCGGCCAGCTGGAGCAGGATCCGGACGACGCGGACCAGTATTACGCCCGCTCCAGCGCCTTTGATGACGTCACCTATGATATGCACACCACCGCTGAAAAGGATCTCTTCTGGTGGGGCGAGGAAAATGACACCTACCTGCGCCAGGCGGATAGCCAGTAAGCGGGCATTGCCCCCATGCGTCCATACCGATTAGATATAAAAGCTCCGCTCCTTCGCCTGGCGGCGAAGGAGCGGAGCTTTTATCTTATTTTGCGGCAAAGCCACATGGCCTACACAGAATTTCTGTTACAGGATCACCAGCTTGTGGCTGCATTTCTTCTGCAGGACCTCTGCCACATCCCGGCTTAGCGCATCTAAGGGGGCGCCGTTCAGGGAGCGAATCTCCAGCCTGCAGGCCTGTTTTCCCGTGCAGAGGCCGGTTATCAGGTCTATAAAAGCCTCCGCTACGCGCACCATGGGTACGCATGTCGGCGTCTGCGCAGGCAGGATAGGCTGCAAATAGGCCAGGTCCGAGAGCTGGCGCTCTGTCAAATGGTCGCTCCAGGTGATCTGATTGCTTTGGCAAAGCGCCTTCAGCACCTGGGACATCCAGCCACCGGGGAGGGACGGAATGGTGCAAACCTCCAAATGCAGCACATTTTCCTCCACATCCCTGTTTTTCTGCAAGCGGAACTGCTTGCTCAGCTCCTGCAGCTCCGGAGAGGGCTCGGCCCCCACATCCCGCAGCAGCCGGCTATAGAACATCTGATAGTACTGCACGGCATCCCGCCAGGCGCTCCGCCGGATCAGTATCTCCAAACGGATTTTTGCAATATCCTCGTTATAAGGGTCGATCTCCTCGCAGGCGGACATGAACTGCAGGCAATCATCATCCAGTGCGTTTTCATAGGTCAGCCGGATCAAGCGGTGATAGACCACCAGCTTTCGGTTTTCCAGATAGTACCGGCGCTGGATGATATACTCCAAAAAGTTCTCGCAATTGTGCAGACTGCAGTTTTCAAAAAAGTCACCCCGGAACAGGGATAGCAGATGCTTTAGCTCTGCGATGGAGTTGATATCCTCGAGAGCGGCCTGCTCGATCTCAGATATATCGCACAGGAAGCTAAAGTTGGGATTGACTTTGATATCATCCTTGGACACCAGCAGAAGCGACTCGCCGTCCGCCTGCACGAGGGCCTTTTTGATCTGCCAAAGGTTGAAGCGCAGGTTGTATTTGGCGGCATCATCGCTGCTTTCGCTCCAAAGATAGCTGATGATGTCGCTGCGGCGCATTTGCCGGGTCGCCCTCATCAGGACCAGGGCGATGATAGCGGCAGCCTTGCTGCTGATCTGATCGCTGACATCCGCACCGTCCAGCAAAAATCGGGGCCCGCCCATAAACGTAATATACAACATACTCATACATTCCGGTCAAATACGACCCGCCCGTCTTTGATGGTCATATCCACTTGAACGTCCTTCAGCTGCCGCAGATCCATCTGCGTTATATCCCGGTCCAGGATCACAATATCGGCGTCCTTCCCCTCCCGGAGGCTCCCCTTTTTCTTTTCCAAAAAGAGGGCATAAGCCCCAAGGCTTGTATACATCTCCAGTGCCTCCTGCAGCGTTACGCTATTGGCGGCAACGGGATGGTTGACGGCGTAGTGGATGCCCTGGAAGGGATTGGGGTCGGTGATGGGTGGATCCGAACCGCCGCAGATGGTAATGCCGCTGTCGATAATCCGGCGAAATTGGTTGGTAGTGCCGTAACGATCGCCCAGGCGCTGCTGATACATACCGCCAGGATAGCCCCACAGCCCCTCATAGGCGGGCTGCATGCACAAAATGACGCCCAGGCGGGCAGCCCGCTGCATCTGGGAGGGTGTTATAAGCTCCGCATGCTCGATGCGGTGGCGCATGGAGCGCACGTCATAGTGTTTCGCGGCGGCCTCCAGCGCCTGGAGCACGGTCTCGATGGCGGCGTCGCCAATGGCGTCAAAGCCAATCTGCAAATTGTTCTGGCAGCACTCCATGGTAAAATGTGTCAGCGCATCCTGGGTCATATAGATCCACCCCTTCCGATGGGGCTCATCGGCATAGTCAAAGGAAAGGGCCGCTGTCCGACCGCCCATGGTGCCGTCAATATACAGGGCGCCGCCGATATGCTTGAGGCCGTGCTGCAGGGCACGCTTATACTCGGTGGTCTGATAGAAAATCTCTATGCTCAGAGGATAGCGGTCCTTATAGCGCACCAAGAACTCACTGGTGCGCAGAGGGCTCTGCTCTGCCTTGGCGCCCCGGCACTCCATGGCGGCCACGGTGGTAAGGCCATGGGAAAAGGCTATGCCCACCGTGCGGGCGGCAGCGGAATCAAATTCATCATAGGAATAGGCGTCCAGCACGTTGCCCTCCAGTCGGTTTTCCGCCTGATTGGTGAAGACACCTGTGGGAATACCGCTGTCATCCATATGGATGCCCGGCAGGGTAAAGGGAATCTTATTATACAGGATGCCCACGGTATTGAGAATAATGGTGTGATGGTCTAAGGAGAAGATCAGAACCGGCTTATCGGCGCAGTAATGGTCCAGGACCTTGCGGTCCGGAAGGGCCTTTTCCTCCAGGCGGCTGCTGTCCAGCCGGCAGGCAGTGACAACGCTGCGGCTGGCCGCCTCACGCCGGATAATCTGACCGATCTCATCATAATTGCGCACATGGGACAGATCTACATACCCGCACTCCAAGCCGGTACGCACCACCTGAAAGTGGTTGTCAATAAATCCCGGCAATACCGTCCGGCCCCCGGCATCAATGATCTGCACGGTGCCGGAGATATACTCCGGGTCGCACTTTCCCACACCCAGGCGGGCAATCTTGCCGCCCTGGGTCAAAAGCCAATCGGCGCGCACATCTCCATCCATACAGAGGATCTTCCCGTTTTTGATGAGCAGGTCTCGTTGATCCATGGCATTTGCTCCCATCCTACAGTGTTCTTTACAGAAAGAAGTATAGCAGACTCCGCCCGAAAAGGGAAGCCTCTATTCCGCTGTTTCTATGAAGGCAGCCATAGCTGCCAGGAAATCTGCGTCCGTCAGCTCTGCCGCCAGGTCATAGCACAGGGAGAGACCATTATCGCTGTTGGTGGTGACCACAAGGCCATCCCCCGTCTGCTGATCCCACAGGGCCAGAGACTTGAAGCCATCGTTATCGCCCCAGTGCCACCGGACGGAGGGTTCCTTTCGTATGAGGCCCACACCCAGGCCCCAGGCAATGTCATCATCGGCGATGCTCTGCACGGAGCCCATCTGGTGATAAGTGTCCTCCCGCAGCCCACCCCGGCTGCAGAGCAGGCCGGAAATAAACCGGGCGTAATCCGCAGCGTTGGAATACAGGGACCAGGCAGCATTGGGCTCCGGGGCGTTGCCGGTTAGATCCACACAATCCCGCACGCGGCAGGGATTGCCCTCCGCATCAAAGCCCGGAGAAATGGCGCTGCCCACCCCCGGCGTCCAAAGCACGGCGGAGCGGTGCATTTGAAAGGGCGTGAAAACATGGCCCGCAAACAGCTCCGGGAGAGATTTTCCCGTAATTTTTTCCGCCAAGTGCTGCAGCAGATAATAGCCCTGGCCGGAATAGCTATAGGCCGTACCCGGGGCAAAGAGCATGGGCATAGGGCGGCTGTGCCAATCCGGCAAGCCGGAGCTGTGGCTGAGGATGTGGCGGGGGGTGATCTTTGCAAAATCCGGGTCCTGGGACCAGGGCTCGCCCCCCAGCTGGGCGGGCACCGACTCATCCAGGGCCAGCAGCCCCTCATCAGCTAATTGCAGGGCCAGCACGGCAAACAGGGGCTTTGTCAGGGACGCGCACTCAAAGAGGGTACCCTCCGTCACCGGAGCGGCGCCGGCAGCGCCGCTGACAGCGGAATGGGTCACCTGTCCCCCCTGCAGCAGGGCCACGCTGCACCCCGGTACACCCCGGCAGGTCATCCGGCGGGCCAAAAGCTCCGGATCCCCGCAGAAATGCTTCGCTTTTTCCGTTACAATATGCATAGAGTCCCCCTTACATTTTTTTCACGGGATAGCCTGCGAAGGAAACAGCAGCCTCGGCCAGGATCTGCGTGGGATCCGCCACGGGATAGGGCAGCTCGCATTGGGCAAACACAATGGGAAGCTCCGTGCAGCCCAGGACAAAGCACTCCGCCCCCTGGGCTATCATGGCATCCAGGGTGCAGCGCAGGGCTGCCACGTCAATGGCGCCTAAGTTTCCGGCCTTGACGCCATCGTAGATGGCGGACATGACCCGGCGCTGACCGGGAGCATCGGGCTTGATGACCCGTATGCCACGACCGGAGAGGAGGTTTTCATAAATGCCGGTTTGAATGGTTCCGTCGGTGGCCAAAAGGCCCACGGCGTTCACGCCCGTCCGCTCCAGATGGTCCGCCGTCAGGCGCAGCATGTGCAGCACCGGCAAGTGGATCCGGAGGCAGAGGTCATCGTAGAACCAGTGGGCAGTGTTGCAGGGCATGATCAGGACGTCGGCCCCGGCAGCCGCCAGGGTGTTAGCCGAGCGCACCAGCTGGGGTACCGGATCCTCGCCGCCCATGAGGATGGCTGCGGTGCGGTCGGGAATATCCGTGTTGCAGTCCACGATCACATGGGGAAAGTCCTGATCCCGGGCGGCGTCGGTAGCGCGGATAATTTTTTCAAACAGGTCCGCAGTGGCCAGAGGGCCCATGCCGCCGATAATGCCGATAATCTTTTTCACAGCCAGTCCCCTTCTTACTTTTCGGATTTTTTCTCGGGCATATAGAGGTCTGCCAGGCTCTTATAATGGTTGCCCGCCCGGCCTGTTACGGCTTTGGCGTGGAGCATGGAGCTGATAATAGCCTCGTCCACGCTCTCGATAGCCGCCCGGAACACCTCGTCAATATCCTCCTCGTACACCAGGCGGATGGATTCCAGCCGATCGCTGCTGTAATGGGCCAGCTTGTTTCCGGTGGTGAAGGCCAGGGCAATTTCGCCGCTGCCGTTGCCGGAAATGCCGCCGGTACGGGCAATGCCGGACTGGGCACGCTTGGCCACACGCTCCAGCTGGCGGGAGGACAGGGGAACATCCGTGGCGATGATGACGATAATGCTGCCCTTATCCTTCAGCTCCGATTGCTCCTGCCAGAACAGCCGCTCACCTACAGAGTCCCCCGCGACCTTGAGGTCCCGGAGGGTGCCGAAATTGGTCATGACCAAGGCGCCCACGGTGTAGGTCTCGCCATAGAGCCGGCACAGCCGGGAGGCGGAACCGATGCCGCCCTTGAGGGAGTAGCACACCATGCCGGCGCCGGCGCCTACATCACCCTCGGCAAAGGTATCCGCCGCTGCATCCAGAGCCGCCCGAGCGTGCTCTTTGGTAATGTGCAGGCCGCGGATATCGCTGAGGCGGGCGTCGTTGCACTCCATGACCAGGGAGTTCACAGTACCGGCGTCCAGGCCGATGTCATCATTCCGCTCCAGCATATACTCCACCAGCGCCGTGGACACGGTGCCCACGGACAGGGTATTGGTCAGCAAAATGGGGGTTTCCAGCGTACCCAGCTCCTGCACCTGGACCAGGCCGATGCTCTTTCCAAAGCCGTTGATCACATGGGCTCCGGCCAGGCATTTTTCGTGAAATACATCACCCGTGTGGGGGATGATGGCGGTGACGCCGGTGTGTACCTCTCCGTCGTGGAGCGTCACATGGCCCACACGCACACCCGGCACATCCGTAATCAGGTTGCGGGGGCCATGATCCATGTAACCAAACTTCAGACCGTATCTGCTCTCTACACCCATAATTAAATTCCTCCCTATTCGTCCGGAGCAGCTGCACTCCGGTCGGTATTTTTGTGAAAAAAGGCCGCCCGCTCAGCTCGTCTAATCAGACGTGCTGAAACGAGCAGCCTATATGTTATGTTTCGCGCTTTAACGCTGATAGACTACCTTGCCGCCCACAATGGTCATTACCGGCAGGATATCCTTGATCTCCATGGGATCCACGGTGAAGATATCCCGATCCAGCAGGACCATATCTGCATAATAGCCGGGCTTCAGGCGACCCTTGACGTCCTCCTGGAACTCCGCGTAGGCGCTCTCCATGGTGTAGGCGTCAATAGCCGTTTCCACATCCACGCACTCGCCGGGATAGAAGCCGCCGGCGGGACGGCCCTGTCTATCCTTGCGGGTAACAGCTATGTAGATATTGGGGAAGGGGTTGCAATCCTCCACAGGGCAATCGGTGCCGTAGGACAGATGCACGCCCATGCGCAGAAGGGTGCCGAAGGCGTAGGAGGTGGAAGCCAGCTCCTTGCCGCACAGCTTTTCCACGATATTCATATCGTAATCCAGGAAAATGGGCTGGGCAAACACCAGAATATCGTCCTTGGCGATGCGCTCCAGCAGGGCACGGTCGGTAATCTGGCAGTGAACAACGGCGTGGCGGAGCTTGTTCTTGCCATCCACGAAGGCCCGCTCATAGCACTCCACAGTGCGGCGCACGGCCTCGTCACCGATGCAGTGGGTAATCACCTGCAGATTATGCTCCTTTGCCAGCTGGCAGTAGCGGTCCATATCCTCCACGTTGATCCACTCCAGGCCGTGGTTTTCCGGATCGCTCACGTAGCCGTGGGACATAAGACCCGTGCGGGCGCCCAGACTGCCGTCCTTAAACAGCTTCAGGGGGCCCAGGGTAAGCCAGGAACCCTTCTTATACTCGCCCACGGCGTACTCGCCCCGGGTCAGGTATTCCTCGAAATCCTCCAGGTTGTTGAAGCAGACCTGGTGGCGATAGCGAACCTTGCCCTCTCCATTGTCGTACATCTCGTGCAGCAGGCGGAAAGCAGCGGGGGTATCCAGGAAGGTGGTGCCCACATCGTTGCTCTGGACGCTGGTGAGGCCGTGGGAAACCGCATAGTCCATGGCATCCTTCATGAACTCATGGCGCTCCTCCAGAGTAAACTCCGGGATGAGACGCTTGGCGATATTGCAGCCGTTGCCGGTGAAGATGCCGTTGGGCACGCCATTTTCATCGGTGAGGCAATCCTCGCCCTTGCACTTGTCTATCTCGCCGGTGCTTTGCAGGATCTCCAAGAGCTTGCTGTTGACGGAGACAATGTGTCCGCAGACCCGCTCCAGCACGATGGGATAGTCGGTACTGATCTTGTCCAGGTCATGCCGGTCGGGCAGGCGGTCGCCGTCGGTGAAATAGTCCTGGTTCCAGCCGAGGGCGTGAAGACCGTTTTTCACCCGCTGGGGATGCTCCTGGGCAAACTTGCGGCACACCTCGATCAGCTCCGCAATGGACTTTACATCGGCGATATGGGCCTGGTTCAGCGTCTCGCTGAACTGGGCAAAGTGCATATGAGAATCATTGAGACCGGGGATCAGGGTCCGACCGCCGCAATCCACCCGGGTGGCGTCAGCCGGGGCATCGGCCAGCAGGGCATCGCTGCTGCCTATGCGGCGGATGATGCCGTCCTCAACCAAAACTGCCTGCTCATAATGACCCTTTTCTACATAGACCTTGGCATTATAATACAGCTCAGCCATCATTAGCCTCCTTATTCTCCCCCGCTTCCTTCTTCAGCTTACGGTCAAAGATCCAATAAACAACGGCACCGAGGGCGGGCACGGTGAAGCCGATGGAGCCCAGGATGGGATTCTCAATGGCAGAGTTGACGAACAGGGCCACGAACACGATGGCGGTGAAGATGATGGACACGGGATAGAGCCACACCTTGTAGGGACGCTCGATATTGGGGAACTTCTTGCGCAGGATGGGCACAGCCATAACGATCAAGACATTGAAGAGCAGGTTGCTCAGCACCACCATGTCGGTCAGCTCGCTCAGGTTACGCAGCAGCACCAGGGCGCTGGAGATGACAGCCTGGACAATGACGGGCACATAGGGGATCTTCTGCTTATTCAGCTTGGTGAAGCTCTTGAAGAAGTGGCCCTCCTTGGCCATGGCGTAGTACATTCTGGGCTGGGCCAGGATGAGGCCGTTCATGCTGCCGAACATGGCCAGAACCATGCCCACGGTAACCACCACGGCACCTGCGCTGCCCAGCAGCTTCTTGGCAACCGCCGTACCCAGATACAGGTCACCGGCGTCGATCATGGCGGCGATCTCCTCGTGGGGCAGAACCTTCATGATGGCGAAGTTGAAGAGGGTGTAGAGAATCGTAACGCCGCCGATGCCGATGATAAGGGCCAGGGGCAGATTCTTGCGGGGGTTCTTCATTTCCTCGGCCACGGTGTTCAGGTTGGTCCAGCCCTCATAGGCCCAGAGGGAGGCCACCACGGCCAGAGCGATCATGCTGAAAACGCTAGTGTTGTTCTCGGCGGCATAGACGCCGGCAGAGCCAAAGGACAGGTCGGGGGTAACACGGCCGACAAACAGGGCGGCCAGCAGAATGATGGCAACGGGCACCATCTTGGCGATCATGGAGACATTCTGCACCACGGAGGCCAGCTTAACGCCCACCATGTTATAGGCAGTGATACCGAAGATGAGTACAACGGCGGCAATCTTGCAGCCAAAGTCGCTGAGGTGGAAAATGGGCTGGAACACGCCCATCAGAGCCAGGGCCAGAGCAGCCACGGAGCCGGGGCCGCCGATGAGCCAATCCACAAAGCCGTTCATGAAGCCCACGATGGGATGAAAGGCCTCATTCAGGTAGACCACACGGCCACCGGACTGGGGCATGGCCGCGCCCATTTCCGCATAGGCCAGACCGCCAAACAGGGAAATGACACCGCCGATGATCCAGCACAGCAGAGCCAGACCGCTGTTCATACCCACGCGCTGCAGCACATAGGCGCCCAGGTAGAAGATACCGGAGCCGATCATGATACCAGCAATAATGCTAACACCACCAAAGGCACCTATTTCTCGCTTGAGTTCTGTTTTTTCTGTTGTCAGGTCGCTTATAGTTTCTTTTCTCATGGGATGCGCCTCCTTTTCCAGCTATAAAAATAGCCTGAATGTAAATTTATTGTAAAGTATTCCCGTTCCCAAAGGTGTTTATAAAAAAACTTTTCTTCATTTTCGATCTAAACGGTTTATTAAACCCAAATAAAGCATATCGGATTCTTTATATGCCCCCAAGCAAAAAGCTTGCCCGGGGGCGGAAGGGTCTATCTCACCCGCTCGGAACATATCGGTGTATTTCCTGGTGTTGGCGGCGTACCCCATCTCTGAGAACGGTGAGATAGCAGCCGCACCCCATGGTGCAGGAGGATACAAGCCATGCGCAATCCTGTATGATAACAGATCTGCACGCCCATAGCAGCAACGAGGAGCGCCGCTGATTGAGCAGAGACGGTGGAGACGGATTTCTTCCAGAAATGGGCTGATGTGACGCAGAAAAAGCCGCTGAACAACTCCGGGGAACAATCATGCCGTCTATAGTGGGAATATTTTGGCATTGCCAAATGAATTATTGCGGCGCTGCAGAAAAACGCAGCAATAGCTTGTTGGAAAATCTGTTGGAAAGTCCAACAGATTTGAGAAATGATAAAAACCCCCGCATTTCGATAAAAACTCGAAATACGGGGGTGCTCAAATTATTTGTTTTCCATAGATACAATCACTTCAATTTCCACCTGCGCTCCCATAGGCAGATCCTTTACAGCAAAACAGGATCTGGCGGGTTTCCCAGTGAAATACTGCCTGTAGATTTCGTTGAAAGCTCCGAAGTCCTGAATGTCAGCCAGGAAGCAGGTAGTTTTTACAACGTCCGCATAGGTGACTCCAACGCTTTCAAGAATTGTTCCGATATTCTTGATTGCCTGTTCGGCCTGCTTTTGAACGCCGCCTTCCACCAACTTGCCGGTAGCAAGATCCGTTCCCACCTGGCCGGACATGAACAGCAATCCACCGACAATCATACCCTGAGAAAACGGAGCGTTGGGGATAGACGGAATCTTATCTGTATTTACACATTTCATCATATCACCTCTTCATGTGATCCGTATCTGACGGCGTCACTTGATCTCCAAATATCTGGGATTGAAGTCGTCCACAGACAGGACCTTATAACCGTCCTTGGTCACCTGAACCAAGTCTTCCTGGTGGAACATTCTTCCATCTTGACGAATGATAGGCTCAATGCAAAATACCATATTTTCTTCCAGAGCAAAATCCTCTTTGGGAGAAAGCATGGGGAACTCATGAAGGCCGATGCCCAGAGAATGGCCGATATGGGGGCAAGCGAAGTTTAAGCCCAGGGCTGTGCATTTATCCTTGCACAGTGTATACAGCTCCTTAGCTGTGACTCCCGCGCGAACATGCTCATACGTATAGAAATATGCTTCGCACAGCCGCTTCATCACATCCACATATACCGGGTTAGGCTTTCCGATCAGCACTGTCCGCGCAACGTCGGAATTGTAGCAATGGTATTTCCCAAAACTGTAACTGGCGCCATAATCAATGCGCATCAGTTCACCATCTGCCAGAATATCCTGGTTCGGCAGCTTGTGGGTCTGTGTGGAGTGATCGCCGGTACCCATTACCAGGAACGTGATGTAATCCGCGCCATCATCCAACATATGCCGCTTAATCTTGCTGGCCAACTGGAATTCTGTATCGCCAGGGTGGGTCTCCAAAAGCGCTTTCTCCAGGGCCTCACGGGTCTTTTTGGCCGCTGTGGACAGCATCTCGATTTCTACCGGCTCCTTAATCATGCGGATCCGGTTGAAGAGATACGTGCAAGGGACAAACTCCACATCCGGCAGCAAGGAAATGAGTTCCTTGTAGTAGTGGGCCATCAAGTAATCCAATTCGATACCCACCTTACCGTGATCGAGGCCCTTTTCCTTGAGAACGTTTGCCAGGACAGCCACCGGAGACTCTACAAACTCGGTGTAGAAACGCTTGTCGGCAATCCAAGTCTCACTTTCAATCGTAGCCTGCTCAATGCTGCAGCCGATAAAGGCCGGTTCCTGCTCCAGCGGCAACACCGCAATGGCCAGCCGGTCGCGGATGGAGGCCTGAGTCATGATATAGGTCTCCGCAAAATACAACGTATTCTCCGGAGAGATCACAACCGTCACATCCAGATTTTCCCGAGCCATAAGCTTCTTCAGCCGCTCATATCTCTCGCTTGTCGCCATTTTTTTACTCCTCCATTCAAATTTTATACTACGCTCCCAAACGCGCACTCAAAAGCTTAGGCACCAGCGTTATAAACTCCGGCACAAAGGTGAACACAATCAGCAGCGCTACCATCACCAGCACAAAGGGCCAGATGACGACTTTGGTCACAGGAACCTTGGCAATACCTGCTGCGATGAACAGCTGAAGGCCTACGGGCGGGGTGATAGTGCCAACCAGGATGGTGATCATAATGATAATTGCAAAAAAGATGGGGTCCAGGCCCACAATATTGCCGATGGGGAACAGCACTGGGACGAAGATCATCATAGCAACCGTTCCGTCCAGGAACAGTCCTACAACGAACAGGATTCCAATCACCATGAGGAGGATCAGGGTGGGATTGGTGGTGATGTCCAGCAGGTCGCCGCAAAGGATCGTGGCGAAATTGCCTCTCGTGATGACCTGGCCGAACAGAGATGCCAGGCAGATAATCATGCAAGGAATCGCCATACTGACACATGCTTTGTTTAAGAGTGCCGGGATATCCTTCAGCTTGATTTCCTTATAAGCAAACACGCTTACAAAGAAAGAATAGATTACCAGCACAATACCTGCTTCTGTTGCGGTAAATGCGCCGCTCATGATGCCGCCCAGAACAATCACCGGAGCCACCAGCGCCCACTTGGCGTCCCAGGCCGCGCTGAGAATCTCACGCAGTTTTGCCCGCTTCTTTTTCGCCCAGTTTTCCTTTCGGCCATAATAAGCGCACACGCCCATTTGGGCAAATCCAATGAGGATACCCGGAACAATACCAGCCATGAAAAGCGTGCCGATGGAAAGGCCCGTAATGCCGCCATAGATAACCATGGTGAGGCTGGGTGGAATGATGGGGCCGATGCAGGAGGAAGCTGCCGTGACACCCGCAGAAAACTCCGGCGTATAATTGTCTTCCTCCATGGCAGGAATCATAATGGCTCCAACGCTTACCGCGTCCGCCGTAGCAGACCCAGCGAAACCTGCCATAATCATGCTGACCAGCACGTTGGCATGCGCCAGAGCGCCCCGCCAATGCTGCAGCAGCAAGGAACAAAAGCGAATTAACTTACGGGTAATTCCTCCTGTATTCATCAGCTCGCCCGCCAGAATATAGAACGGAACTGCCATCAGTGTAAAGGAGTTCATGGTGGAGAAGCATTTCTGCGCCGCCATGACATCCGACACTGTACCAAAGTCCAGAAGGCCCCACATTCCCGCAATTCCCATTGCGTAGGCAACCGGAAAACCCATCAGCAGCATAATCATGAACAGCACAATGGTAATGATCATGGTTGTCATCCGAGAGCGCCCCCTTTCTCTTCTAGGTACCGCTCTTTCTTCTGCATCATACGGAATAACTCACGCAGAATATACAGAATAGTCACGGCTGAACCAACGGGAATACACAAATCAACCCATCCCAGCGGGATGAAAGCCACCGTATACATGGGTCTTGTCCACTGTGACATGGCATATAGCATTCCGCTGTACAAAAGGTAACCGGAAAATACGGCAATCACAATGTAATAGACAAACATCAGGATAAGCTGCATGCGGCGGGGAAAGCGGACAAAAATGACATCTACAACAAGGTGTCCGCCTTTCGAAAACGCTTGAGCTCCGCCCAAAAACAGCAGCCAGATAAACAAATACCGGCAGACTTCCTCCGACCACATGGTGGGTGAGCCGAGTACCCTCAACAGCATCTGCATCCCCAGGATAATCACAATTGCAGAAAAGGACACTGCGATTACGATATAGCAGAACTTATCAATGACTTTATATAAGAGGTCTATAGCTTTTTTCAAAAAAATCACCCCAATGCGAAATACTCAAATGCGCATAATCTTCTGTGGTGTTACTGCTTTGCTGCGTATTCCTCCACAGCCTTCAGGCACAGGTCATAGATTTCCTGACGGCCGGGACGACCCTTCAGCCATTCTTCCTTCATACCGGTCATGAGGTCTGCCATTTCAGCGGTTTCTTTCTCAGGCATCTCATTGAACACCATTCCCCGCCCCTTGCAGTACTCAATGTCCTCGGCCTCAGCCTGTTTCGCTTCCTCAAAGGCTGCCTGGCTGGCCTCACGTGCCGCCTCAGAAACGGCCTTCTGATACTCTTCCGGCAGAGAATCAAAGACATCGTTGCTGACCTCAAGGGCTAAGGTGCTCCACATATGATTGGTCATCAGGCAATATTTCGTTACTTCCACGAAGTTCATATCACGGATGGAGCTGATAGGAGTCTCCATACCATCGGCCACCTTGGTCTGCATGGCCGAGTAGCACTCAGACCAGGTAATGGGGACAGGAGAGGCGCCCAAAGATTTGAACATTTGCGTGTACAATGTGCTCTCCGGAGAACGCATGGTCAGGCCCTTTATCTGCTTATAGGACGTGATATCCTTATCTACAAAAATCATCTGGCGGCCGCCGCAAGGAATCCAGCCCAGTACGCGGGCGCCGGCGTCCTTCAGCTTTTCATTCAGCGCACCGCCCAGAGATTCGGACGCTTCATTGAACACGTAGTTGATCTCATCCCAGCTGGAGAAAATAAAGGGGAGCGTATCGACGCCAAAGCCATCCACACTATCCACGTAGCAGACAGCAGCAGTAACCGTGCCGAACTGCTGAGTTCCTGCCAACAGGCCATCAGCCACTTCCTGCTCCGTGCCTAACTGCCCGGAAGCAAATGTCGTGATCTCCACGGCTCCATTGGTCTTTTCCGAAACCAATTTAGCAAAGTTTGTGCACAGATGATCGGTGATGGAATCCACAGCATGGTGGTGTGCAAGAGTGAAACTGTACTTCGCGGTACCGCCTGCACCATTGCCAGACTCGTTTTGTTTTTTCTCACCCCCGCAGCCTGTCAAGCACAGGGTCAGTGCAAGAGCAATCAGTAAAACGGCAGTCAACTTCTTCATGATTTCAACCTCTCTTTCAAAAATTATCCTAATATATTACACAAAGGTACCACTGTTTGGATCCATCCCGGCAGCACCTTTGCATTCCTTACTTTTAGAAATTCATTTCTTACAACAGTTCACTTTGCTGCTTTTTTGCCTTAAAGTTTCACGACGCGAAAGAAATAGCCTCCTGTAACTCTTATGCTGATACTATCACTCTAAAAGGGAAAAGTCCAATTGCTATTTTTTATTCATATATTCCTTTTATCTATATCTCCTATATCTCTGTTGGCGACTTGATGACAGCGCGAATAAAATCCCGCATTACCCATGACAGGTGAGACTGTTTTCTCCATGCCAGAACCAACTCCAGGTGATATGGCGGATCAAAGGATATGGCACGGAAATTTGATTTATGGGGGCTCAGCTCCCAAATATCCCGAATCATGACTGATACGGCTATATTTTTCTCCACGTAGTTGAGCGCAGTAGAAAGCTGACTTGTATAGGTGACTCGTTTGGGGTAAAACCCCCCGTTATTGAAAAGTTTCTCAAATGGAACATTTTGATTGTATTCTTCGTTAAATAAAACAAATCTTTCGTCCGCGATCATATCCGCTGTAACGCTTTTCTCATTGGCCAACGGATGGTCTTTTGCCACATATAAGATTTCCTCTACATCTCGAAATTTTCGGTACTCCAGATTATCCATCTGAATAAAATTCGAGGGGATAAAGGCTATATCAATCTTCCCGCTTCGCAGCAACTGCTCCAGATTATTTGAGCCGCTTTCTTTCCATTCGATGGGCACTTCATTTTTTAGAGTGGAAACTCTTCCCATAATCTCCGGAATAAAGCAATAGCCCATAGTCGGAGGTATTCCAATTTTTAATGTGTGATATGCTTGCCGCATTTGCCGAAACATCTCGCTAAGTTCGTCTGTTTCACGTAAAATATTTCTGACCTGCTCCAAGACAATTTGGCCTTCTTGTGTCAACTGCACACCGCTTTTGGTCCGCAGCAGCAGTGTAGTTCCTGCTTCTACTTCCAATTCAGCAATTGCTTTGGATAAAGACGGCTGAGTAATATGCAGTTGCTCGGCCGCCTTTGTAAAACTACCACATTCACTAATACACATAAAATACTGCAACTGCGTTAACTTCATAGATTTCTCCTTTCCTAAAGACCGGTGAACGAATGAATACGTGGGTAACACCAATGGATAAAAATATTTTTAATTATAAGGAATGCAGGAATAGATGCCATCTATCCGGGGCTTTTGGCAGCAATGGGTTTTCACAGATTTACCTTTATTTTTTTAATATAACAAAAAATCATCGTTCTTTCAATGCTCGACGTCAGACACCCTGTGATATTGTCAATAGCCGTCTGCCGCCACCTTGACGGTGGTGGCTGCGGAGCTGGTACGACATCTACGCCAAGCCCAATGCGCGGGTGGCCACGGCGGATCGCTACCACCTGATGATCGAGCAGTATACCATCCCCCGCATCGACAGCATCAAGCTCACGAAGCTGACTGCCCACGACCTGCAAAAGCTCTACAAGGAGCTGATGGAGAGCGGCCGCACCAGAGGTAAAAGCGGGCATGGCAATCCGGGACTCAGCAGCACCACCGTCCGCAGCCTGCACCTGATGCTTCACAATGCCCTGAACCGCGCCGTAAAAGAACGCCTGATCCTCCGCAACCCCACCGAGGACTGCATCGCACCGAAGGTGCAGAAATTCGAGATGCAGATCCTCCAGCCGGAATACATCAAGACCTACCTTGACGCCGCAGATAAGAGGGGACTATTGCCCATGTTCTATCTGGAACTGGTCAGCGGACTACGCAAGGGGAAGATCACGGCGCTTCTCTGGAGCGACCTCAACATCCAAAACAAAACCATCTCCGTCAGCAAGCAATATGTCAAAAACCCCAATGGGGAGTTGACACTCTCGCGCCCCAAAACGGAGACATCGGTCAGAAAGGTCAGTATTCCACAGGAGGCTGTTGACCTGCTGGTTGCCGAACATAAAAAGCACCCGATAACCCGTATATGTTCCCCTCGCCCGTCACAGGAGAGATGTATTACCCCGATTCCATTGTAAACCTGCATAAGAAAATTCTGAAAGACGCTGGACTGCCGCATATACGCTTTCACGATCTCAGACACACATTTGCCACGCTGGCTTTACAAAACGGCGTGGACGTGAAAACTGTCAGCAGTATGCTGGGGCACTACGATGCGGGGTTCACTCTCCGCACCTACACCCACGCCACCCGTCAAAAGCAGGACGAAGCCGCACAGACCATGGGCAACTTCATGGCACAGGTGATGTGAGCTGATCAAACTGCACCACAATAACGAACTATAGCTCCTGCCCATGGGGCAGGAGCTATAGTTTACTCATTTCACCGCATCCAGAGTGTCATGGCTACCAACAGGACGCCTAGAAAACCGAAGCTGATGGCGGAGAACAGCACCATGAACCGCCCCGTCTGCCCCTTGACGTGCTTTGTGTATTCCCGGAAAGTGATCAGGCTGGCCAGTGACGCCACCAGCGTCCCCGCGCCGCCGATATTCACGCCCACCAGCAGTCCTCGATAGTCGTCGGTGAACCGGCTCAGCAGGATGGCTGCCGGTACGTTGCTGATGACCTGACTGGTCAGTGCCGCCACCGGCATGGCCCCGTGGGTAAGCAGCTTCCGGAACAGCTCACGCACCGGCTCAATCCGCGCCATGTTGCCCGAAAAGGTGAAAAACGCCGCAAACGTCACCAGCAGTCCCCAGTCCACGCCCAGCAGCGCACGGCGATCCAGCACCAGCAGAGCCATCACGATAACGAGCAGTCCCAGCCAGTAGGGGATTCCCCGCAGCACCATAGCCACCGCCACGCAGAACAGTACACCGTATACCGCAGTACGACGCTTGTCCGGCAGTGTCTCCTGCCGGGGGGCAGTCAGCCCTTCACGGGGCAGAAACAGACAGCACAGCAGGATCAGCGCCGTGGACAGCAGGAACGGCGGCAGCATAATGGACAGGAATTCCCCGTTAGGGATGTTGTAGTGGTTGAACAGATACAGGTTCTGGGGATTGCCGAAGGGCGTCAGCATACCGCCCAGGTTGGCGGCGCAGTTCTGCAGAATGAACGTCAGCGCCGTCCATTTCGTCTGGCCGGTGCGCTCCAGCACAAACCAGCTGAGGGGCAGGAATGTCAGCAGTGCTGTGTCGTTGGTCAGCAGCATGGAGCCCACCAGCGTGATACCTACCAGCGCCGTCACCGCGCCGCGGGTGGTGTGGAACACCTGCACCAGCCTCTGCGCCAGCAGAGGAAACAGTCCCACGCGGCGCAGCGCACCCACCACCGCCAGCACGCACAGCAGGCAAGATAGCGTTTTCACATCGTAGTAGCCAAGATAGGCCGCGTCAGGCGGCACGAACACCGCCGTCATCGCCGCGGCCAGCACCGCAATCACCGGCATGGCGTTGGCCTTACACCATCGTAACAGCTTCATAAATACCTCGCACAGCCTCGTAAGAGGTAGAAAGAATCAACGACAGGTACTGTAGCATATCCTGCCGCAAAATACAAGAACGCGGCGAAACAAAGAAAAGGCCTTTCAGAATAACGGCTTTTCCGTCCGCTCCTCTTTCAACCTTTCCGCGCATTTCCCCGTGTGGGTCACGGTGTGGGTCAGGCGGTTGACCCACATTTTGACCCACACTTCTTTCAACGTTTTACAACAAAAAAGCACCGAAAACCGAAGTTTTCGATGCTTTTTGGAGCTGCTGGGCGGATTCGAACCGCCGACCTCATCCTTACCAAGGATGCGCTCTACCTACTGAGCTACAGCAGCATATGGCGACCAAGATGGGGCTCGAACCCACGACCTCCAGCGTGACAGGCTGGCGTTCTAACCAACTGAACTACTTGGCCCTATTTTTGGTGGGAACAACTGGACTCGAACCAGTGACCCCCTGCTTGTAAGGCAGGTGCTCTAACCAGCTGAGCTATGCTCCCGGTTTAGCCGTTCCACTCGTAACGACAGGATTTATTATACCGAAAATATGCCCAGTTGTCAACACCAAAAATCATATTTTGCCAATTATTTTTTTGTCTCCAAACTACCATCAATTGACAAGGATAGACACGGTTTTGACGGGCAGAAATGCGTCCATACTGCGTCAATTCCCTTGGAAATACGACAAGTATTCCCTGCGGACCTTTCCTTGTCTAGACACATTTCTGCGCGACAAAACTGCTTCGCACCTGTCAGCGAAGGATTTCCGAGAGATTTTTGGCTTTTGAGCCGCAGGCGGGCTGACGCCCGTCAAGGTGAGAAGGACAAAAAGCGCCGCAAAGGCGCGCTGACAGGCGTGTCTACCCTTATCAATCGATGGTATCAATGAGCTTTTGCAGCTCGGGGCCGTCAAATCTGTACACTGCGTCGCAGAACTGGCAGGTCATCTGGCAGGAGCCCTGCTCCCGGAGGATATTTTTCAGCTCCTCCGCGCCCAGGGAAATGAGCGCCCGCTCCACCCGCTCGCGGCTGCAATAGCACTTATACTCCACCGGATCGGACTCCAAAATCTTCACATCAAAGTCGGACAAAACCGTTTTCAGCAGATGCTCCGGATCCGGATCCTTGTCCAGGATGGCGGACACATTCCCCGCCGCCAGGACGCCGCCCTCCACCCTGGTGATGGTGTCCTCGTCGGCCCCGGGCATCAGCTGGATGAGATAGCCTCCGGCGGCCCGGACGCTCTGGTCCCGCTCAATGAGCACTCCCAGCCCGCAGGCTGTGGGGATCTGCTCTGACTCCACAAAATAGCTGGCAATATCCTCGGCGATCTCGCCGCCCAGCAGGTCCACGGTGCCCACATACGGCTCCTTCATGTTCAGGTCCTTGATAACGGTCATGGTGCCGCCCTCGGCGCCCACCGCCGTGCCCACGTCCAGCTTGCCGTCGGGCCGCAGAGGCAGGTCCACCTGGGGATTAGCCACATAACCCCGGACGTTGCCCGCCGGGTCAGACACGGCCAAAATGGTGCCCAGAGGGCCGGTGCCTTTGATCTGAAGGGTCAGGCTGGCGCCCTGGCCCTTTAAGGCGTTGCCCATCATGGCGCAGCCGGCCAAAGTGCGGCCCAGGGCCGCCGTGGCCACGGGCAGGGTCTTGTGGATCTGCCGGGCGCGCTCGGTAAGGTCGCGGCTGCTGATGGCCGCCGCCTGGACCATGCCATCGGAGGTGATGGCTCTGACAATTCTATCGCTCATAGCATGAAAATTCCTTTACTGTTAATATAATGTGCAGCGGGGCGTGGTTACCCCGCCCCGCAAAAAAATTACTCCCGCGTACAGCAGAAATAGATCCTCTGTTCGCCGTCCTTGGGCCGGCGCAGGCGGCAATCACCGTACACGCGGATGCTCCCGAACCCGGCCTCCCGAAGCCAGCCTGTCAGCTCCTCCGGGGCATAGTACCGCTGCCGGTGCAGCTCCGTATCCCGGCGGTAGCGTCCGTCCGTTCCCTTGCGGAACAGATCTACCCAATACGTGCAGATGCTCCGCCGAAACTCCGTACGCCACACGCAGTAGCTCTCCTCCGTCTCATCCAGAAACACCTGGCCGTCCAGGCTTTGAAACTTATCCAAAGTATTCACATCGAATATCAGCTCCCCGCCCGGGGCGATGAACAGATGCAGCCGCTGAAAGGTCCGCTGCACGTCGGCGGGGGAGGTGAGGTAGTTGAGGCTGTCCAGGCAGCAGATGGCCGCGTCCACAGTGCCGTACAGATCCAGCTTGGGCATGGACTGGTGCAGGAAGATGGGGGCGATGCCCGGTACGCTGCCGCTTTTCATCATGGCGGCGGCCAGCATTTCCTCGGAGGCGTCCGCACCGATCATCTCATAGCCCCGGCCGGTGAGCAGCCAGGTCATGGTGCCGGTACCGCAAGCCAAGTCCAGCACTGTGTGTACCGGGATGCGGCTGCGGGTAAAGAGCTTTTCCAGGTAATCCGCCCGCTTTTCGTACTCCACATCCCCGGTGAGGGAGTCATAAGCCCCGGCCAGGCCCTGGTAAGCGTTCATTCCTCGCCGCTCTCCTTCATTTTCTCCAGAATGCTCTCGTAGCCTCCGGCTCCGCCCAGCAGGGACCGATTCACCCGGCTGATGGTAGCGCTGGAGGCCCCGGTGCGCTCCAGAATGTCGTTGTAGATCATGCCCTCGTTGAGCAGCTTGGCCACCTCAAAGCGCTGCTCCATGGAGCGCATCTCCGAAATGGTGCACAGGTCCTGGAAGAAGTTGTAGCACTCCTCCTCGGTCTCCAGCATCAAAATGGCCTTATACAGCAGGTCGCTCTTTTGCTTGGTGGCGATTTTTGATTTGGCAGGATGCAGCATGGCGTTTGCCCTCCTTTATAATTCTCTCTCATTTTACTATTTTAGTTCGTGAAAGTAAAGCGCTCCGGCGAAAAAATTCGTAACAAATTTGTAAACTTTGTAAAATCACCCTTTACCTGGCGGCCCTTTTCCTGTAAAATAATTCAGGTGAAAATCCCCCGCAGGAATCGAGGCATCGCTATGAGTTTCTTCCAAAAACTGGGCAACGCGCTTTCCCGCTTTATGTACGGGCGCAACGGCTCCGACCAGCTGGGCTGGGCGTCGCTGGTGCTGCTGCTGGTGCTCAACACCGTGAACCTGTTTGTAAAATACAGCAGCGAGACGGTCCACACAATTCTATCCACGGTGGTTTTCCTTCTGATGGTGTGGATCCTGTTTCGCATGTTCTCCAGGAATCTGCCCAAGCGGCGCAGGGAGAATGCCTGGTTTCTCGCCAAGGTCGTGAACCCCATCAAGAATGGTCGGGCCCGCAGCGCGGACAAGGAGCATAAGTATTTCACCTGCCCAAACTGCCGCACTGTCTGCCGTGTACCCCGGGGTAAGGGCAAGATTATCATCACCTGCCCCAAGTGCGGGACCGCTATCCACGGAAAAAGCTGAAATCGGTATTATTATGGACAAACTGACGGCTCTCACCAAACAGGTGGGAGCCGTTTTTTGCACTTTGCACTTGCAAACAGATGTTCTATCCTGTACAATAGAGAAAAAGATCAAAGAGGGGAGGGGAGACCGTGGCGAAAAAAGTATATGTGGCCATCGACTTAAAGTCGTTTTATGCCTCGGCGGAGTGCGTGGCCCGGGGGCTGGACCCTCTGCACACCAACCTGGTGGTGGCGGATGCCGCCCGGACGGAAAAGACCATCTGCCTGGCTGTGTCCCCGTCCCTAAAGGGCTACGGTATCTCCGGCCGGGCTCGGCTGTTTGAGGTGGTGCAGAAGGTGGCCGCAGTGAATGAACAGCGCCAGCGGGCCTATCCGCAGCACAGGCTGTATGCCCGGGAGTACGATGACCGGCTTATCCGTTCGGATCCCTCTTTGGCCCTGGATTATATCGTGGCCCCGCCCCGTATGGCGTATTACATGGAAATTTCCACCAAAATATATCAGATCTACCTGCGCTATGTGGCCCCGGAGGACATCCATGTGTACTCCATTGACGAGGTGTTCATCGACGCCACCAATTACCTGCCTCTGTACGGCCTGAACGCCCGGGGCTTCGCCCGCAAGCTTATGGCTGCGGTTTTGCAGGAAACAGGCATCACCGCCACGGCAGGCGTTGGGCCCAACCTTTTTCTATGTAAGGTGGCCATGGATGTGGGGGCCAAGCATATAAAACCGGATAAAAACGGCGCCCGGATTGCGGAGCTGGATGAGCGGAGCTTCCGGGAGAAGCTGTGGTCCCACCGACCCCTGACGGATTTTTGGCGAGTGGGCAAGGGCTATGCCAAAAAGCTGGAGGCCAACGGCATGTACACCCTGGGGGATGTGGCCCGGCGATCTCTGACGGACGAGGATCTGCTCTACCGCCTTTTCGGTGTGAATGCGGAGCTGCTCATTGACCACGCCTGGGGGTGGGAGCCGGTGACTCTGGCGGATATCAAGGGCTATCGCCCGGAGAAAAGCTCCATGGGTGCGGGTCAGGTGCTCTCCTGCCCGTATCCGGCGGATAAGGCCCGTTTGGTAGTCCGGGAGATGGCAGACGCCTTGGCCCTGGACCTGGTGCAAAAGCGCGTGGTGGCCCGGCAGCTGGTACTCACCGTGGGCTACGACCGGGCGGGCCGCACCGATGGCTATACCGGCCCTCTGACCACCGATCCCTATGGCCGCAGCATCCCCAAGCCCGCCCACGGCACAGAGCATCTGCCCTGTCTCACCGCCTCCTCTCGCCATATCATCGACGCCGCCATGACCCTCTTTGACCGCATCGTGGATCCGCGCCTGCCGGTGCGGCGGATGTACCTGGTGGCTGAGCAGGTGATAGCGGAGGAGCTGGTCCCCACCGCCCCTCAGCCGGAGCAGCTGGACCTGTTTACGGATTACGAAGCACGGGAAAAGCAGCAGGCGGCAGAGCAGGAGACTCTGGAACGAGAAAGGCAGCTGCAGCAGGCAGTGCTGCATATTAAAAATAAGTACGGGAAAAATGCCATTTTGAAGGGTATGAATTATGAAGAGGGGGCCACCGCTGCCCAGCGAAACCGGCAGATCGGCGGCCATAAGGCATGAGAAGGGAGGACCATATGGGCGCATATGATGATATTCTGCACCTGCCCCACCACCGCTCGGAAAAGCATCCGCCCATGTCCATGCGGGACCGGGCGGCGCAGTTTTCCTCCTTCCGGGCCCTGGCGGGCTACGAGGACGCCATTGGCGAAACCGCCCGACTCACAGACCGCCGCATAGAGCGCGGCGAGGAGGAGCGGCACCGTCTGGACGCTATCTTACGGCAACTGGAGTGCCGCCTGGCCGAGAAGCCCACCGTCACTGTCACCTATTTCCGTCCCGATGACCGGAAGGCCGGCGGCGCGTATTTGCAGCATAGCGGCCCCCTTCATGCCATTGACCGGGTAAACTGCCGCCTGATCTTCGCTGACAAATCCGAACTCCCTCTGGATGACATCTACGACATCATAGATACGCCCTGACCTCACACTCCTCCGCAGGGGACGATGCACACATCGTCCCGCCCCGCTGCACCAACAAACTACCCCGGCAAATGTAATCATTTGCCGGGGTAGTTCTATCAAATTCTCACACGCTCAATTGGTCGTCCAGCACCAGCCCGGGATTGTGCTTGGTAAGGAAACCCAGGGACCACGCCCCGCAGTAGGCGATAAAGTAGCGGTCCTTGAAGTCCTGCAGCACCCGGGAGTCGGTGCACAGGGTCATATCCTGGTAGTCCCCTTCATAGCTCTTGATGCGGATCAGGTGGCTGTAGGGCAGGCCCTCCATCCGCAGCTCCACGCCGTATTCGCTGCGCATACGGTATTCAAACACGTCGAACTGCAGGGAGCCCACCACGCCCACTACAATGTCCTCATAGCCGCTGCCGGGGAACTTGAATATCTGGATGGCGCCCTCCTGGGCGATCTGCTGCACACCCTTGATGAACTGCTTGCGCTTCATGGTGTCCTTGGGAGATACGGAGCGGAACAGCTCCGGCTCAAAGGACGGGATACCGGAATAGCGGAACTTCTTCCCCGGCACGGTGATGGTGTCCCCGATGGAGAAGATACCCGGGTCGAACACGCCGATGATATCTCCGGCATAGGCCTCGTCTACGATCTCCCGCTCGGCGGCCATCATGGCCTGGGGTTGGGACAGCCGCATCTTCTTGCCCGATTGCACATGATAGTACTCCGCATCCCGCTGAAATTTCCCGGAGCAGATGCGCATAAAGGCCAGCCTATCCCGATGGGCCTTGTTCATGTTGGCCTGAATCTTGAACACAAAGGCGGAAAAATCCGGGGAGAAAGCATCCACCACGCCCTCGTCACTCTCCCGGGATAGGGGCGGCGTGGTCATGCGCAAAAAGGACTCCAAAAACGGCTCCACGCCGAAGTTCGTCAGGGCCGAGCCGAAGAACACGGGGGATAGCTTGCCGCACTGTACGGCCTCCAGGTCGAACTCCGCCCCAGCGCCCAGCAGCTCCACATCGTCCCGGAGGATACCAGTGAGCTTCTCGCCAATAAGCTCCGGCAGGGCGGGATCATCCAGCTCCGCCTCGGTGACGGCGGCTTTTTGGGCATGGCCTGCGTCGGTGAAATGAAGGATGCGCTTTTTCTCTCGGTCGTACACCCCTTTAAACTCTCTGCCGCAGCCGATGGGCCAGTTCACGGGGTAGGTGGCAATGCCCAGCTCCCGCTCCACTTCCTCACACAGCTCCAGCGAATCCCGGGTCTCTCGGTCCATCTTGTTCACAAAGGTAAAAATGGGGATGTGCCGCAGGGCACAGACCTTGAAGAGCTTCCGGGTCTGGGGCTCCACGCCCTTGGCCCCGTCAATGACCATCACAGCGCTGTCAGCGGCCATAAGGGTGCGGTAGGTATCCTCGGAAAAGTCCTGATGGCCGGGGGTGTCCAGAATATTGATGCAGAAGCCGTCGTGGCGGAACTGCATCACCGACGAGGTAACAGAGATACCGCGCTGCTTCTCGATCTCCATCCAGTCGGAGGTGGCGGCCCGGGCGCGCTTGCCCTTGACCTCACCGGCCTGGGCGATAGCCCCGCCGTAGAGCAGGAATTTCTCCGTCAATGTAGTTTTACCGGCGTCCGGGTGAGAAATGATGGCGAATGTCCGCCGCCGGGAAATTTCTTCTTTTAATGAGGCCATTGGCTCCTCCTCCTAAACAAAACGCAGAATCTTATTTATTATATACAAAAATCGGGGCAAAGTCTACAAATATCGAAAAAAATCTGCAAGAAAAAAGATGCTCTCCTTTCGGGAGAGCATCTTTCATGATCAAATCACAGCACCTTGCTGAGGAAGTCCTGCAGCCGGGGATCCTTGGGGCTGTCGAACAGCTCTGCGGGGCTGCCCTCCTCCAGGATCTTGCCCTCGGCCATGAACACCACCCGGTCGGCGACCTCCCGGGCGAAGCCCATTTCGTGGGTCACCACCGCCATGGTCATGCCCTCCTTGGCCAGGCTGCGCATCAGGTCCAGCACCTCGCCCACCATCTCCGGGTCCAGGGCGCTGGTGGGCTCGTCAAAGAGCATTACCTCCGGGTCCATAGCCAGGGCCCGCACAATGGCGATCCGCTGCTTTTGGCCGCCGGAGAGCATATTGGGATACTCGTTTGCCTTGTCCGCCAAGCCGATGCGCTCCAGCAGCTCCATAGCCTGCTTTTGCGCCTCCTCCGGGGACTTTTTCTTCAGCGCCAGGGGTGCCATAGTGATGTTCTGCAGCACGGTTTTATGGGGAAAGAGGTTAAAATGCTGGAACACCATGCCCATCTTCTGCCGGTGCAGGTTGATGTCCACGGACTTATCCGCCAGGTTCACACCGTCAAAAAAGATCTGGCCGCTGGTGGGCTCCTCCAGCAGATTCAGAGAGCGCAGCAGGGTGGACTTGCCGGATCCCGAGGGGCCGATGATAGCCACCACTTCCCCCTGTGCGATGTCCAGGCTGCAGTCGTTCAGCGCCTTCACGGTGCCATGGTTGTACTCCTTCACCAGGTGCTGCACGGAGATCAGCTTATTGCTTGTCGCCACGACGCATCCTCCTTTCAATGGCTTCGATGGCCTTGGAGGCCGGGTAGTTGATGCAGAAGTAGATCAGTGCCGCAATGGTATAGGGTGCCAGCGTAATGTAGGTTCCGGTGGCTACGGTCTTAGACACGAACATCAGCTCCGCCATGCCCAGCATGGAGCAGATGGAGCTCTCCTTTACCATGGTCACCACCTCGTTGGCCAGGGCGGGCAGCACATTCTTGATAGCCTGGGGCAGCACCACCAGGCGCATGCTCTGCCAGGAAGACAGGCCCAAAGACCGGGCGGCCTCCGTCTGTCCTTTGTCCACGGCCAGGATGCCCGCCCGGAAAATTTCAGCCACATAGGCCGAGCTGTTCAGCGCCAGGGCTACCACGCCCGGGATGAAACGGCTCAGATCCACAAACCCCCAAATAGTGATCCGGGGAATGGAGATCGCAGTGAACAGGCCAAAGTAGATAATGGAAAGCTGTACCAGCAGGGGAGTGGAGCGGAATACAGCAATGTATGCGCCGGAAACGCACTGAATGACCTTTTTTTTACTCAGCCTCATTAAGGCCAGCAGCAGGGCGGGGATCACCGCCAGTGCCACGGATACTACGGCCAGCAGCAGGGTGTAGGCCATGCCCTGCAGGAAGTACCCGGTATATGCAGGAAGGAAAGAGAAGTTGAAAAAGCTGGTGCTGCTCATATCTTTGAACAGATTAGTCCACCACATAAACGGTCAGTCCTTTCTTCAGTGGGATTCAAATACAGTGCGAAAGTGCAAAGCCGCGTTATGCGGCTTTGCACCACGCATTATGATGTAGGTTAAAGGAGAGAGGGGTTATTCTGAAAGCTCAGGAGGGATTCTCAGGGGTGACTTCCTGCCACACATCCTTCAGAGCATCAGCAGCACTGATGAAGCTCTCCAGCTTGTTCTCCTCATTCATCTTGGCGATGGCTGCGTTGATGGCGGGCAGCAGACCCTTGGGGTCGCCCTTGGCCACGGCCACACAGTAGGGCTGAGCGGCACCCAGCTCGGAAGAAGCGTCAGCAATAACCAGGTCCTTGTTGGTTTCGGCGTACTGCTTTGCCACAGCGCCGTCTACCAGGATGGCATCCACCTTGCCGTTTACCAGCTCATTGACCATATCGGTCACCAGGGCCAGGGGCACGGCATTGGCGCCGGTGAGCTGCTTATTGACGATGTCCAGCTTGGTGGTGCCGGTCTGGGCAGCCACGGACTTGCCGGAGAAGTCAGCCAGGGTCTTGTAGGAAGCGGCGTCGGAAGCCTTCACCAGGATAGCCGGAGGCAGATCGGTGTAGTAGGGATCGGAGAAGTCGGCGCTTTTCAGTCTTTCACCGTCTGCTTCCATAGCGGCGATGACAATGTCGAAGTCACCCTTGACCAGGGAGGGCAGCAGGTAGTCGAAGGACATGTTTTCCACCTTCAGCTCCTTGCCCATGCTGTCGGCAATGTACTGACCCACGGAGACGTCGATGCCGCCGTACTGCATAGTGCCGTCCTTGCCCTTGTACATGAACTCAAAGGGGGCGTAGTCGGCGGAGGTGCCCATTATCAGGGTTTTGCTGTCATTGCTGCTGTTGTTGTTGTCGTTGGCTTTTTTGCCGCAGGCTGCCAGGCTCGCGATCATCAGCAGGGCCAGGAGCAGGGATACAAACTTTTTCATCTTCATTTTTCCTTTCTATTTTTTGAAATGGCTCTATAGGATCCACTGTGTGGTGTATAGATAGAGTTTGCAGCGGAGGTGTCCCCCCTTGACAATGCATACTATACGCCTTCTCTGCATAAATGTCAACATATTTTTGCATAAAAATCCATACATTTTCCCTGATTTGTGAAAACTGACCGTTGAAAATGGTGCAAATATCGAAAGAACATGGCAGAATACACAAAGCATATTCTGTATATACGAATAATTATGCATTTATACAGTCTAAATAGAGGGCGCCCCCTGATGGGACGTCCTCTCAGCGTATCAAAAAGCCTCGCAGAGTTTGCCGCCCGCAGGCGGCAAAGAAGTCCAATCATTTTCTCTCGCGACATGTGCGTGAGAGAAAATACCGCTCAGGCTGCCAGTGTGGAATTTGTGCGCCAACGGCGCACAAATTATGCGCGCAGCAGACTGCAATCCTCTTGTCGGAAAAACCAAAGGTTTTTCCGACAGCTTTAAGAGGGCGCCCCCTAACGGGACGCCCTCTCAGCGCGGAACCGGTATGTACCTTAATTGGCCAAGATCCGGCCTGCACCGTAGTAGCAGGCGGACCAATAGCTGGTGTACAGGGAGGCCACCACCACGCCGTAGTCACTGGCATGGATAAACTGGCCGCCGCCGATATAAATGCCCACATGGCCGATGCCCTCATAGAAGAACACCAGGTCGCCGGGCTGCAGCTCGGAACGGGAAATGGGCTGGCTGGCGTAGTATTGGGATACACAGCCGTGTCCCAGGGAAATGCCGTAGTAGCCGAACAGCTGCATGGTCAGGCCCGAGCAATCTGTGCCGGAGCGGCTGGCGCCGCCGTAGACATAGGGTGTGCCCAGGAAAGAGTAGGCGTAATCCACAATGGCACTGCGCAGAGTGCTGCCGCCGGACACCACGCCGGAGCCGAAGGTGGCGGCATAGGAGGTCTTGGCCAAGGCGTCGATCTCCGCCTGGGTGCGCACGGCGTCGGTGTCGTCATATTCGGCGTAATCCACCGGTGTGCAGGCGTCTGCAGAAACATAGCCGGAAAAATCGCTGAAGGACACATAGTACCAGCTGCCGGATTCGTCAATATCCTTGAGCTTTGCGACCTTGTCGCCCTCGATCACATTGTCGCTGGCGGTCACGCCGGCATCGGAGTAAACGGTGGTATCGCTATTGAGCATCACGCCGTCATACTGTGCCAGCAGGGCCAGGTTGTCAGCCACCTGCTCCCGGGCGGCCTGCTGGGCCTGGAGCTCAGCTTCCATTTCATCCAGCGCCATGAATTGCAGCTGCGTGACGGATGCATCCTGGCCGCCTGCAGGCAGGTCGGCGGAATACAGCCGTTGGGTGCTGGTCCGGGCGGAGTCAAAGCCGGTCTGCAGGCCGGCTGTTTCCAAATAGGCTACAGCCTGCCGGTAATCCTCCGCAGTGGGATGCGTGATAGATGTGCTGTCTGCGTAGGCGATGGATACCGTAGAGATAAAAACGGACAGGGCCAGGCAGATGCAGCAGAGCTTTCTGGACATAGAAAACTCCCTTCTTCCTTTTAGGATTCTGGGTTGCTGGGTTTAACAAAAGGTAGTATAACATAAGTTTATCAAAAAAGCTACATAAAAATTACAAAATAATAACAAAATTTTCAAATGGTTAAAAACTAATAAAAATCCTCACCCAAATTTGCCGCATCTCCCAAAAAATTATGGCGGGATGCCCGCATCCCGCCATAATTTTCAGTTATATTTTTTGCGATGCATCACTGGCATGGGCTGCTATTCTCCTCCAGCTTCTCCTGCAGCCATGCCTTCAACTGCTCCACGCCCTCATCGTCCCAGGAAAAATCCTTTTCCTGCACATCCTTGGCCGCCTCATAGCAGAAATGGGTGTATACGGCGGCGTGAATCAGATTGTTCTCCTTGTCGTTGGCGAACCGATACCGAAACTCCCCGATGCTGCCGGTATAGACAAAGGCCCGTTTGAACCACCGGGGCGTTAAAACCTCAAAATATGGATGCATGCTTGTCCTCCTGATCTGCCATTTCGTCTGCCGATGTAGAGCCTTGCCGCTCTGCGGTAAAATATGTGTGCAGCAGACTCTATCCCTTTTAGCGGGAAAACCGAAAGGTTTTTCATCACCAAGTATAGCACGCCCCTGCCGCCACGGCAATAAAAAAAGATTCACAACCGACATAATGTATGCTATAATCGGGAAAACCAAGAAAAGAATTCCGAAAGGGGTAGTGAGTATGGAAAACGAAGTAAAGCGGATCGGCATCCTCACCAGCGGCGGCGATGCTCCGGGCATGAATGCCTGTATTCGCGCCGTGGTCCGCGCGGCCTTGGGCCGGGGCATTGAGTGCGTGGGGATCCGCCGGGGCTGGAGCGGCCTTATCAACGGGGACATCATGACGATGGACAACGCCAGTGTCAGCCGCATCATCAACCGCGGCGGCACCATGCTCTATACCGCCCGCAGTGAGGAGTTCCGCACGGAGGAGGGCCAGCAAAAGGCTGTGAACACCTGCAAGCTCCTGGGGCTGGACGGCATCGTGGCCATCGGCGGCGACGGTACCTTCCGGGGCGCTCAGGAGCTAAGCAAGCATGGCATCGCCGTGGTGGGCATTCCCGGCACCATTGATGAGGATATTGTCTGCACCGAGTATACCATCGGCTTTGATACCGCAGCCAATACCGCCGTGGAGTGTATCGACCGCCTGCGGGACACTATGCAGTCCCATGAGCGCTGTGCCGTGGTGGAGGTTATGGGCCGTCGGGCCGGGTACCTGGCTCTGTATGTGGCCATGGCCGTGGGCGCCACGGCGGTGCTTGTGCCGGAGGTGCCGTATGATTTTGATACCCAGGTGGTGGAGAAGATCCGCCGGGCCCGCCTGGCCGGCAAGACAAATTTCATGATCGTGGTGGCCGAGGGCGCAGCCAGCGGAATGGCTGTGGGTGAGCAGATCAGAAAGGAATTGGGCCTGGATCCCCGGGTCACCATTCTGGGTCATATTCAGCGGGGCGGCAGTCCCACGGCCCACGACCGGGTCATGGCCACTCGCATGGGCGTGGAGGCGGTGCGCGTCTTGGCCGAGGGCCGTACCAGCCGCGTCATCTGCTATCGGAGCGGACGTATCGTGGATTTGGATATAGACGAAGGCCTGTCTATGCAAAAGACCCTGGACCCGGAGGAGCTGGCCGTCATGGAGACCATGACCGGCCTGTAACGCCAGGAAAAAAACAACAGGGAAGAGCGCGGAGTGAAAAGCTCCGCGCTCTCTGCTTTGGCTACCAATGGCAACCCCCGGCTCTGCCGGGGGGAAATAGCCTATGGCGAGGGGAGAAGTAGACAAGAAAAAGTCTCCGAGTTAGAGTAAGGAAGAGCTTTGCCGACCAAAACTTACAAAAACAAGGAGACTAATTCATAAAAGAAGTAGATGTAAGTAGTTTAGAACATACCAGCTGGCGTTGTCAATACCATGTAGTGTTTGCGCCGAAATATAGACGGATGGAGATTTATGGAAAGATAAAAGAGAACATAGGGATTATACTGCGGAAGTTGTGCCAGCAAAAGAGCATAGAAATCATAGAAGCACAAGCATGCCCAGACCACATCCACATGTTGATAAGCATCCCACCGAAGTACAGCGTATCCCAGATGATGGGATACCTGAAGGGAAAGAGCAGCCTGATGATATTTGACCGACACACCAACCTGAAGTATAAGTACGGGAACAGGCACTTTTGGGCAAGAGGGTATTTTGTGGATACGGTAGGCCGAAACAAGAAAGCGATAAAGGTGTACATACAGAACCAGTTGGAGGAGGACAAAATGCCTGACCAAATCAGCATAAAGGAAATTATAGACCCGTTTACGGGTAGTAAGAATCCCAAGGCATAGATAAGAACCCCTTAAGGGGTAGCCCGGGAAAGGAATGCGGTCGGCAGACCTTTCGGGCCCCTTAAGGGGCTTCGTCCGTAATGGGCCCTTATAGGGCCTGGTCAAACCTCCGGCTTAGCCGGAGGTTTTGATTTTTAAGCTCACATGGACAGATAGGCATCACACTTCTGGTTGGCCTGGAGGGCGACCTTCTCCTCGTCGATGGTGGCAAGACGGCCATGCTCTACGGTGACCTTGCCGTTTACTACGGTATAGTCCACGGGACCCCGGACGCCCACAGTGCCCAGGACGGACTTGGGATCGTAGCAGGAGCCTACCAGCTCCAAACGGCGGCTGTCGATCATAAACAGGTCGGCGCACTTACCTACAGCGATCTGACCGATATCGTCCCGACCCAGCAATCTGGCGCTGCCCCGGGTGGCCATTTTCAGAATGTCGTAGCCGGTGGGGGCCTCACGGCTGGAGTTTAGCCGATGCAGCAGGAAGGCCACCCGCAGCTCCTCCATGAGGCTGGAGCCATCGTTGGAGGCGCTGCCGTCTACGGCCAGGCCCACGGGCACGCCCAGCTTCAGCATCTCGGGGATGCGGGCGATGCCGGAGGAGAGCTTCATGTTGCTGATGGGGCAGTGGGCAACGCCGGTGCCGGTTTTGGCCAGGATGCGCAGCTCCTCGTCGTTGAAGTGGATGCCGTGGGCAAACCACACATCCTCGCCGATCCAGCCCAGGCGTTCCATGTATTCCAGGGGACGGACGCCCTCACGCTGGAGCATGAAGTTCTCCTCATCCTTGGTCTCACACAGGTGAGTGTGTAGGCGCACGCCGTACTGCCGGGCCAGGATGGCGCTTTCACGCAGCAGGTCGGCGGAGACGGAGAAGGGGGAGCAGGGAGCCAGGGCTACCCGGTGCATGGCACCATAGGAGGGATCGTGGTACTGCTCGATGACCCGTGCGGAGTCCTTCATAATCTCGTCCACGGATTGAACCACGCTGTCAGGGGGGAGGCCGCCGTCCTTCACACTCAGGTCCATGCTGCCACGGCTGCAGTACATACGGATTCCCAGCTCGTCAGCGGCGGCAAACTGGGTGCCCAGCAGGTCGCCGGCGTGGGCGGGGAAAACATAATGATGATCAAAGCAGGTGGTGCAGCCGTGCTTCATCAGCTCGCCCATGCCTGTGAGGGAGGAAAGGCGGATGACTTCACTGTCCAGGTTCTTCCAGATCTCATAGAGGGTTTTCAGCCAATCGAACAGCTCCATATTCTGCACCTTGGCAAGATTGCGAGAAAAGACCTGATAGAGGTGATGATGGGTGTTTACCAGGCCGGGGTAGCAGAGCATATGGGAGCCGTCGATAGTGCGGTCGGCTGTGGCGTTGAGGCTCGCGCCGATCTTTTCGACGAATCCGTCCTTGCATAGAATGTCCACGTGCTCAAGGACCTGGTCCTTGTCATCGCAGGTGACAAGCTGGGAAATGTTCTTGATCAGTAGGGTAGACATAGTTTATCCTCCTTTATTCAAAGAAAAAAGAGCAGGCCCTGTGCGGGCCTACTCTTTTTATATGGTGTCAGCGTTCCTCGCGGAAGTAGGAGAGACCGAGGGACGCAGGGGGCTGATCCTCCCGCTTCTTACGCAGGGAAACAACAATCAGCACCACCAGGGTGATAGCGTAGGGCAGCATCTTGTACAGCTCCTTAATGGCCATCTGACCGCCGGGTGTGGGCAGATAGATGTTCAGGATGTACAGGCCGCCGAATAGGATGGAGGCCAGGATGCTGACATTGGGACGCCAAATGGTGAAGATGACCAGTGCAATGGCCAGCCAGCCGCGGTCACCGAAGGCATTGTTGGACCAGACGCCGTTGGCATAGTCCATAACATAGTACAGACCGCCCAATCCTGCAATCATGGAGCCGATGCAGGTGGCCAGGTACTTATACTTGGTGACATTGATGCCGGCGGCGTCGGCGGTGGAAGCGCTCTCGCCCACGGCGCGTAGATGCAGGCCGGGACGGGTGTGGTTAAGGAAGTAGGAAGTACCCAAAGCCACGATGATAGCCAGATACGCCAGAAAACCGTAGGACAGGAACAGCTCGCCGAACCAGCCGGTGGTGGTGGCGCCGGGGAGTGTAGTCTTAAAGCAGATACTGGTATTGGTCAGGGCGATGGAGGGAACATTGCTGCCCGTGAGCTTGATGAGGGAGCCGCCGAAGAAGTTGCCGACGCCCACGCCGAAGGTGGTCATGGCCAGACCGGTAACATTCTGGTTAGCACGAAGGGTGACTGTCAGGAAACAGTACAGCAGGCCCATCAGCAGGGAGCCCAGAAGGGAGCTGAGGATGGGGATGAGCACTGCCAGGAAGGGGTTCAGCGCGCCGGATGCGGATTGCTCATAGAAGAACGCACCGATAACGCCACTGATGCCGCCCACATACATGATGCCGGGAATACCCAGATTCAGGTTGCCGGATTTCTCGGTGAGGATTTCGCCGGTGCTGCCGAATAGCAGTGGGATGCCCTGCATGACAGCACGGGGGAAGAAAGAAATAAAGTTAAAAGTCATCCGTTACGCCTCCTTCTTGCTGCTCTTACGCAGGGTGACCTTGTAGGTGATAAAGAACTCGGTAGCAATGATGAAGAAGAGGATGAAACCGGTCAGAATATCAGCAAAGGAATGGTTCAGGCCCAGGGAGCTGGATACCTCGCTGGCGCCGCGATCCATGGTCACCAAAAGCAGAGAGGCAGCGATCATGATAAAGGGATTGAACTTGGACATCCAGGAGACCATGACGGCGGTGAAGCCGCGGCTGTCCACGATGGTGGTGGTGAGGGTGTGGTCGATACCGGCGGTCATCAGGAAGCCCATTATGGCGCACAGAGAACCGGAGAGAACCATGGTGCGGATGATGACCCGGTCTACCTTGATGCCGGCATAGCTGGCGGTACGCTGGCTTTCGCCAACCACAGCGATCTCATAGCCGTGCTTGCTGTACGTCAGATAGATGTACATGAGCCCGGTCATCAGGGCTACAATAAGGATGGGCAGCAGGAAATCGTTGCCAATGGAGGGCAGCCAACCAGCCCGGGTATCCTGGTTAATGATGCCGATCTTACCGGCACCCTTGGGAACCTCCCAAATAATGATGAAGTAGGAGGTGAGCTGCATGGCGATGTAGTTCATCATCAGGGTGAACAGGGTCTCATTGGTGTTCCACTTGGCCTTGAAGAAGGCGGGCAGGAAGCCCCAAATGGCACCGGCCACGAGAGAAGCAATGAGAGAAATCACGATCAGCAGAGGCGTGGACACCTTGTCCGCCAGAAGGATCATGCAGCTGGTGGTGGCCAGGCAGCCGATCATCGTCTGCCCCTCGGCGCCGATGTTCCAAAAGCGCATCTTGAAGGCGGGGGTCACGGCCAAAGAGATACCCAGCAGAACGGCCACATTACGGAAGGTCACGCCGATGCGGCGGGAGGTGCCAAATGCGCCGGAGAGAATGGTTGCATACACGCTGAGAGGGTTTTTGCCGGTGAGGATCGTGGTGATCAGACCACAGAAGATCAGCGCCAGCAGCAGGATACCGCCGCGGATCAGAAGCGCCTTGGACAGAGGCAATGTATCACGCTTAGAAATCTGAAATAGGGATTGCTTCTTATGCATCTTCCTTGCCTCCTTCCACGCGGGTCATCAAGGCGCCCACTTCGCGCTTGTCGGTCTTGCGGGCGTCTACTACGCCGGAGACTTGGCCGCCGCAAAGGACCACGATCCGGTCACACAGCTCCAACAGAACATCCAGGTCCTCGCCTACATACACAACGGCGACACCCTTCATCTTCTGCTCGGTGAGCAGGTTATAAATCGTATAAGATGTATTGATGTCCAGGCCGCGGACAGCGTAAGCGGTCATCAGCACGGAGGGCTGCTGGGCAATTTCACGACCCACCAGGACCTTCTGCACATTACCGCCGGACATACGGCGAACGGGGAAGCTGGTGCTGGGAGTGACCACCTCCAGCTCCTGCCAAATGCGCTGGGCCAGTGCCTCGGGATCCTTACGATTCAGGAACACGCCCTTGCCCTTGCGCCAGGAGCGCAACATCATGTTGCCGGTCATGCCCATGGAACCCACCAGGCCCATGCCCAAACGGTCCTCAGGGACGAAGCTCATGGCGATGCCGCTCTTGCGGATATCCATGGGATCCAGGCCCACCAGGTCTTTTTCCTCGCCGGTTTCCGGGTTATGGAAAAGGACGGAGCCGGACTTGATGGGATACAGGCCCGCAATGGACTCCAGCAGCTCACGCTGACCGGAGCCGGCGATGCCCGCGATGCCCAGCACTTCGCCGGCATTGATGGTGAAGGTGACATTGTCCAGGCGCTTAACGCCCAGCTCGTCGTATACGGTGAGATCCTTTACCTCCAGCCGGGGGGTAACATTCACCGGGTCGGGACGGTTGATATTCAGGGTGACACTGTGGCCCACCATCATATCGGTGAGGGACTGCTGGTTGGCATCCTTGGTCATCACATCGCCGATGTACTCGCCCTTGCGCAGCACAGCCACTCGGTCGGACACATCCAGCACCTCGTGGAGCTTGTGGGTGATGATGATAAGGGACTTGCCGTCGTTTTTCATGTTGCGCATGACGGCGAAGAGCTTATCGGTCTCCTGGGGAGTCAGAACGGCGGTGGGCTCATCCAAAATGAGGATGTCGGCGCCGCGGAACAGGACCTTCACGATTTCCACGGTCTGCTTCTGGGAAACAGACATATCGTAGATCTTCATGTCGGGGTCGATCTCGAAGCCGTACTTTTGGCAGATGTCCTTGACCTTCTGGCGGGCACTGTTCAGATCCAGCTTGCCCTCCAAGCCCAGGATGATATTCTCCGTGGCGGTGAAAATATCGACCAGCTTGAAGTGCTGGTGGATCATACCGATGCCAAGGTCGAAAGCATCCTTGGGAGAGGCGATGGTGACGGGCTGGTCGTGGACATAGATCTGTCCCTCATCGGGGAAGTAGATGCCGGAGAGCATATTCATCAAGGTGGTCTTGCCGCTGCCGTTTTCGCCCAGCAGAGACAGGATCTCACCCTCGTACAGCTCAAGGTTCACATCTTTGTTTGCGATGACCTTGCTGCCGAAGCGCTTGGTGATGTTCTCCATTCTAATTGCGCATTTTTTTTCCAAGGCTGTCATCCTTTCTTTCGGCGCAGTTGGCTGCAACACCTCGTAAAACGCCGGGGGTAGATTCAATACAATTTATTTTACCATATATGTAAATGGTTGTAAATCATATTTTGCAAAAAAATTGTAAGGTATATACAAAAAATGTTAGGTTACACAAGAATAAGAAACGGTCTTTGTGCGATTTGCCGATGGAGTAAAAACAGTGAGGTGAACCGTCGTGGGAGAGATAAAAAAATTACCCCTGGGGAGAGGTTTTGGGGTCAATGGGCGGCGCCCCCTCAGCCAGCTTGGCAGCTCCACTTACGCAGGGGAGCCAGGGGTTACGGATTGCCACGGGCGCAGAGCGCCTTCGCAATGACAATATAAGGAAGGGACAGAAAAAAGATGGACTGCCGGAGCAGCCCATCTTTTGAATGAATTATGCTGTAAGAAATTACATCTTGGTGTTCAGCAGGGTGATGCCATCGATCTGCAGATCGAAGTAAGGAGCGGAACGGTCGCTGGACTCAGCGAAGTAACCGTCCTTGATGGCCTCGGTGTCGCCGGTGTAGTTGGCATCGGTGTCAACATCGGCCATGTAAGAGATGATGTGACCCTCGCCGTCAACCTTCAGAGTGTCGGTCTTGAAGGAGTTCATCTTGTCGTCAGCACGGGTGGTGAAGGTGGACACATCGAAGACATGCAGCTCGCCCTTCTCCAGCTTGGCCTTAGCGGCCTCGATAGCCTCGGCAGTGCCCTTAGCGGCAACAGCGTCATTGATCTCTTCCAGAACCACAGAGCCGGTGGCCAGGGTGCCGGTCCAGTCGGTGTCGATGGTCTTGCCTTCCATGACAGCCTTGATGGCATACTCATAGTAAGGAGCCCAGTCGATACGGGAGGAGATGATGTAGGTGTTGGGGCCGGCGTCCTTGGTGGAGCCGTTGTAGGAAACATTGGGGACCTTGGCATTCTCGCAAGCGGTGGGAGCGCCGAAGGAGTCAGCGTGCTGGCTGATGAGCTTGCAGCCATTGGCGATCAGCTGCTGAGCGCCTTCCTTCTCCAGAGCCTCATCGTACCAGCTGCCGGTGAAGGTAACTTCCATGGTGGCAGTGGGGCAGACAGAGCGAGCGCCCAGGAAGAAAGAGGTATAGCCGGAGATAACTTCCGCATAGGTGAAGGCGCCGACATAGCCGATCTTAGCCTCGTCCTTGGTGAACTGGCCGGCATCGATCATCTCATTGAGCTTCATACCGGCGGCAATACCGGCCAGGTAACGGCCCTCATAGATGGAAGCGAAAGCGTTGTGATAGTTCTTCAGACCCTCCTCGGTGTGAGCGCGGGTACCGGTGGAGTGGCAGAACTGGACATCGGGATACTTCTTGGCGGCGTCGATCATGAAGGGCTCATGGCCGAAGCTGTCGGCGAAGATGATGTTGCAACCATTCTCAGCCAGGTCGCAAGCGGTGTCGTAGCACTCCTGGCCCTCGGGAATGTTGGTCTTGAGGATGTAGTCAGCATCGGTCAGACCCAGATTCTTGATGGCCTTTTTGGCAGCGTTGATGAAGTTGAGGTCGTAGGTGGAGTTTTCGTCGTGCAGGGTGATGAAGCCGACCTTGACCTTGGCCTTGTCAGAGTCGTTTTCCTTCTTGCCGCAGGCGAACAGGCTCAGAGCCATGACCAGGGCGAGAAGCAGTGCCAGGAACTTTTTCATTCAATTTTCCTCCTTTTGAATATGTGACAGCCGAATGGAAGAAGAGTAAATTTTTCGACTGCCTGAACAACGGGTATGCGCCCGACATTCACTAAGAACAAAACCATTATAGCGTATGCCCCCCAAAAATTCAACCTGGAATTTCATTTTTACCAAAAAAATTTTTTTGAGAGCCGAAATTATTTGTGATATATGATAAAAATTGTGAAAAATGCCATAAACAGCCTGACGAAATTTGTTTAAATTGGGAATAAAAAAATGACACCGGGGATAACTCCGGCGTCATTTTTCAAAAAGAAAATTTTCAAATAGCTGCTTGTAAAGCAGCTTACTGGTGGATCCGGGTACCGGTCTTACCGGCGATACCATGGCAGCCATGCAGCCATGGCACTTTTTGGCAAAAGTGGCCCATGATTTCAAGTTAAGGACGGTAATCGCCTTCGAAAAAATTCGGACCTCCGGTAAACCGGTGCTTGAAGAAGCTTACTGATGGATCCGGGTACCGGTTTTGCCGGCGATACCGTCCTTGGCCTTCTCCAGCAACGTGATAAGAGCGGTGCGGCCGGGCTTGGACTCGGCGAACTTCACCGCGGCCTGGACCTTGGGCAGCATGGAGCCCTTGGCAAACTGGTTCTCGTCCATATAGACCTTGGCCTGGGCGGGGGTCAGATCATCCAGAACCTTCTGGTCGGGCTTGTTGAAGTTAATGGCCACCTTTTCCACAGCGGTGAGGATCACAAGAATATCGGCATCCAGCAGCTCCGCCAGCAGCTCACTGCCGAAGTCCTTATCGATGACGGCAGGGGTGCCGCACAGCTTGCCGTCCCTGCGCACCACGGGGATGCCGCCGCCGCCCACGGCGATGACCACATGGCCGGCGTTAAAGAGGGCCTTGATGGACTCAGCCTCCACGATGTCAAAGGGCTTGGGGGAGGGAACTACCTGGCGATAGCCGCGGCCGGCGTCCTCCACCATAGTGTAGCCCTTCTCAGCGGCGATACGGTCGGCAGTGGCCTTATCATAGAAGGCTCCCACGGGCTTGGTGGGGTTTTGGAAGGCGGGGTCATTCTCGGAAACCACGGTCTGGGTAACGATGGTGGCCACAGGCTTGGTCATGCCCCGGGAGGACAGCTCATTGCCGATGGCCTGCTGCAGATGATAGCCGATGTAGCCCTCGGACATGGCGCCGCACTCGGGGAAGGGCATATCGGCCTTGATGGCGCCGGCCTCGGCGGCGGTGGAAAGACCAAGGTTAATCATGCCCACCTGGGGGCCATTGCCGTGGGCGATGACCACCTCGTTGCCCTCGGCGATGAGGTCCACGATGGCTTTGGCAGTGTTGTTGACCAGGGATAGCTGCTCGGCGGCGGTATTGCCCAGAGCATTGCCGCCCAGGGCGATAACGATACGCTTGCTCATAATAAACATACCTCTTTCTTGCGGGCGGTTAGGATGGGCCGCCCTGATGGGTTTTAGGGTTTTATGGGCGGGCCGATGTGGGGAGCGAACTTCGCGCTGCCGGTGGCAGAGGAAGCGAAGTGAGCGAGTGGCCGCGGTCAAAATTTCCAGCGTCCGCCGTAAGGCAGCGCAGAAATTTTGGGCACCGCAACAGGGTCATCGGCCCCTACGGATTTTGCGCGGACAGGGTCGTCCGCCCCTACAAGATGCGGGCGATTTGACCGCCCGGACAGTAAGGGCGATAGCGGGAGCCTTTGGCAGCACTCCCGCTATCGGATGGTTCAGGTCAATTAGTGCAGCTTGCGATGGCTGTCGGCAGCATCCAGATCCATCAGGACTTTCACGGGATCCTTCACCTGGGACATGAAGATCATAGCGGCAATGATGTAGGGCTTGTAGGAGGCCTGCTTGTACAGAGGCACGATGTAGCGGTCAAACACGGAATTATCCACTTCACCCTCCTTGCAGCTCAGGCCGGTGATGTCGGCGGGCAGGCAGTGCATATACAGAGCCTTGCCGTCCCTGGTCAGCTTCATCATTTCCTCGGTGCAGGCCCAATCCTTGTGCTGGGCGTTCTGGGCCAGGAGCTTTTTCTCCAAGGCATCGATACCGGCCTGGTCACCGGCGGAGTAGAGCTTGGTGCGCTCCTCCATGGCGGCGAAGGGAGCCCAGGACTTGGGATACACGATGTCAGCATCTTGGAAGGCCTCAGCCATGCTGTTGGTCTTGTGGAACTTGGAGCCATACTTCTCGCAGTTCTTCCGGGCCACTTCCTCCACCTCGGGCATCACATCATAGCCATCGGGGTGAGCCAGGGTCACGTCCATGCCGAAGCGGGTGAACAAACCGATAACGCCCTGAGGCACGGACAGGGGCTTGCCGTAGGAGGGAGAGTAAGCCCAGGTCATAGCGACCTTCTTACCCTTCAGGTTCTCCACGCCGCCAAAGTAGTGGATGACATGCAGCATATCGGCCATGCACTGGGTGGGATGGTCCACATCGCACTGCAGGTTTACCAGAGTGGGACGCTGCTCCAGAATGCCGTCCCGGTAGCCTTCCTCCAGGGCGTCCATAAAGGTCTTTTGATAGGTGTGACCCTGGCCAATGTACATATCATCGCGGATACCGATGACATCAGCCATGAAGGAGACCATGTTGGCGGTTTCCCGGACGGTCTCGCCGTGGGCGATCTGAGACTTTTTCTCGTCCAGGACCTGCTCCTCCAGGCCCAGCAGGTTGCAGGCGGAGGCGAAGGAGAAACGGGTGCGGGTGGAATTGTCACGGAACAGGGAAATGCCCAGGCCGGAGTCGAAGATACGGGTGCTCTTGTTGCGCTCGCGCAGGTCGCGCAGAGCGTCGGCCACGGTGAAGATAGCATCGATTTCGTCATCGGTCTTGTCCCAAGTCCAATAGAAATCATTCTTATACATGTTATTGATGTGCAGGGTGTCCAAATGGCGGGCCAGTTCAACGGTCTTGCTCATGTTGATCATCTCTCCTTATAATATTATCTGAAGTTAAATTGATTATAACGTCCTTCGCCGGAAGGACAGGGCCAAAGGAAATTACTTAATGTCGTTGCCGGTGAGCTCCTGACGGAAGGAGGTGGCGGAGCCATCCTTGTTCTCGGGCTTATACAGACCCGGAACGGCGGCGTACAGAGCGGCGCAGGTCACCAGATCCTGCTTGAAGGTTACCTCATTAGGAGCATGAGCCTGGGACTCGGCACCGGGGCCGAAGCCAACGCAGGGGATGCCATAGCGGCCTTGGATGGACACGCCGTTGGTGGAGAAGGTCCATTTGTCGGTCAGAGGACGGCCACGGCGCTTGGAAGCGGCCAGCTCACAGGGCATCAGGCGCTCGTTACCCCACAGGGCGTGGTGGGCATCGATGAGGGCCTGGACATGGGGCGCGGACTCCTTATTGATCCAGGTGGGGAAGAAGCACTCGGTCTTATATACATGGCCGGTCCAGGCGGGACGGTCGTACATATACATGGAGACCTTCACGTCCTTGGCATACTTCTTACAGGCGGGCAGATCCTCAATCTCCTTCAGGCAGGACTGGTAGGTCTCGCCGGCGGTCATGCGGCGGTCGATAGAGATAGCGCAGCTATCTGCCACGGCGCAGCGGGAGGGAGAGGTGTAGAAGATCTGGCTGGTGGTGCAGGTACCCCGGCCCAGGAAGCGGGCGTCCTCATAGTGCTCGGGGTTGAACTTGGGATCGAGCATCTTCACCAGGCCGTTGATCTCGGTGGAGCCATCGGCGGGGTTCTCATTGAGGTCGCGGATGTTCAGAATGACCTCAGCCATCTTGTGGATGGCATTGTCGCCGCGCTCGGGCGCGGAGCCATGGCAGGACACACCGTGCATGTCCACGCGGATCTCCATGCGGCCCCGGTGGCCGCGATAGATGCCACCGTCGGTGGGCTCGGTGGAAATGACGAACTCTACCTTGCTGCGGGCATCCTCGGGACCGCCAAAATACTCATTTACGATGGATTGCCAGCACATACCGTCGCAATCCTCCTCCTGGACGGAGCCCACCACCATCAGCTTATAGCCCTCGGGGATCAGGTTCAGATCCTTCATGATCTTGACGCCATAGGTGGCGGAAGCCATGCCGCCCTCCTGATCGCTGCCGCCGCGGCCGTAGATCAGGTCGTCGGTCTCATAGCCCTTGTAAGGATCAGCTTCCCAGTTCTCGATGTTGCCGATGCCCACGGTGTCGATGTGGGAGTCAATGGCGATGATCTTGTCGCCGCTGCCCATCCAGCCGATGACATTGCCCAGCTTATCAAACTCTACCTTGTCGTAGCCCAGGGCCTTCATTTCCTCGGCGATGCGATTGACAACGCCCTCCTCCTCGCAGGACTCAGAGGGAATGGCGATCATGTCCCGCAGGAACTTGACCATTGCAGGCTTATAGCCCTCTGCGGCCTTTTTAATGGCTTCAAAATCCATAGTGAACCTCCATATTTTTCAAAATAAAAAACATCTTCATGCAAGCGGTTCGAGAGGCATTAATTCCACTCACAAATCTATCATATCACAACTTGCGCCGATGTCAAACAAAAATTTATTAAACCAAATTATTTTTTTGAATGGGGATTGATTTTTAAAAAAAATATGATATTATTACAATGTTAACGCATAGAGCGCAATTATATAATGTGCGGTGCAGCCCGGCTGTGTCGCTGAGGAAAGGCGGGGCTATGGAGACAAAACGATTGGAAGCACTGAAGCAGATTGCTGACGGCATTGCCGCGCAGTTCGGCAAAAACTGTGAAGTCGTCATTCACGAGGTAAACAGCAGCCGGATGGATCATACCATTGTCTATATTGTAAACGGCCATGTGTCCGGGCGTAAGATAGGCGATGGCGCATCCCAGGTGGTGCTGGAACAGATGCTTAACCACAATGCGCAGCCGCAGGACCATTTGGGTTACCTGACAAAGACACCGGATGGCAAGATTCTCAAGTCCTCATCACTTTATATCCGCAACAACAAGGGCGTGGTGGTGGCCATCCTGGCCATCAACTATGATGTGTCTGCGCTGACTATGATTAGCCAGACCATAGACGAGATGCTCTCTACCTACGACAAAGCCCAAAAGGAGCCGGAGCGGATCATCAATGTCAACAATGTGCTCGATGAACTCATCGAGCAATCCGTGGCCCTGGTGGGCAAGCCTGTTGCGCTCATGAACAAGGACGATAAGATCCGCGCCATTCGCTTCCTCAATGAGAGCGGCGCGTTCCTGGTGACCAAGTCCGGCGACAAGGTAGCAAAATACTTCGGTATTTCCAAGTATACACTGTATTCTTATATCGACGCCAACAAGAAGTGAAATTTCAGGAGGAAAACAAACATGGGAAAAATCGATCTGACCATTAACAAGGCCGGCCTGGAGCACAATATCCAGAAGGCCAAGG